>Ga0081538_10003309_pt1 | contig 15275 bp, 10 predicted proteins | sample TabmetS5T2R1_FD_71022 | JGI IMG/M metagenome (GOLD analysis project Ga0081538, IMG submission 71022) | Tabebuia heterophylla rhizosphere microbial communities from the University of Puerto Rico - S5T2R1 | ecosystem: Host-associated > Plants > Roots > Rhizosphere ... | reverse complement strand
GGTCATTGGGTGCCTGAATGGCTGGAGATGGCAGCCGGTTCCTGGCGTCCGCCGCCGCGGGCAGAGTTGCTCTGCCCGCCTGGCCTGCGAGAGCCATGAGCCATACCACTTTCGACGTAAGCATGCGGCGCAAGTGCAACAGGTGCGGCGGCAAAGTGACAGGCTGCACGCCAGCGTCCAAGTTTCGGACGCAACGCTTCTTCCATTGTGCCGCTGTCGACACCTCCAGGACCATTCTCCGCACGGTCCAGCGAAAATGCTGGCCGGAGCGTGGAAACGGTGCCCACGGAACCCTGCGCCATGTGGCCCTCCCGCCTATCTACAATGCGGGTTTTCCTGCACAATTTCGATTACCACCTTCGTTTAAATGGACGCTGTTGCAGGCGCATCGCTAGCCTGTCTCGATCAGCTTGACAGGGCACGGTCAGGCCGGCGATGGAGCGCCAATGAACGGAATTTCCAGGCGCGCGTTGTTGTCGGCAGCAGCCACAGCGACGTCAGCCTTCGTCTGCACGCGATTTCTGGCGCGGCGGGCGCTCGCAGGTACCGACCCCGTCGAACCTCTCGACTATCTGGTGCCGGCGACTGATGCCAAGTTCGGCAGCAAGGTCATCAAGGTCACAAATCCAAACCAGGCAGTTCCCGGGCTCGGACTGACCTGGGGCAACGTTGCCATTCATCACTATTCGATCGACCAGGCGTGGAACTGCGACCAGACCCTGCTTGCGCTTGACCGCGGGACGAAACCGAAGGTCTTTCTGGATGGCAACACCTATCGGCCGCTCATGGCGCACGCCGTGCCGGGAGACCGGCGATGGCACCCACGCCGGCCCGACGAGATGATCTTCGTCGCGGAACGCGCTGTCGGGTTGTGGAATGTCCGGACCAACAGCGTCTCTGTCCTGAAATCATTCTCCGACTATGACGCCGCCAGCTTTGGCGATCACAAGGGCAATCCGTCCGACGACGGAAGGCTGATCGCGGTGACCGCAACCCGGTCGGACGGCAAGCGTGTGGTGTTCGGCTACAACCTGGAGACCGGGCAGAAGTTTCCCGATATCGATGTGAGCGGCGAGCACTCGGTTGGCCACACGACGATCTCGCCGACCGGATCACACATCATTGTCTATTCACGCTTGACCGAAGACGTCAAGAGCAGCCGCCGGATGATTTTCACGGCGACAGGCGAACTCCTGCAGACCTGGACGGAGCGTGAACGGCCTGGGCACGGCGACTTTGCCGTCGACCGCAATGGCGACGAAGTCTTCATCGGACGGAGCAAGTCATTTCCGGAGCGCTGGCAGATCATCGCGCGACGGCTGGTCGATGGGGCAGTGTCGATCCTCAGTCCGCCGTGTTTTGCCAGTCATGTATCGAAGCGGAACCTGCGGGATCCGAATTGGCTCCTTGCGACCTTCACGCCGAAAGATCCGCGGCCTGGGTTTGCTCCCTATGCCGGCGAGGTCGCCGCAGTTTCCATGGATGGAGAGCACGCTGTCCGCCGGCTGGCCAAGACCCATTCGGTGCCGAACGGCTATCTGACCGAGCCTCATGGCTGCCCTTCGCCCGACGGCCGGAAGGCAATCTTCGCCAGCAACTGGGGTGACAAGACAGGCCCCATTGCCGCCTATGTGGCGGAGTTTCAATAGGAACGCAGCGATGCGTCGAATTCAAGACGCGACGACGTCTCACAGCATCTTCCAGATCACGCCAAAGATCGACTTTGAGACTTCATCGAGGTCCTGGGTAGCATCGATCACGTGGATGCCTGGCGCTCGCGCTTGCATCTCCTTCATCAAGGCTATGCGTTTGTCGAACTCCTCGCGGATCAATTCTCCCGGCTTTCGCGCCCGCGAGACCTCGTAGTCGCCGACCAAGTGAATGGTGACGTCCGGTTGAACGCGAGACATCCGATCGTACATCGACAATTCCCAGCGCCGAAGCAGGTTCGGAGAAAGCTTGCGCGGCCGTGTAGGCCCATCCATGAAGCCTGGTTCGATGGATTGCGGCCAGCGGTCGCACACCACGATGAAGCCGCGATCCGCTATCCTGCGCGCTGCCCGGACACGGACGTGCCGTTCAAACGCGGCAAGCAGCCCCCACGTGGCATACAGGAAGGATGCCACGCGCGACTTGAGGCCCGAGCGACCTTCCCCATCGAGGTCGTTCAGGAGCGTGGCGTTGAACTTCGAACGCCGACGCATGTAGAGCGTCCTGAGCAGTCGCCGCAGCGGCCAGCCCTGCCCATCGCCGGTTCCGAGATAGAGCCTCGTGCAGCAGAATTTCCAGCCGAAGAGCTTCGACATGCGCTCGACCTGGGTGGTCTTGCCCATGCCATCGGGAGCGATGACCGCGACGACGAGGCCACCGCTCGCCGGCCGTCGCCGATCGACGACGACGCCGGGAACCAGCCGGTTCACGAAGCGCGCTGCGGCATAGCGCCAGGTTCTTGCCGTGTTCCTGATCGGGTCGCTGAGGGCAGAGTATATCGGGGCGCCGCAGCAGGCTTTCACCGCTCTGCGGATGCTCGCCAGGTCTTCGCGATGGACCCAGACCTCCCCGCCTTGCTTTTTGACCCGGCATCGAAAGGGCAGGTCGCCGTGCTCGCGGCAGACGGTGGTCTCTCCGGCTTCCACGGGTGCAAACAGAAGCTCATCGATCTCCCGAGCCCAGTCTCCAGTCAGTTTTTGCCACGAGCCGGATCCCTTGCCCTTGGCGCGAAAGGCAATCCGAGAAAGCGTGACGGCAGCCTCGTCCATCGGCGAGGCGATCGGAATCGAACAGCTGCCGAGCGTTACTGCGCCCCAATCGCCGATGTCGCTGTATGCGAAGTAGGGATAGCGTTTGTTGAACTTGCCACCAAGCCGCACGCTGGTGTGAACATCGAGATGAAGGTATTTGGCGTGCTCGAAGTCCGGAATGAACCAGTCCTCTCGCCCGGGTGAGGCGAGACTTGGGTGGTTCACGCTGCGGATCCCGCCGCACTCGGAAGCAATTGCGCAGAATTGCTGGTAGTCTTCGCGTGCGACCAGGATGTCCAGATCCTGTTCGCCGGCCAGGGCCATCTGGGTGTTGCGGGAGCTCTTGAAAATGCCATAGCGGATACCGGCTTCGCCAAGCCGGACAAAGAAGCTTGCGGCCGCATTGGACTGAGGGGAGATGAACTCCTGTCTATAGTCCACGGCGATTTGCGCGGCCCCCCGCAAGTGCGATCCTCCCACGCGCCCCCCGCCTATGAAATCAAGGACGCGTTGACCACTTCAGCGTTGCTGAAGATGGTGACCGTGTCGATATTGTTCGTGAAGGTATATGCCGTCATTCCCGAAATCGAGATGCCGGCTGCCACGCCGGTCGGCCCGAGCTTCGAATCCGGCGTCGTGGCCTCCCAGCCGCCTGTCAGATCGATATTCAACGTGTCGGGGCTGCTGCTTCCGAGGTCCGCCACGAACTGATTGTCCGCCGTGCCGGACAGGACATCGTCGAGACTGAGGGTGACGATATCCTTGCCGCTGCCGGTTCGGATCCGTTCGAGATTCGCAAAATTTGCGCCGCGCAGATCGATCGTGTCGGCGGTCGAAAGGATCGCGTCGAGGGTGTCGAAGCCGATACCGCCGTCGAAGAAGTCCGCGTTGTCCCATTTGAGCGTGTCGTGCCCGCCCCCGCCAGACAGCTGATCCGTTCCGCTGCTGCCGGTCACAACATCGTTGCCATCTCCTCCCAGGATGGTGTCAGCGCCGCCGCCGCCGACAAGTGTGTTGTTTGCAGAATTGCCGGTAATCGAATCGCTGAAACCGGAGCCTGTGACATGCTCGACGGCGATCAGGCTGTCGCTTCCCTCGCCGGTGGCAGTGCCGAGAGCGAGATTGACCGTGACCGCTCCGCCGGCGGACGAGAAATCGGCGAGGTCGTTGCTCGCCCCACCATTCAGCGTGTCGTTGCCCAGGCCACCGATCAGCGTGTCCGCGCTGCTGCCGCCGTTCAGGGCATCATTGCCGGCTCCGCCGTTCAGCGTATCCTTATTGCCGTCGCCGGCCAGCGTGTCGTTGCCGTTGCCGCCCAGGATGAGGTCATTGCCGTCGCCGCCGGAAACCGAATCTGCGAGCGTTCCGCCGGTGATGGAATCATGGCCGTCGCTCCCGCTGAACAGCTTGCCGACGCTGTAGCCGGCCGCCGCCGCCGCGGCCGCATCGAACGGCAGCGTCACAATGTCATTGCCGCCCAGCGCGTTGTATTGCGAGCCTTCCGCGTACGTGCCGGCAACCACCTCGGTGTTGAAATCGATGTCGTCAATGCCGGTGGTGAACAAAGGTGGCAGCGCCGGGCCGGACGAAAGCTGGATCTCGATGATCCGCCCATCCATGAACTGGTCTTTGCCGTAGTCCGCGACCCAGAGTGACATCACGCTGGCATCATCGTTGGGATTGCTGCTGGGCGCCATTGTCAGGCCCTTCGGCTTGACGCCGACACCGCTGGGATTCCGAAAATCTTCCAGGAGAGTGATCGTGTCGATGATCTGCCCTTGACGCGAGACGACCAGGATGTTCTCGGACGTGTGTCCGCTGACATAGAAGACGTCTCGTTCGGCGTCGTAAGCGAACCCCTCGGGATCGCCGACCGCCGTCGGCAGGACAAGCGTCGAAAACACCGTCTTGCCGTCGTTCGACACCTCGAAGATCGTCCGTGGATTGTTGCTGCTCTGCTCGCCCTCCGATATCAGCAGATGTCCGGTCACCGGATCGAAAATGATGTCTTCAACGTCATCGGCGCCAAAGGTCTTGGTCGAGAACGAGGCGATCAAGGACCCGGGATTGGCCGGGTCGACTTCGAAGACCTTGTCGGTGTTGTCGTCGCTGATGAAGAGGTGGCCATTGAGAGGATTGAAAGCGATGCCTGTGGGCTCCTTGGTAAACGCCTGCAGGCTGACACTATGGTCGAATACACCGGTTTCCGAGAGAACGAAGAGGTTATCGGGCCGGAAGAACGGTGTCTCGTCGATCTCGGAGTCCGACATCAGCAAGGAACCGGTGCCAGGCGAAGCACCGGGGATGAAGGTCAACCCCGCGGGGTCCGGGCTCGATTTCGACCATTGCGTCGTGTCGATGATTTGCACGACCGATGGATTGAGCGGAGCGGCGAGCGCGGCCGGGCTCGCAAGCGCCGCGCTTTGTTCGCGCGCAAAGTCGAACCGCGTGGATGACGTTGACGCCACGCTGCTGAAATCCAAGGTTGTTCCCTGCAGAGTGGAGGCATCCTGAGACTGGCTATCGTCATCGCGCTTCTTGCTGGCCTTGGTGGCTTTTCTCAATGACATGATGAAATCCTCCTGATCGAAAAATGCATTATGGATCAGTCGGGAGGACTGTCTATTGCACCGAAGTGGATCAGACCGCATTCCTCATCCACTAAAGGCGTATGCCTTGCCCGGTTCTCCAGTGCGTGAGAGGTGTGGGGCTGGAGATCGGGCGGGCTCGGTGCTGTCGAATCCAATCGAAAAGCAGGGTCGTGCAGGTCGGCGGCGTGTCGACCTGTGTTGCGCCCCGATTGCCTTCAGTTCGGTGGCATAATACCGACTATACCGCCGGACAAGTGAGCAGGAATCGGCTCTACCACTTTCTCATCCCGACGTTGCCCGAAATGACAAATATGTTGCGGTCTAGCGCTTTGCCAACATGCCCGCTGAGCGTTGGAAGAGCGATTGAGGCGCGTCATGCGGGAGCTTGTGCTGAACTGCGTCAACGGTTTTCTGCTTTCGGTGGTGCTCATCCTGGTGATGGAGAAAGTCGCTGTTCGCCTTGGGCTGGTGGACATCCCGACGTCGCGCAAGAACCATCAAGGCCGTGTTCCGATGGTGGGTGTTGCGGTGTTCGTTGCCTTTGCGGTTTCGGCGATCCTGCTTCAGCAGCGACCGAGCGGCTTCCTCAGCTTCATGAGCGGCTTGACGGGCCTGGTGGCGCTCGGGCTGCTTGACGATCGGCTGAACCTGCGGGCATTGGTCAAGTTGATTGCCCAGATTGCGTGCGTCGCCCTCATGGTTCTGCCCAGCAAGACGCTTATCTGGAATGTGGGCGCCCTCCTGGGCGGCGATCATCTGCTGCTGCAGCAGTGGGCGGTGCCGGTTACGATCATTGCCATCGTGGGCCTCATCAATGCCTACAACATGATAGACGGCGTGGACGGTCTGGCCGGAAGCTTGTCGCTCGTGGCGCTGCTTTGGTTTGCCGTCGCGGCCGCGATGATAGGCCTTCAGGACCATCTGCTGTTGGCACTGCTGGTCGCATTCTGCGTGATCGGATTTCTCGTCTTCAACCTGCGCCATCATTGGCGTCGCCGCGCGTCGGTGTTTCTCGGCGATGCCGGAAGCATGATGCTCGGCGCCGTCCTCGCCTTCCTGGCAATCGGCTTGTCTCAGCATGAGGTCGGGCAATTGTCGCCGATCGCGGCCGTGTGGATCTGTGCCGTGCCGATCATCGACACCATCAGCCTGGCGATCCGCAGATTGGCGGGGGGTCGGAACCCATTCTCCAGCGACCGCCAGCATTTGCATCACCTGATGCTCGATGCCGGCCTGACGGTCAACCAGGTCGTGGCAAGCTTGTCGATCACAAGCGGCATACTCGGCGGCATTGGTGTGTTGGGATGGTACCTGGGCGTGCCGGACAGCGTCATGTTGCTTGGCTTGGCGGTGCCGGTCGGGGCGCACATCTGGTTCGAGCAGAGCGGTCGCCATCACATGACACGCAGTCGTCATCTTGCGGACGGCAAGCATGCCTTCAAGACGCCACAGCCTTTGCTGAAATAGTAGGGGGCGCATGCATCCCTCCTGGACAAGGCTAAAAAAGGCTGTTGCCAAGTAGTATGTTGCACAAAGACAACGGTTGTTTTCTGATTCGTGATACTTCCGTGGCAACAAAATGACTTTTGCGTTCAAAAACAGTTTTTATTCCTCATAGGCCCACCGCATTGTAACAAAAATGTCCCTGCAGCTAAGTAGTTATGCACAGACCTGTAGTGGACAAATCGCGTTCCGGTGAGGCCAGTGCCGCAAAAGCTGAGTAGATTCCGAGTCTGTCCGCGCCGACGCATTTCAGGAGAATAGTAAGTACCCGGATCATTCCACCTACACGTTCGGGCAATAGGCCCTGGGGGGCAGGGCCAACCAAGCGGGCATCAACCGATGGGATACGGCATCAAACGGGGACACGCGAAAAAAGGGATGTGGTGGTCATGCGTCACGAGTGGACGTTACGGCGCCAGGCAAATGCGGTTGTCACGAGGGCCGAAGACCTAGAAGAGTGTGGCAACATCCTCTTCCTCGATGAGCAGCATTTTACTCGCGACTGCATCGGTCGCGAGCTGGCGCGGCGCTTGCCGGAGTTCAAGATCATTGAACGAGCAGTGGCAGGCGACTTTGCAGCAGGTGATCCTATCCTTGCGAAATTGGCCCTTGTGATCCTGCATGTTCATGCCGACCGCATGGACATTCACACGGGGCGCGAGGACATCAAAAGCATCGCGGCGCAGCTGTCGATACTCGAACATGTTGCACCCGAAATACCCCGCGTGCTGATGTCCGAGGTCGAGGTTCCGGAAGGCATCCTCGAAGCTTTTCGCCGACATGTTCGCGGATATGTACCGACGACATTGCCGATCGAACAGGTCGTCGAGGCGATTCGCTTTGTCGCAGTCGGAGGCACGTTCGTTCCGCCGAGCATCCTGTCCATGCATGGCCAGGTCAGCCTCACGCACGAAGAGTCTCACGACGCCTGCGCGCCTGATGAACTCGCCGATTTTTCGCCGCGCCAGAATGAAGTTCTACGGATGCTGTGGAACGGCAGCTCCAACAAGGTGATCGCATACGAACTGCGCATGTCCGAGAGCACGGTGAAAGTGCACATTCGTCACATCATGAAAAAACTGAACGTCAGCAACCGGACTCAAGTCGTCCTGCGAACGCGCCCCCAGCGTCTCGACAAGGACTTGTCATCCAGCCGGCTGGGGCCGCCGTCCGCGCTGCAGACCGCAAAGCCGTTCGTTTCGCACGCCGAAGGCACGCCCATGCTCGGGCAGGCAAGCGCTCGGCCGCTTGAGCTGTCAAACGAGGCGGGCGCGCACAGCAATTCACATCGGAGCTGAACCGGGCGCCTTCTGCCGGTGCATGATGCGGCTAGATTCAGTCGCATCATGCGTTTGGGTGGAAGCGCCTTAGTGGTTCTCCGACAACTGCAGCTGCATAACGATCCGGATCAGATCGGGTAGCGAGGCGGCGCCTGCGCGCTTCATGATGGCCGCCCGATGATTCTCGACAGTCCGCTGGCTGATCTTGAGAATTTGCGCGATGTTCTTGCTCGACCGGCCGGCAACGACCAGGTCCATGACCTGACGCTCGCGCGGCGTCAGTTCCGCAAGGCGCGCCATCAGTTCCCGCCGCCGGATCAGCACATCGGCGGAACCCCGGTCGGTCTCAAGAGCGAGCTCAACCGCCACCAGGAGAGATTCATAGGAAATCGGCTTTTCAATGTAATCGATGGCGCCCGCCTTCAGGGCACGGACGGCGGTCGATATATCGCCATGCCCCGTGATCATGACGGAAGGCAGCGTCGATCCTTCCGACTTCAGCCGCTCCAGCAGCTCAATACCGGACATGCCTGGCAGCCTGTTGTCGATGACAAGGCATCCCCTCCGATCGCGGTGGTAGACCGCAAGGAAGCTCTCGCAGTCGGAAAACAGCTCGACCTGCTGGCCTTGATGGCCGAGCACGTCGCGGACCGCATCCCGCAGGACGCCGTCGTCGTCCACCACAAAGACCGTCTGTCGGAGTGCTTCACGGTCCGGCCGCTTCGGGTGAGCGGCACGATGCCGGACCAGCGCCAGGAACCGAGCAACCTGGGGGGTCAACTCGCCCGGTCGAATGGGTCTCGGAAGATATGCGCAAGGCTGGCCGACAGTCTCTGCATTCTTGTCGTGGAGTGCATCGTCACCGACGATGATGGCTGGAATGTCCCAGCCGAGCATCCACCTGAGCGAGGAGATCACCTTCTTGCTGAGATCCTTCGCTTGACCGTAGTCAACGATGACGATTTCAGGCCGCATGCTTGAGCTTTTCCGCAGAAGACTTGCGAAGCCATCGTCGGCCGTCGTCGTCAGGGTTTCGTGCCCCATCTCCCGCAAGAGCAACACAAGGGAATCCCGCATGCCGGAATCATCCGACACGACGAGAATGGTTCCCTTGGAAGCGGCGCCGCTTCGGATAACTGTATCGGCAAACGGCGATTCGATCGGAACTTCGGCGGAGAATGCCAAGCCGTTTCCAGGGCGGGCCCTTGCCTTGATGGCGAGTTTCAGACGATCCGACAGCGGCTTCACCAGTGTCGCGACGACCCCGTGTCCGGTCGATGATGCGCGGCTGTGAAACTCATTGAGGATGATCGATTGCCGTTCGCCCGAAACGCCGGTGCCACTGATCCACACCTGGAGAGCGATCTGGTTGCCGCGGCGCCGGCAGCCGAACAGCACTTTGCCGCGTGCAATCAGTTTCATGGCGTCCATCAGCAGCGCTCGGAGTACCTGACCGAGTAGCTGGGGGTCGCTGCGCACGGCTACCCTGCTCGAGACGACGCGCCATTCAAGCCCCCTGGCGGCGGCGTGATAGGCCAGCTCGATCCGAAGCCGATTGATCACCAAGCCGATCGGAAATGTCTGAATGGTCGGCGCAATCGAGCCGGCGTTGAGCTGGTTCATGGCGGCGATAGCGTTGAGCATGCCCGTTAGCGCTTCAATTGCCTCTTCGAACCGGGCAACGAGGGCGCGCAGGTCTGGATCTTTCTCCCGCGCCGCCAATACTCCCTGAAGCAGGCCGAGCGTCTGCAGTGGCTGGCGAAGATCGTGGTCCGCCGCCGCTATCGAGAACTGCGCCCGTTGGTCCGCGCGTGAGGTGAGGCTGTCCGCGGTGTCGCTCATCGAGGCCGATGAAGGGACCTCTTCGATGACGACGATGGTCGTCTCACTCGCGAGCCTTTCGGGAATTCGTTGCGCGGTGAGAGAAAATGCACGACCGCCCGGCAGGCCCTTGTCGATCTCAAGTTGATAGTGATGGTCTGCCGTCGTCGACCCTGGCTCGATCATATCCAGGAATTCTTCAAGACCGGGTGAGTTCAGGAGGCGGTTGCCGACGTCGCGCAGGCCCCGTCCGGCGGCATCTTGCGGCGTCGCGCCGACCAGCTCACAAAACGCGTTGCTGGCGGCAAGAATGCGGTGCGATTGGTCGAGCACAACAACTGGCTGGCGGAGGATGTCGACCACCCCATGCCGCCACGGCTGGTCTACGAAGACTGCTTGTCTCGTTTTTCGCGAGATCACGACCCTGTCCTGTTCCTGGGACAGCCGTTCGTGCAACCTGTGCGTTCGCGGCAACCCAGGAACTAATCCCCGATAGATGCCAACAACGAAGTATCCGTCTGATGGTTCCCGCCCATCCCAGTCAGTAAGTCAAAAGTATCAACCGATGGCAATCGTTCATCGGTGCAGTTGACAAAGTGAGTTCGACGCTCAACCTAGGCACTCGCAACAGTAGCAAAAGAACCGCTCCTCTTGCAAGATCGTGTTTGGCTAGACGGTATCCCTCCAGATCGTCGCACCCATTTTGCTATCAGCGCGACTTTAGCGGTAGGTCGTAGCAGGAAGCCGGCGTGCGACATGACAATAGGATCGGATACGCCTGCTCGCATGCCAGGCGACCTCGGAGCATCATCCGCCGACGGGGATTGGTGCGACCGCAGGGGCAGGTGGCGAAGGAAGAGGCCAGTGATGGCGATTTGCGCGCCCGCCACGGAGCTCAACCGGCCGACGGGCTGAGAGATTGGAAGGCGGCGGCATCGTGCAGATTTCATCGATCTTCATCCTCATCGCCGCGCCTTTCGTCGGAAGCTTCATCGGCTGCATGGCGGATCGGATACCAGCTGATCGCGCTCTGGTCTGGAGCCGCTCGCGCTGCGATCACTGCGGCCATACGCTTGGCGCGCGCGATCTCATTCCCTTGTTCAGCTGGCTGCTTGGCGGGGCCAGATGCCGGTACTGCCATGCAGTAATCTCACTCTACTATCCGCTTGTCGAACTGGCGGCGCTCGTCATCGCCATATGGGCGCTCCTAGCCGTGGACGGCGCGCTGCTCTGGGTCACGATCGGCCTCGGCTGGGGATTGCTCGCCCTTGCGGCGATGGATTTCCGGCACATGATCCTGGCGGATTCGCTCAACCTGGTGCTTGTGGTGGCGGGCGTGGTGGTTGCGGCGATCTGGTCACGCTTTCCGCTTCAGGACCATATCGTCGGCATGCTGATCGGCGCCGGCGGTCTCTATCTCATCAATCTGATCTATCGAGCGGTTCGCAAGCGGGCCGGGCTTGGGATGGGTGACGTGAAGCTCATGGCCGGCGCGGGGGCCTGGCTCGGCTGGCAGGGGCTGCCGAGCGTGCTGCTCTACGCGACCATTGTTGCGCTCATTGTGGTGTTCAGCGGCACGATGGTGCGCAAGCCGACGCGACATACCGCAATCCCATTCGGCGCCTTCATCTGCCTCGGGATCTGGATCACGTGGATTGTCGGGCCGATCGATTGGAGCGCGTGACCTCGGTTCGTTAGGGCAACTGCCAGCGCGGCTGGCGGTCGAGCGCCTGCGGCTTGCCGTACGTGCGATACTGCTGCTGCACCGTGAGCCATTCCTCCGCGGTCAGGAGCGTCGGCGTGCCGAAGCTGCAGGCCAGCAGATATTGCCGCGCCAGCGCCTCCAGCTTCACCGCCGCTTCGAACGCCGCCAGCAAGGTGGCGCCGCGCGCCAGCATGCCGTGATTGGCCAGCAGGCAGGCGGTGCGGTCCGCAAGCGCCTTGCCGGCGGCTTCGCCCAATTCCTCGGAGCCGAACGGATGATAATCGACGCACGGCACATCCATGCCGCCGAAGCCCTGGATCATGTAGTGGAAGGCAGGAATCGGCTTGCGGAAGGTGGAGAGCGCGACGCAGTGATCGGCGTGGCTGTGCACCACCGCCTTGGCGGCCGGCGCATGCTGGTAGACCGCGCGATGCATCACCTGTTCGGACGACGGCCGCAGCGGTCCATCCCAGGTTCCATCGAAGCGCGTGAACACGATGTGCTCGGGCGCCAGGGTCTCCACCCGGCAGCCGGCCGGCGTAATCAGCATGCCGTCGTTCCACCGCACGCTGATATTGCCGGTGGCGCATACGTTCATGCCGCGTCGCTCCAGCTCGGCATTGACCTCGACGATGGCGGCACGGACCGCTGTCTCGCTCATGCGGCCTTGCTCTGGTCGGCGGCGGCCTGGTCCAGCATGTCGACGCTGCCGAGCTTGCCGGGCTTGAGATGGAACGAGATCGGGTCCGCGCCGCAGGTCACGGCGCGCGCGGTGCCGGGGCCGCGATAGGGGCTGATGTCCATGGCGCGCACCTTCAAGGCTTCCAGCACCGCGCCGGAGGTCTCGCCGCCGGCGATCACGAACCGGCGCACGCCGTGCGCGTGTAGCGCGACGGCGACCTTGCGCAGGATATCCTCTGCGCGCCGCGCGGCCCCGCGCCGGCCGAACCGCTCTTGCGCGGCGGCCACCGCGTCGGGGCCTGCCGACACGGCGACAGCGATGGAGCCATGCGCCAGCTGCCTGCGCGCCTGATCGAGCGCGCGGTCCACCAGCTCGGGCTGCGCCGCAACCGCCAAGAGGTCGAGCGCATGAACCGGGTGCGACCGGCCGAAATGCGCGATCTGAGCGGCGGTCTGCTCGGCGCAGCTGCCGGCCAGGATCACCGCCGGCCCGGCGATCGGGCGAAGATCAACCGGCTCTTTGGGCGCGCCGGCCAGACCTCGGGCACGCCACAGCTCCGGATAGTATTCGGCGACCGAGGAACCGCCGGTCATCAACGGCCAGTCGACGCAGAGCTCCGCAATGCGCTTCAGATCGTCGTTGCTGACGGCATCGCAGATCGCGTAGCGCGTGCCGGCGGCTTTCAAAGCGTTGACCGTCGCTTGTCGGGTCGGAAGGTTGGCCCGCAGATCTTCGTGCCGGATGAGGCCGACCGTGTGTTTGGTCTGCGCCTGCAGCACCCGCACCAGGTTGGGATCCCGCATCGGCGTCAGCGGATCGAGGCGCTTGGGCGATTCCGAGATCAGCTGGTCCGCCCAGAACAGATAGCCGCGATAGACTTTGCGCTCGACATCGGGGAAGGCAGGGCAGAAGCCGATGAAGTCCGCGCCCAGGCGGTCGGCGAGATAATCGGCGCAGGGACCGATATTGCCGCGCGGCGTGGAATCAAAGGTCGCGCAGTATTTGAAGAAGACCTGGCGCACGCCGCGCTTGGTAAGAGCATCCGCCGCCTTGGCAAAATTGCGCACCGCCTTGGAGGCCGTGGCGACCCGGCTCTTCAGCGCGATCACCGCGACGTCGAGATCCTTGAGATCGCTCGGCCGCGCCAGCCGGGTCAGGAGTCGGGTGCGCAAGCCGTCGCGCGCCATCATCGAGGCCAGCTCCAGCCCGCCGGTGAAATCGTCGGAGATGCCTCCCAGCAGCAGCTCGTTACTCATGGCGCCACTTTTCCCCTTTTCGCCAGAAGATATAGCATATAGGATCAGATGATATAGGATATATCTTTGACGATCGACGCGGTCCTCAGGCCGCAAACGGTCGCGATATCAAGGGGATCGGCATTGGATCGCATGCACAATTCCATCGACGCCGAACTGCGCGACCGTGCCCAGCGAGTCATCCCGAGCAGCATGTGGGGACACATGAATGTCGCCCGCATCCCGGCCGCTTATCCGCAATATTTCGCCCGCGCCGAGGGCTGCCATCTGTGGGATGTCGACGGCCGCGAGTATGTGGACTTCATGTGCGCCTACGGGCCGATGCTGCTCGGCTACAACGATGCCGACGTCAATCGCGCCGCCGATGAGCAGCGCGTGCAAGGCGACATCTTCAATGGACCCAGCGCGCGGCTGGTCGAGTTGGCGGAGCTGATGGTGGACACCGTCGCTCACGCCGACTGGGCGCTGTTCCAGAAGAACGGCACGGACGCGACCACCATCTGCGCCATGATCGCGCGCGAGGCGACCGGCAAGCGGAAGATCCTGGTGGCGAACGGCGCCTATCATGGCGCGGTGCCATGGTGCAATCCGTATCCCAACGGCGCGACCGCCGAAGACCGCGTGCACCTGATCCGCTATGACTTCAACGATGCCGCCAGCATCGAGCGCGCGGCGGCGGAAGCGGGCGACGATCTGGCCGGCGTCTTCGTCTCCGCCTTCAAGCACGACCTCGGCAAGACCCACGAAGCGCCGACGCGCGAGTTCGCCGAGGCGGCGCGGCGCATCTGCGACAAGGCCGGCGCGGCCCTCATCGTCGACGACGTGCGCGCCGGGTTCCGCCTGCATATGGGCGGCAGCTGGCAGCTGGTGGGCGTGAAGCCCGACCTCTCCGCCTGGTCCAAGGCGATCGCCAACGGCTACGCGCTGGGTGCCGTCACCGGCAACGACAAGTTCCGCGCGGCGGCCGGGCGGATCTTCGTCACCGGGTCCTTCTGGTGTGGCGCCGTCGCCATGGCCGCCTCGCTCGCCGCCATCCGCAAGATGAAGGAGATCGGCTCGGTCGAGATCATGCAGCGCATGGGTCGGCGCCTGCGCGACGGCATCGACGCCCAGGCCACGGCCCATGGCGTGAAGCTGCAGCAGAGCGGCCCGGTCCAGATGCCGGTCATCCTGTTCGACGACGATGCCGACCGTAAGAAGGGCTGGCTGTTCTGCAGCGAGGCGCTGAAGCATGGCGTCTACATGCATGCCACCCACACCATGTTCTTGAGCGCGGCCCATACGGCGGCCGACATCGATCGCACGCTTGAGGCGACCGATGCGGCCATGGCCGAAGTCGCGCGGCAATTCGGATAGGACCCATGCACACAGTGCTCGCACCCATCGACAACGATCTGCCGCTGGCCGGGGTGACCCTGGACAAGGTCGACGGCAAGAGCCGCACTGACCGGGTCTATCACCAGATGCGCGACCGCCTGATGCGCGGCATCTTCAAGCCGCATCAGCGCCTGCGCATCAGCGAGCTGTCGCAGGCCTTCGGCACCAGCGAGACGCCGGTGCGCGAAGCGATCTTCCAGCTGATCCGCGATGGCGCGGTGGAGGCCAAGACCCACTCCTATTACCGCGTGCGCAAACTGTCGGTGGCGGAGTATCTGGAGCGGCGAGAAATCCGCCTGCTGCTGCAGCCGTTGGCGGC
>Ga0081538_10003308_pt1 | contig 15276 bp, 13 predicted proteins | sample TabmetS5T2R1_FD_71022 | JGI IMG/M metagenome (GOLD analysis project Ga0081538, IMG submission 71022) | Tabebuia heterophylla rhizosphere microbial communities from the University of Puerto Rico - S5T2R1 | ecosystem: Host-associated > Plants > Roots > Rhizosphere ... | reverse complement strand
CGACGAGCCGTTCCGGAGGCGGTCGGTTCGCGACCGCTTCGAAGACCGCGTCGCGGCACGCGTCGACGGCCTGATCGACGAGCTTGCGCCGCGTGGGTCATGTGAGCTCGTCGTCGACTTCGCCGCGCCCTTCGCCATCGGAGTGGCGGGCGACATCCTCGGCCTCTCCCTCGACGACGTGCCCAAGATCCAGGGCTTCTACGACGCGTTCGCCGGCGCCATGACCTACGACGGCGATCCCGAGCCGCAGCGGCGGGCCGACGCTGCGCGTGCCGCCTTCAACGAGATCCTCCTCGGCGAGCTGGAGCGGGCCCGTGACGAGCCGGACGGCTCGATCACGTCCGCAGTCGTCAACGAGCCGGCGACCGAGCTGACGGACGACGAGATCGTCGCGCAGCTCCGCGTCATCCTCTTCGGCGCCATTGAAACGATCGAGTCGATGGTCACGAACGCCGTCCTGCTCCTCCTCCAACACCCGGCAGAGCTCGCGGCAGCCCAGGCCGACCCGGAGCTCGTCGCCAATGCCGTCGAGGAGGCGATGCGCCTGATCCCGCCCGTCGCCTTCATCGAGCGGTGGACGTCGGTGCCGGCGGCAATCGCCGATGTCCAGCTCGGCCGCGGCGAGTTCGTGGGCATCTCGACGCTTGCCGCCGGGCGCGACCCGGAGGTCTTCGAGGACCCACTGCGCTTCGACGTGCGCCGCGAGAACGCGAGACACCATCTCGCCTTCAGCTTCGGCGTGCACCACTGCCTCGGGTTCAACATGGCCCGCCTACAGGGGCCGATCGCGGTCCGGGCGATTCTGGAGCGCTTGCCAGGGCTCGAGCTCGTGGACCCGCCCGAGCCGCACGGATTCGCCTTCCGGCGGCCGCCCGAGTTGCGCCTGCGCTGGCGTCTGTAGTCAAGGCGGCCAGACGCGGTCGGCGACGCGGGCGACGAGCTCGAGCTTGCGCCACTGCGTCTCCTCGTCGATCTCGTTCCCCTCCATCACCGAGGCGAACCCGCACTGTGTTGAGAGGGCGAGCTGCTCGAGCGGAAGGTACCGGGAGGCCTCCTCGAGCCTCCGGACGACGTCGTCGTCGGCCTCGAGCTCACGGCGCTTCGAGCTGACCATCCCCATGACGACGATCCGGCCCTGCGGCGCGAAGCGGACGGGCGCGTACCCGCCGTCCCGGCCGACGTCGTCCCACTCGACGAGGAAGGCGTCGTAGGGAAGCTCGCCGAACAGCCGCTCGGCGACGGGTTCGAGCGAGCCGGCGCAGATCCACCGCGAGCGGTAGTTGCCGCGGCAGACGTGCAGCGCCGCCGTGACTCCGTGCGGGATCCCTTCGAGCACCGCCCGGTCGGCGGCGATCGCAGCGTCGAGCAGGTCGGGGACCGGATGGCCGGCCGCCTCGAAGCGCGCGCTCCAGTCGGGGTCGACGAGGTAGGGGTAGAGGGGGAAGTCGAGCTGCACATAGCGGCAGCCGGCCTCGATCGCGTCGGCGATGAGATGCCGCTCGATGCTGACGGCGTGGGCGACGAACTCCTCGTGGCTCCCGTAGGCGTCGGAGGAGACGCCGAAGGGGTGGACGAACAGCGACGCGGCCGGGAAGGTGATCTTGAACGGATGGTCGGTCACCCGCGCGAGGAAGGCGGCCTCGCGGGCGGCCGGGCTGTCGACGCGCTCGAGACGCGCCTCGACAGACGGCACCATGAGCACGACCTTCTCGCCCCGGTCGTTCCGGAACTCGACCGCGCTGCGGTCGGTCGCGACGCCGCGCACCGCGTCGTAGAACGAGTTCAGGAACATCCAGCGTCGGAACTCGCCGTCCGAGACGACGTCGAGACCGAGCTCGATCTGGCGTGTGACGACCTGCTCGATGGCGGCGTCGGCAAGCGCGCCGAGGTGGACGGGATCGGATCGCATCCCGACGGCGGCCCGGAGGGCAGGCGGACGCAGCAGGCTTCCGACGATCTCTGCGCGCGCGGGCCGGCGCGGGCTCAGCTAACCCCTGCCGCAGGCTTCGGCAGCGCTTCGATCGCCTCGAGCGCCCGCTCGATCTCCTCGTCGGCCAGGGCTACGTCCTCCAGCTTCCCTGCGAGGTAGGCGTCGTAGGCGCCGAGGTCGAAGTGGCCGTGACCGGAAAGGTTGAACAAGATCGTCCGCTGCTCACCGGCTTCGTCCGCGTTCGCGGCTGCCTGTAGGACGCCGTGGACGGCGTGGGCCGCCTCGGGCGCGGGGATGATGCCCTCGCTGCGGGCGAAGCGCACCGCGGACGCGAAGACGTCGCCCTGCGTGTAGGCCTCGGCCCGGATGAGGCCGTCGAGGACGAGCTGCGAGACAAGCGGAGCCATGCCGTGGTAGCGCAGGCCGCCTGCGTGGATCGGCGCCGGCACGAAGTCGTGGCCAAGTGTGTGCATCGGCACGAGCGGAGTCAGCTGACCCGTGTCTCCGAAGTCGTACGCGAACGGCCCGCGCGTCAGCGTCGGGCACGCGACGGGCTCGCACGCGAGCACCTCGATCTCCTCGCCGGCGATCTTCTCGCGCAGGAAGGGGAAGCTCAGGCCCGCGAAGTTCGAGCCGCCTCCGACGCAGCCGACGACGAGGTCGGGGTACTCCCCGGCCTGCTCCATCTGAGCAAGCGCCTCCTGGCCGGCGATCTTCTCGCGCAGGAAGGGGAAGCTCAGGCCCGCGAAGTTCGAGCCGCCTCCGACGCAGCCGACGACGAGGTCGGGGTACTCCCCGGCCTGCTCCATCTGAGCAAGCGCCTCCTGACCGATGACCGTCTGGTGGGTGAGGACGTGGTTGAGCACGCTCCCGAGCGAGTAAGCGGTGTCCTCCCGCCCGGCAGCGTCCTCGACTGCCTCGGAGATGGCGATGCCCAGGCTCCCGGGTGAGTCCGGGTGGTCGGCACGGATCGACCGGCCCGCCTGCGTGTCCTCGGACGGGCTCGGGACGACCTCCGCGCCCCACGTCTCCATCATCGAGCGGCGGTACGGCTTCTGCTCGTAGGAGATCTTGACCATGTAAACCTTGCATTCGAGGCCGAAGAGGCGGGAGGCGAGCGCGAGCGCGCTGCCCCACTGGCCGGCGCCCGTCTCGGTCGCAACCCGGGTCCGTCCTTCATCCTTCACGTAGTAGGCCTGGGCGACGGCCGTGTTCGGCTTGTGGCTGCCGGCGGGGCTGACGCCCTCGTACTTGTAGTAGATGTGCGAGCTCGTGCCGAGCTCCTCCTCGAGCCGGTGCGCGCGGAAGAGGGGGGTGGGCCGCCAGAGCCGGTAGACGTCGCGGATCGGCTCGGGAATGGGGATCTCCGCGTCTTGCGAGACCTCCTGCAGGATCAGCGCCATCGGGAAGAGCGGCGCCAGGTCGTCGGGGCCGACGGGCTCGCCGGTGCCTGGGTGGAGCACCGGCTGCGCGGGGTTCGGCATGTCGGCCTGGATGTTGTACCAGCGCCCAGGGATTGCGGATTCGGGCAGGGTGAATTTCGTCTCGGTCATGGGGATGAGGATAGGCCAATCCCCGCCACGACGTCCGCGAGGCGTTCGACCCCGGCCTCGAGCTGCGCGTCGGAGAGATAAGGCGCGGGCCCGAGGCGGAGAAACCGTCCGCGGGCGTCGGTTAGCACGCCCTCGTCCGCGAGCGCCCGGGCGACGGGCTCGGCCTGCGGACACTCGAGCGCGATGAAGCCGCCGAACGCGTTCCGCGGGGTATCGCGGTCCCGCCGGACGACGCTCTCCGGAAGCTCGAGCTCGTCGACGAGGCGGGCGAGGAGGGCGGTCTGGTGCAGCGACACGGAGCGGAGGAACTCCGGCGAAAGCGCCCGCTGCTCGAAGAAGTCGAAGACGCGGGCGGCACGATAGTGGCTCGTCGGATCGTACGTCGCGCCCGCGAAGCGGGTGGCGCCGCTCCCATAGGCTACGCGCGCGCCGGTGTGCTCCGAGGAGAGCTCGTCGAACTCCGCGAACCAGCCCGTGAGGACCGGCCGCATCTCCTCGGCGTGTGCCGGAAGCCTCAGAAAGCAGTTGCCCTCGCCGAGCTGCAGGTACTTGTAGCCGCCGCCGACGATCCATGCGCGCTCGAGCCCGTGTGCGGCGACGGTGAACGGAAGCGCGCCGAGCGCGTGGTAGGCATCGACGAGCAGCTCAACGCCTGCGGTCGTGCACGCAGACGCGAGCTCGTCGAGGCGGGGGACCATGCGGGCCGTCTCGTAGAGGACGACGGAGACGAGCACCGCGCTCGTGCGCTCGTCGACCTCCTCAGCCAACCGCTCGGCGAGCGTGTCGACCGGGTCGACGCGAACGCGGACGACGTCCAGCAAGTTCTCGTCGAGGCGGGCGAGCTGCCGTCGCAGCGTGTGGAACTCGCCGTCCGAGGCGACGAGGCGGGGGCGCTCGCGCAGATCGAGGGCCGACAGAAAGCGCGTGACGAGCTCATGCGTGTTCTGGCCGAGCGCGATCGCCGCGTCGTCCGCGAGAAGGCGCCTGAATCCGGCGCGGACGCGCTCGGCCTTCGCGAAGGCGCGGTCCCACTTCTCGTCCACCCAGCGGGCGGCGTCCTCGAAGGCCTCCAGCTGTCCTTCGCGGGCGACGTCCGGCCAGCACTGGTGCGAGTGCCCCGAGAGGAGGAGCCGCTCGCCGACCCGGAACGCCGAGTAGTCCGACGCGAGCGCGTTCGGCGAGCTGCGCAGGTCGTCGAGCGCGATCACAGTTCGCTGCGAACGGACCAGAGGTCCGGGAAGAACGGCTTGTGGAGCGTCGTGCGCAGGTAAGCAGCCCCGCCCGAGCCACCCGTCCCCGGCCTCGAGCCGATCGTCCGCTCGACCATCTTGACGTGCCGGTAGCGCCACTCCTGGAAGCCCTCGTCGAGGTCGACCAACCGCTCGCAGACCTGGGCCGCCTCGCCGTCGTCGCGGTAAGCCGCGAGGACGGCCGCATGGACGCCCTCCGCCTCCTCGGTGGGGAGGGTCACGTCGCGCTCGAGGAGCTCCTGCGGAACGTCGTAGCCTCGCAGGGCGAGGTAGCGCAGGAACGAGTCGTAGACGGAGGGCCGCGCGAGCGCCGCCTCGATCTGCCTGTACGCCTCCGTTCCCTCCTCGTAGGCACGCAGGACCGACCGGTCGCGCCGGCCGAGGACGGCCTCGAGCTCCCGGAACTGCGCCGACTGGAAGCCGCTGGCCGACTCGAGCCGGTCGCGGAAGCTCAAGAACTGCACCGGGGTGAGCGTTTCGATGGTGTCGATCTGCGCGACGACGAGCTTGAGGATGGTCAGGATGCGCTTGAGCGTCGAGAGCGCCTGCGAGCCCCGTCCCTCCTCGAGCAGCCGCTGGAGGTGGGCGAACTCGTGCAAAAATTCCTTGAACCAGAGCTCGTAGACCTGGTGGACGATGATGAAGAGGATCTCGTCGTGCTCGTCCGAGCGCGGGCGCTGCGCGCCGAGGATCTCGTCGAGGGCGAGGTACGACGTGTACGTCAGCGCCTTCGACTGCTCTTTCACGCCGTCTCCTTGAAGAGCTCACGAGCGATGATCTCGCGCTGGACCTCGGACGCACCCTCGTAGATACGCGGAGCGCGGACCTCGCGATAGAGGTGCTCCAGGAGGTGGCCTCGCTCGAGGGCACGGGCGCCGTGGACCTGAATCGCGACGTCCACCGCCTGCTGCGCGGTCTCCGTGGCGAAGAGCTTCGCCATAGCGGCAGCCTGCCGCACGGGACGCACGCCAGCGTCGTATCCAGCGGCGGCGTGATGGACGAGAAGGCGCGCTGCCTCCACGCGCGTCGCCACCTCCGCGAGCTGGTGGCTCACCGCCTGGAACTCGGCCAGGGGACGGCCGAACGCTCGGCGCCCGGCTGTGTACGCGACCGCGGCGTCGAGCGCGGCCTGCGCCATGCCGACGGCGAAAGCGCCGACGCTCGGGCGGAAGAGGTCGAGGGTCTCCATCGCGACAGCGAAGCCCTCGTCGACCTCGCCCAGCACCTGCTCGGGCACGACATGGACGGCCTCGAAGTCGAGCCGACCGATCGGATGGGGAGCCAGGAGCGTGAGCGGCGTGCCCGTCAGGCCCTCGCTCTCGCGCGGGATCGCGAAGGCGGTGATCCCGCGCGCCCGCGCGCCCTCGGTCGTGCGCGCGAAGACCGTGTAGACGTCGGCTTCGGGCGCGTTCGAGATCCAGATCTTCGTCCCGCTGAGGCGAAAGCCGTCGCCGTCGCGGTCGGCACGCAGCGCGAGCGCCGCGGCATCGGAGCCGGCCTCGGGCTCGCTGAGCGCAAAGGCGGCGACCACCTCGCCCGCCGCGAGCCGCGGGATCCATTGCTCGCGAAGCTCTGTCCTCGCTCGCCGCAAAATCGGATAGCCTCCGAGCCCCTGGAGCGCGAGCGCGGTTTCGGCCTCCGTGCATCCGTGCGCAAGCCCTTCGCGGAGCAGGCAGAGCTCGACGGCGGACCCGGCGCCGTTCGCGGGCAGGACCCGCTCGAGCAGCCTTTCGACGCCGAGGGCGCGGACGAGCGCTCTGTTCACCCGGCCCGGCTCACCTTCTCGTGCGATCGGCGCCAGGACCTCGTGGCCGAGCGTCCGCGCCCGCTCGAGCAGCTCTCGCTGCGGCGGCGAAAGGTGGCTCGGCTTAGAACTCATTTCGGAATGATGCGTCGCCGTCGGGGTGTCCTGGGCGAGTGCGAGGCAAGGACGCAGGGAGCGCTCGTATTCGGGAATACGGGCGCGACTGAGGACGTAGAATCGCGCCGTCCAGGGCGGCCCGGCGGCACCAGGCTTCATTTCGAAAGGAGTTCTTAGCCATCCGCGACGACCGCGACCCCCATGAGCTCGATGCGGGCTTCGGGGTCGGCGAGGCCGGAAACCCCGATGAGCGCCACGGCCGGATACCGGCGCCCGAAATGGCGGCGCCAGACCTCGCCGAGCTCCCCCATGGCCTTGCGGTACTCGTCGAGATCGGTGGCGTAGACGACGAGGGAGACGAGGTCGTCCGGCCGGCCACCAGCCGCGCGCAGGGCGACGACGAGGCTCGTGGCCGCGTCGTCGAATTGCGCAGCCATCGTGTCGCCGGCGCCCGTCTGCCCGCCGAGCCAGATCGTCCGCCCGGGGGCTGCGACGACGGCGTGGGCGTACCCGCTCGGCTCCGGGAGTTCGGGCGGGTTGACGATCCGATGCCGCCCCTCGCTCACCGGCCGCTCCAATCGGGCCGGCGTCCCTCGGCCCACGCCGCGTGGAACTCGCGGTGGTCTTCGCTCTGCATCATCAGCGCCTGGCCGAGCGCCTCGAACTCGACTGCGGCAGCGAGGTCGAGGTCGAGCTCCCGCGTGAGCAGCACCTTGGTGGTCGAGTACGCCAGCGCCGGCCCGTCGGCGAGCCGCCGCGCGAGCGCCTCGGCCGCGGCCGGAAGCTCCTCGTCCGCGACCACCTGGGTGGCGAGGCCGATCTCGACCGCCCGCTCGGCCGGGAGGTCGTCGCCGAGGACGAGGAGCTCGAGCGCCCGTCCGAACCCGACGAAGCGTGGCAGGAGGTAGGCCGCTCCCATGTCCGCCCCGGCCAGGCCGACCCTCGTGAAGAGGAAGGCGAACGAGGCCGAGCGTGCGAGCAGGCGAAAGTCGCTCGCAAGCGCGAGGACTGAGCCCGCACCCGCTGCGACGCCGTTGACGGCCGCGACGATCGGGAGGGGGCATTCGCGCATCGCCTTGACGACGGCACCCGTCAGGCGCGTGAAGGCGAGGAGGTCGGCCGCGGCCGCCCCCTGGAGCTCGCCGATGATTGCCTCGACGTCGCCGCCCGAGCAGAAGCCGCGTCCTTGCCCGGTGAGCACGAGGACCCGCGCGTCCCCGCGGTGGGGCAGCTCGGCGAGGAGGTCGCGCAGGTCCGCGTAGACGTCGAAGGTGAGCGCGTTGAGCTTCTCCGGGCGCGACAGCGTCACGCTCGCGACGCCGTCCGCGATGGTGAAGTCGAAGTTGTGCCAGCGCTCCGTAAATGCGGCCGAGGCGCGGAACGGGGTCACGTCTGGATCCCTCCCCCGTCGAGGACGAGCGTCTGACCGTTGATCGCCCCGGCCTCGGGCGCGGCCAGGAACGCGACAGCAAAGGCGACCTCCGCCGGCTCGAGGAGGCGCCCGAGGGGAGAGGCGGCGGCGACGGCCGCCTCCGCCTCCTCTTCGTCTCGGCCCGTGACCTCGACGATCCGGGCGACGGAGCGCTGCGTCATCTCCGTCCGGACGTAGGCGGGGCAGACGGCGTTCGCGGTGACCCCGGTGCCGACGAGCTCTGCCGCGACGGCGCGCATGAGGCCGACGGCCGCGTGTTTCGAAGCCGTGTAGGCGGACGTGTAGCGCGAGCCAGCACGACCGGCGGTCGAAGCGACGGTGACGATGCGCCCATCGCCGCGCTCGATCATCCCGGGAATGACCGCCCGTGTGCAGAGGAAGGCCCCCGTCGCGTTGACGTCGAGGAGCGAGCGCCAGTCGGCGAGCGTCGTGCGAGCGACGGGTGCGCTCGTGGCGGCGCCCGCGTTGTTAACGAGGACGTCAACACGCCCGATCCGGTTGAAGAGGGCGTCCACGGAGGCCTCGTCCGTGACGTCGCAGACCTCGGTCGCCGCGGCATCGCTCTCCTCGAGCGCGGCGCGGTCGCGGCCGACGGCGACGACCCGGTCGCCCGCGGCGGCGAAGCGCGCCACGACCGCCCGCCCGATGCCTTTGCCACCCCCGGTGACGACGACGATCCGGGATGTCACGGCATCGCCTCGACCCGGCCGGCGAGGGCACGCCGGTCGATCTTCCCCGACGGCGTCTTCGGCAGCTCCATGATGAAGCGTACGTCGCGTGGGTACTTGTGCGGGGAGAGGTTTGCGCGCACGTGGTCCTGCAGCGCCGCGCCGAGCTCCGGCGTGGGGGCGACGCCCTCGCGCAGGACGACGTGCGCCCGTGTCAGGGTCAGGCCGTCCTCCTCGTAGCCGACCACCGCGCACTCGACTACATCCGGGTGTGAGGTGAGGCACTGCTCGACCTCCGCCGGCGCCACCCACACGCCTCCGACCTTCAGGAGCTGGTCGCTGCGGCCACGGAACCAGAAGAAGCCGTCCCCGTCACGGACGAAGAGGTCCCCAGTCTTCACGACGTCGCCGCTGAACATCTCCTTCGTCTTCTCGTGCTCGTTCCAGTACATCAGCGCCGCGGTGTCCCCCTCGATCCAGAGCGTGCCCAGCTCGCCGTCGGCGGCCTCGTTTCCGTCCTCGCCGACGACGCGCGCGCGGTAGCCGGGGACGACCTCGCCGACGCTGCCCGGCCGCACGCGGCCGGGGCGGTTCGAGATGTAAATGTGGTAGGCCTCCGACGAGCCGATCCCGTCCAGCACGTCGACGCCGAACGCCGTCCGCCAGCGCTCGAGGAGCTCGGCGGGCAGCGCTTCGCCGGCGGATGTGCAGAGGCGAAGCGACGAGAGGTCCTGCGCAGCCGCGTCTGGATGAGCGGTCATCGCGGCCATCATCGTCGGTACTTGGACGAGGATGCTCGGCCGGTGGCGCGCGACGAGCTCGAAGATACGCTCCGGCGTCGTCCGCTCGGGGAAGACGATGCCGGCCGCGCCGACGCCGAACGGGTAGAGCGCGGTGAGGTCGCGCGCGTAGCCGAAGAAGAGCTTCGGTACGGGCAGGACGAGGTCGTCCTCGCGCATGGCGAGCACGCCGCGCGCGTACCAGTCGAAGCTGAGGACCGGACTGTGCTGTGGGTGCACCGCCGCCTTCGGGGGGCCGGTGCTCCCCGTGGTGAACTTCCAGATCGCGATGTCGTCGCGCTGTGTCGGAGCCGCTTCGAGCTCGTCCGGCGCCTCCGCGGCGAGCGCGTCGAAGGACGCCTCCCTCGAGCCCAAATCGACGTCGGCGCCGACGACGAGGAGTCGGCGAAGCCAGCGGCTCGAGGACGCCGCCTCGCGGACGCGGTCGACGGTCGTCGCATCGGCGACGACCACGCCCGCTCGCGAGTACTCGAGGTAGTAGGCGTACTCCTTCGGGTGCAGAAACGTGTAGGCCTCGGCAGTCACGGCGCCGATCTTCTGTGCCCCGTACCAAACTGCGACGAACTCGACGCTGTCGGTCAGAACGAGGAGCACGCGCTCTTCGGCGCGCACGCCGAGCTCACGAAGGACGTTGCCGCTCTTGTTGATCAGCCCCGCGAGCTCCACATACGTCGTCGTGCCACCCGGCCCGATCAGCGCAGTGCGCGCGCCCCGTCCCTCCTCGACGTTGCGGTCGACGAACCAGCTCGCAAGGTTGAGCTGACGTGGGATGTCGTCGTAGCTCAACACGAGGCCGCCTCACGGACGAGACTGACAACGAGGCCCGTCAGCGTCTCGAACGTTCGCGCGCCCTCCTCGGCGGTCGCCTGCGCAGGGGCGCCGCAATATGCCCGGTCCATGCCCATCGCCACGAAGTCGGTTCGGCCGGCGGCGATCGCCGCCGGCATGTCGATCATCTTCGATTCGAGGGCGTGCATGCGCTCACGGCGGACGAGTGCCGGCTGGTCGGCGAGCACGAGTGAGGTCTCGTAGCGCCCGGCATGGCAGGCGCCGGAGCGGAACTCCTCCGTGAGCTCGGCCGCGACGTCGCGCCGCGTCGGGTCGAACAGGCGCACGGCCCCGTCGAGCTCGGAGACCGCGTCTTTGAGCGTGCGTACCTGCTCTGGCTCGAAGTGGCTGTTGACGAGGACGATCCTCCCGAAGCCCTGTGCAGCGAGCGAGCGGCAGACGTCGACGATGACCGCGCGAAGCGTCTCCTCCGCGATCGAGACTGCTCCGGGGAAGGCAGCGCCGTACCGCGTGACTCCGTACTGGAGTGGCGGCAGGACGAGCGCGCGCACCTGCGTATCGCCCTCGAGCCGGCGAGCGGCACGCTCGCAGATGCCTACCGAAATGAGCGTGTCGGTGGCGATCGGCGCATGGGGGCCGTGCGGCTCGACTGCGCCGAGCGGAAGGAGCAGGACGGTTCGTCGCTCGTCGGCCAGGAAGTCCTGCAGATCGGGATAGGCGAGGTCGTCGAAGCGGGTCACGTGTGCGCGACCTGTCGCGCGGGCGAGTCGGGAGCTGCGGCGACCTCCTGCTCGACGTCGGCTGAAGGGAGGTCGAGGATGCAAAGGTCGGCGCGGCCGGAGCCCACGATGGTGCTCACGTCGTCGAGCGTCGTGAGGTGGCCGCCGACGAGGATCGGGATGCGCGCCTCGGTGCGCACCCGGTCGCTGAGGGCGGTGAGAAAGCCACGACGGTACTCGGGGCGGTCGTCGTGGATGGTCTGGCCGGCGACGGCGTGCACGACGTCGCAGCCGTGCTCGACGAGCACGCGGGCGACGGCGACGCCATCGTCGATCGAGAGTCCGCCGCGGGCCCAGTCGGTGATCGACAGCCGAACCGAGAGAGGTCCCTCCCAGGCGCGCCGCACAGCGTCGAGGACCTCGAGCGGGAAACGTAGCCGCTCACTTCCGTACTCGTCGGAGCGCTGGTTCCTCAGCGGTGAGATGAAGCTCGCCAGGAGATATCCGTGCCCGAAGTCGAGCTCGAGGACGTCGACGCCGAGCTCGGTCGCCCTGCGCGCCCCCGTGACGAATTCGTCGCGGACGGCCGCCATGCCGTCCACGTCGAGCTCGCGCGGGACGGCGCTGAAGGGGCCGTAGGCGAGAGGCGAGGCCGCGACGAGCTCCCAGCCGTCCGGGAGCGGGAGGTCGGCGCCGAGCCCGCGCGGGAGGCAGGCGCCCCGAGGGCCCGCGTGGCTGAGCTGGAGGAGGACGGGTCGCATGCGAGGCATCCACTCCTCGATCGTGGGCGTCTCGCGCGTGATGCGCCCGGCGGGAGAGACGGCGACGAAGCCGCTGAGGACGAGGCCGGCCCCAGAAACGGCCTCCTCGTCCGCGCGCGCCACGATCCGGTTGTCGAGCTCCAGGCCCCGGAGGGTGAACGCCGCAAAGGCAGGAGGAGGCGCGACGCGGGCGCTCGTCGCCGCCAACCAGGAGTCGAGCGTGCGCGTGAAAGCCGGGTCGCGGACGGCCAGGCTGGCGTGGCTGATTCGGCCGCTGCGCGTTAGGAGGTTGAAGGCGAACTGGATGGGCGCGAGACGCGTGTAGCTCCTCACCCGCGCGAAGTAGGCGGCGCTCTCGCTGGCTGCCTGCTGCGTCCGCTCGACAACAGGTTGGCGTTCGAGCTCGTAGTCGACGAGCGCACTGTCCACGTCCCACGCCCGGCGCACGAACGCGTCGCGGAGCGCGATCGCGTCCTCCATCGCGAGCTTCGTGCCCGAGCCGATCGAGAAGTGCGCCGTGTGCGCGGCGTCACCCATGAGCACGACCCGGGCTCGATGCCAGGTGTCGTTCGTCACCTTCGGAAAGCTGAGCCAGATCGACCGGTTAGAGAGGAGCTCGCGGCCTTCGAGGTCACGGGCGAAGAGGCGCTCGCAGAAGGCGAGGCTCTCCTCCTCGTCGAGCTCGTCGAGGCCCGCCGCCCGCCAGGTCGACTCCGGGCACTCGACGATGAAGGTGCTCGTGCGATCGTCGAAGGGGTATGCGTGCACGTGAAAGAGCCCGTACTCGGTCTCGCGGAAGATGAAGGTGAAGGCGTCGAAGACGAGCGGAGTGCCGAACCAGACGTACTTGCACCCCTCCGGCTCGACCTTCGTACCGAAGTCGCGTTCGGAGGCACGGCGGACGACGCTGTTGACGCCGTCCGCGGCGACGACCAGGTCGGCATCGGTCGGCACGGTCTCGATCTCGTGACCGAAGTCGAGCCTCGCGCCGAGTGCGCGGCACCGCTGCTGCAGGATCTCCAGCAGGCGCCTGCGCGCGATCGCCGAGAAGGAGTGTCCGCGCGAGCGGAGGACACGGTTCCGGTAGCGGATCTCCAGGCGGTCCCAGCGCGCGAAGGTGTCCGTGATCGCCACATACGTCTCGAGATCGGCATCGCGGAGCGCCCCAAGCGTCTCCTCGCTGAAGACGACGCCCCAACCGAAGGTCGCGTCGGGGGCGTTGCGCTCGAGGACACGGACGTCGACGGTCGGGTTCGCCTTCCGGAGGAGGATGGCGAGGTAGAGGCCGGCTGGGCCACCCCCGACGACCGTGACGTTCATCCCGCGAGGGCCTCCGCCAGACGGTCGAGCTCGGCGGCGTCGGAAACGGTCGGGAAGAGGACGAGCTCGTCGCAGCCCGCTTCCTCGTAGCCGCGGATGAAGTCCCTCACGGCGCGCGGGCTGGTGAGGTTGGCCGTGACGACACGCTCTGCGAACGGGCCCGTGAAGGCGTAGTAGTCCCGCAGGTACGCGTTGCCGCGCTCGGTATCTCCGAGCGCGAAGTAGCCCTGCCCCCACAGGCGTGGGCGGCCGGGACGGTCGAAGTCGCGCCAGGCCGCCTCGGCGCGCTGAGCCGCGCCGGCGAACGCCCGCGGAGGCCCGCCGCCGTGCGCGTAGCCGTCGGAGTACCGGGCCATGCGTGCGAAGGCCGGGCCGCTCGCTCCGCCGACGAGCAGCTCGATACCTTGGCGGGACGGCCCGACTCGCTCCTCGTCTACGCGCCCACGGAAGTACGCGAGCTGTTCGGAGAAGCGCCGTCCGCGTCCGCGGTGCTCTACCCCGGCAGCCTCGTAGTCCTCGATTCGCGCGCCGATCGCGAGCCCGAGCGTCAGCCGCCCTCGAGAGAGAGCGTGCAACGAGGCCGCCTCCTTGGCGAGGAGCGCCGCGGGGCGGAGCGGGGCGACAGCGATCATGGTCGCTAGTCGCACGCGGGCGGTCACGCCCGCGGCCGCAGCGAGGGCCGTGAACGGCTCGAGGCTCTCATAGGCGAAGCGATCGAGGACCGCCAGGCTCGAGAACGGCCCGGCGTCGGCGCGCTGCGCCCACTCGACGACGAGTCCGCCGTCGGCGCCGGGCGTCGTGGTCGGTAAGCCGACCCCGATGTTCATACGGTGTTCCAGCTCCGCGTCCAGGGAGCTTTACACTTGCCGGCCGTGATCTGGCAACCGCTGCTGACCTGCGGCGGGCGGTGAACGGGGTGGATGGAGCACGTCTCCTCGAGGTTTCGCCGTTCGACCGCCACTACGGACTCGAGATTCTGGAGGCGACCGACGAGCTCGTCCGGGGGCGTGTTCCCGTGAGCGAGCACGTCATGCAGCCGACCGGCCTCGTCCACGGCGGAGTTCACGCGGCGGTCGCCGAGGCGCTCGCGTCGCTCGGAACGAACCATGGGGTCGCACGCGACGGGAACGTGGCGCTCGGCATGTCGAACAGCTGCTCCTTCCTTCGGCCCATCGGGAGTGGGACGATTCACGCGACGGCGCGCAGGCGCCATCGCGGGCGCACCACCTGGATCTGGGACGTCGAGCTCACAGACGACGAAGGGCGGATCTGCGCCCTCAGTCGCGTCACATTGGCCGTACGCCCACTCAGCTGACGCAGCCCTTCGTCGCGCCGCTCCCTCCGGATTTGAAGATGCGAGGAGGATATGGCCGGCCGGCGGCGATCAGCGTGGCGGTGAGGCGCCGGAAGCGACGGCGCCGCCGCATCGACGCCGATCGCAGACCTCATGCGCGAGCACGCGTCCACCGGGGAAGCGGGCCCTCGCGGCACGTCCGTCCACTCGCGGCACGCCCAGGATCCCTGGGGAGGCCGTCGTCCCCCATCCCGGCCAGCGAAGTACCTGCAAACCGGCCGATTCTCGTCCTTCCGAGGAGACCACTTCACTAACTGAGAACCGGTCAGAGATGTACCCGTTTTGTACCCCGACCGCCCTTGCGAGCCTTCTCGGCGTTGTCGAGGTCGACAAAAGTACCTGCAAATGGAATGAAAGCCGACGCTCGGACTCGAACCGAGGACCCCTTCATTACGAGTTTCGCGCCGCTCTCACCACCAGTCACCAGCAGTCATCTCAGGTCATTCCCCGCGCCGAAGCTGCCGGATTCGCGGTGACTCACGGTTACCTGAGATGACAACCGCGTAGACCCCTGGTAAACCTCGCTGGTGTTGTCGAATCCGGAAACGCGGTGCTGACGGCACAGCGTTCGTGCCCTATTTGTGCTCCGCTTCGATGAGGGCGTGCATCCCGCGCTGTCTGTGGGTCCGCCGGGAAGAAGGACTCGATCGACAGCTCGGCAAGCTATTCGCCGTCCCAGTAGTCGAGCTGGCAGACGCGTCATCAGGCCGACGCCGCGGAAGTAGACCTTCTTCGAGCGCGGGTACCAGGCGATGTCGTTCGGCTCGCGCGTGCCGTAGGCGAGCAGCTTCATCCCGCCGGTGCCGGCGCGGAATGCGTGACCGACGCGCGTGCGCGGC
>Ga0081538_10003307_pt1 | contig 15279 bp, 16 predicted proteins | sample TabmetS5T2R1_FD_71022 | JGI IMG/M metagenome (GOLD analysis project Ga0081538, IMG submission 71022) | Tabebuia heterophylla rhizosphere microbial communities from the University of Puerto Rico - S5T2R1 | ecosystem: Host-associated > Plants > Roots > Rhizosphere ... | reverse complement strand
GAAGGTCCGCACCGTCCGGACTTGTGGCCCCAGGAGGGCCAAAAGTCAGGACAGTGACGCCACTCGCCTCGCCGGGACCCGGCCCTGCCCGCAGGAAATTCGGCTGATGAACTGCTCGGCGAATTCCCTTCGGAGGGACCCACCGCGGCCCCCTTGCACACCCTTCGCCGGCCCGGCGGTTGGCCCGGCCGGCTGGGCCAACCTATGACGGTCGCTGAACCCGCACCAGCGGTCTAGCTCCAGCGGCGGGAGCGCCCGACCCTCAGACCCGCTCGGCCTCGATCGAGCGCCGCTCCGCCAGGCGATTGTCGCGGCGCAGCTGCGCCTCTCGCGCGCGCCGCTGCTCGTCGGGCGTCTCCGGGGCCACCGGCGGCACCGTCGCCGGCCGGCCGTCCTCGTCGAGGGCGACCATCGTCAGGTAGGCGGTCGATGTGTGGGTGACCTCGCCCGTTCGCACGTCCTCCGCCTCCACTCGCACGCCCACCTCCATCGAGCTGCGCCAGGCGGCGTTCACCGTAGCCTTGACGGTGAGCAGGTTGCCGACGTACACCGGGTGCAGGAACGTCATGCGGTCCATCGCGGCGGTCACCACGCGGAGGCCCGAGTGGCGCACGGCGGCGATGCCGGCCACCTCGTCGCAGAGATGCATGATCACGCCCCCGTGGACGTTCCCGGCGGTGTTCGCATCCCCGATTCCCATCCAGCGGCTCAGCACGGAGCTGGACCTGGACGGTGAACGAGGCTCCATCGACGGCTAGTCTAGGTCTCGCACAGGTCGCGAAGCACTCGGCTGGGCCGGGTGCGCACGAAATAGTGTCCTAGGTCGAAGGAGAACCGGATGCCAGGGCTTGGCGGACGCATGTCCACCGTCATCAAGGCCAAGATCTCGAGGATGCTCGACCGGGCTGAGGATCCCGGCGAGACGCTCGACTACGGCTATCAGAAGCAGGTCGAGATGCTCCAGAACGTCAAGAAGGGCATCGCCGACGTCGTCACGGCCAAGAAGCGGCTGCAGATGCAGTCCGGAAAGCTCGAGCAGCAGGTTGTCAAGCTCGACACCCAGGCGCGTCAGGCGCTGGCGCAGGGCAACGAGCCGCTGGCGCGGACCGCGCTCGAGCGCAAGACGCTCGCGCAGACCGAGCTGCAGACGCTCGACACGCAGGTGAAGGAGCTCGAGGGCCAGCAGGAGCAGCTCACGGCCAACGAGCAGAAGCTGCGCCAGAAGATCGAGCAGTTCCGCACCAAGAAGGAGGTCATCAAGGCGCAGTACTCGGCCGCCGAGGCACAGGTGAGGATCGGCGAGGCGGCCTCGGGTGTCGGCGAGGAGATGGCAGACCTCGGGTTGGCGATGCAGCGCGCCGAGGACAAGACCGAGCAGATGCGCGCCCGCGCGGGCGCCGTCGAGGAGCTGGAGGCGGCCGGGACCTTCGACGACATCACCCAGCTCGGCCCGGGAGAGGACGACATCGACCGCCAGCTGAAGGAGCTCACGAGCGGCGCGCAGGTCGACGACGAGCTGGCCAAGATGAAGGCCGAGCTCGAAACCGGAGGCGGCGACTCGCCCGCCCTCGAGCAGGGGAAGGAGAATCCGTGATCGTCCGCATCTCGGGCGAGGGGCAGTTCCGCCTGCCCGACGAGGACGCGGGGCGCCTGAACGAGCTCGACAACCGCGCCGTCAAGGCGGTCGAGCAGGGGGACGAGACCGGCTTCCGCGAGCTCTGGTCCCAGATGCTCGAGCTGGTCGCGAGCGACGGCAATGCGCTCGCCGACGACGAGCTCGTGGAATCGGATGTAATCCTGCCCCCGCGCGATGTCACCTTTCAGGAGGCGAAGGGCGAGTTCACAGGAGACGGGTTGATCCCGGACTGAGGAGGCCGACATGGACGAAGCACGGCTGCGGGCGATCCCGCTGTTCGCGGAACTTGGAAAGAAGGAGCGCCGTGAGGTGGCCAGGCAGGGCGACGAGGTGGAGGTCGAGGCCGGCCGACAGCTGGTGCGCGAGGGGGAGTTCGCCTACGAGTTCTTCGCCATCGAGGAGGGCACCGCGGAGGTGAGACGCGGTCAACAGCTCCTCGCGGAGCTCGGCCCCGGCGACTTCTTCGGCGAGATGGGCCTGATCGGGAACGTCACGCGCAACGCGTCCGTGATCGCGGCCACGCCGCTCCGGGTGATGGTCCTCACGGGCTCGGCCTTCCGCCACATCGAGCGGGAGCTTCCCGCCGTCTCCAAGCAGATCCGCAAGGCGATCGAGGAGCGCTGCCGCCAGCTCGAGCCGGTGAGCTGACACGGGTCAACTTCCTCCAAGATCGGCGCCCTGGCCGGCCCTACGGTTTCAGGGAAACCGACGAAGGGAGAGACCCATGGCAGGCGAGCTGGCCTTCTTCGAGCTGGGTGTCGGCGACACCGAGCGCGGGCGGGCGTTCTACGAGGGGCTGTTCCGATGGGAGTTCGAGACCGGGCCTTCCGGGGACGGCTTCGTGATCGGCACGCCGAACATGAAGGGCGGCATGCACGGCGGCGACGCGGGAGCGATGCCCTACGTGTTCTTTCTCGTGGACGACATGGAGGCGGCGATCACGCGCGTCGGCGAATTGGGCGGGCAGGTCGACGAGGTCGACGTGGAGGGCGATGAGGCCTCCATCGCGCGGTTCGGGCGCTTCAAGCTTTGCCGCGACGACCAAGGCTCGGCCTTCGGACTCCATCAAGCGCCGACGGGGGCCTGACATGGCGATCACCAGAGCGGTCCCGAACATCAGGTCCAACCGGCCCGCCGAAACGCGTGCCTTCTTCGTGGACCTGCTCGGCTTCGACGTGGCTATGGACCTCGGCTGGGTCGTGACGCTCGTCTCTCCCGACAACCGCTCCGCCCAGGTGACCGTCATCGGCACCGAGGACCCGGCCGCTCCCGGGATCTCAGTGGAGGTGACCGATGTCGACGCGGTCCACGACAGGGCCTTGGAGCTGGGCCTCCAGATCTTCTATCCGCTGCGTGACGAGGATTGGGGGGTCCGCCGGTTCATGCTTCGCGAGCCGAGCGGTACCGTTGTCAATGTCCTGTCTCACCGCTCGGACCGATGACCGTCCACGCACAAGCGAGCCGGGTCTTGCGGCACGAGTCCGAGCAGGACCGCTGGGAGATGGTCCAAGGGGCGCCCGACCGGCGCCTGCGGGGTCACGTGTTGTCGTACTGCTCGTACCGCGAGGAGACCACCAGCTTCGTCCGCCGCCGGGAGCTCCCGTCGGTGCGTGTGGTCCTGATAATCAACCTCGGCGAGCCGATCCGCGTGTTGGCGCCCGGTGCACAGGACGGCTGGATCGAACACTCGGAGGGCTTCATGGCGGGGCTCCACGACACCTATGCCGTGACCGAGACCGGTGGCTCCCAGGCCGGCGTGCAGGTCGACCTGACGCCCATCGGCGCGCACCTCCTGCTCGGGCTCCCGATGGACGAGCTCTCCCAACGGGTGGTCACGATCGAGGAGCTGTTCGGAGGCGGCGGGATGCTGCTCCGGGAGGCGCTGGCCGAGGCGCCCGGCTGGGCCGAGCGCTTCGCCCTCGTCGACGAGTTCCTCCTCACCCTGCTCGACCGCGCCAGCTCGCCCGTGCCAAGCGTGACACGCGCGCTCGGCCGTCTGCGGGAGAGCAGGGGCACGGTGCCCGTGGGGGTCATCGCCGCCGAGATCGGTTGCAGCCGCCGGCACCTCATCTCGCGCTTCCGAGAGCACGTGGGCGTGACGCCGAAGCTGCTCGCCCGGATCCTTCGCTTCGAACGGGCGGTGTCGCTGGTGGACGCCCGCACCGAGATGGGCTGGGCCGAGATCGCCCAGGCATGCGGCTACTACGACCAGGCCCACCTGATCCGGGACTTCAACCAGTTCGCCGGCGCTCCGCCGAGCGAGTTCGCCCGCCGGCGCCTGCCAGACGGCGGCGGCGTGATCGGCGACTGACGGACAAACCGCCGGGCCGATCCGCCCGGTGGATCCAGTGTCGATAGCGTCATGCGATCGGATCCGAGGTCATCCAGCCACGCTCGATCGACGAGGCGCTTCGCGCCCGGCGGGACGTCCCCGAGGCCGTCGTCGTATCGGGCGGGACGGATGTGATGCCGCTTCGCAACCGCGGCGAGCGGCCCGGTCCGCTGCTCGACCTCTCGCGCGTGGCGGAGCTGCGGGCGGTCGAGGACGGCGACCCGGTACGGCTCGGGGCGGCGGTGACATACACCCGCCAGCTCGAGGAGCTCGCGGAGCCGCTGCCGGTGCTCGCGCTCGCCGCACGTACGATCGCCTCGCGCCAGGTCCGAAACCGCGCCACCCTGGGCGGCGCGCTGGCGATCGCCGACCCGTCAGCGGACATCCTCACGGCCCTCGTGGCTGCCGGGGCCGAGCTGGAGCTGGCCTCGGCGTCCGGTGGCAGGCTCCTGTCGGTGGCGGACTTCCTCACGGGGCCATATGAGCGGGACCTGCGCGGCGACGAGCTGATCGTGGCCGTGCGCGTCCCGCGCGCCGCCGGGCCTGCCGCGTACGCGAAGGTTGGGGCGCGAAACGCGATGGCGCGCGCCGCCTGCGCGGTAGCGGTCGTGCTCGACATCGAGCGCCGGACGGCCGGCATCGGCGTCGCCGCCAGCGCGCCCACCCCGGTGCGCGCAACGGCGGCCGAGGAGCTCGTGGCGGCCGAGGCGCCGTGGGGCTCGGGCGGGGACCTCGACGCCGGCTTCGTGTCGCGGGTTGGCGGCCTGGTGGCCGAGGCCACGCGCCCGCGCTCCGACGGCCGCGGATCGGAGGCCTACAAGCGGCACGCCGCGGCAGTGCTCGCCGGCCGCGCCCTGGCGCGCGCCTGGCGCTCAGACGGCTCCCCGGCCGCCGCTGCGCCCCCACGGTCCCGCTTCGCGCGGCCCGGGCAGGACGCGACGGGACTCAGACTGCGCGTGGACGGCGCCGAGCACGAGCTGCCCGAGGAGCACACCGCCGACAGCCTGCTGCGCGTGCTGCGCGACGAGCTGGGGGTCACCGCGCCCAAGAACGCCTGCGAGGAGGGTGAGTGCGGCTCCTGCACGGTCGCGATCGACGGCGAGATCGCCTGCGCGTGTCTCGTCCCGGCGGTGCAGGCCGCCGGCTGCGAGGTGGAGACCGCGGCCGGCCTGGCCGATCCGGAGGGGGCGCTCCACCCGGTGCAGGAGGCCATCCTCGAGGCGGGCGGCGTTCAGTGCGGGTTCTGCACGCCCGGGTTCGTCATGGCCGCGCGCGACCTGCTGCGCCGCGTCCCGGAGCCGACCGCCGAGGAGATCCGGGAGGGGCTGAACGGCAACCTCTGCCGCTGCACCGGCTACCAGAAGATCGTGGCCGCCGTGCGGCTTGCGGCCGGGCGATGAGCGGCGCGACCGTCGTCGAGGGCTGCGCGATCGCGACGATGGACCACGCGCGGCGCGAGTTCGAGGCCGGTCATCTGGTCCTGGAGGAGGGACGCATCGCCGCGGTCGGCCCGGGCGCGGCGCCCCGCCGGGAGGACGACGTCCGGCGCATAGACGGCCGCGGCCTCCTCGCCACCCCGGCGCTCGTGAACTGCCACCACCACCTCTACCAGTCCGCCACGCGCGGGATGGCGCAGGAGGCGACGCTGTTCGAGTGGCTCGTGGCGCACTACCCGGTCTGGGCGCAGATCGACGAGCGGACCGTGGCGGCCGCCGCCAGGGCGGCGCTCGCGGCGCTCGCCCGGTCGGGCTGCGGTACCGCGTCCGACCACCACTACGTCTTCCCGCGCGACGCGGGCGACCTGCTCGCCGTCGAGATCGAGGCGGCACGGCAGATAGGGCTGCGCTTTCACCCGTGCCGCGGCGCCATGGACCTCGGTCAGCGCGACGGCGGACTACCGCCGGACGACATCGTGGAGGACCGCGACGCGATCCTGACGGCCTCCGCGGAGGCGATCGACCGACACCACGACCCGGAGCCGGGCGCGATGGTGCGCATCGCCCTGGCCCCGACGTCGCCGTTCTCCGTCACCCGCGAGCTGATGGCCGAGACCGCGGAGCTGGCCCGGTCGCGCGGCGTGCGGCTCCACACCCACATGGCCGAGACCCGTGAGGAGGACGAGTTCTGCCTCGAGCGCTACGGGGTGCGGCCGCTCGAGTACCTTGAAGAGGTCGGCTGGCTGGGAGACGACGTGTGGCTCGCGCACTGCGTGCAACTGAACGACCGCGAGGTGCGCCGAATGGGCGAGTCCGCGACGGGCGTGGCGCACTGCCCGATCTCGAACGCGCGGCTCGGCGCGGGCATCGCGCCCGTGCGCGGGCTGATCGCCGCCGGCGCCCCGGTGGGCCTGGGCGTGGACGGCGCGGCCTCCAACGAGTCGGGCGAGCTGACCGACGAGTTGCGCGGCGCGCTGCTGATGGCGCGCGTAAGCGGCGGCCCGGCCGCGCTGACGGCGCGAGAGGCGCTCGAGCTCGCCACCCGGCATGGCGCGCGCTGCCTCGGGCGCGAGGACGAGCTCGGCAAGCTGGAGGTGGGCGCGCTCGCCGACGTGGCCCTGTGGCGGCTCGACGACGCGGGACGGGCCGGGATCGCCGACCCGGTGGCGGCGCTCGTGCTCGGACCGCCCCGCCCGGTGCACACCCTGGCGGTGAACGGCGAGCCGGTGGTGGAGGAGGGCGAGCTCCGCACGGCCGACCCCGCGATGGTGGCAACGGACCTCGCGCGCGAGAGCGCGCGGCTGCGGGAGCGGGCGGGATGACGGCCGGCCGCGTGCGCGAGCGGGTCCGCGGCGGCATCGGCGAGCGGCTTCGCCGGAGCGACGGCCGGGCCAAGGTCACGGGGCAGTTCGCCTACGCCTCGGACCTGCGGGCGGAGGCCATGCTCGTCGGGGTGACCCTGCGCAGCCCCCACGCCTCGGCGCGCATCCTCGGGATCGACACCGCCGCCGCGCGCGCCGTGCCGGGTGTTCGCGCGGTGCTGACGCACGCCGACGTGCCCGGCGCCAAGTGCGTCGGATCGAGCCGTTACAGGGATCAGCCGGTGCTCGCGTTCGACCGCGTGCGCTGCCACGGCGAGCCGGTCGCGGTGGTCGCCGCTGAGGACGTGGGCACGGCGCGCAGGGCCGCGGCGCTGGTGGCCGTCGACTACGGGCAGCTCCCGGTGCTCGCCGACGCGGCCGCGGCGCTGGCGCCGGGCGCGCCCCGGCTTCACCCCCACGGCAACGAGCTCCGCACCGTTCGGGTCGTCCACGGCGATCCCGCCACCACCGGCCCGGTGTCCGTCCACGGCAGCTACGAGGTCGGCATGCAGGATCAGGTCTTCCTCGGCCCCGAGGCGGGCCTTGCCCGGCCGCTCGAGGGCGGCGGGGTGCAGCTCGAGGTCGCGACGCAGTGGCTCCACCTGGACCGCGAGCAGGTGGCCGCGGCGCTTGCTCTGCCCGAGGAGCAGGTCCAGCTCGTGCTCGCCGGCGTGGGCGGCGCCTTCGGCGGGCGAGAGGACCTCTCCGTGCACGTGCACGCGTGCATGCTCGCCCTCGCCACGCGCCGGCCCGTGAAGATGGTCTACGGACGCCAAGAGTCGTTCGTCGGTCACATGCACCGCCATCCCGCGAGACTCGACTACGAGCACGTCGCCGGCGAGGACGGCCGGCTTCTCTGCGTGCGCGCCCGCCTGCTTTACGACGGGGGCGCGTACGCGTCGACCTCGACGGCGGTGATCGTAAACGCGGCCACTCAGGCGTGCGGCCCCTACGCGGTGCCGAACGCGGCGATCGACGCCACCGTCGCCTACACCAACAACCCGCCCTGCGGGGCGATGCGCGGATTCGGCGCCCCACAGATCGCCATCGCCTACGAGGCGCAGATGGACCGGCTGGCCGACCGCCTCGGCATCGATCCGGTCGAGCTGCGGATCCGTAACGCGCTCGGCCCCGGCGACGAAATGCCGACCGGGCAGGCGGTGCCCGGCCCGGTCGACGCCGAGGCGCTGCTCGTCGGAGTCCGCGACCTGCCGCTCCCGGCCGCGCCCGGCGGCGAGGAGCGCGGCTGGCCGGGCGGCGCATTCGGGACCACGGAGGGGGAGGCGGTGCGCCGCGGCGTGGGCTTCGCCTTCGCCTTCAAGAACGTGGCGTTCTCGGAGGCGTTCGACGACTACACCGTCGCACGCGTCCGCCTGTCCGCGCCCGGCGGCATCCCGCTGGCGGAGGTCCACTGCGCCGCCGCTGAGGTCGGCCAGGGCGTGGTGGGCGTGATCGAGCAGCTCGTGCGGACCGAGCTGGGAGTCGAACAGGTGCGCGTCCTCTCCGCCGACACCCGCGTCGGCTCGGCCGGCCCCGGCTCGGGCAGCCGGCTCACTTGGATGGTGTCCGGCGCCGTGGGGGCGGCGTGCGGGGCGCTGCGCGAGCGGCTCGGAACGGAGCCCGGGACGGACCCCGCCGAGCTGGCCGGCCTGTTGGGCGACGGCGAGGTCGAGGAGGAGGCGACCTACCGCCACAGGCCGACGTCGCCGATGGACCCTGAGACGGGCCGCGGCGACGTGCACGTCGGGTTCGCCTTCGTGGCGCACAGGGCGGTCGTGGACGTGGACGTGGAGCTGGGGGTCGCGCGGGTGGCCCAGCTGGCTTGCGCCGAGGACGTGGGCCGTGCGGTCAATCCCCTCGCGCTCGAGGGTCAGCTCGAGGGCGGCGCCGTGCAGGGGCTCGGGCTCGCGCTGATGGAGGAGATGGTCGTGGACGAGGGCGTCGTGACGAGCCGCTCGCTCGGGGAGTACCACATTCCCACGATCGTCGACGCTCCCGAGCTGCCGTCCTTGGTGCTCGAGCTCGGCAACCCGGACGCGCCCCACGGCGTGACCGGAGTGGGCGAGCTGCCCGCGATCAGCTCGACTCCGGCGGTCATGGCGGCGCTGCGGGCCGCCACGGGGCGGCCGCTCACGCGCGTGCCGGCGCGCCCGGAGGACCTGGCCGCTGTGGAAGGCTGGGATTCGTGAGCCCGCCCTACACGATCCTGCGTCCGGAGAACCGCTACGCCAGCCGGCTCCCCAACCTGCGCGACGCCCTCCTCTACAAGCTCGTCACGCCGCGGCACGCGCCGGCCCGCCTGGGCCAGTACCTCGTGGCGCTCGACCCGGGGGGCGGCACCTCGGCACCCGTTGCGCCGGGATTCGAGGACTTCCTGTACGTGCTCGAGGGCGAGGTGCCCGTGCGAGCCGACGGCATCGAGTTCGGGCTGCGGGCGGGCGCGTGGTGCTACCTGCCGCCTGACATGTCGTTCGAGCTGGAGGCGGGAGGTGACCGCACCGCCGAGGTGCTGTGGATCAAGCGCAGGTTCGAGCCGTGGCCCGGCCTGGGAGCCCCCGAGGCGCGCTCGGGCCATCGTGACGACGAGCCCTTCGAGGAGATGCCGGCGCCCGGCTATCGCCGGCGCGAGCTGCTGGACCCGGCCGACTCTCGGCTCGACTTCAACATGAGCCTGCTGGCATTTGACGCCGGCACAGGGCTCGACAAGGTGGAGGTCCACGACGAGGAGCACGGCCTCTACATGACCGCGGGAAGCGGCCGCTACCACCTCGACGGAGCGGACCACCAGGTGGGCGAGGGCGACTTCATCTACATGGCGCCGTACTGCCCCCAGTCGTTCGTGGCCGGGGACGGCGGGCCCGCGGAGTACCTGCTCTACAAGGACGTCTACCGAGACGGGTTCTGAGCGGCGTCGCGTAATGCGAGGCGCTCGACAAAGCGCGTGGTCACGTCGATCGCGGTCTCCACGTCCTCGGGCCGGACCGACTCGTCGGGGTGGTGGCTCACCCCGCCCGCGCAGCGCACGAACAACATCGCCACCGGCGTCACGGCGGCCATCATCGCAGCGTCGTGACCCGCGCCGCTCGCCAGCCGGGGCGGGGCCAGACCGGCGTCCGCCGCCGCCGCCGCGAGCATCTCGGTCAGCACGAGGGAGCAGGGCACGGGCGGCGTCGACTGGATCTCGTTCCAGGCCACCTCCACGCGCCGCGCGCCGCCGATCCGGGCGGCGCTCGCGCGCAGCGCGGCGGTCGCCTCCGCGCGTGCGGCGTTCTCGGGGTGACGTAGGTCGAGCGAGGCGGTGACCTGGCCGGGGATGACGTTGCCCGCGCCGGGCGCGGCGGCTATCTCCCCGACGGTGGCCAACAGGCCGTCGCGGCCGCGCGCCTCGGCCTCCACGGCGACGATCCAGTCGGCGGCGGCGGCGAGGGCGTCGCGCCGTCCCTCCATCGGCGTGGTGCCGGCATGCCCGGCCCGGCCCGTGAACGAGACGCGGGCGCGGGTCTGCCCGGCGATGCCGGTGACCACCCCCACCGGCAGCCCGCGGTCGTCCAGCACCGGGCCCTGCTCGATGTGGACCTCCACGTAGCCGCGCAGCTCCTCCGGGGCACGGCGACCGCCGACGATTGCCTCGGGATCTCCGCCCCACCCGCGCACGGCGTCCGCGAGCGAGGTGCCGTCGGTGTCGACGAGCTCGAGCCAGCCCTGCTCGAAGCGGCCGGCCGGCACCGCGCTGCCGAGGTACCCGGTGCCGTACCTCACGCCCTCCTCGTCGGCGAACCCGATCACCTCGATAGCGAACGGCAGCTCGCGCCCCCGCAGGCGCTCGGCGCAGGCCAGGCCCACGAGCACCCCGAGCGCGCCGTCGTAACGCCCGGCGTCCCTGACCGTGTCGAGGTGCGAGCCGAGCACTAGGGCGGGCCTCCCGTCGCCGGGACGGCGGCCGATCAGGTTGCCGAGCGGGTCACGGCGGGTGTCGAGGCCCGCGTCGCGCATCCATCCATCGACGAGCGTCCGCGCCTCGTCGAGGGCGGGCGTGGCGAAGCGGCGCGTGAGGCGGCCGGGCTCCTCGCTGCAGCGGGCGAGCCGGTCGCAGCGCTCGAGGACGGCTCCGGCGTCGGACATGGCGCGATGATGGCGCACGGTGCCCCGTTGGGCAGCTGGGTACCCTGCGGCCGCATGGCGCTCGGCGCGCGGAACGTGAGGCCGTCCATCGACGAGGTCGACGCGATGGACTCCGAGACGTTCGTCGCAATCCTCGGATCCGCCGTCGAGCACTCGCCGTGGGTGGCGCTCGAGGCGTGGCGCCGCCGCCCGTTCGGGTCGGTGGCGGCGCTGCAACTCGCCTTCGAAGCGGCCGTTCGCGGCGCGCCGCGCGAGCGCAGGCTCGAGTTGCTGCGCGCCCATCCCGAGCTCGCCGGCCGCGAGGCTGCCGCCGGCGAGCTGACCGGAGCGTCCGCCCGCGAGCAGCGCGCCGCGCGCCTCGACCGGCTCGCCGCGGACGAGCTGGCCGCTCTCACGGCCCTCAACGCCGAGTACGCCGCCCGCTTCGGCTTCCCGTTCATCGTCTGCGTGCGCGAGCACTCGGTGGAATCGCTGCTCGCGTGGGGCCGGGCCCGGCTCACGCGTGACCCGGACGCCGAGGCCGCCACCGCGCTCGCAGAGGTGGGGAAGATCCTGGGCCTGCGGCTGCGAGAGCTGGTGGGGGAGCAATACCGATGAGTCCCGTCACTACCCACGTGCTCGACACCGCGCGCGGCATCCCCGCGGAGGGCGTGGCCGTGACGCTCGAGCGGGGCCCGGACTGGTCCGAGGTCGGGAGTGGCCGGACCGGTGAAGACGGCCGCATCGCCGAGCTCGGCTCGCCCGGGGCCGCGGGCCGCTACCGCCTGCGCTTCGACACGGCCGCCTACTTCGACTCCGCCGGCACGCCCGCCTTCTTCCCGGAGGTGACAATCCAGTTCACGGTCGAGCGCCCGGAGGAGCATCACCACGTGCCGCTCCTCCTGAGCCCGTTCGGCTACTCGACCTACCGGGGCAGCTGAGCCGTGGCCCTGGGTGAGCACCGGTACGGCAAGTGTGAGGTGCGGCTCGTCAAGCTCGACAGAGGCCCGGAACGGCACGAGCTGCGCGACCTGACCGTCGACGTGATGCTCGACGGCGACTTCGAGGCGGTGCACACGAAGGGCGACAACGCGGGCCTGGTGGCCACGGACACCATGCGCAACGTCGTCTACGCGCTGGCCGCGGAGCGCCCGCTCGACTCGATCCCGGCCTTCGGCGCCAGGCTGGTCGATCACTTCCTCGGCTACCCGAGCGTGACCGGCGCGACCGCGCGCCTGCGCGAGCACCCCTGGCAGCGGCTCCCCGGTCCGGGCGAAGGCCAGCCGCACGCGTGGCAGCGCGGCGCCGGCGGCACGAGGATCGAGGAGGTGAGCGGCGGCGCGGCCGGGACGCGCCGCGCAGGCGGGATCGACGACCTGCTGGTGCTGCGCTCGTCCGGTTCGGCCTTCGAGGGGTTCGACCGCGACCGCTTCACGACCCTCGCGGAGACCGACGACCGCATCCTCGCCACGGTCGTCACGGCCGGCTGGGAGTACGGGGAGGGCGCCGGCGACCTCGAGGCGGCCTGGGGCCGGGTGCGCGATCGCCTGCTCGAGGCCTTCACCGACCACCACAGCCCCTCGGTCCAGTTCACGCTGTACCGGATGGGCGAGGCGGTGCTCGAGGCGCACCCGGAGATCGAGCGAATCCGGCTGTCGCTGCCGAATCGCCACCACCTCCCGTTCGACGTGTCCCGCTTCGGGGTGGAGGACCGCGGCGAGGTGTTCCACGCCACGACCGAGCCGTACGGCCTGATCGAGGCCACGGTCGAGCGCGCTTGATGGCCCGCCCGCAGGCCACCCCGCGAGCGATCGCCGTCGCGCGCGGCGACGAGCCCGCGGACCTGCTCGTCACCGGGGGTCGCGTGTTCAGCCCGGCGACCAGGGAGTGGGTCGATACCGCCCTGGCGGTGGCCGACGGCGTGGTGGCCGGCTGGGGCGAGCGCGATGCGCACGAGCGGGTGGACGTGGCGGGCAGCGCGCTCACGCCGGCCTTCGTGGACGCCCACATGCACCTCGAGTCCACGAAGCTCTGGATCGACGAGTTCGTGCGGACCGTGCTGCCCCACGGCACCACCGCGGTCGCCGCCGACCCGCACGAGATCGCGAACGTGCTCGGAGTGCCGGGGGTCGTCGCGCTCGCCGAAGCCGCGGCGCCGCTCCCGTTCACGTTCGGCGTCTACGCCCCGAGCTGCGTGCCGGCGTCACCGTTCGAGAGCGCCGGCGCGAGCCTGGACGCCGGCGACGTCCGCGAGCTGATCGAGCACCACGGCGCCCGCGGCGTCGCTGAGGTCATGAACTTCCCGGGGGTGATAGCCGGCGATCCGGAGATGCTCGCGCGCATCGCCACCGCCGGCCACCGGCGCGTGGACGGGCACAGCCCGGGGGTGACCGGTCGTGCGCTCGACGCCTACCTGGCCGCCGGCGCGGAGTCGGACCACGAGACCACCCGCCTCGAGGACGCACACGAGCGGCGGCAGAAGGGCATGTGGCTGTTCATCCGCCAGGGATCGGCGAGCCAGAACCTCGACGCGCTGATCCCCGACGTGGTGGAGCACGGGCCCGAGCTGGCAGCGTTCTGCACCGACGACCGCGAGCCGGACACGCTCCTGCGCCTCGGGAGCATCAACGACTGCGCGCGGCTGGCGGTGTCGGCGGGGGTGTCGGAGATCGACGCGCTGCTACTTGCGAGCACGAACCCGGCCCGGTACCACGGCTTCCGCCACCTGGGCAGCCTCGGGCCGGGCCACCAGGCCGACGTGCTCTGCTTCGACGAGCTCGGCAGCTGGCGGCCGGCCCGCGTGTGGCAGGCGGGCAGGCTGGTGGCCGAGGGCGGGTCGGTCCTTCCGGATGCGGTGCCGTCGGCGCCGGTGCCCGAGTTCATGCGCGGCACCGTGAGGCTCGGCGAGCCCCCGCCGGCCGAGCGGCTCGTGCTGGCGCACCCGGACGGCGCGCGGGTACGGGCCGTGGGCGTGGAGAGCCGCAGCCTCACGACGCTCCGGCGGGAAATCACGCTCGGCGAGCCGGGTGCCGACGTGGCCCACGCCGCCGTGGTCGAGCGCCACCGCGGTACCGGGAGGATCGGCCTCGGATATGCAACGGGGTTCGGCCTGCGCCGGGGGGCGATGGCGTCGACGGTGGCGCACGACGCCCACAACTGCGTGGCGGTAGGGGCGCGTGCGCCGGGTGGACCGGACGACATGGCCGCCGCCCTCGCGCGGCTGGCGGAGCTGGGCGGCGGGCAGGTCGCGGTGCTCGACGGTCGCGTGGTGGGGGAGGTGCCGCTGCCGCTTGCCGGGCTGATGAGCGACCGGCCGGCGGGCGAGGTGGCCACGCAGATCGAGGAGCTGAACCGTGCGGCGGCGGACATTTTGCGGGTCACGCTCGAGGAGCCGTTCATGCAGCTGTCGTTCCTGGCGCTCTCGGTGATCCCAGAGCTGCGCCTCACCGACGGCGGCCTGGTGGACGTGGGCGAGTTCGCATACGTGCCGGTCGACGTCTGAACGAAGGCCGGGTACCAACGTGCCGCCGGGCGGCGGAGTAGCCTCGCCCCCGTGGCAGGCGGCGGCGTTCAGCACAAGACCGGCCGGAGCCGGACGATCCGCCGAGCACTGGTGACGCTGGTGCTGGCGGCGGGCGCGGCCGGCGCGATGAGCTCGGACCTCGGCGACGACGCTGCTTCTCCGCGCGACCAGGCACTGGCCGTCGCGCCACCGGATCGGCAGCTGCGCCCACAGCGCATCAAACAGAAGCCGCCCCCGGCGATGCCGAACGTGTCCGCCATGCGCAGGGCGTGGAGATTCGCCCGCCGCCGCGGCGGGCAGGTGTCGATCGCCGTCGTCGACACGAAGGGCCAGATGCGCACACGCCAGGGCGGTCGCCTGTATTTCTCGGCGAGCATCGTCAAGGCGATGCTCCTGGTGGCGGAGCTTCGCCGGCTCCGTCAGCAGGGGCTTCCCCTCGACCCTCTCACCGAGGACCTCCTGGAGGCCATGATCACCTACAGCGACAACGATGCCGCGGACGCGATCTACCAGCGCGTCGGCGACCCGGCTCTGATCGCCGTGGCCCAGTCGGCGCGCATGCGGCGCTTCACGGTGGCGGGCTACTGGGGCAACGCCCAGGTCACGGCCGCCGACATGGCGCACTTCTTCTCACGCGTGCGCAGGCTGCTGCCGCGCCCGCACCGCCGCACGGGGCTGCGGCTGCTGGCGTCGGTCATACCGGCGCAGAGCTGGGGGGTGCCCCGGGCGGCTCGTGGGAGCTGGAAGGTGCACTTCAAGGGCGGTTGGCGCACCACAGGCAGCGGCGAGCTCGTTCATCAGGCCGCGTGGCTGAGGAAGGGGAAACGCGACCTCGCGATAGCGGTGCTGACCGACGCCCAGCCCTCGCAGCTGCACGCGATCCACACGGT
>Ga0081538_10003306_pt1 | contig 15279 bp, 6 predicted proteins | sample TabmetS5T2R1_FD_71022 | JGI IMG/M metagenome (GOLD analysis project Ga0081538, IMG submission 71022) | Tabebuia heterophylla rhizosphere microbial communities from the University of Puerto Rico - S5T2R1 | ecosystem: Host-associated > Plants > Roots > Rhizosphere ... | reverse complement strand
GGCGGGGCTGGCTGGCCAGCGGGTGGCGATGAGGGCGATGAGGCGTCGGGCGACCTCGGGGGCGTGCGGGTCGGCCGGGTGGACCTGGCCCGGCGCCCGCCGGTAGCGGCCGATCGGTGGCGTGGACGGCGAGCGGATGCCGACATCGCCTCGTCTGGCGCGCACAACCAAGTCCAGCTGAACCTGGTCGTCGAAGATCGAGGCCCGCTTGCCGACGCCAAGGTCACGACGATGCAGCACCCCGCGGCCTCGCAGCCTCAACGAGTGGCGGTCGCCCCCCTCCGGGTCGACCTCCAAGCGCAACTCGATCAGTCCGGCGGCGCCGTTGACGGTGAGTGTCGCCATGACTCGCCAGACGCCGCCGGGCAGGACCTCCATGCTCTCGCTGCGGAGCGTCCACCACCGATGCGAACTGACGTCGAAGACGTCGGGCCCACGAAGCATGGCGTCGAGGTCGGCATCTCCGGTGGTTATGCTCGCCGGGTCCAGCGCCATGGTCAGGACCGGCAGGCTGGAAGGCTGCCGGAAGCGGATGACCCCAGCCGGTGGGAGCTCCTCAAGGTGGATGACTCCGACGCAGCGCAGCCGGCCGGTCACGATCCAGCGCCGGGGTTTGCGCCAGGCAAGCAAGACGTTGCTGTCCGCGGGGTCGATGGTCCAGGTGCCAAGGGGTGTCGGAAGGGATCGGTCGGCTGCGGTCGGCGCAGCCTCGTGAACCTGATACTGCAGGGCCATGACGGCCTCCAGACGGTTGTGACCTCGCCACACCTGCCGCGTTGGTGGGTGTGCTTGAGAACAGCGTCGGCGTCAGGGGTGGCGGGGCGCATCAGGCAAAGCCTCAAAGGCGGCGCCCATCTGCCTCAGATGTGTCTCTTGGTCTCCTCAGGCCTAAGCCGGATAATTCCGGCATGGTGGGGAGGATCAGCAGTCCGACGCTGGTGGACCGGGCTGAGGAGTTGGCGCGCCTGGAGCAGGCCCTGGCAGAGGCGCAGGCGGGGCGCCCGGCCACCGTCCTCGTGTCCGGGGAGGCCGGTGTAGGGAAGTCCCGCCTCATCAACGAGTTCGTGGTCCGAGCGTCCAGCACCGGGGCGAGCGTGCTGGCTGGCGGATGCGTCGCGCTGACCGAGGGCGAGTTGGCGTTTGCTCCGCTGGTCGAGGCGCTCCGCGGCTTCCTGCAGCAGCTGGGGCCGGCGGCGGTGACTACCATGCTCGCCGAGGACCGAACTGAGCTCGCCCGCCTCCTCCCCGAGCTTGGGCAGATCGACTCGCCAGGCCCCGACCGAGGCCCGCCTGGCGAAGCTGGTCAGGCGAGGCTCTTCGGTCTCCTGCAGCGGCTGCTCGGACGGCTTGGCGGCGATGCGCCGGTCGTGCTGGTCATCGAAGACCTGCAGTGGGCCGACCACTCGACGCTGGCATTTCTGTACTACCTGCTTCGCAACCTGCGGGCTGAGCGCCTGCTCCTGGTGGTGAGCGTCCGAAGCGACGAACTGCCGCGGGCCCATCCGTTGCGCGGCTGGCTGGTCGAGCAGCACCGAGGCGGTCGGATGGAGGAACTGGAGTTGCGGCGGTTCTCGCGGACGGAGCTTGGCGAGCAGCTGTCCGCCATCATCGGGCCGGCCGCGTCGAAGCTCCTCAGCGATATCTACGCTCGCTCGGAGGGGAACCCCTTCTTCGCCGAGGAGCTTGTGGCGTCGTCGGTCCGGGACGGCCGCGCGGAGCTGCCGTCACGGTTGCGCGACGTGCTCCTGCTCCGGACCAGCAGCTGCTCCGCAACTGCCCAGGTAGTGTTGCGGGTGGCGGCGGCGACTGGGCGGCGGGTCGACGAACGACTGCTCGCCGCGGTGGCTCCACTGCCTGAGTCCGAACTGCTGGCCGGGCTACGCGAGGCGGTCGACCACCAACTCCTGGTCATCCGGCCCGACGAAGACGTGTACGAATTCCGTCACGCGCTGCTCCAGGAAGCGGTCTATGGCGAGCTGCTGCCCGGCGAGCGTGGTCGCCTCCATGCCGCGCTCGCCAGCACCCTCACCGAGCGGCTCGATTCGGGTGAGCTGGACTGGTCCGCCTCGGCGGCCGAGATCGCCCTCCACTGGTACCGCGCGCACACGTGGCCGTCTGCGCTGGAGTGGTCCGCGCGAGCGGCGGCCGAGGCGGACCAGATGCATGCGTACGCGGAGGCGGCCCGACACTACGAACGGGCGCTGGAGCTGTGGGATCGGGTCCCCGACGCCAGGGTGCGGACTGGAGGGGACCGCGCCGAAGTGCTCGAGCGAGCAGCAGAGGCCGGGAGGATGAGCGGCGACAGCGGCCATGCGCTGGTGCTCGTCGAGCGAGCCCTCCGGGAGGTCGATCCCATGGTCGAGCCGGTTCGGGCTGGGCTGCTGCACGAACGGCGTGGCGAGTACCTGATGTACGCGCGGGACCTGAACTCCAGATTCGACGCGTTACGTGAGGCGGTCCGCCTCGTGCCGATCGTCCCTCCCTCCAGGGAGCGGGCCCGGGTGCTGGCGAGCTTCGCCGATGCCCTGGCGATGGCCGGTCTCGAGGAGGAGGCCAGGGCGGCCAGCGAAGAGGCCATCGAGATAGCCCACCCGATCGGCGCCGAACGAGAGCTTGGGTATGCGTTGGTCGTGCTGGGATGGTCGCAGGCGACTCGTGGAGCGCTCGAAGCCGGCATTGCCTCCCTGCGCGAGGCTTGCCGGCTGGGCGAGAAGCATTCCGACCCGGAGCTCGCTCGGCGCGCCTACGGCTGGCTGGGCGAGGAGCTGATGCAGTCCGGTCGTCTTGAGGAGGCGGTGGACGTTCTGCTCTCCGGTCGCGAGGTCCTGCGACGGCTCGGGGTGGCCGGCTATCGACCAGATACCTACCTGCTGGCCAGCGCGGCCGACGCTCTCTTGAAGCTTGGCCGATGGGATGAAGCCGACAGGTTGGCGCGACAGGCGCTGGCCCAGGCCCAGCCGGACGCCAGGCTCCCATTTGTGGTGGTCGCGATGCTGGAGGTCGGCCGCGGTGCGTTCGAGGCGGCAGAAGCTCACCTGAAGGCGATCGAGGATGGCGCGCTGAGCGGTATGCCAGAGGGCGCCCGCATGTACCTGTCGGCGATGGCGGAGCTCAGGATATGGCAGGGTCGCCTTGACGAGGCGCGCGCGGCGGTCTCCGAGGGACTTGACCGGGTAGCCGGCACCGACGAGGCCCGCAGCGGCCGTCTCATCTGCCTCGGCATGCGCGCGGAGGCTGACCGTGCCGAGCGCGGACGCGCGCACCGTGATCGAGACGCGGTCGCTGAAGCGACCCGCGCAGCGGAGGCACTGGTATCGCGAGTTGCGACGATGGCGCCCAACCCACTGGTATCGGTGGCTGCCGCTGTCCCGTCCACCACTGCCGTGAGGGCGCAATGGGAGGGGGAGCGCACGCGGCTGGCAGGCCGATCGGATCCGGCTCACTGGCAGGCGACAGCCGAAGCATGGCTGGCTCTCCGCCGTCCCTATCCTGCGGCGTATGCCCAGTGGCGGCAGGCTGAAGCGTTGCTGTATCACCGAGAATCGGTGAGCCGAGCTGTTGAGCCGCTGCAAGCGGCGCACGCCACGGCCCTCCGGCTTGGGGCCCGGCCCCTCCTTGCCGAGATCGAGTCGTTGGCCCGGCGCGGACGGATCACGCTGGAGGCACCGCACGTGGAAGCCGAAGTTGCCGCCCCATCGCCGGTTGCACAGCTTGGCCTAACTGATCGCGAGCTGGAGGTCCTTCGACACCTCGCAGCCGGACGGTCCAACCGTGAGATAGGCGAAGTCCTGTTCATCAGCGCCAAGACTGCCAGCGTCCACATCTCGAACATCTTCCGGAAGCTGGATGTGACCAGCCGTGTCCAGGCCGCAGCGGTGGCACACCGGCTCAGACTGATCGACGAGGACCTCTCCGGAGCTTGACCATGGGCTCTCGTCCTTGGCGCCATGAGGTAGCTCGGATCCGCTGACCAGCAGGCCAGGTCTTCCAGGTCCGCGAGTCGACCCAGCTGTGGGATCGGGCCGAGCCCGGGTAGGACCAGCGCTCGGCGGACGGGCGTCCATCTCGGGATCGTCGGGCCTCCTTGCGCTGATGGCGCGAATCGACCAAACCCGGTTGAGCCTGCAACCACCGGCATAGGGGCGGGATAAGCGGACGGCGGCTGCGCCCTCTCCCTGCCGTTGCCCGACCCCGGCTACGTTCGATGCATGGTTCTCCCGTGGGACAGGCTCCTTAGGATCGGTTGACCGTCCAGCAGAGCGACCGTCCACCACCGGGAGACCAGGTGCCAAACGCCAGCATTCGGAGCACGCGCGGCGCTGCAAGGCGAGCTATTGGGAGGAACCACATGCGCGCGCGCAAGAACGTCGTCGGGCTGGTCCTGACGAGCTTGATCATGACCCTGGGGGGGTCGGTCGTGACGGCCACGCCGGCCGCAGCCGCCGACGTCATCAGCTTCCGGGCTTCGGCACAGTCGGCCGCTACCCAGACCACGCACCGGGTGACGATCCCCGCGACCGTGCGGGAGACCGACGCCCTGCTCCTCTTCGTGACCGGCAACAGGGCCAACCCGGTCGCCTCGACGCCCGCCGGATGGACCAGGGTCGGAAGCCGGCTGGACACCGACATGGAGACCATCCTGTACAGCAAGGTGGCGGCGGCCAACGACGCCGGGCGGAGCCAGGCCGTCGTCTTCACCGCGTCCACCAAGGCCACCCTGACGCTGCTCGCCTATGACGGCACCGCGGCCGACCCGATCGGCACCTTCGCCTCGGCCGCAGAGACGGCGACCCGGACCACCCACACGACACCGGGCGCCAGCGTCTCGACCGCCGGTTCATGGGTCGTGTCCTACTGGGCGGACAAGTCCTCCGCCACCACCGGCTGGACCCTCCCGGCGGGCCAGACCCAGCGCAGCAGCTCCGTCGGCATCGGCAGTGGACGCATCACCTCCGTGGCATCCGACCAGAACGCCCCGGCGCCGGTCGGTGCGTCGCCCCCCCGTACGGCCACGGCGAGTGCCTCGTCCGGCAAGGCGACGATGTGGACGGTCGTGCTCGTACCCGACCCGAGCACTGGTCCGAACGTGGCCCCCGTCGCGTCGTTCACGGCGACCTGTCCACAGCTGACCTGCACGCTGGACGCCTCAGCTTCGACCGACACAGCGCCAGGCACCATCGCGTCCTACGCCTGGAACTTCGGTGACGGCTCCACCGGCACCGGCGTGACGACGACCCACACCTACGACAGCGCTGGTCCGCGGACGGTCACGCTCACGGTCACGGACAACCAGGGACTGGCGTCTGCTCCGACCACGCGCACGGTCAACCCGTCCGCCCCTCCGGCCACATCGCTCGGGCACACCCGTCTCGTCCCGGACAAGCCGCGGACCAACACCCCCCGCATCAGCAGCGGCGAGATCTGGGACATCGAGGTTGTCCCGCAGCTGAACCGGGTGTTCATCGCCGGCGGCTTCACCTCGCTGGCGAACACCGTCGCCCCCACCACGACGATCAACCAGCCGTACCTGGCGAGCTACAACCTCAACACCGGGCTGATCGACACGAGCTTCCGGCCCACCTTCGGCGGCGGCAGCGTCAGGGCTGTCGAGGCGACGCCTGACGGCACGAAGCTCTTCGTCGCGGGCGACTTCAACACCGTCGGCGGAGTAGCCCGCCAGAAGGTGGCCAGCCTCAACCTCACGACCGGTGCACCGATCAGCACGTTCGACTTCACGCGGAGCACCAACAACCCGGCGACCGCGCTGGCGGCCACCAACTCGACCCTGTACGTGGGCGGCAGGTTCAGCCGGATCAACGGACAGCTGCGCACCGGCCTCGCCGCGGTGAACACGGCTTCCGGTGCTGTCGACATGTCGTTCGACAACCAGCTCTCCGGCGGCATCGGCGTCAACGGTCAGCTCTCGGTGCCCCAGCTCAAGCTCACGCACGACCAGAGCAAGCTGCTGGTCGTGCACACCGGTCGGCAGATCGACGGCCAGGACCGCTACGGGATGGGCATCATCGACACGGCGAGCAAGGAGCTCCTCCCCTGGCGTAGCCAGCTGTGGGACGACAACCTGGGCCGCGTCGGCGGCGTCACGCGCATCTACGCCGGCGACATCGCCCCCGACGACTCGTACTTCGTGGTCACCAGCGGATCGGGCGGCGACCTGCCGCCGATCAGCGACACCGCGGTCGCCTACCCGCTCACGGACGCCTCACTGACCGACTCGGACGTGCAGCCGCTCTGGATCAGCCGGCATTTCGACAGCATCTACTCGGTGGCGATCACTGAGGTCGCGGTCTACGTCGGTGGACACTTCGGGTTCATCGAGTCCCCGACGTCCGACGACCCGTGGCCGGGTCTCGACAACGTCGGCTACGGCACCGGGCAGGGCCTGTCCGGCTATGGCCTCGGTGACCAGGTGGTCCGTCGGGACCACCTGGCGGCGATCTCCCCCACGACCGGCAAGGCGCTGGAGTGGTACTCCATCTCCAACTCGTTCGAGGGCGACAAGGCCATGGAAGCCACCCCCCGTGGCCTGTTCGTCGGCGGCGACGGCCAGTACAAGGGCGGCGTGCAGACCGGACGCGTCGCGTTCTACGACTTCAACTCGGTACCGTTCCCGGCGCCGGCTCCCGACACGACGATCACGGCCCCGATCGAGGGCCGGGTCGTCGCCAACAACGCGCCGTTCGAGATCACCGGGACCGCGCGGGTCGCGACCGGGACCGTCGGCCGGGTCCAGGTGCAGATCCAGGACCGCGACAGCGGCCAGTTCCTCCAGGACAACGGCACCGCCTTCACGACGACGTTCGGCGCCAACAACAGCCTCAACGCCACCCTGGACCCGGGCAGCGGGACGACTCGGACGTGGAGGATCTCCGCCACCATCGCCACGAACCGCAACCTGCGGGTCATGGCGCAGGCGTTCACCGCGCCCACCGGCGGCACGGGCGACACGACCAAGGCAACCAAGATGGTCGAGTCGTTCAGCACCGAGGACGAGACGCCCACGACGTCCATCAACGGCCCGAGCAGCAGCATCCTGGCCTCGACGACGTTCACCATGACCGGCACCGCCAGCGACGATCTCGGGGTCAACTCGCTGTCGTTCTGGTTCCGCGACGAGCAGAACCGCTACCTGCAGAACGACGGGACCGTGGATGACATCTTCAACACGTTCCGCGGCACGCCCGACGTCGTCGGGGCCACGTCGGCGACCTGGTCGTACGAGGTCACCTTGCCGCACGAGGGGACCTGGCGCGGCAGTGCCACCGCCACAGACACCAGTGGGCAGGCCGACCTGCGCAGCGCGACCCGCGACTGGCTGATCTCGTCGACGGCGGTGGCGCCGAGCGTCACGATCCAGGAGCCGGTGGAGATGACGCCGCCGTTCTCGGTGCCGGCGATGACCGTGGAGCCGGGCGGCCAGATGACGTTCTCGGGGACTGCCTCGGACGACGAGGGTCTCAAGGACGTCGAGATCAGCCTGCGGAACAGCTCGACAGGGGAGGGGCTGGCCAACGACTGCACCTGGGCTGTCAACCAGTCCGGCAACTGCCGCATCTCTCCGGTCAACATCGGTGGTTCGACCTACAACTGGACCTACACCACGCCGTTCAACCTGTCCCCGGGCAGCTACTCCTTCACGGTTCGGGCCACCGACGACCTCGGGCTGACCACGTCGTCGACCAACCAGGGCCGTCTCACCGTCAACGCCCAGTTTGCCGGTGACCTGCCGCCGAACGCGACGTTCACCTTCACCGCCCCGACCGATGAGTCGTTGACGGTCAACCTTGCCGGAACCGCCACCGACGACATCGGCGTCGAGCGGGTGCGCGTCAGCCTGCAGGAGCGGGACACCGGCCGCTACCTGCAGGCCAACGGCACGATGGCGGCCGCGATCGCCTATCGCGATGCCACCCTCAACCCGCCCGACGCGACGAGCACGGCCTGGTCGCTGCCGCCCATCACCCTCCCCAGCGGAGGCGACTGGCGCTTCAGCGCAGTGGCGAACGACCGGGTGCAGCAGGACCCGAGTGCCGCCACGGCGACCTACCGGGTCTACCCGAACGACGGACCCCCGACGCTGTCGGACACGCTCGGGGAGCCGGACAGCGGCGCGTCGTTCTCCGAAGGCAAGATCGTCGTCACCGGACGTGCGGAGGACGCGCCGGACGCCAACGCCAGCATCGCCGCGGTGGAGGTTGGGATCGTCAACTCGGCCGGGCAGTACATGAGCTCGGGCGGCACGTTCAGCAGCACGAACCCGAGCTTCCGCACGGCGTTCCTCAACAGCCCTGGGAGTGCAGGGTCCAACTACTCCTACACGACGCCCGTCATCCCACCCGGGACCTACAGCGTCCACGTGCGGGCCCGCGACCTCCGCGACCAGCTGAGCGACGAAGACCCCGTGACACCTGGTGACCAGCCGCGCATCGCGACAGATGTGACGGTCACCTCGCCGTCGAACCTGCCGCCGGTGGCCAGCTTCACCTACTCCTGCGACCAGAACGTGTGCGTGTTCGACGGCCGGAGCTCGACCGATGAGGACCCGACCTCGCTGACCTACTCGTGGACCTACGGGACCCAGGGAACGGGGAGCGGGCCGCTGCCCACGAAGGTGTTCACGGCTCCCAGTCCTGCGGGTCAGCCGTTCCAGGTGACGCTGACGGTCCGGGACGAGTGGACGCTCACCAACACCTCGGCGCCGCAGAGCGTGACGATCGTCGAGCCCGCGAGCAACGTCGCTCCGGTGCCGACCTTCACCCAGAGCTGCACCGGTCTCTCCTGCTCGGTCAGCAGCCAGGGCACGGCGGACCCGAACGTCTGGGGTCCGGCGAACACGCCTGACACCATCGCCTACTCGTGGAACTGGGGTGACGGCACGGCGCTGAGCACAGGCGCCTCGCCGTCGCACACCTACGCGACGGCGGGTTCCTACACCATCACGCTCACGACCACGGACGGCTGGGGCAAGGCCGCCTCGACCACCCGCAACGTGACGCTGACCGAGCCGGCGTCCAACCAGCCGCCGAGCGTCGCCTTCACGGCCAGCTGCCCGACGTACACGACGTGCCAGTTCAACAGCGCCCCCGGAACGGTCGACCCCGACGGTGACGTGGTCAGGTACTCGTGGAACTTCGGTGACGGCGGCACGAGCACGTCGGCGGCCCCGTCGCGGACCTACGCGGCGCCCGGCACCTACACGGTCGTCCTGACGGCCACCGACGTGTGGGGCAAATCCGCCACGGCCACCCAGGCGGTCACCATGACCGAGCCGGCCGGGAACAGCGGACCCACAGGGGTCATCGCCAGCGCCACCTGCACCGCGCTGTCGTGTGCGATGTCGAGCACCGGGACGTCCGACCCGGAGGGGCACACCATCAAGGGCTACTCGTGGAACTGGGGTGACGGCACGGCGCTCTCCACCGGCGCTTCGCCGACACACGTCTACGCCACTCCTGGCACCTACACGATCACCTTGACGGTCACCGACTCCTGGAACCGGGCCGGCGCGCCGGTCACCCGCGAGGTGACGATGACCGAGCCGGCCGGCAACCAGGGGCCGACCGCAGTGATTCCTGCCCCCACCTGCACGTCGACCAACACGACGTGCGCGTTCACCAGCACCGGGACGGCTGACCCGGAGGGTCACACCCCGCTCCGGTACTCGTGGAACTGGGGTGATGGCACTCCGGTGTCCACGACGGCGAGCGGGTCGCACGTGTTCCCGGTCGCCGGCACCTACACGGTGACCCTGACGGTCAGCGACGCGTGGGGACGGGCCGGGACCCCGGTCACCCGCGAGGTCACCACGTCGCCGGAGCCAGCCGGTAACGAGGGCCCGACCGTCACGTTCCCGCAGCCGGTGTGCACCGGCCGGTCGTGCTCGGTCAGCAGCACGGGGACGACCGACCCGCACGGGATCCGCAGCTACTCGTGGAACTGGGGTGACGGCACGGCCCTCAGCACCGGCGCCTCGCCCTCCGCCCACGTCTACGCCGCAGCCGGCACCTACACCATCACCCTGATGGTCACGGACAACTGGGGCCGGACGACCACCGTCACCCGTGAGGTCACGGTGACGTAGGCGGCCGACGCCGGATGACCCGGGGTCACGCCTTGACCAGGACCACCTCGTACTGGTCGGCGGTGGGCGGGAAGCCGGTGTCGAACTTGGCATTGACCACCGCCAGCCGGCGGCCGAAAAGGGCTGCGGTGCTGGGGGTCTGGAACCGGTCGCTGGTGATGACCTTCTCGACCACCCCGGAGGCCAGGTCCCGGTCCAGGTGGATCCTGGTGACCTGGTTGGTGTTCTGCACCGCCCACAACCGCCGGCCCTTCAGCACCAGGCCGTCGACCTGGGGCACGCTGACCCCGGCGATGGTGGCGCTGGCCCCGCTGGCCGGGTCGACCCTGTACAGCTCGCCGTTGGCCGAATGGGCCACGATCAGGGTCTTGCCGCCGCGTGCGGCCTGGATGCCGTTGAGGTTGAACTCGCCGCTGGTGTCGGCCGCCGGGCCGCTGAGCGCCAGGGTCCGGAACGGCTTCGGGATTCCGGCGCGGCTGACCGGCACGAAGTAGAGCTGGGCCTGCGACGAGTCGGTGAACCAGGCCCCGCGCTTGGTGACGGCCACGTCGTTGATGACCGAGGCCTGGGGGTTGGCGAACTGGTAGCTGGCCACGGTGGCGCCGCTGCGGAGGTCGTAGACGTAGCCCTGCCCGGTGAAGCCACCGGCGACGAACAGCAGGCCATGGGCGAGGTCGGCGGCCATGCCCACGGCCATGCGACCCTCGGGGGCGTCGATGAACAGCTCAGCGGTGCCGCGGCGGATGTTGCCGCGGAAGATGTCACCGGCGAACAGGTCGCCGGCGTAGAAGGTGGGGCCGCGGCCGGCGGCGATGCCCTCGGCCGAGCTGGCCTCGGGCAGGACGATGACCTCGGCCGTCCGGGAAGCAGCAGCCGGCGCGGCCAGCGAGGCCACCAGGGCCAGCGGCACCAGCAGCGACACCGCCGCCCGTCGGACCCGGACCAGTGGCCACCCACGCTTGGCGGTCTTGGGCATCAGCATCCTCCTGCATAGAGCTCACCGGGGCAGGCCCGGCCAGTATCGCCGCCGCCCATGCGACTCGTCCATCAATCAACACTGCACATCAGGAGGAACCCGCCGCGCCGGGTGGCAGCGAGGAGGAGAACGACCGCGCGATGGGCAGCGGGCGATCCCTGCTCGCCTTCATGCGACTGCCGCGAGAGTACGTCGCCCCAACGACTGGGCCATCGTGGAGCGGACGAGACTCGTGAGCGTGTCGAGGTCGTTGGGGCCGTGGTGTCGGCGCCCGTTGATGAAGAACGTGGGGGTCCCGGCGACCCCGCTCCGATCGGCGCTCTCCAGGTCGCGGGACACTCGAGGCGCATGGGTGCGGGTCCGCAGCTCCTCCGAGAAGCGGTCGACGTCGAGCCCCAGCTCCTGCGCGTAGCGGTGCAGGTCCTCGGGGCCGAGGGCGTCCTGGTGGGCGAGCAGGGTCTCGTACATCTCCCAGAACGTCCCCTGGGCCTTCGCCGCCTCCGCGGCCTCCGCCGCCATCTGAGCGTGCTCGTGTACCTCCTGAAGGGGGAGGTGCCGGAACACGTACCGGAGGTCGTCGCCGAACTCCGCGAGCAGCTCCCGCACCACGGGCTCGGCCTGGCCGCAGGAGGGGCACTGGAAGTCCCCGTACTCCACGAGGGTCACAGGGGCATCCTCGGAGCCGCGGACATGGTCGCGCTCGGGGTCCACCGGGTCGGCCAGGTCCAGCAGCGGTTCGGCCGCCCGGGCCTGGGCGGCGGCCAGGACCCAGGCCGGCAGCAGGTGCTTGAGGCGGAACACGAGCCAACCCAGCGAGGCGGCCAGGGCGGACGCGGCCAGGATGCCGACCTTGGCCTCCTCCAGTTGCTCCCCCTGGAAGGAGAGGTCGGCGACGAACAGGGAGACGGTGAACCCGATCCCCGCCAGGGTCGCCAGCCCCACCAGGGGCGGCCACGCCACCGTGAGCGGGAACCCGCCCAGCTGGCGTCGGCTGGCCAGCCAGCTCGACACGGTGATCCCGACGGGCTTCCCGGCCACCAGGGCGAAGACGATGCCCAGGGTGATGGGGGAGGAGAGGGCGCGGCCGAGGAGGTCGCCGCTGAGCTCCACCCCGGCGTTCGCCAGCGCGAACAGCGGCACGACCAGGTAGCTGGTCCAGGTGTGGAAGGAGTCTTGAAGCCGCTCGTTGGGGGAGATCGCCGCCGTCACCCCCAGGCGGGCCGACCGGGCGAACCGGGGGGTCGGTTGCTCCCGGAACGTCCGCCACAGGGACATGGCCCGCTGAAGGTCCTGGCGCGAGGGTGGGTAGGCCGTGGCCAGCAGCCCCATGGCCACCCCGGCGATCGTGGGATGGATCCCCGACTCGAGCGTTGCCAGCCACACCCCCACGCCGACGACCAGGTAGGGGATGCCGCGCCGCACCCTGAGCTGGCGGAGCCCGAGCACCACGCCGAACAGCCCAACGGCGACCAGCAGGGCGAGGGGGGAGAGCTCGTCGGTGTACCCCAGGGCGATCACCATGAGGGCGCCGATGTCGTCCACGATCACCAGGGTCAGCAGGAACACCCGCAGCCGGTTCGGGAACCGCCGGCCGATCAGGGCAAGGGCGCCCAGGGCGAAGGCGGTATCGGTGGCCATCACGATGCCCCACCCCCGGGCGGCGGGCTCACCGGCGTTGAAGGCCAGGTAGATCAGCGCGGGAGCGGCCATCCCGCCGAGCGCGGCGAGGACCGGGATGGCCACCCGCCGGTGGTCTCGGAGCTCACCCATGTCGAACTCCCGGCGGATCTCCAGGCCCACGACGAAGAAGAAGAAGGCCATCAGCCCGTCGTTGATCCAGTGGCGGAGGTCCTGGGAGAACTCGAGCTCACCCAGGCGGAAGGACAGGTCGCTCGACCAGACGACCTCGTAGGTCGAGCTCCACGGGGAGTTCGCCCACACCAGCGCGGCCACGGCGGCGGCGAGGAGGACCGCCGCACTCCCAACCTCGTTGGCTACGAAGCCCCGAACCGGCCAGGCGCGGTCCCGGACCCCGCCAGCCAGTACCCGGATCGCCCCCTGGACCCTCCGCGTCTTCCTCATGGGCACCTCCTGCCACTCCCACGTCGACCCCCATTGGTGTAGCAGCCCTGACTGCCTTTTGTCAATCAATGCCAGATTACTCTGAATGCCATATGCTATGCTGTGCCTATGGACAACACGGCTGTGGGACTCAGGGAGCGGAAGAAGCTCCGGACGCGGGCCCAGCTCACCGAGGCCGCTCTGCGCCTGTTCAGCGAGCGGGGCTTCGACGCGACCACGATCGAGGACATCGTGGAGGAGGTCGAGGTGTCCCCGCGCACCTTCTTCCGCTACTTCGACTCCAAGGAAGACGTGGTGCTCGGGTTCTTCGACGACCTGGGGCAGAAGCTGCGGGCCATGCTGGCCGCCCGGCCCTCCGAGGAGTCCCCGTTCACCGCGCTCCGCCGCGCCCTCGGGTCGCTGGTGGAGCTGTACACCGCCCTGGCCGACCGCGTCACCGCGGCCAAGCGGCTGGCCCACGACACCCCGGCCATCCGGGCCCGTCTTCTGGACAAGCACGCCCGGTGGGAGAACGGGGTGGCCGAGGACCTGGCCGCGAGGCTCGGGGTGGACCCCGACGACGACCCCCGCCCCCGCCTCATCGCCGCCGTGACCTTGGCCGCGTTCTCGACCGCGGTCACCCAGTGGGTGGACGGCAACGGCCGCCAGGACCTTCCGGCGCTCCTCGACGGGGCACTCGAGGCCGTCGCCGCCGGCCTCGATCCGGGCCCAGATCGCACCGCCTAGCAGCTCGGCCACCCGACCCCGGACATGACGATGACCAGCGGCGCCGCTGGTCATCAATGGTGGGGTGGAGGTGAGGGGATTTGAACCCCTGGCTTCCTCCGTGCGAGTAAGTGGCAGCCCACCGCTGTGCGGACCAGCGTTTGTGCAGGTCGCTACGGACCGTCAGGGGTGAAGTTAGGCGTTCAGAGGCAGCGCCGTTGGGACCGAGAAGTTGGACTCATCCCAGACCGTCCAGCCGGCCACCTCACCATCGTCGTACCCTGATCCTCAATCCCGGGACATGCTGGGACCGGTGTCGTTCGGCCGACCACCGGGGGACCGGTGGGGTGGCGCCGGTTCGAGCCCGTCACGGCCCTGGCTGCCCGCCGCCGGCCAGCTCCTGGTGGGCCGCTCGCCGCCGCCTGATCAGGTCGTCAGTGCCCCAGTCGGCCTGCCTGACCAGCGGCACGGTGGTGACCTGCTGGCTGGCGAACAGCTCCTGGGTCCCGATCCTGACCGATTCGGTCTGGATGCCGGCCGCGAACACCACCAGGTCGTGGTTGAGCACCTCCGGATCCACGTACACCTCGCAGCCCAGCAACGCCCCCAGCGGGGGCAGGGCGCCCAACTGGTAACCGGCGAAGTCGCGGGCCAGCTCCTGCTCGCTGGCCAGGCGGGCCTGGTGGTCGCCGAGCGCGTCACGGGCCAGGTGCAGGTCCAGCCGGCAGGAGGCTGGGATGACTACCAGCACATAGCCAATCCCGGTGCGGACGGCGAGCGTCTTGACCACCTCGTCGGCGTCGATGCCCAGCGCTCGGGCCTCGTCGGTGGCGGTCCAGGCCTGCCGGTGGGGGAGCAGCTCAAAGGCGCTGTTCTGTTGCTTTAGGTGCTCGGTGAGGGCCGACATCGCACGCCACCTCCCAGGCCCGCGCGCCTGCGGCGGCCACGTGGACGCCTTGTGTGCACGGCTACGCGGCGGTCGTGGTTACCGTACACGGTGCCGGCGGCGGCGCCGAGCGGTGTCTGAGCTGTACCAGGCGGTGCTCTGGTCGGTTGACGCACCGGGGTCCCAAGAGCAAGAGCAAGTTGTGGCAGGCTGGCCAATTGCGTCAACGCATCGCCAGAACAGATGGGGTAGGGGCTGACAGATTCCACCGCAATCTGTGTGGTTGACCGGGCCGGTTCTTCAACTGCAGTTGAGTGCGCGAGCGACGCTGCGCGCCCATGGCCTCAGAGCAGACGTGGGGCGTTCTTTCTCCATGCTGTCGCCGAGCCAGCTGTTTGGGTGGTGAGGGCCGCAGGTTGGCAGGATTTGGGGCCTGGTTGGCGGCGCAGTCCTCTCTGAGGAGGCAGGCGGGGAGAGGCGGACGATGGCTGGACCGGTCGGCTCGCTCGGCCCCGAGGGACGCTACCGGCT
>Ga0081538_10003305_pt1 | contig 15282 bp, 11 predicted proteins | sample TabmetS5T2R1_FD_71022 | JGI IMG/M metagenome (GOLD analysis project Ga0081538, IMG submission 71022) | Tabebuia heterophylla rhizosphere microbial communities from the University of Puerto Rico - S5T2R1 | ecosystem: Host-associated > Plants > Roots > Rhizosphere ... | reverse complement strand
TCGGCCATGAGCGAACAGTAGCCGCAGCATGGTTATGCGATCGCTCCCTCGCGTCGCGTGTTTCGGCGATCGCTTCTGTGGGGTTCCAGGGCTGCTCGCGCCCCAACTCCCGGCGCACGCCAAGGACGAACACCAGGCACGATGTCGGACGCGGCATTCGCTGCCCTTCGCCATGGGGAAGCGACAGCGTTCGCCGCTTCTGCAGAGGGGACGCGCGCGGCGAAGGGATGCTGGTCGCCACGCGGCTTCCTAAGCCGCGTTCGTGGTTGCAATGGCCCCGAGCCGACGAAAAGGCCGACGAGCTTCGCCGTCGGCCGTAATGTCCGTGAAATCCGGGACACACAGCTGAGGTGGCCGAACGATGGCCTTTTCCCTGGAAATGCGCAGTACTTGAACGACAGAGGAGCACGACTGAAAATCGTGGTGTCCCCGGTTCGAGTCCGGGTCTCGCCATCCGCAATCCCGCATTCCAGCGGGGATTTTCTTCTTTTTGGGTTGTCCCACTCGAGCGTTCATTGGGCACTCGATTGGGCACCGGGCCGCCCGTTAGGGGTGACCGTCGTCGGCAAGGAACCCACTGCTGGCGCGGGTTTCGCCGGCCTGGTTAGAGACGAAGACAACACGACTCGCGCGCGTGGTGCGCTGAGTTCGAGGGCTCGCGGCGGCCGGTCGTCATGTTCAGGTCCGGTGGCGCAGCGTCGCAACGGCCGCCTGAGTGGGAGACGAGAGGGAGATGACCGGCCGACATGGATGGCGGCCGTCTGCTGCGCTCCTGAGAACTCCGCGTGAACACGTGGTTCTCGGGCGACTCGAACGCTCGAGGAGGGCGAGACGGCGCTCTCGCAGGTCGACCTCGACCAGCCGCCGGCCGCCGCGCTCGCCGATCTGATCGTCGCCAGCTGGCACCAGCTCGCCCGCACCGGCGCGCTGATCCAGGCCGTTCAAGCCTCGCTGCCCCCCGACCGGGTCGCCGAAATGCACGACAGCCACCGGCAACGCGTCGAGGAAGTCGGGCTTGCCAGCGAGCTTCACGAGGCGAGCGTGGGCTACTCGCACACGATCGCGTGACCTAGATCCGGCACGAACGGCAGTCCCGACGTCCGGTGCCCGTCCTCGGGAGTTCTGTTCATGGCTTGGATAGAACGATGGGCCCGAAGACGCGCTCCGGGCCCATCGACTGCCGTTCACATCGACACGAGCAAGGCCGCGAGGTTCTCAGACCCCGCGGCCACCTGGCTCCGGCTACTCAATCCGCCGGGCGCCCTCCCGCTTCCCTCAGCACGCGCCGCACCACGTTGGCGAGGGCGACCAGGTCGGCTTTCGCCTTGGCCGAGGCGTGCTTGGGGTTGGCGTTGCGGACGTGGTTGAGGAACGCCCGCAGCGCGCTGTCAGCCGCCTGGACTTTGCCCGCGGCGGACTTCTCGCGCGCCTTATCGACAAAGGCCAGCAGGTTTGCCGCGAGCTTCCTCGACAGCTGACCGTCGTCCGCCCACTTCTCGACGGCGGCGGACAGCTCGGCATACGACACGACCGTCAGCACCACGCGCTTATAGGTCTTCAAAGTCGAGTAGGTCGTATTGCTCACGGAATCCGAGACCTCGAAGATCAGGTGGATGGTGTCGCCGGTCTCGGCGTCCGCCGGAACGCTGAATGTGGCGTCCTTTGTGCTTGCCACTTCAATAGTGCCCGTGTCGACGTGGGTATCGACATCGGCATAGCGCCACCACCTGTACGTGAGATCGTCTCCGTCCGGGTCATACGCGACGCCGTTCAGCTTGAGTGTCCGACCAGGCACAACCAGCCGGTCGAGCCCGCTCGGGACACCAGACTTCGGGTAGTGGTTTGCGTCCTCATATTCGTCCGCAACGGACCACTGTGCCTGAACGGAGTATGAGGCCTGAATGTCAGGCACCCAGCGAGAGAACGTCCAGTTCTTGGGCAGAACAGTCGATCCGGCAGGCGGTACATCAACGACAACGGGGGTATAGCCGCTACCGCCGGCGGCCGGGCTCCCAGTCCGTTCCTTGACGTCTCGGTACTCGTTCGGCCTGCTCGGGTCGCTCAATCCGAACCTGCCCGACCAGCCGCCCCAAGACGGGTCGTCATAGCCCCTCAGACCGTTGTCGACCAGATAAAGATACGAGCCGGTGTCGCCCTCGGCGTCGAAGTTCCCGTTGGTCTGCGTGTTGCAGCTTCCCGAGTCGCCCCAAGTGCTGAACGGGAAATTGTCCGCCGGCGTGAACGGCGGGTTGTAGACCGGCGGCGTGTAGAACTTATGGGCGGGATTCTGAAGGTTTGCGTTGTTCAGACAGTACGGAGTCCGGATCAACGATTCACTGGTCAACGGGCTCCCGACTTGCGTGATCGTGTCCGTCCACGCCTTCCTGAACCACGTGTTCTGCGTCTGCGCGTCATGTCTCTGCGGCTGCGTCCACGTCCGATAAAGGCCGAAGAAGAGGTCCTGACTCATAATGACCCGGATGCCGGGCCACTCGGGCGCGATGTAGTAGTCGTAAGTCGGTGCCTGGTCGCCCCAGATGAGGTAGAGCGTGACTTCGTTGTTGATCTTCCTGAGAATCCGCTTCCAACGCGGTGTGTGCTCGTACTCTTCCTTGATGCTGCGGAGGGCTCGCGCAGTCGTATTGGTCCCACCCCAGTGTTGGATATAGAGGGGCTGACCGTCCGGGTTATTGAGGATGGTCTTCTTGATCCACTCAGAGCCTTCGGTGATCTCGTCCATCTCGGCAACGACCTTGAGGTTGCCGTACTTGTAGATGCTTCGAAGATACTCAGGCGTCGGATAACCGGAGTCGTGCTTCACCAGGTTGGGGTAGACCTCTTCGTACCTATCGATGTAGTAGGGGATCCAGGTAAAGCCGGTCCACCTGTTCTGTCGGTAGGTTCTCGACGCTACTGAGCCGTCGGGGTGGTATGTCTCATCGGTCTGGAATGTCTTGACCCACTTGCTCTGGTTCGTGCCCGCCTGCTGAGGAGTCAAGATCTCCGCACCTTGTGGGTACCGGATCGTTCCACCGGTATGGTGCCCTGCGGCAGACGATCCCAGGATGATGCCTTTGGTGTTGAATTCATTGGCCATGGCGAGATAGCGAACCATCGAGGCCATGTCGTCGTGCTCGCCGTCAGTCGTAAGGATCGTATTGATCTTCTTCTTTTTCGACTGCACCTTGATCGTTCGCATTTCGGACGCGCTTAGATCCCGCTTACTCCGAGTGGCAGCCTCGGCGTCGACGGGACGTGCGATCGAGATGAACGACATCGTCAGGGCCATCAGCGCAAGCGCCGACGGGACTCCGAGTGAACGCCGCCTCCTCAGGCGGACTTGCGAAGGACTCATGTTCGAGGCCCTTTCTCGTGCCGTTGCGGATTGATGGGTTGCCCGCGAGCTACTTCACCGTCGCGACGATCCGCTGGTAACTGGTCATCGGCGGCGTCCCGTCATCCTCGACCTCGAGGATGAGATGGATCGTCAGGCCGCGCTGCGCGTCCTGCGGCACGGTGAACCGAGCCGTCGAGAGATGCCCCCAGCGCGCGGCGGCGATGTCGACGGTGCCGGGGTAGGTGCCGGCCTCGCGATACTGCCACCACCTGGCCCTGACCTCGTCACGATCGGGGTCCTTCACGAGCCCGACGAGCTGGACGCGCTGGCCCGGCCTTACCTTGATGTTGAGCAGCGCCCGGGGGACGTGCGCGAACGGCTCATGGTTCGCATCGTCGTAGTCGCGGGTGACCGACCACCGCATCCGCGCGGCGAAGTCCATCTGGATGTCTCTCCACCAGCGCGACGCGTGGAACCCGTTGGTGCGGGTCCCCGTCGCGGGGTTAACGTCACCCTCTGCCGTGGAGGGCGGCGTGTAGAGCAGCGGGTCGGTCGAGCGCAGCACCTGCCGGCCGCCCCAGCCACCCCACGTCGCGTCCTCGTCGTTGCGCAGGCCGTTGTCGATCAGGAGCGCGAAGTTGGAGGAGTCGCCCTCCGAGATGAACGCGCCCGGCGGCTGCAGCGCCGTCCACACGTTGTAGCCGCGCGCGATCAGGTTCTCGCGGCTGTTCTCCGGCAGCGTCGAGTCGAAGCCGAAGAAGTCCTCGTCATCGAAGTACGGACCCGGTGGGCAGGCCGGGGGCGGCATGCAGCGGTCCTGCCGCGGATAGCCCTCCCACTGCGGGCCGCCGAACTCGGCCATGAACCTGCCGTCTCCCCAGACGCGGTAGAGCTCGCCCAGCGGCCCGACCGCGGAGACGTTCTCTCGCGTCCACTCGGGATCGACGAGGAAGCGGTCCTCCGGCAGGATCGAGTTACGGGTGCCGTAGCCCCAGATGCCGGTGTTGACGCGCCGGTTCTCGATCTGCGGCCAGTTCGGCGCGATGTACGTCGCGTAGGCGTTGTCCTGCGTGCCGAAGCTGGTGATGATCGCCTTCTCGGACACCTTCCGGTAGACGGCGTCCCACTTGCGGGTGCCCTTGTAGCGCTCCTCGATGTCGAGCAGCCCGCGGGCGATCGTGCTCAGCCCGCCCCAGGCCTGCAGGTACACCGGGCCCGGCTTGTCGTCCAGCAGCACGTCCGCGATTAGCCGTGAGCCCGGCGTCGACTCGGAGATGTCGTTGAGCACTTCGATGTTGCCGACGCGGTATTTGGAGCGGAGCTGGGAGGCCGTCGGGAAGTCCGAGTCGTGGCGGCGCAGGTTCCGGTCGACCTCGTCGTAGGCGTCGAGCGCGTCCTCGATGTGCGACTGGCCGGCCTTCCATCGGTACGCCGGGATGCCGGCCTCCGGGTCGCCTGCGTAGTGATGCTGCCCGGAGGCGTAGACGAGCCCCTCGATGCGAATCTCGTTGCTGTACAGCAGCATCCGGATCAGCGAGTTGAGGTCGTCGAGCTCCGGATCGGTCGTGACGATCGTGCGCGACTTGTCGTGACCGGAGGCTGCCGCCGGACTCGCGCCGTGAAACGCCATCGTGGCGAGCGTCAGGGACAGCCCGGCCAGGAGCGTCAGCCGGGCGTGGGGTCTGAGTAGAGCCATTCCTCTCCTCCTGCGACTAGGTGGGCGCGATCACTGCAGCCGCTCGAAGACGCCGAACTCGTCGGCGTTCTCCTTGGTGACCAGCTCGCAGTCGATCGACTGCTTCTCCGGCTCGCTCGCCTCGCCGTTCTTGATCATCTGGTCGGCCTGCTCGACCGCCATCTCGGCGATCAGCGCGGCGGGCTGGAGCACGGTCGCGACCATCTCGCCCTTCTTGACCGCATCGACGGCATCAGGGCTGCCGTCGAAGCCCACGACCTTGACCTTGTCGAGCAGACCTGCCGCCTTCAGCGCCGCGACGGCGCCGAGCGCCATCGTGTCGTTGCCGGCGATGACACCGTCGATGTCGCGGTTGCGCTGGATGATCGTCTCCATCTTCGTGAACGCCTCCTGCTGATCCCAGTTGGCGCTCTGGCGCGCGACGCGCTTCATGTCCGGGTACTGGCCGATGATGTCGCTGTAGCCCTTGGAGCGGACGCCGGCGTTCGTGTCGGACTCCTTGCCGACGAGCTCGACGTAGTTGCCCTTGCCGTTGAGCGCCTTGACGAACTCTTGGGCGCCGAGCTGCGCGCCCTGGGAGTTGTTGGAGACGATCTGCGCCGTGGCGACGCCGGTCTTGTTGATCTCGCGGTCGATCAGGAACACCGGGATGCCGGCGTCCTTGGCCTTCTGCACCGGACCGATCGAGGCGTCGGCGCCCGCGTTGTCGAGGACGATCGCCTTCGCCTTGCGCGAGATCGCCGCGTCGATCAGCTCGCTCTGCTTGTTCGGATCGTCGTCGTGGGACGCGACAGAGGTCTCGTAGCCGAGCTCCTCCGCCTTGGCCTTGGCGGCGTCGGCTTCGGCCTTGAAGAACGGGTTCTCCGCTGCGGGCGTGATGATGGCGATCAGCCCACCGGCCTCACCGCCGCCACCACCGCCGGCGGCGCCGCCACTGCCGTCGTCGTCGTCGCTACCGCAGCCGGCGAGCGCCAAGGTCGCGGCCGCGGCGAGCACGAGCACGAATCTGAACGGCTTACGTTCGAGCATGGATCCGGTCCCTCCCCGGGATGAGTGATGAGTTGCGGGCCTCACGCGGCCGTCGATGTGGGCTTTTCAGGGCCGGCAGTCGCGACCGCGGCGGCGACCGCCGCGCCGCGGCGCTGGATGCGCTGCTGGCTCTGGTCGAGGATGACGGCGAGGATGATGACCGCGCCCTTGATGACGATCTGCCAGAAGGTCGAGACGCCGAGGATCACGAGCCCGTCGGCGAGGAAGCCGATGACGAATGCGCCGATCAGCGCGCCCCGAACCGTGCCCCGGCCGCCCATCAGCGACGTGCCGCCGATGACCACCGCGGCGATCGCATTGAGCTCGAATGTCTCGCCGGCCTGCGGCGCTGCCGAGGTCAGCTCGGAGGCGATGATGAGCCCCGCCATCGCTGCGCAGACGCCGGAGATCATGTAGACGCGGCGCTTGACCTTGTTGACTCTCACGCCGGCGAGCTCGGCCGCCCGCTCGTTGCCGCCGACCGCGTAAACCCACCGCCCGAACGGCGCCTTGCGGGTCAAGAACGTCGCCGCCGCCGCGAACAGCACCATCAGCCAGATCGAGACGGGGATGCCGACGATCTCGCCGCTGCCGATCCAGCCGAAGCCGGTGTTGCCGAGCTCCGGGCTGCCGCCGAGGTTCGGGTAGGTCTCGCCGTCGGAGATCAGCAGCGCGACGCCGCGGGCGACGTAGAGCATCCCGAGCGTGGCGATGAAGGGCGCAACTCCGAAGCGCGTCACCAGCGTCCCGTTCACCGCCCCCACGCCGGCGCCGACCGCCAGCACGATCACGACCACCGCCCAGACTGGCGGGAACAGCGTCGTCCCGCCCAGGGTCAGGCCCTCGAGCAGGACGCCGGCCACGATTCCCGCGAGTCCGACGATCGAGCCGACCGACAGGTCGATGCCTCCGGTGAGGATCACCATCAGCATCCCGATGGCGAGGATCGCGTTGATCGCGACGTGCCTCGTCATCGTGACGAGGTTGTCCCACGTGAGATACGCGTCCGAGAGGATCGAGAAGACCGCGATGAGGACGATCAGCGCGATGAAGGCGCGCAGCTCGAGCAGCAGGTTGAAGACCTGCAGCCGGCGCCCCTGCGCCGGGGACGGCGAGTCGGCTGCCGCCTGCGTCGCGACGGTGGTGCTCATGCCGCCACCGCCTCGGAGGCCGCCATGATCTCCTCGCGCGTCACGCTGCCGCGGCGGAACTCGCGCACGATCCGCCCCCTGGCCATGATCAGCAGCCGGTCCGGCACGTGCAGGGCCTCCTCGAGCTCCGAGGTCGCAAACAGGACACCGAGCCCGCGGCGCGCCTGCTCGGTCATCAACGCGAAGATCTCGGCCTTCGCGCCGACGTCGATCCCGCGCGTCGGCTCGTCGAGCAGCAGCACCTGCGGCTGGGTGAGGAGCGCCTTGCCGAGCACGACCTTCTGCTGGTTGCCGCCGCTGAGCGAGCCGATCGGCGCGTCGGGTCCGCTGGCCTTGACGGTGACGTCGCGCATCATGGTCTCGACGGCGCTGCTCTCGCGGTCGCGGGAGACCCACAGCCGCCGCACGTAGGCGCCGAGGCTCGCGAGCGTCATGTTCTGGCCGACGGAGAGCGACTGCACGAGGCCGTCGCGCTGGCGATCCTCGGGCACCAGGGTCAGCCCGCGGCCGATGCGGCCCGAGATGGGGATGCGGTCGAGCGGGCGCCCGCCGAGCTCGATCCTGCCGCCGACGGGCGCGAGGCGGCCGGCGAGCGTCTCCAGCAGCTCGGTCCGGCCGGCGCCCATGAGCCCGTACACGCCCACGATCTCGCCGGACCTGACGGTCAGCGAGACCTCGTCGACGACGAGGCGGCCGGGGTTGGCGGGATCGGCGACGACGAGGTTCTCGACGTCGAGGAGGACCGAGCCGACGTCAGCGTGCTCGTCCTGGAACAGCTCGCCCGGATCGCGTCCGACCATCTTCTCGACGACCCAGGCCGCGTCGACCTCGCCGGCCTCGGCCTCGGCCACCTTGCTCCCGTCGCGGAGCACGACGACGTGGTCGGCGATGTCCAGCGCCTCCTCGAGGTGATGGGAGATGTAGACGATCGCGACGCCCGAAGCCGTCAGGTCGCGGATGACGCGGAACAGCACGTCGACCTCGGCGACGCTGAGCGCGGACGTCGGCTCGTCCATGATCAGGACCCGCGCCTCCTGGGACAGGGCGCGCACGATCTCGACCACCTGCTGCTGTCCGACGCGCAGGTCGCTGACCAGCGCGCCGGTGTCGAGCGGCTCGTCGAGCCGTGCCAGCAGCTCGGCGGTGACCGTCTTCTCCTCGTCCTTGTCGACGAGCACCCCGCCCCGCACGCGCTCGCGCGCCATGAAGACGTTGTCCGCGATGCTGAGGTTCGGGAAGAGGCTGAGCTCCTGGTGGATGATCGCGATCCCGCGGTCGGCGGCGTCGCGCGGGCCCGCGAGGACGACCGGGTCGCCGTCGAGCTCGAGCGTGCCGGTGGTCGGCTGCTCGATCCCCGCGAGGATCTTCATGAGCGTCGACTTGCCGGCTCCGTTCTCGCCGAAGAGCGCCGTCACGCGGCCCGGCGTGACGTCGAAGTCCACGTCCTTGAGCGCATGGGTGGCGCCGAACACCTTGTTGATTCCCCGGGCGCTCATGACCGTCGCCATCAGCCGGCCTCCAGGCGGACCGGGGTGATCGTGATCACGTTGGGGGCCAGGTAGGCGAACGCGCCGGTGAAGGTCACGCGCTCGCCCTCGAGAGAGCCGGGCTGCAATCCCTTCAGGACCTGGGCCTTGATCTCGTTGTTGAGGGCCGTTGCCGCGTCGGCGAATTCGACCTGGTTGACGAACTGCCCGAACGAGATCTCGCCTGTCGCGTCCCGCACCGCGGTGCCCGGCAGCGCGGGGCCGACGAGGATCGAGACGTTCGTGCTCTTCGGGACGCCCTCGACCGTGACGGGCAGGACGTTGTCCTTGGCCTTGCCCGCGACACCCTCGCCGGTGACCGGGAAGGCGTAGGGCGCGTTGCCCTCACGGTGCCCGTACTGCTCGCTCGTACCCTCCTGATCCTGGCGAAGGTCGCGGAGAAGCTGCGGAAGCGGGACCGCCTGCTGCTCGATCAGCTCGGCGATCCGTGGGAAGTTCTCCCGGCCATAGGTGTCGGGGTCGAAGGCGGGCCGGCCGCCGGCCGTGGGCCGTGGCGCGTCGGCGTCACGGTAGGTCGTGTCGAGCGCCATCGCCGCGACGACGAGCACGACGATGGCGATGCCGACCGTCCGCGGCGTGAGCCACCGTGGGCGGCTCGAGCTGGCGACCGTAGTCGTCACGTCGCTCGCGTGGCTGCGATCGCCGGGTCACCGAGCAGCAGGTCGGTGAGCACGCGCTGGGCAGCCAGCGCGTCCTGCCGCGCCTGAGCGTCCTCGAGCGCCTCGTGGTCGAGCCGGTCGAGCGCGGCGTCGATCGCGCGGATCGTGCGGATGCTCGTCCGCGCCGCCTCGACCGGGTCCTCGCGGAACGGGAACTGGTCGAGAAGGATCGGCTCGTCCCAGCCGATGCGCCGCACGGCGAGGAAGAACTCGAGCGTCTCGATCAGGTGGATCGAGCCGACGGTCAGATCGTCGTCCCACTCGCGCCAGTTGTCGTTGACCTCGATGGTGTAGAGCCGGCCGTGCTCGTGCACGAGCGAGAGCACGTCGGCCGGCGCCTCCTTGGCGAACAGCGAATGGCCCAGGTCGACGACGATGCCGATGTCGTCGCGGCCGATCTGCTGGATCCCGACGAGCGTGCGCGCGGCGGTCGACCAGCTCAGGTGCGTGCGCGGCTCCTTTGCCTTGTACTCGATCGAGATCCGGATGTCGTCATCCATCTCGGCTACGGCGCGCACGCCGTCGAGCGCCAGTCGCCACAGCTCGCGGTAGTCCGCCTGGAACGGGAAGTCGAACCCGTCCTGGCCGGGCCAGAGCTTGACCTTCGGGGCGCCGAGCCGGCGAGCGACGTCGACCGCCCGCTCGCAGAGCTCCAGCGCGCGCCGACGGACACTCGGATCGGGGTTCGTGAACGCGCCGGACACGAACTCGCGCGTGTAGATGTGCGGGGTGATCGTGTCGGCCTTCAGGCCGGCGGCTTCGAGCGCGCGCCCCACCTCGTCGACCGTGATGTCGGGGTCGGAGAACGGGAAGTTGACGTCGAGCACCTCGAGGTCGCCGACGGCGCCGGCGCGCTCGATCGCCTCGAGCGTGCTGACAGGCGGACCGTACGCGTCGGTGGCGTACCGATCGACGAACTGCCCGAACAACCAGATGCCTGCTCCGAATCGCATGTTCACTCCTCCAGCCCCTGCATATCTATTCGATACTGAATAGATTGAATGGTCATTGGTACTCCAAAGCCGTGGACATGTCAAGCCCACGGGTTGCGCCGAACGGCCGATGAAAAGGTGCTAGCCGCCGATGCCCGCGCGGCGCGAGGCCGACTGCGCCGCGGGGCGATCGGCCACCAGCCGCTCGGCCGTCACGTGGTCCGTGATCAGCACGTTCACCCAACCACCGAGCAATGCGCCGCGAATCGCCTCGTACTTGCGCCCGCCACCGGCCACGCCGACGGTGCGGTCGGCGCGGGCGAGCTGCTGCAGCGTCACACCGATGACGCGCTCGTCGACCTCGGACGCCACGGGTCGGCCCTCGCCGTCGAAGAATCTCAGACAGATGTCGCCGACGGCGCCGCGCTCGCCGAGCGCCTGCAGCTCGGCCTCCGAGTAGATGTTTCCGCTGCTCTGCAGCAGGCTCGACGGCTCGAGTGCGCCGATGCCGACGAGCGCCAGCGTGACCTCGTCGAGGCCCGCCACCGCCTCCTTGACGAACTGGTCCTGCATCAGCGCATCGCGGGCCTGGATCGAGTTCGCGATGCCTGGGGCCAGCAGGAACGTGGGCTTCGAGCCCGTGAGATCGGCGAAACGCTGGGTCAGGCGTGCGGCGTGCGCCTCTGCGGCCGGGTTGCCCACACCGCCGAACAGCTGGAGGACGCGGTCGGCTCCCGACCGGGCGAGCGGGCGCATCGCATCGACGGCCGCGAGCAAAGTGGCGCTCCAGGAGGAGATCCCGACGATGTCGCCGCCGGTCAGGGTGGCCTCGAGGTACCGCGCGGTCGCGAACCCGAGGTCGTACGTCACGCCGTCCTCGGTGGTGTCCAGGCACTCCACGACAACGGCCTCGCGGAGCCCGTACGCCACCTCCAGCACGTCCTCGAGCCCAGTCTGGACACCCGGCGGCACGACGACGGTCGTTCGGACGATCCCCTCGGCCTCGGCCTGCTTGAGCAGGCGCGAGACGCGCGGCTGCGAGACATGCAGCCGCGCCGCAATCTCCGGCTGCCGGAGGCCGTGCTCATGGTATAGACGCGCGATCTTGGTCATCAGCCGCAACTGCTCGTCGCGGCGAGCAGGTGTCATCGAGCGTCGCAGCGGACCGGCCATGTCGGCATCCTACGACGCCCCCGCGCTCACTCACACCGGAGGCGGGCGCGTGCGACCGCGGTGTGCCAGGCATCCATGCGGTGCTCACGTGACCGCGGCGGCTCGCGCGGCTCGAAGGCCTCACGATCGCGCGGCAGGCCGTCCAGCTCGTCCGGCGTCCACACTCCGAGGCTCCGGCCGGCGAGATACGCCACGCCGAGGGCCGAGAGGTTGCGAGCGAGCGCGCGCTCTACGCGCCGCCCGCTGGTGTCGGCCTGGAGCTGCATCAGGACGGCGTTGACGGACGGCCCACCGTCGGCGAGCAGCGTGTCGACCCGTCCGACATGCCGCTCTACGGCGGCGACCACGTCTTCGACCTGGAACGCGATCGACTCCAGCGCCGCCCGGGCGAGAGCCGGCCGCCGGCTTGCGAGCGTCAGACCGCTGATCGTGGCGGACGCGCCGTCGTCCCACCACGGAGCTCCCAGTCCGCCGAAGGCCGGCACGATGTGGATGCCGTCGCTGTCCCGCGCCGCCTCGACCATCAGCTCGTCCGGAGTCGCCCCGAAGAGCTCGCCCAGCCACGCCAGCGTCGCGCCGCTCGAGCGGATATTTCCCTCGAGCGCCCACCGTGGCTCTCCATCGTCCCAAGCGACAGTCAGGCACACCCCATCAGGCGTATCGGTGCTCGATGCGGCCAGGCTCATGATCGAGGAGCCGGTTCCGTACGTCGCCTTCACGCAGCCCGGCCGCCAGCCGGCATGGGCGAACAGTGCGGCGTGCGAGTCGCCCATCACGGCGGCCACCGGGATGCCGTCCCGCAGTGGCGACAGCTGCTTGAGCCCGGGGAACGGCCCCGTCGACGCGACCACTCGCGGCAGCACCTCCGCGGGGACCTCGAAGAGGTCGAGCAGCCGCTGGTCCCAGGCCCGCGCGCGCACGTCGAGCAGCTGAGTCCGAGACGCGTTACCGACCTCGCTCAGGTGCTCGCCGCACAGCCGGCTGAGCAGCCACGAGTCGACGGTGCCGAGGCAGAGTTCGCCCGCCCGGCTCCTCGTGCGGTCCGGGTCGTACTCGTCCAGGAGCCAGCGCGCCTTGAGTGCCGAAAACATCGGGTCGAGCGGGAGCCCGCTGACAGTGCGAACGAGTTCGCCTGCACCGTCGGCACGTAACTGGAGGCAGCTCCCGGCGGTGCGCTGGTCCTGCCATGACAGCATCGGGCCGAGCGGTCGGCCCGTCGCACGGTCCCACAAGAGCAGCGACTCACGCTGGGTGCTGAACCCAACGCCCGCCACCTTCTCCCGGTCGGCGCCTGATAGACACCGAGCCACCGCCGTCCTGACGCTGGAGAGGATCTCCGTCGCCGATTGCTCGACCCAGCCGGAGCGCGGGTGGCTCTGCGTCAACGGCGCGTCGGCGCTCGCGACGATCGCGCCGGCCCGGTCGACCAGCAGCGCCTTCGTCGAGCTCGTCCCCTGGTCGATCGCGAGGACGAGCGGCTCAGCCCCGGACACGCTGGAGCACCGCCTGTACCGCGTCGGCGATCCCATGGGCAGTCAGCCCGAAGTGGTCGAGCAAGAAGTCCGTGCTCCCGGTCGGCGCGAACTCGCCGCGGATGCCGAGGATGCGCATCGGCACGGGATTGTGCTCGGCGACGAGGCTCGCCACTCCGGCACCCAGGCCGCCGCTCACCGTCGCCTCCTCCGCCGTGACGACTGCGCCGGTCTCGCGCGCCGCCGCGAGGACGGCCTCCTCGTCGAGCGGATCGACGAACGTCATGTTGAGGACGCGGGCGTCGATGCCGTCCTTGCGCAGCTCCTCTGCGGCCTGCAAAGCCCGCGACACCATCGTCCCGACCGCGATGATCGTGGCGTCGTCGCCGTCGGCGAGGCGGACCGCCCGGCCGGGCTCGAACGGGGCGCCCTCGGGCGTGATCTCCGGCACCTTGAAGCGCGGGACGCGCATGTAGCTCGGGCCGGGCGCGGCAGCGGCCCAGCGGACCGCCGCGCGGGTCTGCGCGGGGTCGGCCGGAACGATGACCGGTAGGTCGGCGACGGCCCGCAGCCACGACAGGTCCTCGATCGAGTGATGCGTCGGACCGAGCTCGCCGTAGGCCATGCCGGGGCTCTGCCCGCAGAGGACGACGTGGGCATTGCTGTAGGCGACGTCGGCCTTGATCTGCTCCAGCGCCCTGCCGGTCAGGAAGGGTGCCGCCGCGGAGACGAAGGGAATGAGCCCGCCGTTGGCCAAGCCGGCGCCGACTCCGACGAGGTCCTGTTCGGCGATGCCGACGTTGATGAGCCGCCGCGGGAACTCCTCGCGGAACGCGACGAGGTTGCTCGAGCCCACGGAGTCGTTACAGACGGCCACGACGCGCTCATCCTCGCGCGCCAGCGCGATCAGCTCGTCGGCGAACGCCTTGCGACAGTCGTAAGTCTGCGTATCGACGGTGATCGGCTGGGTCATTGAGCAAGCTCCTGGAGCGCCGCCTGTACCTGAGCGCGGTCGGGGACCTTGTGATGCCACTCCGTGCGGTCTTCCATGAACGAGACGCCCTTGCCCTTGATCGTGTTGGCGATCACGGCGACCGGCATGCCGGTCGATGAGGGCGCAAAGGCGTCCAACAGCGCCATGTGGTCGTGACCATCGACGTCACGAACCTCGAACCCGAAGCTCCGCCACCTGTCGCCGAGCGGCTCGAGCCGCTTGGTCTCCTCGGTGCGCGCCCCCTGCTGGAGGCGGTTGCGATCGACGACGGCCGTCAGCGAGTCAAGGTCGTAGTGGGACGCCGTCATGGCCGCCTCCCAGTTGCTGCCCTCCTGCAGCTCACCATCGCCGAGGACGACGAAGGTGCGGTAGCTCGCGCCGCGCAGCTGCGCCGCGAGCGCGCATCCGACCGCGACGGGGAACCCGTGACCGAGCGGCCCCGTGTTCGTCTCCACGCCCGGCACCTTGGTCCGGTTGGGGTGACCGTTGAGCTCCGAGAGAGGCGCCATGAATGTCGCGAGCTTGGACTGCGGGAAGAACCCGCAGTGCGCCAGGGTCGCGTAGAGAGCTCCCGCGCAATGGCCTTTGCTGAGGATGAACCGGTCGCGATCAGGGCGCGTGGGCCGCGTCGGCTCAACGTCGAGGACGGCGCCGAACAACGTGACGAGGATGTCGGTCACCGAGAGGTCGCCGCCGATGTGGCCCATCTGCGCGCGATCGATCATCGTCACGATGCTGCGGCGAACCTCGGTCGCGAGCCCTTGCAGGAGCTCCGCCTGCCGTTCTCCAGCGCCCTCGACGCTGCGCCGGAACGCAGCCCACTCCTTGGCCGCCGCATCGTCTGCTGTCAACACGCTTGAATATCCATTCGTTTCTGAATTGATAGTCGCGGACGACCGTACAGCAAATCGACAGCCTGTCAAGCGACGGGTTGACGCCCAGCCCGCGCCCGCTCCGTCATTCGGATGAACGCTCGGAGTCGAGTATTTGGCTGACGACGGGTCCGGCGCTCGGCCATCTGCAAATCGAGCCGCGGGCTCGCACGCCAGGCACGTGCCTATGGTGCGGGTGATCTGATGGGGCACCGAGCCCCGTCTCGGTGCCCGAATCGCCAACAAGAGACCGCAATTTGCAGTGATCGGCGTACCGGCGCCGGCCAACGCGGACTGGCCTGTTTGCAGGGATTCCGCCGCTGTTAGAGAGCGTCTACTCCACGACTGAAAATCGTGGTGTCCCCGGTTCGAGTCCGGGTCTCGCCACTTCGAGGGCAGCAATCCCGCATGGTTACTGGA
>Ga0081538_10003304_pt1 | contig 15294 bp, 15 predicted proteins | sample TabmetS5T2R1_FD_71022 | JGI IMG/M metagenome (GOLD analysis project Ga0081538, IMG submission 71022) | Tabebuia heterophylla rhizosphere microbial communities from the University of Puerto Rico - S5T2R1 | ecosystem: Host-associated > Plants > Roots > Rhizosphere ... | reverse complement strand
TATCCATTTAGGATCGTAATAAACTCCTTTTAGATGGCGGACTCTGATGTTTCTGATTGTGATATCGCTAGCGTCCTCTTTTAACCTCATCTCGATAATGCCATCCACGATGGAACTGAGATTGCTATCCATTCTTTGATCCGCCGACGAGGTAGTCAGTGTTAGAATTGCAGTTACGTTCAAACTTCTTTTCAAAATACGTGTGAAGTCCATTACAAATTCTATTAACACCCTTTCTCCAAGCAGTAGTTGTGTGTGCGTCATTGAATCTATAACTAATCTTACTAGTTTGCTAGTACTGCCGACGACATCATCGTCATCCTCATACCCTATCTTCTGTTTTGAAGATGCCGTCTCTGTCTCACCTATCGGCCTACTCTTTTCTTCAAGGCTACATTCTGGAGCCGAAAGTATTGCAGTCGCTAGCTTTTTACCAGAAATTTCTCTCTCATTATTCTGCGGTAACGAGATATCCTCACATGGATTAATAAATTCCATTTGGTCAAGAATATTCTTATTTTCTACGTTAGAAAAGAGGGCATTAAATTGCGTCTTGCTCAAGTTCGTACTTACTTATGAATATGCATCTGTCTCCTTTGAGCAATCCTTCTAACAGAAACTGTCTGCAGTACATTGTTTTGCCTACACCTAAATGACCGGACAGGAACAAGATCTTTGGGCCTATGCTTTGAAAGGACAGAGAAATTCCTGGTATCCAGAGAATGCTGCTGTTGTTATAATTCTAAGCACGATTTAAATCATTGCCAGCAGTCGACCACTATCAATAACCTATCGGGCTCTAGACTTCTATCTGTCTTGTCATGGCAAGCTGTTCAAGTTGCTTCGCAAAGGGATGATCTGGGTATTGCAACACAGTTAGAAATTCTTTTTTCTGGAACTGGATATCGCAATAGCAAGGAATAGCAGATATCAAATCCATCTTAGTTTGATCAGCAAGAAAAGTATTGGAGCCAAGTTCCTTCTCAAATGTTTGTATTTCTATGGAGGTCCCCACCTCAGCTGCCACGCTGCTATCCTTATTTGTAGGGTGGGAGCTATGAAGATAGGTCCTTGGAATACAATAACCAGAGACTAAGTTTAGAAGAAGAAATGATTTCGAACCAAACTTTGTAAATGACCCATAGATATCGTTCGCCATTTTTATAGTGCCTTCAATATCAAGATCTCCAAACTTGAGCGTAAGGAATAGTACATCTGCAACTGCTAGAGAGTTGATGGACCAATACCTTATACCTGGGCTTGTATCTAGGATAACATAATCCGATTCATACTCTGAAATCAAATCTTCTCGTAATTGAACAAATCTTCTAAGAAGCTGTATATTGGCATTGGCGGCAGTCTTAATACTCCCTTCTAATCTGTATATCTCTTCCTTTTGTGGGTTTGAAAAACCAACCAATAACCTTCCTATTTTCCTAGTTTTATTGGCTGCGGATTTGGTCAGAGTAGAGGTCATGTCGACCATTATTTCATTAAGATCAGAATTTTCAAACAACAGATCGTTTATCCACTTATTTGGAGAATAATCAAAATACGCATGAAGGCTGGGAGCATAAACGTCAAGATCAAGCAAGGACACACTATATCCTTTAAGCGATAGCATGGCGGCTAGATTGCACGCTATTGTTGTTTTGCCAGTGCCGCCCTTGTATGAGTGGAAGGCAATGCATCGGGGCATATCTTATGCGTATAACTCTTTAGACAGACCTATTTAGGAATTGTCTTTATTAGCCTTAGCTAAACAGAGGATAATGAACTAAGCGTCTCCCTATTGTGCTTGTCTGACATAACATGTGCACTGAGATCTAGCGAAACGGTATTAGCTAATCCAAAAAAGAAGGTTGTTACCTGTTCTTCTCCACTTGCTGCCTTCGTAACTACCGCAGCAGCAGCAAAATTTATTCTTTGGATACTGCATAAGCTGGGATTTTCTGTATAACGGTAGTATATATGCTTGAGATCAGGGCATAAGCAACATCAAATACGTTTTCTAAATAGGCATACTAAGAGCAATCAGATAGTAAAAAAGCACATGCTTTTTAGATATCTGTTAGTACTATTATTACTATTACTATTTTAACAGTCTCATGATCGCCGACTTGGCTCTATGTACGCCGGGTATGGTAAAATTCTTGGCTATTATCACAGGGCAGTTGAACTGATCCAGCAGAGCCAAAAAGTCAGGATTTTGGAACACTGAATAACCGCCTACTGTGGCACCCATTATGACAATGTCTGGCTGGAACCTGCTGACGGCTACAAGCATAGTATCGGCAGCAGCTGGGCTTCCTTCAGGCAGCTTCACCTCCTTTAGGTTGACACCTAGCATGCTCAAGTAGTCCTACTGCATTGCAACACTGCTGCTCTTGTGATTGTGACCACCACCGCCGCCTCCCCTGACAAGTGAGATCAGTCCTACTTTGAACATACCAGATTGCTCTACCCAGCTGGTGGCTTTTAGAAGGACATCTGAGTGGTCGCCCCCGTCATAGATTGTCACCATGTTCCTTTTCTCTCCATCTGCAATTGCTTGCGCCTTTCTCACAATTTCAAAGTCCTCCTGCTTTGGCTCTAGTTCAAGTGTATCATTCTCTGCCTTTATTGCAAGCACTTTGCAGGTCATCAGTGTTGAAAGTTTCCTGTCGTGGCGAAGTGCTTCAAAATCGGTGACAAGAAGGTCGATCCTCTGCTCCTCAATTGTTGCAAGGATTGCTTCAGTTGAGTCATGTCAAATCCTCACAAGGTAATGACTTGGGATATTTTCCCTGACCAATATTTTTTCTAGCGGCTCAAAAGATCGCTTGGCAGTATCGGCAAATGCTACTCCCGCAGAAAGCGGAGTCTGATATGGCACCGTTATGACACGAATTATGTTTACCTCGCCTTCTGTCTCTTTGGCTACTCTTATTGCATATTTCAAGAGCCTGTGAGGGTCTTCTGGTGTATATGGAATAAGGATGCGGAAGTCCTGTCTGCTTAGGTCTCCTTCAGAGGTCACTATGGGTGCATAGTGTTGTATCTCCTGCTTGAAGGTGTACATTCTATAAAGGACAAAGCCTACCAATATCCAAAGAATAGCTATGCCCCAACTGAGCGGTTGGGTAACAAGAAGATAGAGGGCAAGCCCCAATTTCAGAAAAATGCCAGCAATGGGAATTACGGGGAAAAACGGCGTCTTGAAGCCATACGATAGCTTGCTACCATATATCCGCCGTATGGTGATAGCTGCGATGTTTACCTGTGTGAAAAGAAGAAGGAAGATTACACCTGCTGCCACTGCAATATCTGCTAGTGGCAGTGCGTATGCCATAAAAGCCATAATTACCCCGGATATTATTATCGCAATATGGGGCGTCCTATTTACCGGATGGATGGAACTGAGCTTATGGGGAAGGTTGTAGTGCCTGCCCATTGCAAATGCCACCCTAGCCGAAGAAAAGGTGGTAGCATTCAGTGCAGCCAAAGTTGAAACCATTCCGCCACCAAGCACTATTAAGATACCATAAGGCAGGAATGTCTCGGCAGCCTTCATGATGCCAAGCTCCTCGCCTTCACCTATGAATCTCCAAGCAGCAATCCCTTCTGGGGATATTGCGCCTATAGATACCAGTGCCACTAGGCAATAGAGTGTGACTACTATTGCAAGTGAGATAAAGATCGCCCTTGGTACGTTACGCTTTGGGTTTTTGACTTCCTCTCCTGTCTGGACAATGATCTCGTAACCCTCAAAAGCTATGAAAGTGAGGCCCATGGCTGCAATCAGACCAGCTACTCCTGTTGGCAGAAAGTCAGCAAAGTTGGCCATAGGATTGGGGGTTGTTATACATTGTCCAAAAGCCGGCGATTATTATACAAAGAATGGTTCCTAGCTGTACAATCGTGACAATAGAGCCGGTCTTCCCTGTTTCAGAAGCTCCTTTGATGTTTAAGTAAGTGAATGCTGCAATAGAGGCTATCGCTATTAGCTTATCAAAAGCGATGACTCCAAACAACGACTGATCCGATAATATGCCAGCCACATTTGGACCAAGGAGCTCGTGCAAAAATGCCCCAAAGCCGACTGCATAGAGGCTTCCTGCTATGATGTGAGCAAACCATGCCATCCATCCACTAATAAACGCGTTTGGTCGAGGAAGCCCTTCTCTTATCCACAAATATCCTCCCCCAGCTTCCGGCATCGCCGAGCCGAGCTCCGCGTATGCCATCGCCGTAAATAATGTAATAATGGCATTGATAATAAATGCAAGAATGACTGCGCTGCCTGCCATACCAATTGCTGGTCCTGTCAGTACAAAAATTGCGCCACCAATCATGCCTGCTATCCCGACCATTATTATATCCATAAGGCTCAGAGTGCGCACAAGCTGATGTTGGTGGTGCTAATGATGCTCTCTGCGCGGGCCACGAGATTCTGGGCCTGTAGAGGCCGACAAATTTATCGGTAAAAAACATCCTCATAGGGAAATAAACCTTTAGCATTGACTCCCTCATGAGCATATGGCTCGAGAAAAAACTATTTGGAGCAAAGTTGCATCAATATTAGGAGCAAGATATACATGCCTTATGCGCTCAAGGTTAGGATGGTAAAGGGCCCCGCCAGGGTATTTGTAAAAGGGGCCTGTCATGTTCTTGGAAGGAACGTATCTGGGCAGACGGTGAGGGTTAGGGCCGGCAAGGCGCTTCCATTTGAACCATTTGGCATGTGCAGGCTACAAGCTCGGCTCGGACGAGGCGGCAGGCTATGGTGGGCAGATCCTCGAGTAGCTGGCACCTCTATGTGGCGTAGTATAGTTGACCAGGTGTTTGCATTGACTACTGTTAACAAAAAGAATACCGCCGCTACTACGGTCATGCTCGTAGGCGATACCGATACTGGCAAGTCAACACTTGCAATATATCTCGCAAATATGGCAATCTGGAGAGGCCTTGCTCCAAGCGTCATAGACGGGGACATTGGTCAGGGCGATCTTGCGCCACCTACTGCCATCGGTGCTGCCGTCCTCTCAAAGCAGGTACTTGATTTACGTGATGTTGATGTTAATAATACCAACCTGTTTGAATATATTGGAAGCATATCTCCCGTAGGGTTTGAGGATTTAATTGCAAAAAAATTGAGGTTTATGCTTGATAGAACACGCTCGCTAGCCGATATCTGCATTGTAAACACAGATGGTTACATAAGGAATGGTGGGGTCCAGTACAAGGAAATAATCGCAGAAGAGTTGCAACCAGATGTAGTAATATGCTTGGGTGATGATGTGAATAATGATGATGGTCTGTTTGATGGAGAGGAGCATATGGTCGGCTCTTGGCAAATTCTCCGCGCTAGGTCAAGCAGTCAGATATACAAGTCAAGGCTTGAGCGTTTGAACCGAAGGCTGGATCAGTTCCTGCGGTATGTTGGCAATGGAGCATCTGTTGAGAATCTGTCACAGGTTAAATTCAATTACATGAATAAGCTATTTTCGCCATCTGAGCTGATTCAGCCGCCCATAAAGCAACTAGAGCAGGAGAATATGAAGGGAATGTTCGTTGGTCTTGGTTCAAACAGAATCGTAACGGGATTTGGTTTTATCAAAAATATTAATGCAGGCAATAATGGTGGCAACATACATATTCAGACAAACATCAGTTCTTTTGATACTATCTACTTAAGCAATATCAGATTGAGCAGCGACAGAATAATGGAAATATGGATCACTTGAAACACTATAAGGCTGGGTCTTTTAGCCCGAGTTCATTGAATGCCTCAAGTCTTTGTTTGCATGAGTAGCAGGTACCACAGTGAGCAGTCCCTTCTCTGTGGCAACTCCATGTTAATTCTATTGGCGCTTTGAGTCTCATAGCAAGCTTGATTATCTGTTTTCTATTCATCTTTGCTAGTGGAAGCACTACTTGATATGCTTGGTTATCTTTACACAACAAGCACCCTTCTTTGAAAAGTATGTTCATTTTATCTATGAATCTTTTTGAAGCATCTTTGAAGAATTTCGTGTCATGTATGTTGTGACCTCCAATAATCCATTTGACACCGAGATATTCTGCAAAGTGGGCACTTATAGAATAGAATATCATGTTCCTAGCGGGTACATAGGATGACCAGTGGGAATTAGAATGAATGTCCTTGAATTGGTTGGCATAATAATAGGAAAAGTCGCTTGCCTCTTTTACAAAAGGCAGTTCAATTTCAATTAGGTTGCTTACTTCTGCAGCCCTGACAAGTCGGATGCTCGCGCGTTTTTCCTGTGCAAGCCTGTCGAAGTAATTGAAAGTAATAGCAATTACTTCTGAATATCTTTCTTTTGCCCAGTAAAGACAGGTGGCAGAATCGAGTCCGCCTGATAGCATTACAAGAGCCTTATCGCTCTGCATCCTAAACTACTCCTTCTTGTTGTCTTCTTTATTTACGCCTGCAATTATGTGAGCCCCTTTGTTTATGCCTTCGTAAATATACACTCCCAAGGCCTCAATGTTGTGAGGCATTTTAGGTGCAAGAAGTTTGATTATTTCAGAGGAAAGCTTCTCTACCGTTGCTTCCCCCGATAGCATATAAGTAGTTGACTTTGGTAACTGAAGGCTAAAGTATCCCTTTGGTCCTTCAAATGCTACATAATAGTGGACATCGTCTTCTCTTTGCACGTATTTTTTGTTGACGAAGAATTTGTGGTCTATTGCATTGAGGGTCTCTTTTATTATCCTCTTTGCCTCTCCAAAGTCAAACACTAAGTTATTCTTCATGGTACCGATTATTTCCACCATCACAGTAGATGTGTGGCCATGCAGCACAGAGCATTTTTCGACTAGAGGAAGGATGTGTGCATAGTCAAATGCAAGCGCTGGGTCTTCAATAAATATTGAGCCAGTTTGCAAATGATCGCCGCTATTGAAAAAGAAGAGAGAGTCTATTTCAGTTATCCTACTAACATATTTTGAATGGCCAACAGCAATTATATCAAGTGTTGGGAGCTTCTCGCGAATAGTTTTAAACTTGGTAGTATCTTCTTCTGAATCTATAACTTCGATGTATTTGTTGCCTTGTGTTTTGAAATCGATTTTCACATACTTGCCATTTGGCATTTTGACGTCGACATCATACTCATAACCCTCATTAAGAAATGACAAGATTTTTGCAACAGATAATTCCGATCTGCTCCGGAGCAAATTGCCCCCGTCTATATACCTACGATCGCTGTTGAGAACGATCCTCTCCTCGGTCATTATTTTCTTTCCTGGTGACCACAGTTCAGTTTGACTATATATAAATCGTTTTTCAATTTGGATCTGCATTTATGTGGGTATCGAGAGTGTGTAGAGTCCATTGATTACGCTAAAACAAGCCCTTTATGACGCAGTATTTGAAAATACTTTAGGATTCTCTAGAGTAGCAGTTGCTTTCTCTGGTGGAGTTGACAGCTCTCTTCTTGCAAAATTGTGTCATCATCTGAGGAAGCAAGTTACGCTTCTAACTATAGGTTTTCCCGGCTCTCCTGATATCAGCTTCTCAAAAGCAATGGCATCAATAATGGGCATGAACCATAAGGTACTCGAGATAAATTATTGCGACTTTCAAGAGAAACTGCAGTATATACGGCAGATAATAAACTGTTCAAATACTTCTCACATCGAAAACTGTGTAGCCTATTATTATGTATCTGATCTTGCAAAGCAAAATAACCTAGACATGGTCTTAAGTGCCAACGGATGTGATGAGCTATTCTGTGGCTATGACAAATATCGTAAAGTTTACTGTGCTGGGGAAGCACAGATAATGAGGTTAATGGAAGGGAGCCTCGTCAATGAATTTGCACTCATAGGGGAAATCAATATTGTGACAGCTATATTAGGGATACAAGTTAAACAGCCATTTTTGTCTCCTAAATTCATCGAATTTGCCAAGAGTGTTCCTATCAATCAAAAGATCAAAGGATCGGATGATATGATAAGGAAGCACATTCTACGAAGGGCGGCCCTTGCAGTTGGCGTACCAAAAGAGGCAGTAATGAAGCCCAAGAAGGCACTTCAATACGGATCATCTATCCACAAATATTTCAAGAGAGTAAACAAAACAAAAAATATTATAGCAAAGAAAGATAGTTTTTAGATATTGTCAAATTAAAACGTTCTCTCCTAAATCGTGCAAAAAATGAGGCTTTCATTGTATGTAACTGCTTGAATCAGAATCTATAGGGTCAATTATGCATATTGTGTGGCTTGCGTCTATAGATCTATCTAGCACTCATTGTCCTTAAATTAGCGTCAGCAGAGCCTGTATTCACAAGGATCCCTCTTATCTCTTTACAAGGATCCCTTTTATCTCTTCATTGTCAAGTAGCGTCTCAATGAGCTTCTGCTGCTCTTCCTTTGGAACTTCACTGGACGTCTCCAGTGAATCAATCGCCTTAAGCTTCCAATAGTTGGCAAGTGCATTTTCTACAGTAAGCGTAGATTCATAAACAATTCTGCCGAAAGTTGTGAGAATATACTTGCCGTCCTTTCGCCTCAAAAGGCCAGCTCTTGTCATCCTTGAAAGCCTTGAGTAATATTGCTTACGGGTAAGCTTTATCTTACCCTTTAGGTTCCTACTGTCAACCTTTTCTAGTGCAACAATTGTAAATAACTCTATTGATTTATCATCTGCGATGCTCTTAAGAACCGACGCTGTGCTTTGGGATTTCGTCATATCACGAGATCTATCATGTTGTTGATGAAGTTATTATAGCTTTATAATCTAACCAACGATTTTTTACGCAAAAAATCCCCATATTGGGGGACTACTGTTACTGTATTGGTGTTAAGATATAACATAACACAAAGTTCAATGCGATTTCGCCAGCCCTAACTATAAAGGAAATAATGTTACAAGCACAACAGCCAATTGCAGTACCATAAGAAGTGGAAACCATTTCTTGTATTGCTTACGCATCAATTCTATATTTGCAAATACTTTTCGTATGATGGTCATTCTAAAAAGTGCAAGCGATATCACCACTGTTACCGCAATAGGATACATTATTTTTATAGTATCGTGCTCCAAAAAAGTCGCGTAAAGCATCCAAGACATTATTGGCATACACGACAATAGAACAATCAGCAACTCAATAGTATTTTTGCCACCTAATACAATTGGAATTGTCCGTCTGCCTGCCCGCTTGTCTCCTTTAGTATCTCCCAAATCATTGATTATTGAGCAGACAAATATCATAATACCAGACACTGCTATAGTATGAAATGGTATAATTGGATTATTGATTGCAATATCTATGCCATAGCTCGACGTAATCCCAAGCATCGTACACACAACATAAAATGACGCAATAGCAATATTTTTGAGCACAAACCGGTTCATAAGTGCGATTCTAGTCGTAGAATACAGTATCCCAAGGATTATCATTAGCAGCACAAGTACTATACTAGCTAAATGGAGTGTAGCAATCGACATCCCGACAGCTGCTGCATTTGTCAGTATAATGAAACTCCAAGTCTGTTTTCTTGAAACCCATCCCGAAGGTATAGGCCTGTTCTTGGAATTGGCTCTATCCAGGTCCACATCAACAAGGTCATTTAAAATGTACATGCCTACTGCAATCATTGATGTGATGAAAGGCAGCATTATAGTTCTTTGAATCAGTAGGTGAATTTGTGTTTCTGAATCCATTACACTTAGAATGCCAGGGATGCAGAGTAAACCTGCTATAGTTGAAACAGAGTAAAGCAATCCATGTCTTTTTCTGGAGTTAAAGAGTATTATCTGGGAGCGGAAAAAGGATACTTGAGTGGGCTCCCTCCGATCTTGTTTTATGTTTTGATGTGGCTTTTTGAGAACCAACGCCATAGTTGAGAAAATTACATCCATACGTTTAAAACTAGAGTTCCTCATAAGGGTAAAAATCATGCTAATTGTTGCATTTCTAACAATAGTCTACTTTACGCTCTAACCCGAATTACTTACCTTTTAACCAGAATTATAATGCTATTCCTTTTCCCGGGAACCGATAATGATTATATACTACCTGTGGCTACTTTAAAAGAACTAGATGGGCCAGCATGTAGCCAACTTAGAGCAAGTTTTTAGTCTTCTTGGAGATAGGCATTCATTAAAGATAATAAAGATGGCATATTCTGGCTTCAAGGGATCTTCAATCAGCTATAGAAACGATATTAGCAAGAAGCAATTTTATGTACGGCTAAAACGCCTGCGCGAACATGGCCTCATAGAAAAAAGCCAATCAGTTTACAGAACAACCACCTTTGGCTCTCTTATCTATAATGGACATATCAAGACGCTTGAGGATATTCTGGCTAATTATTGGAAACTTAGGGCAGTCGATGTTCTGAAGTCAAGGCAAGATTTTCCGTTAGATCAGAAGGAAAAAGTAATTGAGGAAATAATACAAAGTACTTCTTTGAAGGGTATTGTAAATGGCACACATCTTTCGGGATTTTCAGTAATCAAAGATTATAACAAGCTAGTTCTCGAAGTGACAAGACTATTGGAAACTGCCCGGAAAGAAGTCTTTCTAGCAACACGCTATCATGATCCCCATTTTTCGAAGTTGTTGTTTCATAAGGTAGCCAATGAGGGTCTTGTGGTGCATATGCTGGATAGTTTACCGGACCAAATAAGCGTCGAAAGTAGACTTAATGCAATATTGAGAGTTCCGCCTAACAGAGAAACCTTTGAAATGGTGAACAGGATAATCAAGTCCGGGCGACTTGATCTGAGGAAAGCAAAGTTGTCCGCAAGCTTCATGGTCGTCGATGATATGGCAGTCTGCTATGAGACTACAGACTATGCTAATCCTGAACAATTCACACTAGCAATTTCTCATTATGATGACCAGTTTCTCGCCAAGCGTTTAATATCATATTATCGCACATTAGCGGATAAAGCCAAAGTTTCACGGATTTATGAAAGTATTCAAAAGAGATAAGAGATTGCCTTGTCATGCTATCTATCGACGCTATATGGATCCAAAGATGTATTTTGTCTTCTACTATCACAGGTGGAACCTTGAGATTGAACTTCCACAATACTCCAAGCGGTATGATAAATGCCATAGAATTTAGATCCGAGAAACCTGCTAGTGACACTTTACTATGTATACATGGGTTTTGCTGTGATGCGAGAGTTTTTACATACGCAGGAAACAAACTATCTAGTGTGGGTTATAATGTAGTCAACATCGATCTGCCTGGGCATGGTATGTCTGATGGTAAAAAAGGCGACTTAAATTTTGAATCCTGCATCAGATCTATTCATCAGATAATTACCCAACTGAAAAAGATCTCGAAAAGGGTATTCATACTCAGTCACAGCATGGGATGCATCTTTGCTCTGTGGTATGCACATGTATTCAAGGCTTCAATTGACGGGTTGATTTTACTATCTCCATTCCTCAGGGTCCCCCATATGAAAAAGCGGTTTGATGCAGAACCCAATTCTTTGGAGCTTCTCCTCATGTTTTTTGCAAGGATTTTTACTCCGAATAAATGCTTTAACGTATTAGAAACATTCCCAAAATACGTAATGGCTGGCGGCGACGAATTTTCGCGGATGATGAAAGATCCATCAATAAACTTCATGTATACCTATAGGTTCCTCGTAGACGTACTTGCAATAAAAAGCAGTAAGGTATCTAAACTATCTGATGTAGGGGATATACCAGTACTCGTTTTACATGGAAGAAAGGATAGACTAATGTATCCCCAAGTATCTGAACATTTTTTCAAGTTACTTCGTACCAACGTGAAGGAAATAAAGATATTTGACTGTGACCATTGGTTCTATGATGCAATCTTTTATGATCAGTCATTGTTAAGACATGGCGAGGAATCAAGATTGCAAGTAATATCAACAATATCAGGTTGGCTAAAGACTCATGCTACTCTGCAAACGGACAACCGGTAACAATTGTTTGATATTATTTTCTGTGCTTTCAACTAGACCGCTGTCCTGATTATTGCTGAGCAGGCGGAGCATGTTTCCATTCTCTATTTATTCCGACTACACTAAAAAACCTAGAGTAAGCCACAAAACTTCCTTTATCATTTGCGAGTCTCTTCAAACCTTCGTACATCCTTGCGTATTCTTGCTCGCTTTGCAGGCTCTGCTCTAAAATTTCGGGTTTGATGCTTTCTGCCAGCTGCCAACCAAGGGAACTATATGGTCCTTGGCCCATTTGGATACAAGGTGAGTAGCAATCCACATTTGCATCGAAGGATTCATCAATTAATAGCTTGTACAGCTTTCTGCCGACCAAAGGGTCGCCTCCTCGCTTCTTTAGTAGAGCAACATATACTTTTCTGAGCGTATTGAAAACCTTATTTTCTGGATAGCACAACCATGAACCGGGTGCATGATCCAGATCCTGGATAATTACTATCCCTTGGTTTTTTGTCATCTGCTTCATAGAGCGCAATGCCTCTCGTCTGTCAGTCAAGTGATGAAATGTGAATCTGGAATACACAATATCAAACCTCCTTTTCAAATCTAGTTGACTTTTAGAGATATCATCATACAAGAACTCGATATTATGTGTCGAGGCGATGCTGCGGTTGCAATATGATAAATATCTATTATCCTTGTCAACACCGACGACACGTCCGGTCTTGCCTACCATTTTGGCCATCAACCTGGTTACAGAGCCAGAGCCGCATCCTATATCGATACAATTCATGCCTTTCTTCAGACCTGCATTTAAAAGAGCCTGTCTTGTTAGCGCCTCAAATAAGTTAGCCTGGGTTTCAAGCCTTGCTATTTCGCTATCCTTGTTACCTAAAATATATCCTTCTGGCACAATCCCTACCCTCTGGAACTATTTAGCCAAGATAGCTTGGCATTTCATTATCAGAGTAATTATTCCTCTCCCCTTTTAATTATTTTCAGACCCTTGTCCTAATAGGGAAAGACTATCTATATTATAGTAGCAATTAATACTATATTTTTATATAAAGAAGTAGATAGACGAAAAGCGGCTAAATAGGTTGTAAATATTGTTGCTTAGATGCAAGAATGACCTTGGCTTTGATTCTGGTTATCCCTATTGGATGCTCTAGATAGATTGATGCCTCTTCCAAACTGGTCGCAACTTGAGTTAGTCTTCATAAATCAATGTGTGGAGTTGAGAGAACTTACATATCCATTCGCATTAATTCAATAGAAATGGTCTACCATTATCAAGCAGAATTTTCTAGTTTGTAAATAAGAGCTTACATTCAAAGGAAAAGGGCACCATCACAGAAAAGGTAATCAAAATGATTATGCCTGCCCTTATAGCGACACTAGAAGCCTACATATTGTCGCTTTGGTATGACTTTGTTGTAGACTCGCCGCTTGCTGTGCCAAGAATTTTACAGTTAACTCTGCAGTATATGACACTTAGCTATGTCCAGGTTTTTCAGCTTATCTTTGTCAAATCGTTTTAGGTGTGGTTCTTGGCTTGATGGACTAATTAAGAGAATAATAATATTAGAAGCTTGTTGTTGATGCTCTCGACTATTGGACATCCCTTGCATTGTTGGCCTTTAGAATATAATTGGGTGCAGCTGGATGCTATAGGGTGTCTATAGAAAGGGTGATCTAGCCTAAATTAGCTACCATCGAATGGTAATTATAAAACCCAAAGATTAAAAGTGGCTTTATACGCTTTGAGCCTGTTTAAAGATAAATGGTAAATCAAAACCAATTGCTTGAATTGGTAAAAAAAGCACGAGAAGGAGCTCCTAGTCGCAACTTTACTCAGTCTGCGGAATTGACGCTTGTTCTCAAGGATATTGATGTAAAGAAAGGGTTTAGCCTCAATGAGGTGGTAACAATTCCTCATAATTCCGGCAAGAAGCCAAGCGTCTGCGTGATTGCAACAGGAGACATGGGCAGCAGGGCCCGCAGAGCGGGTGTGGATGCAGTAATGGATCCTGCTGAGCTTGATAGACTTGGCACTAATAGACGCGAAGCACGTAAGATCGTGAGAGGACATGACTTTTTCCTAGCTGACACTGCTCAGATGGCCACAATTGGTCGATCACTTGGACAGTTCTTGGGCCCAAAGGGGAAGATGCCAACACCGCTTCCATATGGAGCACCAGTTGACTCAATTGCCGCACGTTTTAAGAATTCTGTCAGAGTAAGGTCAAAAAATCAGCTCAATGTCTCTGCCAAGATAGGTGATGAGAAAATGGATGATAAGCAGCTTGCAGAGAATGCTAGTGCAGTAATTGCTGTAATTGAGAAGAAGTTGCCCCAAGGTGACAAAAATATCAGAAACGCTATGGTCAAGTTCACTATGGGCAAGGCGTCGAAGTTGAGTGCCCTTAATACTAAGGAGAATAAAGAATAAACATGTCGCAGAAGATGGTGACCCCCCCTCTAACTCGAAAGCACTATCCTAAGAAGAAACGTCTCATGTATGAGGAGCTCCAGCGAATTCCTGCAGAATATAATGTTATTGCGTTATCAAAGATGTCGAAAGTACGCGCTGCGCAATTGATGATGATCCGAAAAAAGTTCCGAAATGACATCAAAATTAGAATAGTCAAAAACAAGGTCGCTATCAGAGCATTTGAAAAGGTCAAAGGTGTTGCAGGCATTGAAAACCTAAGCAATAAGCTAGAAGACCAGTGCGCTCTTATATTCACAAATATCAATCCCTTCAAGCTCAACTTGATATTCTCGCAGAACAAGGTCTTTCTTCCTGCCAAGGGCGGAGACATTGCCACAAAAGAAATTTTCGTCCCATCAGGCAATACTGGTATCACACCCGGTCCCGTTTTATCAGAATTCAAGACAGCAAATGTCCCAACCAAGATAGATCAAGGAACTATATGGGTAAGCAAGGACACTTTAGTTGCAAAACCTGGAGATGTGATTTCGACCCCTCTTGCGTCTCTTTTGAGCAAACTAAATGTCAAGCCAATTGAAGCCGGAATTTCAGTTAACTTTGCCATTGCAGAAGGACTGCAATTCAAGGAGCAGGATCTTAAGCTCGACCTTGAAGAGTACAAGGAAGAACTTGCGAGGTCGTTTTCACAGGCTCTTGCATTGGCAACAGAAGCTGGCTACATGACACCAGAGACCGTCACACCACTCTTAGTCAAGGCACACCAGCAGGCAATGTCGCTTGCAGCAGAAGCTGGGTATGTGACACCAGAGACTGCAGGTTTTGTGCTGCCAAGAGCTCAAATGCAGGCCCAGGCCATAGCTAACAAGGCAAAGGAAAGGGGCTATAGCCCACAATAACTTTTTTAATAGAATAGAAAATCAAAGAGGATATAAAG
>Ga0081538_10003303_pt1 | contig 15294 bp, 16 predicted proteins | sample TabmetS5T2R1_FD_71022 | JGI IMG/M metagenome (GOLD analysis project Ga0081538, IMG submission 71022) | Tabebuia heterophylla rhizosphere microbial communities from the University of Puerto Rico - S5T2R1 | ecosystem: Host-associated > Plants > Roots > Rhizosphere ... | reverse complement strand
GCGTAGAAGAGGTGGCCCCCGGGGGCCACGGGGCCCGGCCGAACGAGCCGCGAGCGCGTCCGCTCGTCGAGATCGCGGCGGGCGTCCTCGTCGAGGAACGGCGAGGGCTCGGACCGCCGCGGGAGGCTTCCCTCCTCCAGGCCGAGCACGACGACGGTGTCGAAGCGTCGCGTCCGCGCGCGGAGGAGGTCGAGCACGGCAACCCGGCCGGCCTCTCCGGCCGAGGGCCCGCGCACATGCAGGCGCTCGAGCGCGGCCAGCACCTCCTCGCGCGTGACCTCCCCCGCCAGCTCGCTCCAGCCGTCGAGCTCCTGGAGGAGCCGGCTCACGGCCTCCCAGGCTCGGAGGTCGAGCCGCGAGGCCTCGCCGACCGGAGGCTCCTCGAGACCATGGGCGCCGCGGAGGAGCCAGCGAGCGAGGACGCGGACCGCGTCGGTCGGTGTAGCCGCCGCCCGCACGTCGTCGAGCGCGGGCAGAGGCTGGCCCCTGAGCGCGACAACCCGCTTCTCCACCTCCTTCCGCACGCCGAGGCCTCGGAGCCGCCCTTCGAGGTAGTCGGCGGTCGCGCGCGGGAGCCCCGAGTACGGGGAGCGGAGGAAGGCGAACAGATCGCGGCGACTCTCGGACTGCCAGAGAAAGCGGAGCGCGGAGAGCAGGGCGAGGCCGAACGGCGTCTGTGCGAGGCGGACGGGCCCTTCGATCGCATACGGGACACCGGCCGCCGAGAGCGCCGTCTCCAGCGCCGCCCGCAGCCGGTCGAGCGACGGGCAGACGAGGCCGATCGCTTCCGGCGCCGTGCCCTCGCGGATGCGCCTGAGCACCTCGTCCGCCACCAGCTCGAGCGCCCCCCGTGAGCCTGCGCCCTCGAGGAAGCGGACGGCGCCTTCCAGCGGCGGCGGCGGCAGCAGCGCGCCCTCGACGAAGAGCGCCCGCTCCAGGTGTGCCAGCGCAGGGTGTGCGATCTCAGCCGCAGCCGGCGGCAGCTCCTCCACGCGGCCGTCCGCCAGGCGGGCGAGGTCGTCCGCCGTGCGGCCGAGCGAGGCGAAGGCGGGCCTGCCGGGCTCGTACGGGAGCGAGACGTGGACCTCCGCGCGGCCGGCGAGCGCCTGCAGGAGCGCCCATTGCACGCCCGTGAGGTCCTCGAAGCCGTAGGCGAGCACGGGCCTGCCGTCCCAGGCCTCGAGCTCGCCCTCCACGCGGGTCGCCGCGTACCCCCGCTCGCGCTCGCGGTCCCAGAGCTCGAGCCGGTCGAGCTCGTGGCGGTAGGCGGCGTAGAGGCCGGCGAGGTCGCCCTCGACGTCGGTCGGGTCGACGAGGCCCGACTCGAGCTCCGAGATCGCCCGGAGCAGGGTCTCCCCGAAGCCCGAGAAGCGGGACGAGGGCCCGAGGGCGTTCACGCTGGCGCCGGCCAAGGCCCGCCGGAGCACGAGCGCCCGCTGGGCCTCGGTCGCCACGCGGCGCCTGTCGCCGCCGCCCTGCGCGATCAGCCGAAAGAGGTCGTCGAACGTCCCGATCTGGCCGCCCAGCAGCGCGGGGCGGCGCGCGAGCAGATCGCGCTCCACACGGTCGACCTCCGCCCGGTTCGGGACGACGAGATACGGCTCGCGGTCGAGGTTCTCCAGGTACCGATCGAGGAGCCGCGAAACCTTCCCGGCGTTCGCCGGGCCAACCAGCAACGCCAGCGGCACCGATGTAGTTTAGATGCGCGACCGGCGGCCGCCGAGGTGGCCTCCGACGACCCGGCTAGGCGGTGGACTTGGGCCGGCGTCCTCTCCGGGCGGCGGGGCGGCCGGGCATCTTGCCGGCGCAGTCGTCGCAGAGGTCGGCGGCCTTGGCGCCGCGGCGGGCGTCGGTGTAGGTGACGCGGAGGGCCGCGCCCTTCCCTTCGCCGACTTCCGTCCCGCAGTTGTCGCAAACGAGGATGGTCTTTTTCGCCACAGCAAGTCCTCCCATCGGTGTTCAAGTAGCGAAAAGATAACGGAAACCCGGCCCGCTACTCGGAGGTGGCCCTTGCGTCGGCGAAAACCCCAAGGCTCCGAGGGGAATCCGCGACTTCATTGCCCTCGGCGTCCACGTGTGCCCAGTAGTGAGAGACGATCGCATACCCCTGGCGCATGCTGTCCGAGGATTCCGGATCGGGCCGAACCCCGGCGATCGAATTGTCGTGGATATCGCACATCGAGTAATCGCCACAATAGATTCCGATTCCGAGCGCATCCTGGACGTCGTTGTCCGTGACGCTGGCCATCGCCATCTCGGTCACAGTAATACCCCGTAGCGTCGTGTCTCGGACCCGGTTCTCCTTCAGCATCGCATGCACCGAGTCCGCGAAGATCCCTTCCTGGCCCCCTGTCAGGAGGCAACCTTCGACGACGCTCGGCGCCAGATCGGCGCTGAACGAGATGTCGATTCCCTGGCCGTACGGGCTCTCGAGCGAACCCACCGAGCAGTCGCGGATCGTCACCTGGCTGCGACGGACGTTGATTCCGTCCAGCACTGCGTCGACGACGTGGACGCGCTCGAGGAGGACCCGCTCGGCATGCTCGACCCCGATACCGTTCTCGCCCCCCACCACCGTCACGTCCTGCACGGTGACGTCATCGGCGGTCACGAGGATTCCGCCGCGCACGATCGCGCCCGGCTCGCCGACGAGTCGCTGGGAGTGGTCCAGGACGAGCGGCCCTTGGTGAACGCCAGCTGCAAGGCGAACAACGGGCGGCTGGGTTTCCCAGGCGATCCCGCCGGCGGCGGCCAGCACGACGACCGCCGCGGCGGCGACGCCGGCCCCGGCTCGACCGAGCTCACCTCCGTCCTCTCCGTAGGAGAGGCGAACCATTGGAAAGACAGCGTGGCCCAGCACCTGGGCGAGCAGCCATGCGCCCGCGTAGAAGACCAACCCGGCTGCAAGAGGTGCACCGACGTGGAGAAGTCGTCCGAGACCCATAACCGCAGCCAGCTCGAGCAGGCCGAGGGGAAGCGCAGCCCAGCCGGGCTGATACGGAAGCAACCGGTGATAGAGCGTCAGGTCGAACGCCAGCCCGACGCCGAGCATGAGGCCCGCGAGCTCGACCGGCCACCACGCCTTCAACGCCAGCGCGACCACGCATGCCGCCAGAAGCGGAGCGAGCACGACCGCGAGCCGGGACTCCAATCGTCCTCTCAGCGTGTACGCCATACCTGAACCTTCTGCAGGAAACGCCGAGCGGCGTACTTCGCGCCCACGAGGGTGTCGGCGGCCGGGTACGCCCACTGAGCCGGAGCGCCGGCCAGCGCGAGCGTCCGCATGGTATCGGTGAGCGCGGGCACCGTCGAATCGGGCGTCAGCACGATCCACTCGTCGGCCGTCTCGAGCCCGTGCTCGGCGACCAGCCTTCTGAGCAGCGGGTCGTCGCGAAGCCCGCGCTTGAACCCGGTGGCGCAGATGATCTGCCGAGCGCCGTTCACCCCGGAGGCAAGCCGGAACCGCCCCTCACGGCGAGCCCGTTCGAGCGGCTCGTCCCAGTGACGCCCCGGAGGGTAGGACGGCGTGGAGTAGCGCCGCAGGAACGCCGCGCGCTCCGCCGGCGACGTTCGGTGGTAGGCAGCCAGGCCCCGCCGTGTGAACAGCTCACGCGGAAGATTGAGCGGCCGTCGCTCCGGCTCCCGCCGGCGGACGGAAACCACCGACGCGCCTGCGGCGAGGGCGTTGAGCCACTCCGTCGCCGCGGTCATTCCCGCGCCGACGACCTCCACCTCCTCCGCATAGTCGTGCGGCTCGTAGGCGTGGACTACGCGCGAGTCGTCGGCAAGCTCCTCCGGGAAGGCAAGTCCCGGATGACCAGGGGCGAGAAGCACGTGCGGAAAGGTGCCCTGGTCGTCCAGCTCGAAGCCGCCCTCCGCCGCCCGGACGCGGCCGATACGCGCGCGGGAGAAGCTCTCGTCCCACCTCGCCTTGGTTCGGAGCTCTTCGACGTGCTCGAGGAACTCCTCGACCGTGGGGTGAAAGCGGTCGCAGACGCTCTCGGCAAGCGGAACGACGCTCCGCCGTCGAAGCGCCGCACGCACGGCGAGGCCCGGGAACGAGGTCGGCGCGCAATGGCCGTCGCTCTCGGAGCGCATGTGGCGTTGGCGAATCGCCGCGGCGCGGACACGCCATGCGGCTGCGGGATCCGGGTCCGTGCCGAACACGGCTACATCTGCAGGCTCGAGCCCCCCTTTTCGGAGGGTTGCATATGCGACGAAGCCGGCCAGGCCGCCTCCGACGATCGCGCACGCTCTCGACACGGTTACTTGACCGACCCAGCCAGGAGGCCCTGGACGAAGTACCGCTGGAAGGCGAAGAAGACGATGAGTGGAATCGCCAGCGAGACGAACGTCGCCGGCGCGATGATTTCGATGTTCGTGCCGAACGCGGCGAGCTGGGAGTAGATCGCCACGGTGATGGGTTGCGTCTCACGCCCGAAGACCAACGCGACGAGAAGGTCGTTCCACGTCCAGAGAAACTGGAAGATCGCGAGCGATGCGATCGCCGGCAGCCCGAGCGGAAGGATGAGCCTGAGGAAGATGCGGATCTCGGAGGCGCCGTCGATTCTGGCAGCCTCCAGCAAGTCCTTCGGGATCCCGATGAAGAAGTTGCGCAGGAGAAAGATCGCGAACGGCAGGCCGAAGGCGGTGTGGAAGAGGATGAGGGCGAATACCGTGTCGTTGATCCCGAACGTCTCGTAGAGCCTGAACATCGGGATGAGCGCCATCTGGAGCGGCACCACGAGCAGGGCGATCACGAGCACGAACAGCCAATCCCGTCCCGGGAACTCGAGCCACGCGAAGGCGTAGCCGGCAAGGGCTCCGACGATGATGGGGAGCAGCGTGCCGCCGATGGCGATCCAGATCGTCGTCACGAGCGAGGACGTGATCGCCTCGTTGTCGAAGATCGCCGAGTAGTTGTCGAACGTGAGCTTGCTCGGCTCCGAGAAGATCTGCCACCAGCCGCCCTCGAGGTAGTCCTCGGCCGACAGCAGCGACGTCAGGAAGAGCCCGATCGTCGGCACGAGCCAGATGAGCCCGACGACCACCAGCAGAATGTGCACCGGCGTCCTCGCGAGGAAGCGCCAGATGCGGCTCCACGTGCTTTCGCGCACCACCTGTGGCTGCTCGACGGCTTCGGCGGTTGCCATCAGACCTCCCTCCGGAAGCGGCGGACGTTGAGCAGCAAGACCGGGATGACGAGCACGAAGATGAAGACCGCAAGGGCCGACCCAAGCCCGAGGTTGCTCGTCCCGCCGAACGCCGTCCGCCACATCGCGAGCGCCAGGACGCTGGCGTCGTCCTGAACCGAGCCCGGCGCGACGGCGATGACGATGTCGAACACCTTGAGGACGTTGATGAGCATCGTGATGAAAACGACCGTGAGCACGGGAGCGAGGAGCGGCGCCGTCACGCGGCGAAAGACCTGCCACTCGCTCGCGCCGTCGGTTCGGGCAGCTTCCAGGACGTCTCTGGGGATCGCAGCCAGCCCGGCGGCGATCACGACCATCGCGAAGCCGGCCCAGATCCAGAGGTAGGCGATGATGATCGAGGGCGTGATGAGGCGCTCGCCGAGCCACGAGACGCCTCCGAACGGCTGCGCGAACGTCTCCGGGCCGATCGCAACCTCGTAGGAGCCCTGCTCGAGGTTTTCGAAGGCGAACGTGCCGTCCGCCTCGGTCGTCGCCGAGCCCACCCGCTCGCCATCCGCGGTGGTCAAATCGACGGTCACGCCGGGGAGCCCGAGCTCCTCGCTCTCGACTTCGCCGGGGGTACCTCCACCGGGCTTGAAGTCCCGCCACACGACGCCGGTGATCCCGCCGGATAGCGACTCCGGTAGAACGGCCGGAGCCGAATCTTCCGGGACCTCGTCGGGTGGGATCTGCGTCAGCCCGAGCGCGACGACCGAGCCCGGCTCGACCGGCTCGCCAAGGGTCAGGCCCCCTTGCTGCGTGCCGACCACTGCATCGGTCGACGGCGCCGCGTCCGAGAGGACGCCGGGCGGGTCGACCGCGTCCCTCACCGCTCCAATAGCGGCGTTGATCGCCCCTTGGTTGGGATCCTGCTGGTACATGATCCGCCAGGTAACCCCGGCCGCGAAGGCGGAGATGGCCATGGGCATGAAGACCGCCGTCTTGAAGGCGACGGACCAGGCGATGCGCTCGGTTAGCACGGCGTAGACGAGCCCGATGGAGGTCACCAGCGCCGGAACGACGAGCACCCAGATCGCGTTGTTCTTGACCGCCGTGAGCAGGACATCGCTTGTGAAGATCTGCTCGTAGTTGTCGAACCAGACGAACTCGTCGCCCGTGCGGCTGAAGAAGCTGCGGATGATCGTCCGGATCGTCGGGTAGATGACCCAGATACCCAGGAAGAACACGGTCGGTGCGAGGAAGGCGGCTGCGACCGCGTAGCTCCTCCACTTGCGGGACTCACCCGCCGGCGGCGGAGCCCCGGCCGCGGGAGGCTCCGCCGTAACGCTGGCGCCGCTCACGAGTCGCTAGTCACCGTACGCCGCCGAGGCCGCCTGCTCCATCTGGTTCGCTATCCCGTCCACGTCGTCCGGCTTCGCCACGAAGTCCTGGAAGAGCTTCCAGAGGCCCTGACCCTCCGTGGCTCCGAACTCCGAGGGCTGGAGGTCGGAGAGGTCGAAGGCGAAGGACTCCGCCTCGGCGATGGCGGTCGCAGTCTCAGCGGTGATCGCGTCCGGGTAGGCGTCCGCACCGACGTTCTGGTTCGCCGACGAGAATCCGCCACGACCTGCCCAGATCGCCGCCGCTTCCGGCGTGGCCAGGTATTCCACGAATGCCTGTGCCGCCGGCGAATCCTCGAACATCACGACCATGTCTCCCCCGCCGACGACGCCGGGCGGCGAGTCGTTGATCGACGGGAAGGCGAAGACGTTGTAGCCGGTCTCGGGCTGGAGAGGCGACTCCACAACGCCGGGAACGAAGTCGCCTTCGAGGACCATGGCCGCCTTCGGCTCCTCCGCGAACACGTTGCTCACGGACGTGGCGAAGTCGGATTGGAGAGCGCCTTCCGTGCCGCCGACGATATTGTCGGTGTCCCCGACGATCGCGGCCATCTCTGTCAACGCATCCTTGACCGACTGGTCCGTCCAGGGGATCTCGTGCCGCGAGAGCTGCTCGTACATGTCCTGTCCGGCGCTCCTGAGATAGATGTTCTCGAAGAGGTCGGTGAGGGTCCAACCCTCGGCTCCCCCGAGCGAGTACGCAGGCAGGCCCGAAGCCTTGATCGTCTCCGCAGCGGCGAGGAAGTCGTCCCACGTCTCCGCCGGCTGGACGCCGGCGTTTTCGAAGGCCTGGACGTTGTACCAGACTGTCGACTTGTTCGCGGCCTTGAAGAGGAAGGCGTACTGCTGGCCCTCGAACTGACCGACCTGAGTCACAGATTCGCCGAAGTTTTCGGCGAGAGTGTCCGTCACGAAGTCGATGGGCTGCAACGCCCCTCGGTCCACGTACTGCTGGACGAGCCCCGGCTGCGGAACCACTGCCACGTCGGGCGGGTTACCACCCTCTACCGCGGTCGAGAGCACGGTCGGCAGCGCGTCCCCCGCGGAGTCGTAGGAGACGTCGGCGTCCGGGTTCTGCTCGGTGAAGCCGTCGATGACCGCCTGGAAGGACGCCTGCTCCGGTCCGGACCAGGTGCTCATGACGGAAATCGAGCCGGAGACCGCCGCCTCGCCGCCGGTGTCGGTGGCACCGGTTTCCGCGCCGCCCTCGTCGTCGTCGTCACCCCCGCACCCGGCGGCGAGCACGGAGAGCGCGAATATCAGCGCGAGTACGAGGAGATGAAGGCGATGCTTCCTCATCAGCTGGCTCCTTTCGTTCCGTCGTCATAGATCCCGGCGCCCGTCTCGAGGTCGAAGAAGTGAAGCGCGCTGGTGTCGACGGCGAGCTCGGCGGTCTCACCCTCGCGTAGGCGTGAGCGGGCATTGATGCGACCCACAAGCGTCGTGATCGCCTCGGCTTCCTCCTCGAGCTCCTCGCCGATGTCCTGCGCAAGCTCGCGGACGTCTTCGGTCAGCGCCGGCTTGGCGTCGATGGAGACGTGGGCGACGATCTCGGACCCGAGCGCCTCCGTCAGCTCCACCTTGCCTCGGAGCCGCCGGTCCGCCGGCGCGTCGGGGACGAGCGCCGCGTCCTCGACGTGCTCCGGCCGGATGCCAAGGACGACGGTGCGGCCCTCGTACGCATGGAGACCGGAGCGCGCGGACAGGGCCTCCTCGCTGAGCGAAAGGCGCTGGTCTCCGACGCGAACGGCGAGCACGCCGTCCTCCCGCGCGAGCTGCGCCTCGAACATGTTCATTGCCGGGCTGCCGATGAAACCGCCGACGAACAGGTTGACCGGCCGGTCGTACAGGTCCTGCGGCCTGCCGACCTGCTGGAGCTCACCCTTCCGCATGACGGCGATCCGGTCGCCCATCGTCATCGCTTCGACCTGGTCGTGCGTGACGTAGATGGTCGTCGTCCCCAGATCGTCCTGGAGCCGACTGATCTCCGCCCGCATCTGGACGCGGAGCTTCGCGTCCAGATTCGAAAGCGGCTCGTCCATGAGGAATGCCTGGGGGTTTCGCACGATCGCCCGGCCCATCGCCACGCGTTGGCGCTGACCGCCTGAGAGGGCCCGCGGCTTGCGCTTCAGAAAGGCTTCCAGGCCCAAGATGCGGGCCGCCTCGTTCACGCGCCGGTCGATCTCGGCCCTCTTCTCCCCTTTGAGCCGGAGGCTGAAGGCGATGTTGTCGTAGACGCTCAGGTGCGGGTACAGCGCATAGCTTTGGAAGACCATCGCGATGTCGCGGTCCTTCGGCGGAAGGTTGTTGACGACGCGATCGCCGATCTTGACCACGCCTTCGGAGATCTCCTCGAGGCCGGCAACCATGCGGAGCGCGGTCGTCTTGCCGCAGCCCGAAGGCCCGACCAGGACCATAAACTCGCCGTCATCGATGTCCAGCTCCATCGCCGACACGGCTCGCGTGCCGTCCGGGTAGATCTTGCTCACCCTGTCGAACGAGACTTCGGCCAGTGGAAACGCCCTTTCTCCTCTGGAACCGTCGCGGCGGGGCGAGCTTACCAGTTGATCACAGACCAGTTTCGGGCCTTTTAGACTCAGGCCTCGATGGAGACGCGCACGATCGTCGTCCTGGAGGGGGACGACACCGGCCAGGAGCTGCTCGTCGAGGCGCTGCGGGTCCTCGCACCGGACGTCGTCCGCCTCGAGCTCGACCTCCCCCGCTACGACCTCTCGCTCGAGTCCCGTCGGGCCTCTGGGAACGAGGTGGTGCACGAGGCGGCGCGGGCCGTCCGCGAGCACGGCCTCGGCCTCAAAGCGGCGACGGTCACCCCGGAGGGCGCCGGCGACGTCGGCAGCCCCAACCGCATCCTGCGCGAGGAGATCGGCGGCCACGTGATCGTCCGCACCGGCCGGCGCATCCCCGGCGTCGTGCCCATCGGCGGCGCCCATTTCCCCATCTCCGTCGTCCGCATGGCGGTCGGCGACGCCTACGGGGCCCAGGAGTGGCGAGAGGGTGAGGGCGAGGACGAGGCGGCCTACCGGACGGAGCGGATCGAGCGACGCATCTGCCGCGCCGTGGCCGAGTTCTCGTTCCGCCACGCCGAGCGGACGAAGGCGAAGGTCTTCGGCGGGCCGAAGTACACCGTCTCCCCCATCTACGAGGGGATGCTGAAGGAGGAGATGGACGCGGCGGCCGAGCGGCATCCGGACGTGGAGTACGAGCCCCAACTGATCGACGCGACCTTCGCGCTCCTGATCGGATCCGCCGGCGAGGCGCTCGTCATCCCGGCGCTCAACCGGGACGGTGACATCCTCTCGGACCTCGTCCTCCCGCTCTTCGGCTCCATCGCCGGCTCGGAGTCGCTCCTCGTCGCCTTCAACGAGGACTACACGCCGCGTGCGCTCATGGCCGAGGCGGCGCACGGGACGGCCCCGGCGCTCACGGGCAAGAACGTGGCCAACCCGATGGCGATGATCCTCGCGGCTGGGGCGCTCCTCTCGCACATCGACGACGACGAGGCCCGCACGGCGGGTCGCGCGATCCGCGAGGCCTCCCTCGAGGCGGTCTCGGCCGGCGTCCGCACGGCCGACCTCGGTGGGCACGCGTCGACGACGGAGTTCACGGACGAGGTCATCTCCCGCATCCGTTCCAAGCTGGAGGTCTGGGCGACGCTCGGAGCGGGTTGAGGGCTCTCCGGGCCTACCTGCGCGGCCTCGACCCGAGGCTGCCGCGCTCCGTCTGGGTCCTCAGCGTGGGCGGCCTCGCCAACGCGGTCGGCAACGGGCTCGCGTTCCCGTTCCTCGTCATCTACCTCCACAACGTGCGGGGCTTCACGCTCGGCACGGCCGGCCTCGTGCTCGCGACCACCGGCGCGGTCAGCCTGCTCGCCGGGCCGGCTGTCGGCGTCGTCATCGACCGGATCGGCGGCCGCGCCACGCTGGCGGCGGCGCTCGTCCTTCTCGCGATCGGCTTCGGGAGCTACCCGCTCGTCCACGAGCCCTGGCAGGCGTTCCTCGCGAGCGCCGTCGCCGGCCTGGGGAACGCGGGCTTCTGGCCGAGCCAGTCCGCCCTCCTCGCCGGCCTAACGCCGCCCTCGCGCCGTCACGCCGCCTTCGCGCTCCAGCGTGTGACCCGCAACCTCGGCATCGGGCTCGGCGGCGTGGCTGGAGGGCTGATCGCCAGCACCTCGAGCCCGGGGAGCTTCACCGTCCTCTTCGGCGTCGACGCGGCGACGTTTCTCGTCTTCGTCGCCATGCTGGCCTTCGTCCCGGAGCCCGAGCTGCCGGCCGAGGAAGGCTCGTTGGCACCCGCGCGCTACGCCGACGTGCTCCGCGATCGCGTCTTCCTCGGCATCGTCGCGCTCAACGTCCTCTTCGTGAGCGCGGGCTACGCGCAGCTCGAGCTCCTGCCCGTCTTCGCCAAGAACGAAGCGGGCGTGACGGAGGCGGGCATCGGGCTCATCTTCTTCGTGAACACGCTCGTGATCGTCCTGGCCCAGTTTCCGGTCTCCAAGGGGCTCGAGGGTCGACGCCGGATGCCTGCGCTCGCGCTCATGTGCGCGCTCTGGGCGGGCGCGTGGATTCTCGTCCTCTTCGGGGGGACGTGGTTCGAGGCCGCGGCCGCCGCCACGGCCTTCGCCGTCGCCGCCGTCGTGTTCGGGGTCGGGGAGTGCTTCCAGGGGCCGGTGCAGGGCGCGCTCGTGGCCGACCTCGCCCCGCCCCGGCTCCGCGGGCGCTACATGGCGGTCTCGACGATCTCGTGGGACGTCGGGTTCATCGTCGGCCCCGCGGTCGGCGGCTTCGTCCTCCAGGCGGAGCCGCTCGCGCTCTGGCCGCTCGCGGCCGTCGTCTGCCTGCTCGCGGGAGCAGGCGCCCTGGCGCTGGAGCGCGACCTCCCGCGCGACCTCCGCCTCACTCCGGCCTGACGACCCGCCGCTTGTGTCTCACGCGCACAAGCGACGAACCCGCAGACACGCGCGGAACCTGCTCGTGGTCATGGCCCCGAAGGACGGGCCGAGGCTTGTACCGGCGAAACACAAGCCCGGGGCGGGCGCGGGGCGCGGCGACGGTCGGCAGGGCTCAGCCGCGCAGACGGTAGAAGCGGAAGGTCTCGTGCTCGATCGGGAGCACCTCGACGTCGGTGAAGCCCGCCTCGGCCGCATAGCGGCGGAGCGTGTCCACCCGCATGACCGTGCCGGTTCCGGCCGACGGCGTCTCCGCGAGGCCCACGGGCAGGCAGCAGAGGACGCTGTAGGTGTACATCAGGCGCTCCACCTCGTCGCCGGGGGCCGTGAACGCGTCCGCGACCCGCTCGTCCATGACGATGACGGCGCCGTCCTCGGCCGCGAGGCCGCGCAGCACGCGCAGGACCTCGACCGGCCGGGACATGTCGTGGAGGGCTTCGAACACCGTCACCAGCTGGTAGGAGCCTGCGAGCTCATAGTCGCCGGCGTCGCGGAGCTGGAAGGACACGCGGTCGGCGACCTCTGTCCCGGCCAGGTTCACCTCGGCGAGCTCGACCGAGGCCGCGTCCAGGTCGAAGCCGTCCACAGTCACCTTCGGGTAGGCACGTGCGATCGCGATGCTCGACCACCCGGCGCCGCAGGCGACGTCCGCCACCCGCGCGGGCGGGTCGGCCTGGAGGCGCGCGTGGACGTCGGGGACGGCCGGCAACCACTCGCTGCCGAGCAGGTTGGCGAAGACCGGCCGATTGGCGTCAGCCTGGGCCTCCCGGCCCAGGTCGCCGTACTCCTCCCAGCCGACGCCGCCGCCTGTCCGGAAGGCCTTCTCGACGGCCGGGAGCGTCTGCGCCAAGGAGACGCCCAAGCGCGCAAGGGGCGTGAGGTGCGCGAGCGATTCGCGGTCGATCAGGGCCTCGGCGTGGCCGGCCGGAATCCGGTAGCGCCGTTCCGCGGCCTCCGCCTCGACGTCGTCGACCTCGAGGATGCCGGCAACGGCCTGCTGCTCGAGCCACTCCCTGGCGAGCCGGTCCTGCGTGCCGGTCGCGGCGGCGAGCTCGGCCGAGGTGGAGTCCTCGTGCTCTGCGAGGGCGCGGTAGTAGCCGAGCCGATCGCCCAGGTGGATGGTCAGCAGCTCGTAGGCACCGAGCGCGGCGCCGAAGAGCCGCTCCGCGAGTGCGTCCCGGGCGGCGGTGTCCGTGTCGGTCGCCACGTCGCTCAGCGCTGGTCGAGGGGCGGATTCTGGACGTCGTGCTCCGTCGCGTATGCCTCCGCCAGCTCGTTCACGACGTCCATGCCGTCCCCGTAGGCGTAGTTGATCTTGATGAAGGGCTCCCACTTCTCCGGGAGCGCGTCCTCCGGAAAGATCGCCTCGACGGGGCACTCCGGCTCGCACGCGCCGCAGTCGATGCACTCCTCTGGATCGATCACGAGCATCCGGTCGGCCTCGTGGATGCAGTCCACGGGGCATACGTCGACGCAGGACCTGTCTTTGATGTCGATGCAGGGCTCGGCGATGATGTACGTCACGCGGCCAGTCTACGCAACGAGCTCGTCCACGAGCTGCGGCGCCCGCTCGGCGAGCGCGGAGCGCGCGACCACCTTGTCCAGGCCGGCCGCCTGGGCCGCTCGCAGGCCCGCCGTGTCGGTGTGATTCGTGTATCCGAGGATGGGCACGTCCGGGTAGGTGTCGGCCACCTCGTCGGCCTCCACACGCGCGAGATCGCAGATGACGAGGTCCGGCGGGTCGATGCTCTCCGTCGTCGTCAGGCGATGAGTCTCGCCCAAGAGCACGTCGAGCTTTCCGCGAAAGAAGAGGTCGACCCCAACGAGCAGGATCGTCGCCACGGGCAGGAGCGTACCAGGACGGGAAAGGCGTTTGGTAGCGTTGGCCGCCATGCCGGTCGGCCAGGTTACGAGCGTCGCCAGCGTCGAGGACCTGCCGCCCGGAACCGCCCGCATCGTGCAGGCCGGCGACGCCGAGATCGCCCTCTTCCACTGCGGCGACGGCTTCCACGCCACGCAGGCCCACTGCCTGCACCTCGGTGGCCCGCTGTGGCAAGGTCGGCTCGAGGGGTGCATCCTCAGCTGCCCCTGGCACGGCTGGCAGTACGACGTCAGGACAGGGGAGAACGAATTCGACCGCGCGCTCAAGCTCGAGACCTACGAGGTCGTGGTCGAAGACGGCGAGGTGAAGGTCGTCCTCTGACGGCTAGGAACAGCCGGCGAGCCAGGCCCGCACTCGACGGAACGCGTCCGCCCGTGCGGTTGCGTCGCGCCGGACGGCGCGGTCTTCCACCTCGTCCAGCCAGGCACGCATGCGCGGAAGAGCCTCCTCGCTTTCCGCCAGCTCGAGCCAGCGCGAGACGGCGAGCGCGATCGCCATGTTCGTTTGCCGGAGCCGGACGCGGTCGGAGACGACGCGCCGGCCCTCCCCGCCGAACCAGGCGGACGCCTGCGCCTCCAGGCAGCGCGTGATCGCATCGAGGCCGCCGCTCAGGCCGGTCAGAGCTCCTTGAGGTACCGCCTCGAGACCTGTTCGAGGCCGACGGCCTCGTAGAAGGCGTGGGCGGCCGCGCGCTCGGGGCGCTCGCCGCTCGTCACCTCCAGGTAGCGGCAGCCCTGGTCGCGGGCACGCGCCTCGACCTCCTCGACCAGCAGGCGGCCGGCGCCGCCCCTGCGCCGCCCCTCGGCGACGACGAGGGCAGAGAGCCGGCACCAGCGGCCCTCCTCGTGCAGGAGGGGAATCGTCGTGGCCGAGGCGAGCCCGACGATCGCGCCATCGGCCTCCGCGACCAGGAGGAACGACGCGGAATCCCGCTCGAGCTCCTCGACGCGAGCGGCCACCCGCGCCAGGTCGTCCGCGTAGCCGAGCTCGGCGAGGAGCGCGCACACCGCAGCGGCGTCGCGGGCGCCGGCCTCCCGGATCCTCACACGCCGATCCCGAAGAACTCGAAGAAGCGGTTCACGGCTACGCGAAGCCACCAGAAGCGGTCGAAGAAGAGCAGGAGGCCGAGCGCGACGAGCAAGGCCCCCGCGACGACCCGGAACGTCGCGTAGCGGTCGCGAAGCCAGCGGAAGGCGCCCAGGGCGCGGTCGAAGCCGACGCCGACGGCGAGGAACGGAAGCGCGAGGCCGGCCGAGTAGACGAGCAGGAGCAGCGTCCCCTGGGCGACCGTCTGCCCTTCCCCCGCCAAGGCGAGAATCGACCCGAGCACGGGCCCGACACAGGGCGCGGCGCAGAGCCCGAAGGCGCCGCCGAGCAGGGCGGCGGAGCCCGTGCCGCGGGCGCCTTCCAAGAGCCCAGGGGCGGCGAGGCGGTCGAGGAACGGAAGCGGCAGCAGGCCCATCATCGCGAAGCCGAGGACGACCACGACCAGGCCGGCGATCGCGAGCAGCAGGTCCTGCCGCTCGCCGAAGAGGCTCCCTGCGGCCGCGGCCGCCGCGCCGAGCGCCACGAACACCGCCGTGAAGCCGGCGACGAACGGGAGGCTGGCGAGCACGACGCGCCGGCCGCCCACCCCCACCTCCTGGCCGGAGACGACCGCGAGGTAGCCGGGAACGAGCGGGAGCACGCACGGCGTCGCAAACGAGAGGAGCCCGGCGGCGAAGGCGAGGGGGATCTTCGCCTCCATCAGCAGCATCAACCGTCGAAGCGGGCGAGCTCTTCGTCGACCTTGCGCTCGAGCTCGGCCTCGAGCGGCGGGGCGCCCGTTCCGGGGGGCGGCCCCCGGGGGGGCCCCCGCCCCGGGGGGCGGCCGGCCCCCCCCGCCGAGGGGGAAGGGCACCCCGCCCCCGC
>Ga0081538_10003302_pt1 | contig 15303 bp, 8 predicted proteins | sample TabmetS5T2R1_FD_71022 | JGI IMG/M metagenome (GOLD analysis project Ga0081538, IMG submission 71022) | Tabebuia heterophylla rhizosphere microbial communities from the University of Puerto Rico - S5T2R1 | ecosystem: Host-associated > Plants > Roots > Rhizosphere ... | reverse complement strand
CCAGGGCCAGGTACCGTTGTTCCCCGGTCGACTCGAAGGCGTCGAGTAGGCCGGCGACGAGGCAGGCATGATCGTCAAGATAGCCAGCCAGCTTGGCCTGTCCGTCCTTGAAGCTATGTAACAGGCGTCCGTCGCGCACCAAGTGCGTCAGAATGAACTCGATCGAGCGCACGGCGTCCTGCTTCACCTCGTCGTCCCCGAGCAAGTTGGCCGCCTCGAGAAAGGCTGAGATCATCAACCCATTCCAAGCCACGATGACCTTCTCATCCCGGAACGGCTTGATCCGCTGCTCGCGTGCGGCGAAGAGCTTCTGACGGGCCTCAGCGAGAACCTGCTCGATCGTCGCCGCCTTGTCGCCGAATTCATGGGCCATCCAGTCCGTCGTCACGACGCGATGCAGGATGCTCTTGCCGTGCTCGAAATTCCCTTGTGCGTCTACGCCGTAGGCTCGGCAAAAGATCTCCCCGACGTCAGGTCCCACGATCGCCTCGATCTCTTCGGGGGTCCACACGAAAAACTTGCCCTCTTCTCCCTCACTGTCGGCATCCTGGGTGGCGTAGAAGCCTCCCTCGGGTTGCAGCATCTCGCGCCGGACGTATCCCACGGTTTCCTTCACCACACCTAGGTAGAAGGCATCTTTGGTAATGCGATAGGCATCGGCGTAGAGGCGAATGAGCTGGGCGTTGTCGTACAACATCTTCTCGAAATGCGGCACCAGCCAGTAGGCATCCACGGAATAGCGGTGGAATCCGCCGCCGAGTTGATCGTAAATCCCTCCCTGGGCCATCCTCTGCAGGGCCAACAACGCCATGCGCAGGTAAGGCTCGTTCCCCGTAGCCCGCCAGTAGCGTAGGAATAACGCCAGGAGCATGGGGTTGGGGAATTTGGGTTGCGTGCCGAAGCCGCCGTGGGTTTCATCGAAGGAATTGTTCAGTTTGCGCGCGGCATTTTCGATGACGGTCTTGCTGAGGGGGAGGGAAGACTCACGGAAGGTCGACAGCCCATCGAGGCCCTGCAAGACTCTCTCCGCCGTCTGGCGGATCTCGGCTTTATGTTCGCGATAGTAACGGGCAACAGCCTCGAGAACCTTCGGGAACCCAGGACGCCCGAGGCGATCATCGGGCGGGAAATAGGTTCCGCCGTAAAACGGCTCTCGGTCCGGCGTCAGAAACATCGTCAGCGGCCACCCACCGCCGACGCCGAACATCTGCACGACATACTGGTAGATCTGGTCCAGGTCCGGGCGCTCCTCGCGGTCGACCTTAATATTCACGAAGTGCTGATTCATGAGCTGGGCGATGGGCCCGTTTTCGAAGGATTCATGCTCCATCACATGGCACCAGTGGCAGGCGGAGTAGCCGATGCTGAGCAGAATGGGTTTGTCCTCTGCCTTGGCTTTCGCCAGAGCTGCCTCGCCCCACGCGTACCAATCCACCGGATTATGGGCATGTTGGAGGAGGTACGGGCTGGTCTCATGAATCAGGTGGTTGGTGTGCTGATGGTCCATTGTCTGGCCCTCTTTCCTCTATACACGGTCTTTGCGATGGGGGGATACCAACGCGGCAGCATGCAGCGTCCATTGCCCTTTATTGCAGAGTACCATACCGCCATAGGAAGCTCAATCGCCGTCTGCTGCGGCTACCCTATACCCATAAGGACGGCTCGCTGTCGGGGGGTGGAGAGAAGGCACGAATGGCCGAGGGAGTTAGCGATCAAGGCATGCGGGAGGCGCCGTGCATGGAGCGCTTACGGCAGCTTTTGGATGGCGACAATGCGCGATTTTTTCTCCTCACTGACGCGAAAATGCACGCGATCTCCCACTTTGAGGCCGTTGATCAGGGCTGGATCCGACACGCTGAAGGGCATTTCCATCGGTCCCATGAAATAGCCGGGCGCTCGGATGGGCTCGTGATCCATGAGGATGAGCCCTTGATCGGCCATAATACCGAGCACCGTCCCTTCGGTTTCGTACGGACCCCACTCTCCCGCCTGGAGTCCCGGGATACCGAAAACCGCCCATAGCATACTGGCCAGAATGATCATCCTAGACGTCGTGCCCGGTCGTGTCATGATCGAGTGCCCCCTCTGCCCTGGATTCGCGAATCTCGCCTAATGGCATATCCCGGAGGTGTAGCACCCCCCTCTTCAGGGGACGCATGATGGGATCGCTTGCCTGCGTGCTGGTGAAGGCCAGCGTTGGCGACATGGACGGGATTATAACATGATCGCCACAGTGCATGGCGTGCCTGAGACCACTCTTGTTCGGGTGTCGGATGCGAGTGTCTCCGCCCGGCGATCGCATAGCCTTAGTGTGCTCCTCTCCCCAGCTAGATCAAAGCCGACAGCCCGAGAGACAATGGCATCGCCGATTTCTCCGTCCAGACGAACATGTTATAATATAGGCTTTGACGCCGTTGACAGGTATATCATCTCTCCAACTAGGTGAACTATGGGAACCTACGATATCGGCGGCAAGCCTCCCTATACCGCATGGGAAAACCAGCAGCACCGACCAGTGTCGTTTGACGTTTCCCTGTTAACCCAGGACGACCTCTATCTCTTCAACGAGGGTACCCATTATCGGTTATACAACAAGCTCGGAGCCCATCCGCTCTCGACCAATGGCGCCGACGGCACGTATTTTGCTGTCTGGGCCCCAAACGCCACCCAGGTCTCCGTCATGGGGGAGTTCAATCACTGGGACAAGGCCAGCCATGCCTTGCGTCCACGAGGGCAATCGGGCATTTGGGAGGGGTTCATCCCAGGGGTCGGCCGGGGGACCATCTACAAGTATCACATCATCTCCCGCTATCAGGGGTATCAAGTGGACAAGACCGATCCCCTGGCGTTCCACCACGAAGTACCCCCCAGAACCGCTTCCATCGTGTGGGACCTCACCTACACCTGGGGGGATCAACAGTGGATGGCCACGCGCCACGCCCGCAACGCGCTCGCCGCCCCGATGGCCATCTACGAGGTGCACTTGGGGTCATGGATGCGTGTGCCTGAGGAGGGGCATCGGTATTTAACATACAGCGAACTGGCCCCCAGACTCGCCGAGCACGTCAGGCGCCTGGGCTTTACCCATGTCGAATTCCTGCCGGTGATGGAACACCCATTTTATGGTTCCTGGGGGTATCAGACTACCGGCTACTATGCCCCCACCAGCCGCTACGGCACGCCACAGGATTTCATGTACCTCATCGACTACCTGCATCAGCAGGACATCGGGGTGATCCTGGATTGGGTTCCCTCACATTTTCCGACCGACGAGCACGGGCTCGGGTTTTTTGACGGCACGCACCTCTATGAACATGCCGACATGCGTCAAGGACTGCACCCCGATTGGAATAGCTTCATCTTCAACTATGGACGCAACGAGGTGCAAAGCTTCTTGCTGAGCAGCGGGCTGTTCTGGCTCGAAAGGTATCATGTCGATGGGCTGCGCGTCGATGCCGTCGCCTCCATGCTGTACCTCGACTATTCGCGCCAAGCAGGGGAATGGATCCCGAATCCCCACGGCGGCCGCGAGAATCTCGAGGCCATCGCCTTTCTGCGCCGTTTCAACGAGTATGTCTACAAAGATTTCCCTGCCGTGCAGACATTCGCCGAGGAATCAACAGCTTGGCCGATGGTGTCCCGCCCGACCTACGTCGGCGGCCTGGGTTTCGGCATGAAGTGGGATATGGGGTGGATGCACGACACGCTCTCCTACATGACGAAAGACCCCATTTATCGTCCCTATCACCACAATCTCTTGACCTTCCGCATGCTCTATGCCTTTATGGAGAACTTCGTCCTGCCGTTGTCTCACGATGAGGTCGTGCACGGCAAGGGTTCCCTGCTGGGCAAAATGCCCGGCGATGACTGGCAAAAGTTCGCCAATCTCCGGCTATTGTACGGCTACATGTGCACCCAACCGGGGAAAAAGTTGCTCTTTATGGGGAGTGAGTTCGGCCAGTGGCGGGAATGGAACCATGATGAGAGCCTCGATTGGCACCTCTGTCAGTACGCCCCACACGCCGGTCTGCAGCGCTGGGTGGAAGACCTGAATCGGCTCTACCGTAGCGAGCCAGCGCTCTACGAGCTCGATACTCACCCGTCCGGCTTCGAATGGATCGACTGCAATGACGCGCCGGCCAGCATCGTCAGTTGTCTGCGCAAGGGGCACTTGACAGATGACTTGCTACTCGTGGTGTGTAATTTCACCCCTGTCCCCCGCCTCAATTATCGCATCGGGGCACCACGTGGCGGGTTCTGGCAGGAAGTGCGCAACAGCGATGCACACGACTACGGCGGCGCTGGCTACGGCAATCTGGGTGGCGTCGAGGCCACACCGATCCCGTGCCACGGCCGACCCTATTCGTTGAATCTCACCCTTCCCCCCCTGTCGGCGGTGTTCTTCAAGCATGAGGGGCACGGATCATGAGAGAGCCCACACAGCGCGCCCAGGCGGCGCGTCTGCCATCGGCGATCGGCGCCTGGGCACTCGGGGAGAGTCGCTGTCGATTTCGCGTGTGGGCGCCGATGGCCGGGGCGGTTGAGGTCCATCTGCTGACCCCCCACGAGCGATTCGTCCCCCTGGTCAAGCGAAGGCGTGGGTATCATGAAGCCGACATCGAGGGAGTCGAGCCTGGAACGCTGTATCGGTATCGCCTCGATGGTACGCTGGAACGCCCTGATCCGGCGTCGCGGTCCCAGCCCGAAGACGTCCACGGTCCCTCACAGGTGGTCGACGCGCATTTCGACTGGGACGACAGCGCCTGGTGCGGGATGCCGCTGCGAGACTACATTCTGTATGAGCTGCACGTCGGCACCTTCACGCCGGAGGGGACGTTCGAGGCCATCATCCCACACCTCCCAGAGCTCAAGGCGCTGGGGGTCACCGCCATCGAGCTCATGCCCGTCGCGCAGTTCCCTGGTCATCGCAATTGGGGCTATGACGGCGTCTATCCCTTCGCGGTGCAGCACTCTTATGGCGGGCCCGACGGCTTGAAACGGCTGGTACAAGCCTGCCATCGGCAGGGTTTGGCGGTGGCCCTCGACGTCGTCTATAACCATCTCGGACCAGACGGCAACTATCTCGCCGATTACGGCCCATACTTTACCGAGCGCTACAAGACCCCGTGGGGGGGCGCCGTCAACTTCGACGGGCCGCACAGCGATGAGGTACGTCGTTTTTTCATCGCCAACGCCCTCTTCTGGGTCACCGAGTTCCACATCGACGCCTTGCGCCTTGACGCTGTCCATGCCATCTTGGACTACTCCGCGCAGCCGTTTCTTCAGGAGCTCGGCGCGGCGCTGCACGCGCGCGCCGAGCAGCTGAATCGGCGGATTTACGCCATCGCCGAGAGTGCACTCAACGATACCCGCATCATCCGACCGCGTGAGCTGGGGGGCTATGGGCTTGATGCCCAGTGGAATGATGATTTTCATCACGCCCTACACGTCTCGCTCACTGATGAGCGGGGCGGCTATTACCAGGACTTCGGGGGGCTCAAACAACTGGCCAAGGCCTTTCGCGAGGGGTTTGTGTATGCCGGCGACTACTCTGAGTATCGCCAGCGACGACACGGCAACTCCTCCCGTGACATGCCGGCGCAGCAGTTCGTGGTCTTCGCGCAAAATCACGATCAGGTGGGCAATCGTATGCGCGGTGAGCGCCTGAGTCAGCTAGCTTCTCTGGAAGCGCTCAAGCTGGCCGCCGGCGCCGTCCTGCTGTCCCCGTTCATCCCGCTCCTGTTCATGGGCGAGGAATACGGCGAAGTCGCGCCGTTTCCGTATTTCATCAGCCACCTCGACCCGCAACTGGTCGACGCGGTGCGCCGCGGACGGCGCCAGGAGTTCGCCAGCTTCGCCTGGCAGGCCGAACCACCCGATCCACAGGATATCTTGACCTTCCAAAGCGCTACACTCAATCATCGCTTACGCGCCGAGGGGCATCACCGGACGCTGTTCCAGTTCTATCAGGAACTGATCCGCCTCCGTAAAGAGCTTCCAGCCTTGGCTCAGTTGAGCAAGGAGCAGATGCATGTCGTGGTCTTGGAGCGGGAACAATGTCTGTGCGTCCAGCGTTGGTGTGATGTCCAGAAGGTACGGATACTGCTCCACTTCGGGCGCTCACCAGTGTCGCTTCGACTGCCCTGGTCGGCGGGAGCGTGGCACAAGTGGCTCGATTCGGCGGAAGCGCGCTGGCATGGTCCGGGCAGCTCGGTCGATGCGGACGTCAAGTCGGAGGGCGAAGTGACCTTAACGTTACCGCCCGAAAGCCTTCTGGTGTTTGCGCACACGACCGAGAGTTGATTCAGAACCGGTGCTAGAGTATGTTTATTGGCTCCGGCAGCGCACGACATGGACATTTCTCCCCCTCAGACGCAGGCGGTAGCAGGAGAGGAGTGCAAGCCTTATGGCGGGAAGCAGTGACACCTATCACGAACCGCTCGACAAACTCTCTTCAACCACTCAAGACATGCACCGCGCGCTCGTCTCCCTGCAGGAGGAGTTGGAGGCGGTCGACTGGTATCAACAGCGCGCAGATGCCACTGAGGACGCCGAGCTCAAGGCCATCCTTCTGCACAATATGCGCGAGGAGATCGAACACGCCTCGATGGTCCTGGAGTGGTTGCGGCGCAATCATCCGGACTTTGGGGCACACCTGCGCACCTATCTCTTTCAGGAGAAGCCGATCCTCGACATTGAAGCGGTAGACCAAGCCTCCAACGGCAAAGCCGAGCCGAATGCGGGACGACCACAGCGCATGGGACTGACGATCGGGACGATGAAGGGAGATTAAATGGCGGAGTATCTGAATCGGCGGTTGGCGCCGTTCGGCGAAAACATCTGGAGACGCATCGACGAAGCGGCCGTCAATGCGGCGCGCGACCTGCTGACCGGGCGGCGATTCTTGGAAGTAGACGGCCCCTACGGCGTCGGCCTAACCTCGGTCGAAGTGGGGCACGATGATTTCTGTCGGCAGCCCACCCCCGAGGAAGCCGGCGCGGTCATGGGTCGTGCCATCTCGGTGCCGATGTTGCGCAAGGAGCTCCGTCTCAGCATCCGCCGTGTGGCCGCTTCCAGCGATATGGCCCAGCCGCTTAACCTTACCCCGGTCGAGGATGCAGCAGAAGCGGTGGCGCGACGCGAGGAAGAGTTTATCTATTATGGCCAGGCAGACTTCCGGCTACAAGGGTTACTCACCGCCGAGGGCCGGGCCCATCAGGACGGGGGCGATTGGGGGAACATCGATCAGGCCCTCGACGATGTGCTCAGCGCGGTCAACGCCTTGGATGCCCGAAACTTTCGCGGTCCCTATGCCCTGGCCCTGGCACCGATGCTCTATAATGGCCTGTTTCGACGTTATGCTGGCACCGATATGCTGCAGCTCGAACACCTCCGTCGCCTCTGCCAGCGTGGAGTGTACAAGGCTGCCATCGAGGGCGGTGTGCTGGTCGACCCACGCGTCGGCAAGCTTATCATCGGGCAGGATCTCAGGGCCGGCTATATCGGCCAGGACGGGGTGCATTACGCGTTGTATGTGACCGAAAGCGTGGTGCTGCGGCTGGATGAGCCGCGAGCGATATGCACCATCACCACTCGGTAGACCACACCCATTTTCACGACTGTAGATGCAGACGTAATAGTTCGGCGCAATGCCGCCATGCTCCCCCTCACGTCTGACACCTTGGCGAAGGGGTCGGCCGCCAGCGACGACGCCACATCACCTCTGCCGCTCTCTAGTCCCCTCCCGGTGGGAGAGCGAGAAGGATGCTGCTTTAGTAAGGGGGGATACATGCCCATGTTTCGCATCCCGGTGTCAACATACCGCCTGCAACTCAACAGCGATCTGCGCTTTGCGGATGTACAGGGGCTGGTACCGTACTTCCATCGCTTGGGCATCACTGACCTCTACGCCTCACCGTTTCTGAGGGCGCGGCGTGGTAGTCGGCATGGCTACGATGTCATCGACCACGCATCCATCAACCCCGAGATCGGTAGTGACGAGGATCTGGCGGCGCTCACCGCAGCGCTTGCCGGTTACGGGATGGGGCTCATCGCCGATGTAGTGCCCAACCATATGGGCATCGATGATGTGGCGAATCGCTGGTGGTGGGATGTGCTCGAGAACGGCCCCAGTTCGCCCTACGCGAAATTCTTTGACATCGATTGGGCGCCGCCCAAGGAAGACCTGGCGAACAAGGTGCTGTTGCCCATCCTTGGCGATCAATACGGCAAAGTCCTCGAAAACGGCGAGATCCATCTGCTCTTTGAGGCCGGGGCTTTCGTGATCGCCTACTATGAGCGGCGCTTCCCTGTCAGTCCACGGTCCTCCATTGCCATTCTCGAACCCGCCTGTGAGCGTGTCCGCGCCCTACTCGACGCCGGAGACCCACACCTGGTTGAGCTGGAGAGCATTATCACCTCTTTGAGGGTGCTGCCGCCTCGCACGGAGACTGACCCCGAACGCGTACGCATACGCCTGCGGGAGAAAGAAGTCGCCAAGCGCCGTCTGGCGGCGCTCATCGAGGCTGAGAAGACGGTGCGTGAGGCGATCGAACAGACCGTCGCGGACATGAACGGCCGGCGCGGCGAGCCGCATAGCTTCGACCAACTGGAAGCGCTGCTGGCGCATCAGGCGTATCGCCTCAGCTATTGGCGGGTGGCGACGGATGAGATCAACTATCGGCGGTTCTTCGATATCAACCATCTGGCGGCGATCCGTGTCGAAGAACCCGAAGTGTTCGAGGCCGTGCATGGGGTTGTGCTCCGATTGCTGGGTAGCGGTCAGGTGACCGGTCTGCGCATCGACCATCCGGACGGGTTGTTCGACCCTGTGCAGTATTTTCTCGACCTGCAGTCCGCGTGCCGCCGGCTCCTGCCAACCTCTCCGTCCACCACTGGCGAGCCGTCTGAGGGCACGACCGAACGCGCCTGCTACGTCGTGGTCGAAAAGATCCTCGTCCGTGATGAGCGGCTCCGCTCCGATTGGGCGGTGCATGGGACGACGGGATACGAGTTCCTGAATCTCGTGAACGGCCTGTTCGTCGACGCCGCAGCCGAGCGTCAATTCCACGAGCTGCATGCGCGCATGACAGGTCAGCCGTTTCGGTTTGGCGACATCGCTTACCAGAGTAAGAAGCTGATCCTCGAGTCGACCATGTCGGCCGAGCTGCATGTCCTCGCCCGCCACCTTGACCGCATCTCGGAGCACCACCGCTGGTCACGCGACTTTACCCTGTTCAGCCTGCAGGGGGCCCTGGCCGAGGTGATCGCCTGCTTCCCGATCTATCGCTCCTACATACGCGCCCCCAAGAACATGGTCGGCGATGAGGACCAGCGTTACATCCTCTCCGCCCTTCGCACCGCCAAACGTCGGAATCCCGCGATGAGCGAATCCATCTTCGACTTCGTCGCCTCTGTGCTGCTGCTGCAGGACCCGGAAGGCATCAGTGAGGCGGACCGAGCCGCACGCCGCGACTTCGTGATGCGCTTCCAACAGATCACCGGGCCGATCATGGCCAAAGGAATCGAGGACACCGCCTTCTATCGCGTCTTCCCCCTCGCCTCACTCAACGAGGTCGGGGGGAATCCCGAGCGCTTCGGGCTGCCCATCGACGCGTTTCACCGGCAGAACGCTGAGCGGCTGGCCAACTGGCCGCACGCGCTGCTGACCACCTCGAGCCACGACACCAAGCGCAGCGAAGACGTGCGGGCGCGCATCAACGTGCTGTCGGAAATGCCTCGCGACTGGGAGCGGGCCATCCAGCGCTGGCAATCGATCAATCGTGCCAAGAAGGTTGAACTCGATGGTGCCGAGGTGCCGGATCCTCAGGAGGAGTACTTGCTCTATCAGACGCTCATCGGCACTTGGCTGCCGCAACCGCCGGACGTGGAAGCGCATGGGCAATTCGTCCAGCGCATCGAGCGTTACATGCAGACGCTCATCGGCGCCTGGCCGCTGCAACCGATGGACGAGGAGGCGCATGAGCGATTCGTCCAGCGCATCGAGCGCTATATGGAGAAAGCGCTCAAGGAAGCCAAGCTCCATACGAGCTGGATCAACCCAAACGAAGCCTATGATCAAGCCGTCAGGCAATTCATCCGCGAAATCCTCCGTCCCGAAGGCGACAACCGATTCCTCGCCGATTTCCGACGCTTTCAGGCTCGTATAGCCCAGGCCGGCATGTGGAACTCCCTGTCCCAAACCCTTCTGAAGATCACGTCGCCAGGTGTGCCCGACTTTTATCAGGGGACCGAGCTCTGGGACTTTAGCCTTGTTGATCCTGATAACCGCCGTCCAGTGGATTTTCGCACACGCGCGACGATGCTCGATGAACTTCAACAGCGGGAGTCGAAGGACCTCATCTCGTTGATCCGCGAGCTCGTCGCACACCGCACCGATGGGCGAATCAAGCTCTATATCACCTATAAGGCGCTGAATTTTCGCCGTGAGCACCGGGATCTATTCGAGCAGGGAGCCTATCAGCCTCTGACGGTCTCTGGCGCGAAGGGAGATTATGTGCTGGCCTTTGCGCGGCATCTCGGGAATCGCTGGGCGCTGGTGGCGGTGCCTCGCTTAGTGGTCAAACTCTCCCGCTCGGCCATGCCCCCGTTGGGCAAGCAGATCTGGAAGGAGACCGTGCTCCATCTCCCCGAGGGAGCCCCGAATGATTGGCGGAATGCCTTCACAGGCGAAGCGCTCGCAGTCGCAGACAGCAACACGACCGAGCGAGGGCTCTTGGCGCATGAGGTGTTTCGTCGTCTCCCTGTCGCTCTGCTGGTCAGTTCCCCGATTTGACGAGTCCCCGATGAATCCATCACACTGGCAGGGCGCCTCGAACGTACGCATTATGTCATCTCCATCTGAAGGAGTATGAACGATGCTGGAACCAGAGGGCCGCAGCCGAGTCATCATCGAGGGGGTCTCTCCGGCGATTGACGGCGGCCGCTTCCCTATCAAGCGGGTTTGTGGCGAAACGATCATCGTCGAGGCCGATGCCTTCTGCGACGGCCACGACGCCCTGAGCTGCGTCCTGCGCTATCGTCAAAGGGGTGTCGTTGACTGGGATGAAGTCCCCATGGAACCGCTCGGCAACGACCGCTGGCGTGGGAGCTTCACGGTGTCGCATGTCGGCGTCTACCACTACACGATCGTGGGCTGTATCGATCGTTTCACTTCCTGGTGCCGCGGCCTGGCCAAGAAGGTCGAGGCAGGGCAGCACGTGGCGATCGACCTGCTCATCGGCGCGGAGTTAGTGCAACGCGCCAGCATGCGGGCGTCGGGTGCGGCAGCACAGCAGCTCAGAGCCTGGGCCGTTAGGCTGCGAGACGACCGTTGTGCGCTGGAGGAACGGGTTCACATCGCCCTCGATGAAGCCCTGCGGGTTGCGATGCAAGACCACCCCGACCGGGCCTTGGCCACCACCTACAGCCCGGAGCTAACGGTGGTGGTCGATCGTCAGCAGGCACGCTTCAGCGCCTGGTACGAAATGTTCCCACGCTCCTGTGCGCCTTCCCCGGGGCAACACGGCACCTTCAAAGATTGCGAGGCGCGGCTCCCCTACGTCGCCGCCATGGGTTTCGATGTCGTCTATCTCCCCCCCATCCATCCCATCGGCGCCACCCATCGTAAGGGGCGAAACAACGTCACGGATGCCAGCCCTGATGATCCCGGAAGTCCGTGGGGGATTGGCTCGCCGCAGGGGGGGCACAAGGCGATTCATCCCCAGCTCGGCACGCCGGAGGACTTTCGGCGCTTCCTCGCGAAGGCGCGCGAGTATGCCATCGACGTCGCCTTGGACATCGCCTTCCAGTGCTCCCCCGACCACCCGTATGTGTCGCAGCACCCCGAATGGTTTCGGCAGCGCCCCGATGGCACCGTCCAATATGCCGAGAATCCGCCCAAGCAATATCAAGACATCTACCCGCTGGAGTTTGAAACCGATCATTGGCAGGCACTCTGGGAGGAATTGAAGAGCGTCGTCCTGTTCTGGGTCGAGCAAGGGGTGCGTATCTTCCGGGTCGATAACCCGCACACCAAGCCCTTGCGGTTCTGGGAATGGCTCATCCGCGAGGTGAAAGAGGCTTACCCCGACGTGCTCTTCCTTGCCGAGGCCTTCACCCGCCCGAAGGTGATGTACAATCTCGCCAAGCGGGGCTTCACGCAATCCTACACCTATTTCGCCTGGCGCAATTCCAAGGAAGAGATCATCGAGTATTTCACCACCCTGACCCACACGGAGGTGCGCGAATTCTTTCGCCCCAATCTGTGGCCGAACACCCCGGACATCCTCACCGAATACCTGCAACTCGGTGGCCGACCGGCGTTTATGACGCGATTGGTACTGGCGGCGACGCTCGGGGCGAGTTATGGTATCTACGGCCCCGCCTTCGAGCTCTGCGAGAATCGCCCTCGTGAGCCCGGCAGCGAGGAATACCTGGACTCCGAAAAGTACGAAATCAAGGCGTGGGACATCGCTCGACCGGACAGCCTCAAGGACTTCATCGCTCGTGTCAACCGCATCCGCCGTGAAAACCCAGCTCTGCACCACGACTGGTGCTTACGCTTCCACGCCGTCACCAACGACCAACTCCTGTGCTACAGCAAGCATACGGCCGACTATGAGGAGGTCATCCTCGTCGTGGTCAACCTCGACCCCCATCATACCCAATCGGGCTGGGTCGAATTGTCCTCGGAGCCTATCGATATCTTGCGTGAGGGCCATTACCAGGTCCATGACCTGCTCAGTGACAGTCGTTACCTGTGGCACGGACCACGCAATTTCGTCGAACTAAACCCCAGCGTCGTGCCGGCCCATATTTTCCGGCTGCGCCGCCGAGTCCGCACGGAGCGTGATTTTGAATATTATCTATAATCTGTGAAGGAAGGAGTGTATGCGCCACAGCCAAGAATCTTTCACGTTAGCGGACGACCCCTTGTGGTACAAGGATGCCATCATCTATGAACTCCATCCTCGCGCCTTCTTCGATAGCAACGGCGATGGGATTGGCGATTTCGAAGGGCTGGCGCAGAAGCTCGACTACCTGCAGGACCTCGGGGTGAACGTGATCTGGTTGTTGCCCTTCTATCCATCACCCCTGAAAGATGACGGCTACGACATCTCGGACTACACCGACGTGCATCCGTCCTACGGCACCTTGCCCGACTTCAGAGAGTTTCTGCGCGAGGCGCATGTCCGGGGGCTACGCGTCGTCACCGAGCTGATCGTCAACCACACCTCTGATCAGCACCCATGGTTCCAGCGTGCTCGTCGAGCCAAAACCGGCAGTCGCTGGCGCAATTTCTATGTGTGGAGCGATACCCCGGAGAAATATAAGGACGCGCGCATTATTTTCAAGGATTTCGAACCCTCTAACTGGAGCTGGGACCCGGTCGCCAAAGCCTATTACTGGCACCGCTTTTACGCCCATCAACCCGACCTCAACTACGATAACCCCGAAGTCCGGCGTGCTATCTTGCATGTCGTCGATTTCTGGCTCAACATGGGGATCGACGGCCTGCGGCTTGACGCCGTGCCCTATCTTTACGAACGTGAGGGAACGAACTGCGAGAATCTCCCCGAGACGCACGCCTTTTTGAAAGAGCTGCGGCGCCATGTGGACCGCAAATTCAAGAACCGCATGTTGCTGGCTGAGGCCAATCAATGGCCCGAAGACGCGGTGGCCTATATGGGCAACGGGGATGAGTGCCACATGGCCTTTCACTTCCCCAGTATGCCGCGGCTGTTTATGGCCATCCGCATGGAGAGCCGCTTCCCCATCATCGACATTCTGACCCAAACACCAACCATCCCTGACACCTGTCAATGGGCGCTCTTTCTGCGCAATCACGACGAGTTGACGCTGGAAATGGTGACCGATGAGGAACGCGACTACATGTACCGGGTCTACGCCCACGATCCCCATGCGCGCATCAACCTGGGGATTCGGCGTCGGCTGGCGCCCCTGCTGGGGAACGACCGTCGCCGCATCGAGCTCATGAATGCGTTGCTCCTCTCCTTACCGGGCACACCAGTGATCTACTACGGCGATGAACTGCGGATGGGCGACAACTTTTATCTGGGCGACCGCAATGGCGTGCGCACCCCCATGCAGTGGAGTGCCGATCGCAACGCCGGCTTCTCCCGCGCCAATCCACAACGGTTGTTCCTGCCGATCATCATCGACCCGGAGTACCACTACGAAGCCGTCAACGTCGAGGCCCAGCAAAATAATCCCCATTCGCTGCTGTGGTGGATGAAGCGGCTGATCGCCCTGCGCAAGCGCTTCAAGGCGTTCGGACGCGGCACCCTGGAGTTCTTGCACCCAGACAATCACAAAGTCCTGGCCTTCGTTCGGCGATATCAGGACGAGTATGTGCTGGTGCTCGCTAATCTGTCGCGCTTCGTGCAAGGTGTCGAATTAGACCTGACCCCGTACAAAGGTCTGGTACCGGTCGAGCTCTTCGGACGCACCGAATTTCCGATCGTCGGCGAGGCGCCCTATTTCGTCACCATGGGTCCGCACGCGTTTTATTGGTTTACGCTTGAACCACAGCGTCTCCCGGCAACAGCGCTCACGCCGCAGGAGGTGCGGCTGCCCACGCTGCAGATCGCTGGGGCGCTGGAGAATCTCTTTGTGGGAGAGAACAAGGTGGCGCTGGAAGCCATTTTGCCCACCTACCTCAAAGACCGCCGCTGGTTTGGTGGCAAGGCCAGAAAGCTGAAATCGGTGCAGCTGCTGGAAGCGATCCCGGTGCATTTCGAGCCTTCCGAAGCCTATGTCACGCTGTTGCAGGTCGATTACGCCGAGGGCGACCCCGACATCTATGTGTTGCCGCTGACCGCCGCCTTCGGCGAGGACGCGGCACGCATGCGAGAGGGCTTCCCCCATCCCTTACTGGCCAATCTGCAAGTGATGGGGAGGGGTGGACACCCCCCCGAGGCAGGGATTCTCTACGATGCCCTCTACGAACGAGGCTTCAATACGCTGTTACTGGACCTCATCGTGCGCCACCGCCGTCTGCACGGCATGAACGGTGATATCCTGGCCTCCTCGACGCACGCCTTGCGGCGCTTGTACAAGGCCCCGCCGGCGCCGCTCGAGCCGACGGTTATGAAGGTGGAGCAGAGTAACACGTCGGTGGTCTACGGGGGGCAGGTGATCCTGAAAATGTTCCGGCGGAGCGATGAAGGGGTGAACCCGGATCTGGAGATCGGGCGGTTCTTGACCGAGACAGCGGAGTTTAGCAACGTCCCAGCAGTGGTTGGCGCCATTGAATATCGCCGCAAGGGTGGGGCATCGATG
>Ga0081538_10003301_pt1 | contig 15304 bp, 14 predicted proteins | sample TabmetS5T2R1_FD_71022 | JGI IMG/M metagenome (GOLD analysis project Ga0081538, IMG submission 71022) | Tabebuia heterophylla rhizosphere microbial communities from the University of Puerto Rico - S5T2R1 | ecosystem: Host-associated > Plants > Roots > Rhizosphere ... | reverse complement strand
CAGATCTTTGCGGTAGACGGCAGGCCGGTGCGCAACATCGACGTCGCGATCGAATCCGCGATCGACGGGTCCGATCCGGAGGTCGTCGTCGTCGGCGCGCATTACGACAGCGTCGCGGGAAGTCCGGGCGCCAACGACAATGCGACCGGGGCTGCCGCCGTGCTGGCGCTCGCGCGCCGTCTTGCAGATCTCAGCGGCAAGAGCAGCAAGCGCATCCGCCTGGTGCTGTTCGTCAACGAGGAGCCGCCCTACTTCAAGACCGAGGCGATGGGCAGCCTGCAATACGCGCGCGCGCTGGCCGCGCGCGGGGAGCGCGTGGTGGCAATGTATTCCCTGGAAACCCTCGGCTTCTATTCGAGCGAGCCGGGGAGTCAGCGCTATCCGGCACCATTCGGCCTGATGTATCCGGATCGGGCGGATTTCGTCGCCTTCGTCGGCCTGCTCAATTCACGGCCGTTGTTGCAACAGACGATCCGCTCGTTCCGCGCCCACACGGCCTTTCCCACCGTGGGCGGCGTTGCGCCCGGCATTGTTCCGGGCATCGACTGGTCGGATCATTGGTCCTTCGCGCAGCACGGTTTCCAGGCCGTAATGATCACCGACACCGCCCTGTTTCGCTATCCGCACTACCACCTGCCGACCGACACGCCGGACAAGGTCGACTTCGACAAGCTGGCGCGCGTAGTCAAAGGGATCGAGCACGTCATCCGCGACGCGGTGCGTCCTGCGCCGTGATACTGACCAGTCACGCCAGTTTTGCCTCCAGCGTGATATTGGCGTTGAGCACGCGCGACACCGGGCAATTGGCCTTGGCGTCGGCCGCGAGCTCGTCGAACCTGGCCTTCTCGATGCCGGGCACGTGCCCATTGAGCTCCAGGTGCACGGCGGAGATCGTCCAATTGCCCTGGACCTGCTCCAGCGTGACGGTCGCCTGCGTCGACAGCTCCTGCGGCGTGAAGCCGGCCCGGCCGAGCGCCGCCGCGAGCGCCATGGTGAAACACCCGGCATGCGCTGCCGCAATGAGCTCTTCCGGATTGGTGCCGGCGCCGCTCTCGAACCGCGTCGCGAACGAGTACGCGGTATCCTTCAGCGTGCCGCTCTGGGTCGAAAGGGTCCCGGTTCCCTGCTTGAGTTCGCCGCGCCAGCGGGCAGATGCGGTTCGTTTCATGATGGTGTCCTCCGGTTGCTCAACCGATTCGTGCCAACACGTGCGGCACCGAATCAAGAGCCATGAACCGTGCGTCGTGAATATGTTCGTGCGCACCCACCACGAGATAACCGCCCGCCACCAGCCGCTCGGCGAAGGCGGCCAACACCCGCTGCTGCAGCCGCGGCTCGAAATAGGTGAACGCGAGGTTGCGACAAAAAATGATGTCGAACCGGCCAGGCGGCGCGTCGCAGCGCAGATCCTGATGAAGAAACGTCACGCGCTCACGCTGGTCCGGCCGCACGCGGAAGCAGGGGCCGGCCGGCTCGAACCCCCGGACCTGCAAGGGAGGCGGCAGCTCACGCAGGCTGCTTGCGCGGTAACAGCCCACCCGCGCACGAGCGAGCACCTTGGCATCGATGTCGGTTGCCACGATCGACAGCGCGACATCGGGAAAGGCGCTTCGCACCTCGAAGTCCCATACGATCTTGACCGTATAGGGCTCCTCCCCGGAAGCGCAGCCGGCCGACCAGCACCGGGCCTGCCGTCGTTCCCGCTGGGCGCATGCCGCAATGGCCGGCAGAACGTTGGCCCGCAACCCGTCGAACACAGTGCGGTCGCGAAAGAAACGGGAGATCGTGACGTGGCAGCATTGATCGAGAACGCGCCACTCCGGCGGGTCGGTTTCCAGCCGCTGGCGATAGTCTGTGAATCGTTGGAGCCCGAGGTCGTCGATGCGACGCTTGATCCGCCGGCAGACCTGGCGGCGCACCTTGCGAAAGCCGGGCCAGCGCAACTCCAGACGCGGCAGCGCCCATTGCAGGAAGGCGATGCACTCAGCGTCGCTCATGAACGCGATGTTGAACAATCGGCGGCACGGGAACAAGCGCGCAGGACGAACGAGCGCAAGCCTGCGCCCGACGCCACCAACGACGGCGGTGGCCCCTATCGGCCGGCGTCCATGACCTGCACGACCTCATACAAGTGGGGATCGATCTCGTCGGTCACCTGGTCGAAGTGACCCCACTCCTTGCGAAACTCCGGCGACTTGTGCGCGGCCTGCAGGAGATCGCGGTTCTGCCATTGGATGTAATTCACGATGCGTCGTCCATCGAGGCTGCGATGCAGGCTGATCGAGACAAATCCGGGTTGGCGCGCCATGAAGCGGGCCCGCTCGCTCATTACGGACAATGCCTCGGCCTGGCGGCCCGGCTCCGGCTCAACGACCGTGATCTGAGTGACGGGCTGATTGTCGGTGCGGATATGTGACATGGATGAGCTTCTCATGGTTGGACTTGAAACAGCGTCCGCGACGGCGGGGAAGCGACGACCGCAGTTGTTGGCGTCAGTCGCGAGCATGCCGAAAACGAAACGTCGGCCCACGGCGATCCGGCCCTGGCCCTCAGCAATTCGGCGTCCCGCCCGTCGTGTAATTCTTAATTCGCCGCGCGCCCGGAACGTTCCGTGCAGGAGTTCCGTCCGGGTCCGACCGGGACGCGACCGCGACCCCGTGACAATACCGTGCCGATTGTGGCCGGCCCATGCACGACGTATCATTGAGTCCAGACATGCAAGCCGCGCGCCCTGAGGCGACGCGTAATGATCCTCACGGCTGCGAGGCACGCTCACCCGCATCGGAGGATAAATCATGGCCATTGCCCCGACACTCCAGTCATTTCTCGACCAGAACGTCACCTATGACGTGATCCCGCATGAAGCGACCATGTCGTCGATGCGCACCGCCGAGGTCTGCCACATCTCCGGCGACTGCCTGGCCAAGGGCGTCGTGCTGCGCCACAACGACGGCTATATGCTGGCCGTGCTGCCGGCGTCGCACCGCATCCGCCTGTCCGATCTGAGGATGCACCTGGGCCAGGATGTGGATCTCGCGCCGGAAGACGAGATCGACCAGCTGTTCCGGGATTGCGCCCATGGCGCGGTACCGCCCGTTGGCGCGTGCTATGGACTCAATGTCATCGTCGACGACAGCATCGACGAGAAGCCCGACATCTACCTGGAAGGCGGCGATCACCAGACCCTGATTCATATGAGTCACGCGCAGTTCGCGCGGCTTATGGCGGACGCGCGGCACGGGCATTTCAGCGTCCATTCGTAGGGGCAACCCTTGTGGTGGCCCGGAGGGCGCCCACGAGGGGTGCCCCTACGGAACGCGTGACGACACCCGCGGGACATCCGGCCGTACCAGCACGCCACCGGTGAGCGGCCGCGCCACGCCGGTCGTGGTCGGGAACGTGAGCGGCAGTCCTTTCAGCGTCCGCACCGCCAGATAGGCGAACGCCTGCGCCTCGAGCGCATCGGTCGACCAGCCGACCGCGTCCGCGGTCTCCACCGAGGCCGGTGACAGGTCGTGGGCCAGCATGCGCATGAGCGTGCGATTGCGCGCGCCGCCGCCAGCGACGACCCAGGAGCGCGGCGGATGCGGGAGGTGCGGTACGACGCGGGCGACCGCCTGGGCGGTCAGCGCGGCCAGCGTTGCCGCCCCGTCGGGCACGGAGAAGTCGGGAAGCTCCATATTCACAAAGGCGAAGGCATCGCGGTCGAGCGACTTCGGCGGCGGCGCCGAAAAGAACGGATCGCCGAGCACGCGGGCCAGCAACGCACGATCGACCTTGCCGCCGGCCGCCTGCTCGCCGTCGTGGTCGAGGGCAGCTCCGGTGCGCGCGCGCATGAAATCATCGATCAGTGCATTGCCCGGCCCGGTATCGCACGCGATCGGGTCGCCGTCGCCGCCGCAATAGGTGACGTTGGCAACGCCGCCGATGTTGAGGACGGCCACCGGCCGCGGCCGGTCCAGCCTTGCCACCAGGGCGCGGTGGAATGCCGGCACCAGCGGCGCTCCCTGGCCACCCGCCGCGACGTCGGCGGCGCGGAAGTCGAACACGACCGGAACGCCCAGGTGCGCCGCGAGCGCGGCACCGTCACCGATCTGGATGGTCAGGCCCTGCTTGGGGCGGTGCAACAGCGTCTGGCCATGGAAGCCGATGACGTCGAGCGTCGATCGCTCGATCCCGTGCGCCGCGATGAGCGCGTCGACCGCCTCGCCGTGCAGCCGCGTCACCAATTCCTCGGCCTCGCCCAGCACACCCGGACGGGCGGCGCGGTCGCGCAAGCGCACTGCCTCGGCCAAGGCGCGACGCAGCGGGGCGCGCTCCGCCTCGCCGTAGGGTCGATAGAAGGTCGGCCCGAAACGAAAGATCTGATGCCCGTCGGTCTCGATCAGGGCCGCATCGATGCCATCGAGCGACGTTCCGCTCATCAGGCCGACGGCGCGCAAGCCCTCCATATCGCCATGTTCCAGGTTGAATCGCTTGTCGGACCTGATACACCACCGGCGCGCCAACCAGCGCGAACCATTATTCAGACCAGCTCATGTCCGACTACAAGTCCGATTTTCTCCAGGTGCTGGCGAGCCGCGGCTTCATCCATCAGATCTCGGAGCCGGCAGCGCTCGACGGGCTGGCGCGGGGCGGCCGGATCACGGCCTATATCGGCTACGACTGCACGGCACCGTCGCTGCACGTGGGCAACCTGTTGTCGATCATGATGCTCTACTGGCTGCAGCAGACCGGCCATCGGCCGATCGCGCTGATGGGCGGCGGCACCACGCGGGTCGGCGATCCGTCCGGCAAGGACGAGAGCCGCAGGATCCTGAGCGACGCAGTCATCAATGAGAATCTCGCGCGCATCAAGGCGATCTTCTCGAAATTTCTCGCCTTCGGGCCCGACGACGCCATCATGGCCAACAATGCCGACTGGCTGAACACGCTCAACTACATCGACTTCCTGCGTGACGTCGGCCGGCATTTCTCGGTCAATCGCATGCTGTCGTTCGATTCGGTGAAGATGCGGCTCGACCGCCAGCAGGAGCTGTCGTTCCTGGAGTTCAACTACATGATCCTCCAGGCCTACGACTTCGTCGAACTCTACCGGCGCCACGGCTGCGTGCTGCAGATGGGCGGCTCGGACCAGTGGGGAAACATCGTCAACGGGATCGATCTCGGCCGGCGCATGCTCAACGCCCAGCTGTTCGCGCTGACCTCGCCGCTGATCACCGCCTCGTCGGGCGCCAAGATGGGCAAAACCGCTGCCGGCGCCGTGTGGCTCAACGCCGACATGGTGAGCCCGTACGACTATTGGCAATACTGGCGCAACACCGAGGACGCCGACGTGCCGCGCTTTCTCAAGCTGTTCACCGTGTTGCCGCTTAAGGAAATCGGCCGGCTGGCTTCGCTCAAGGGCCAGGAACTCAACGAGGCGAAGAAGGTGCTGGCAACCGAGGCGACCGCCATGGTGCATGGTCGTGCGGCGGCGGACGAAGCCGCCGAGACGGCGCGCCGCACGTTCGAGGAAGGTGCGGTGGCGGAAACGTTGCCGACGGTCGAGGCGCCGCGCGCCGAGCTGCAACACGGCATCGGTGTCCTCAATGCATTTGTCCTCGCCGGCCTCGTGTCGTCGACGAGCGAGGCACGCCGTCAGATCAAGGCCGCGGGCTTGCGCGTGAACGACGTCACCCTGACTGACGAACGAATGGTGCTGACGCCGAACGATCTCACGGCGGAGGGCGTGATCAAGCTGTCGCGCGGGCGCAAACAGCACGTCCTGCTCAAGCCGGTGTAATCTCGTTCATGCCGTCCCCGCGCAGCGCGGGGACGACCAAGTCGCGCGGTCACGGCCGCGCCGACTCGCCGGACACGATATCGTCGCCGTGGCGGAACTCGAACAGCTTGCGCAGGAATCCCGGTGCCACCACCGACATCGGATTCAGCCGCAAGGTCATGCCGTTGGGCGGCCCGACGACTTCGTAGGTGACGCCGAGCAGGCCTTCTTTCGGGCCGCCGAGGAACATGCCGAGGATCGGAAAGTGGCCGGGCAGGGTATTGAGCGCGCAGGCGGGCACGAAAGTTCCGCGCAGGCGCGTGTCCGCGCGCAGGAAGTCGATCTGGCCGTCCATCGTGGCGCACACCAACGTGCCCCACACGTTGCCTTCGCGGATCGACAGGCGGCCGGGCGACCGGGTGAATTCGACGCGCATGCGTGAGAAGTCGACGCCGCCCTGGCTCCGCGTCGTCGGTGCGGCGCGATAGGCGGGGTCGCGCGTCGGCGCGCTGGACGCGACACGGTCGAGCGCGGCCTCGCCCCGCACCGTGAACGCAGTGATGTTGAGGGTTCCCTCCTTCGGCGTGTGATCCCCGGTGGGCGGTTCCATCGCAACCCACATGCGGCCGCCGACGATGCGCGAATACATGTCGGTAAAGCGGAACAGCGCGCCGGCATCGGCGCTCTCGACATAGACCAGTTGGCGTCCGCCCCGCCCGCGCAGGTCGCCGCTCAGCTGGGCATCGAGCCCGATCTTGGCGTTCACGGCCAGGCCGCGGACTTGGCCGGCGCGCCGCGCCAACCTGAGTTCGAGGTTGCGCAGCGCCTCGCCGTGGAACCCGGCCACCGCACCGATCTTGACGTCGAGATCAAGATCATAGGACGGGCGCGGCGCATTGGGATCGCTTGGACCGGCCGCCATCGATTTGATGAATCCGCGCCCGTCATAGACGTCGCCGCGCACCGTCACCTTCATGGTGCCGTCGCCGGCCCGCTCCGCCTTGGCGGTGACCTTGTCGCCGTCGGAGAGCGCAAAGGCGGGAAAGTTGGCTGACACAAGCTCGCCGGCGGCACCGAGCTCGATGCTGCCTTTGACGCGCGTTCCCGAGCCCTCGAGCAGCAGATCGTCGATGCGACGCGATTGCGCCTTCTCGATCAGGATGAAGGTGGCGCGCGCCGGCTTGCCGGCCGCCTTGCTCCAGCCGGGCAAGAGATCGGTGACCTTGACCTGGGTCAGGTCGGCATCGACGGCGAAGCGGTTGTCGCCTTCGGCCGCGATCTTGCCGCTGAACTTGATCGGGATCGGGCCGGTCAGGCCGCCGCCGAGCTCGAACCCGAGATAGCTCCGCGCCGCATCGTCAAGTACGGTTTGTGCGCGCGCCTCCGCATCCCCGTCCGGCTTCTTGCGGTAGTCGACGGCAACGATCGCGTTGCCAATGCGGGCATCGCCGTTGACGCGAAAACCTTGCGGACTGGCGTTGACGCGCAGGACCGGCGCCTCCGCCTTCAATCCGCGCACCAGCTTCTCGGCGGCGAAATTGGTGACGTCGGCCTCGACGTTGTAGGTGACCGCTCCCTTGGGCAGGTCGTCCTTGAGCGGCATGGCGAGTTCGAGCCGGGCGCCGAACGAGCCGCGCGTCGTTGCCGCATCGAGCTGGATCCCGGCAGCGCCGCGAAGCGGCTCCATTCCGGCAAGCTCGATGGCCGCGTCGGCGGGCCCGTCCAAGCGCAGGCGTACGCGTGCTGGCGGCGCCTTGACCGACGTGTCCGGCACCTCGAAGGTTCCGTTGGAGACGGTGATCTTGCGGCCGGAGGGCAAGTCGACGGTGCCGCGGCCGAGCGTGACGGTCGCGGTCCGCCCAGTGAATTTTGCCACCATGTCGGCGTCGCGTATCGCGGGAAGCGTATTGATCGGCCGCAGGGTCACCGTGCCGGTGATCTCGCCCCACAATCCTTCCTCCGGGACCGGCGGGCCGCTGGGCTTGAGCGTGTGCCACGGCGCATTGGTGGCGATCTCCAGCCGCTCCACCGTGCCGGAGGCAAAGTGCTCGATGACCCAGGCGCGCAACGGCGGCACGATGAAGGCAGGCCACAACCGCTTCATCGTCAGGATGGTCATGCGCGACGCATAAATACCCATGCTCAGGTGCGGTTCGTCGGCATAATCGAGCGCCGCCGAGAATGCGACGCCCGTGGTCATGCCGGTCAGCTCGCCCTGCTCGACGGTGAGCCGCCGCTTCACCGGATCGATGCTGGCGCGCAGCGCAATGCGGTCCATCACCAGCGGGGGCTCGCGTGTGCGCTCGGCTGCGCCGAGCACGACCATTCCACGATTGACGGTGAGCGCCCAAGGATCGCCCGCCTGACGCGGCGCCTGAAGATTCGCCAGGAAGCTCATCCGGTTCCCGGCCGCATGCACCTCGAGCGGCAGACGCAGAACGCGGTTAGGGGCATCCCAGCGCAATTGCAGCTGCGCCTCGTCCACCAGCATGCGGCTTGCCGGCGTTCCCCCGCTGCCGACGAAGCCGGCACCGGCGATGATCCGGCCTTCCGCCGCCTGCACCGTGCCATCGGCGCCGATCTCGGCCCGCAGGACGGCTGAAATCGGCATGTCGGCCTCGAATGAATCGTCTTCGACCCGCAGCGCCAGCAGCACGTCCTTGGGCGAGACATCGCGCACGACCGCCTCGATCGCCCGGCGACCTTCGGCGCGCGGCGCCACCGTCGCGGTGAGCGACCACGGCCCGTCGGTGCCGCTCGATGTGATGGCGAAGGCGACGCCGCCCTCCTTCGGCCGCGTCAAGCTGAAGTTGATGTTCTCGAAGCTCCAGCGCTTGCCGCTGCGGCTATCGTCGACCACCAGGCTGCCGTTCTTCAGCCCCACCTCGGCGAGGTCGCGCCCGTCGAAACCAAGCGCGTCGAGCTCATCGAACCAGGCCAGCAGCGCCGCGAAACTGCGCTGACCCGCCGAAGCGCCGGGACCGCTGCGCGGGTGCGCCGGAGTGGTGCCGATGATGATGCTCGCCTGCGGAACCGCGGCGACCACCGGAGCGGCCGCGATCGGACGCTGCTCGGCGCCGGCGAAGACGTTCACCTGACCATCGGAATCGACCCGCACCGACATTTTCGCGCCGATCAGGCTCAGGCGGGTGGCCCGCAGGCGTCCTGTCAGCAGGCTCGTTCCGGAGAGGCCGACTTCTGCCTTGGGGGCGCTGGCAATGACGGCGCCGTCGCTGGCGCGCACGACGATATCGCGCAAGCGCAGCGCGGTGCGTCCATCGTCGTCGCGCTCGATCTGCGTCCCTCCGACCTCGACCCGCTGGCCGCCGCCCAGGCGCTCCTCGACCGCCGAGGTCAGCCAAGGCGTTGCGAGATCCAGGGACAATGGCCCGCTCCCGAGTCGCCACCACAGGACGACGACCGCAAGCAACGCGAGGGTAGCAAAGGTGGCGCTGACATAGATCAGCCGCCGCATCAACGGCCGCTCGATCAGCTGGCGAATGCGGTATTCAATGGCAAGCCCGTGCCCGCCGCGATGCGACCGCGCGGCCATGAGCGCGCGCCAATGCAGATGCAGGGCGGCCCAGGTCTGGCGCAGCGCCGCGACGCCTGCTCTCACATGCCGCTTCGTCATGCCTTAACGGGCATCCCCTCACTCGCTCGCCCGCACCGGCCCGGCAGGTCCACCCCGCAGGCGCGAGACTGCGCCGATCCACCGGTTTCTCAGCCCACGCCGGGTATATTATCCCGTTTGCCGCCAGAATGACGCTGGGAAAGCGACGAAAGGAAGGCACATGACCCACCTCGCCCCCACCGCGCCGGCACCCGCCTTCACACTCCGCCGCGACGGCGGTGGGACGGTTTCGCTCGCCGACTACAAGGGCAAGAAGCTCGTGCTCTATTTCTATCCGCGCGCCGATACGCCCGGCTGTACCCGCGAGGCGCAAGCCTTCTCGGCGCTGGCGCCGGCGTTTGCGGCCGCAGGCGCCGCCGTGCTCGGCGTGTCGGCCGACCCGGTCGCCGCGCAGGACGCGTTCAAGGCCAAGCATCGGCTCGCGATCCCACTTGCCTCCGACGAGAAGCACAAGATGCTCGAGGCATACGGCGTGTGGGGCAAGAAATCGATGTACGGAAAAACCTTCATGGGGATCATCCGGATGACCTTTCTCATCGGCCCGGATGGAAGGATCGCCCGGATCTGGCCCAAGGTGAAGGTCGATGGCCATGCCGAGGAGGTGCTCGCGGCTGCCAAAGCGTTGTGAATGACGGAAGTTCGCGTCTCTCTACGGTGTTCCCACTCGGCGGATGCGGCGGCCAAAACGAGCACGATTGGTTCGCAGAAAATTAACCATGACTTTGGTGAGATCGGGCTCGTGTGCTTTGCGCGCGATGATCCCTGACGGAACGGTAACGACCTGTCGACCCGCTATGGACACCTCTCCGTGATCGACGTGGCTCGAACCGCACATGATCATCGACACGGCGGGAATCCCGGCCGCCGAAGCGGTGGCGACCATCGTCGCGGCAATTGCGGAACGATCTCAGCCCGGCTAACTCGCGTGCTTCGGCTACTGTGCGTCGAACGGCGAGCGACGGCGGGCCCCCGCAGGTGTCGTACGGTCCCGGTTGCGGTATCCTGGCGTCAATCGTCACTCAGGGAGGAAGCAATCATGAGCACATCGACGCGCCGCAACGTCTTGATCGTTGGAGCCGCTGCGAGCGCTGCGGCGACGCTGGGGCTGGAACCCGCGCGCGCTCAGACTTGGCCCGGCCGCCCGGTCACGATCATTTGCCCCTGGGGCGCCGGCGGCGGCACCGATGCGACGGCGCGCATCGTCGCCGCGGTGCTGGAAAAGGAGCAGAAGCAGCCGTTCAACGTCATCAACCGCACCGGCGGCTCGGGGGTGGTGGGGCATTCGGCGATCGCCACCGCGGCACCCGATGGTTATACGATCGGCATCATCACCGTCGAAATCTCGATGATGCACTGGCAGGGGCTCACAGAGCTCAAGCCCGACAGCTATACGCCGCTCGCCCTCATGAATGAGGACCCGCCCGGCGTGCAGGTTGCGGGCGCGAGCCCGCATAAGACGGTGAAGGAGTTGGCCGACGCCATCAAGGCGGCGCCTGCCGGCAAGCTGAAAGCGTCAGGCACCGGCCAAGGCGGCATCTGGCATCTGGCGCTGGTCGGGTGGCTCACCGCCATGGGCCTCAGGCCCGATCACGTGGCCTGGGTTCCGTCGAACGGAGCGGCGCCGGCGATGCAGGACCTCGCCGCCGGCGGCCTCGATCTCGTGACCTGCTCGGTGCCGGAAGCCCGCGCCATGATCGAAGCCGGCAAGGCGCGGAGCCTCGCCGTGATGGCGGCGGAGCGCAATCCCGCCTTCAAGGACGTGCCGACGCTCAAGGAAGCCATGGGCATCGATTACACCACCGGTGCCTGGCGCGGCTTTGCCGGGCCCAAGGGAATGCCGGCCGATATCGCCAGGGCCATGACGGCGGCGCTGAAGAAGGTTAACGAGTCCGCCGAGTTCCGCGAGTTCATGGCCAATCGTGGGTTCGGCGTGAAATGGGCGGACGGTGCAGGCTTCGCCAAGTTCATGGACGAGGGCAACACGGCGATGGGCACGGCCATGAAGGCGGCCGGCCTCGCCAAGGGTTGAGCCGGACTACTTCCAGGGGGCTCGCCGTGATCGCGAGCCCTCAATCCGCTGCACGTCTTCCCCGTCCCGCTCGGCCGCTCCGATGCATCTCCCCGACCGCGTGACAGGTCTGTTCATGGTCGCCCTCGGCGGCCTGGCCGCGTACGGCGGCTCGCGCCTGCCGCCGGTGCCGGGCCAGCAGATCGGCCCCAATGTGTTTCCGCTCGTGGTCGGCATCGGTCTCGCGATCTGTGGTGCCATGATCGCCTTCGGCGTCGGCCGCCATTACGAGGAGGAAGCCGAAGCCGACCTCGCCAAGATCAGCGGCCGGATCACGACCGAGACCGCCGATGCGCCATCGCACTGGTGGCGCGGCCTGAAGGCACTGGTGCCGCCGGCATTGCTCATCTTCTATGTCCTGGCCGTCGACCGGCTGGGCTTCCTGCCGACCGCCGCCATGATTGTGCTGGCCGCGTCGCTGGCCTTGGGGGCGCGGCTGCGCCTCGCGGTCGCGATGGCGATCGGCGCGCCGCTGTTCGTCAATCTGGTGTTCGTGAAGCTGTTGCGCGTGCCCCTGCCTTCAGGACTTCTGCCGTTGCCGTGGCTGGGCCTGCCATGAGCACGGTGGCGCAAGCGTTCTCGCTGGTCCTGCAGACCGACGTACTCATCGCGATTCTGTTGGCGTCCATCTACGGACTGGTTGTCGGCTCGCTGCCCGGCCTGTCGGCCACGATGGCAACGGCGCTGCTGGTGCCGGTCACCTTCTACCTCTCGCCGATCGCCGCGGTTGCCACCATCATCGCGGCCTCCGCCATGGCGATCTTCTCCGGCGACATTCCCGGCGCCCTCCTGCGCATCCCCGGCACTCCGGCCTCCGCCGCCTATACCGACGAGGCCTACGCCATGACGCGCAAGGGCGAGCCCGAGATGGCGCTCGGCATCGGCGTGTGGTTCAGCGCGCTCGGCGGCATTGCCGGCACGATCTCGCTGATGGCGTTGGCGCCGCCGCTCGCCGAGATGGCCCTCAACTTCTCGACCTATGAATATTTCTGGCTCGCCTTCCTCGGCCTCATGTGCGCCACCTTGGTGGCGCGATCCTCGCCGGTGAAGGCGATCGCCAGCATGCTGATCGGCCTGCTCGTCTCCTGCATCGGCATCGAGAACCCCGCCGGCACGCCCCGCTTCACCTTCGGCAGCACGGATCTGCTCGGCGGCATCGAGCCGATCCCGGCGCTGGTCGGGGTATTTGCCGTCTCCGAGGTCATGCGGGCGATGCTCAACGCCGAGCCGCCCAAGCCGCCATACCGGCGCTTCGGCAGCATCCTGGCCGGCCAGCTGGCGCTGACGAAGAAATACGTGGCCCCGCAGGTGCGCGGCAACATCGTCGGTATCATCATCGGCGTGTTGCCGGGCGCCGGCGCCGACATGGCGGCCTGGGTCAGCTATTCGATGTCGAAGCGCTTTTCCAAGGAGCCGGAGAAATTCGGCACCGGCCACCCGGAAGGGCTGATCGAAGCGGGCGCCAGCAACAACGCCAGCCTCGCCTCCGGCTGGGTGCCGTCGCTGTTATTCGGCATTCCGGGCGACACCATCACGGCCATCGCCATCGGCGTTCTCTACATGAAGGGGCTCAATCCCGGCCCGACGCTGTTCACCGAGCGGGCGTCGAGCATGTATGCGCTCTACATCATCTTCATCATCGCCAACATCATCATGATCCCGCTCGGCATCGCCATGATCCGCATCGCCGCGCTGGTGCTGCGGGCGCCGCGCGCGTCCGTGATGCCGGTCATCGTACTGCTGTGCGCGGTCGGTGCGTTCGCCACCGGCAACAACCTGTTCGCGGTCGTCACTGTCGCGGCCTTCGGGGCGATCGGCTTCGTGATGGAGCGCAACGGCTACCCGGTCGCCGCGATGGTGCTCGGCATCGTCATGGGCACGATGGTGGAACAAGCCTTCGTCAGCTCGCTCATCAAGTCGGACGGCAGCATCCTGCCCTTCTTCAGCCGGCCGGTTGCCGCCGTCCTGGCCGCCATGACAATCGCGGCCCTGCTGTGGCCTCTGGGCGTGTGGACGTGGCACCTGTTGCGACGACGGATGTCGTAAAACGGCCGGGCATGGAAAGCCCTATCCGATCAAATTGCACCAAGGCGTGCGGTCGGGCCTTGGCGGCGCGGCCCTGCACGTTCTGCTCGGCCCGAACGCGGTGATGCTCAATCGGAACATCGGGCCGCATGCGCCCAACGATTGCCGCGACTGCGATCAGCTCCCGACCTCGTCGGAGACGCACTTCTTGACGTGGCTGGTGCGGGCCGCACCGGCCAGCTTCTTGGCCTTGGAATCGGCGTCGCACTTCGCCTTGGCGTCACTCTCGCACTTGGTCATGAAGCTCTTCAGCGCTGCGCCGGCCAGCTTCTTGTCGGCTGCCTCCGTCTTGCACGTCGCATAAGCGCTCGTCGCAACAAGCGACAGCGCGGCCGCCAACACGATCGATTTCATGGGCCTCCTCCATCAATGATATCGTTCACGACGACGGGCTCGTCGTCCGGCAATAGCTAGGATCGCAGCCAATGTTCGTAAAGTGGCCGGCGTCCATGTTGGCGTTGGTTGCCCCGGCGCGTGCGGGAAACCTGCACGGCACCGGGGCTGTCCTGCCTTTTGCATTCGCGGGGACGCCGGCACGAAAGATAAAATCAAACGAGCAACACGTCGGCGCGCTCCAACCCGGGCGACCCGATCAAGTTTGCAACCAGCACTTGGTCGCTCGCACTCCCGCCTGTCGGATCCCAGGACAGCAGTCCGGTGGCGTCGGAGTAGATGAGCGCGGCTCCGGGTGCCGGAACGGTATCGACGCCGTCTTCGAACCCGACGAACGCCACCTGGACGGCGGGGGCATCGACGTCGAGCGTGATCAGGTCGTCACCGGGTCGGAAGTCGAAGATGGCGTCGCCGCCTTCCGCTGGCGATGCGATGAAGAAGGTGTCGGCGCCGCGCCCACCGTGCAATTCGTCGGCAGCGGAACCGCCGTGCAGGTCGTCGTCGCCGTCGCCGCCGGAGAGCTCATCGCGGCCCTGACCGCTATGCAGGGAGTCGTCGTCGCGACCGCCCTTGAGGTTGTCGTCGCCGACGTTGCCCATGAGCGAGTCGCTGCCATCACCGCCTTCCAGGCGATCGTCGCCAACGCCGCCAGTTGGTGGTGCGGTCGAACAGGAATACGTCCTGGGACAAGTCCCCGGCGGAGACCACCTCGAGCGTATCCGGGTCGACGACGAGCCGGCTCACGAATGCGCCGGTCGAGCCGTGCTCGCGCACTGCGCCCGATGTCGCGCCCAGCTCGTGATTCATCAGCACCGTCATGGTGCCGTCGCCGTTGTCGAAGGCGCCGAGGCCGTCGGGAATTCCCACCATGCGCCACGGCTGACCTTCCGCGCCGGGAGGCCCGTCCTTGACGTCGGCCTGGTCGCCAGCCGACAGGATGGACACGAACTGGACGCCCACATGGGTCGGAACGAGGTAGGGCGTCTGCGAGGAGGATGGGCCGGTGTCGTCGAACGCTGGCGGTGTGGGTCCGTGGTGCTTGCCGTGGTTCGTCATCTCGTGGCTCCCTGTGAGGCGCTAGACGTCCGCGCGAGCGCAGACCTCCCGCCGGCGGCTGGAGAATCGGATTGTCTGACGTAGCGTGTTCTTGATCCCGGTCGAGGCAGTTGCGACTCGGGGCACCGCACCGCGCTTGGAACCAGGGCGATGCGTTGCCCGGCACGCACCTTTGCCGACGGAGATGACAGGTGATTGAAAGCTCGGTGACGGGATCTTGGCTGTGGAGAACGCGCGACCCACAGGCAGAGCTACCGTCGCGGCTATTGCCGAACGATCATCCGGCGCGCCAACAGTCAGCTAG
>Ga0081538_10003300_pt1 | contig 15307 bp, 19 predicted proteins | sample TabmetS5T2R1_FD_71022 | JGI IMG/M metagenome (GOLD analysis project Ga0081538, IMG submission 71022) | Tabebuia heterophylla rhizosphere microbial communities from the University of Puerto Rico - S5T2R1 | ecosystem: Host-associated > Plants > Roots > Rhizosphere ... | reverse complement strand
CTGGTTGGGCGGCTCACCGGTCGTGCAATCGGGATCCTTGCCGTCAAGGAGGGACCGGCCCACTTCGAGCAGCTTGCCGCCCTCTGCCTTACCGGGGACGTCAGGATCCACATCCACCGCACCTTCGCGCTCGACGAGGTTCCCGCCGCGCTTGCTCATGTCGGTGAGGGACGCGCATCCGGCAAAGCGGTTGTCGTCCTCTCCTGATGCAATCCGAACACAGTGCTTGGCCTTGTCTGCGTGGTGTCGAGCGTGAACTCGCCGGCACAGTCGTTGGTGGATGGCGGCGAGCAGACAGCAGGACAGGCGGCGAGGCTGTTGCAGCGCATTCTGGTCTCCCAGTGGCATCGTGGGTCAGCGCTGGGTGAGCGCTGCGAACTCGTGACCACCCGTTCCTGATCGCGCAGTGCTGGGCGTCGTAGAGCACAATCTCAGGGGGAGATGTCCCCGACACGACGTTGGCTCTGACGGCCGGCGGGAATCGCGGACACGTAGCAACTAAGCCTGAGATCTGCTGATCTAATGGCGGGCGAGCTTTAGGCTGCCGTTGATGACGGAGCGCTTAGTCGACGCGCAGCCAACGTCGCATAGAGCGGAGCGGGGGGCCGCTTCGGTTTTCAGTTTGCGCCGAGCGCTCCTGGCACTGGTTGTTGTTGCCACGCTGTTCGCGATCCGAGTCACTGCACCGAGGGAGATTGCGCTCACTGACGCTGTGCAGGATTTCATCACGCTTTCGATCAGTGTGCTGATCGAGTCGCTGCCATTTGTGATGCTTGGTATTGGGCTCTCGGTGGTGGTGCAGCTCTGGGTGCCTCAATGGGTGCTCCTTCGAATGCTTCCACGAACGCCGGTTCTGCGGCGCGCCGCCTTGTCCCTGCTTGGTGTGTTGCTGCCAGTCTGTGAGTGCGGGAACGTTCCGTTAGCCCGCGGGTTGGTTGTTCGGGGGATCGCCGTGCCGGACGCCATCACCTTCTTGCTGGCGGCACCAATCCTGAATCCGATCACCATTGTGGTCACTTACCAGGCGTTCGGTTTTTCTGATGGAATCTTGTTCTGGCGGGTTTTCGGCGGCTTTTTGATCGCCAATCTCGTGGGCTGGCTGTTTAGTCGTCACGGCCGCCCGGAAGATCTGCTGACTCCACGGTTTCAGGATTCCTGCAAGGTGCATAGCCACGCCCACGAGCAGGACAAGGGTGTCCAGGCGCTGCGAATGTGCGGCGCCGAAATGAACGCGATGCTGCCCGCTTTGGTGGTCGGATGCGCCGTGGCCGGCTTCATCCAGGTTGCCGTGTCGCGCGACCTGCTGCTCACTCTTGGGCAGAGTCCCGTGTGGTCTGTGCTCGCTCTGATGGGTCTAGCGTTCGTGATCGCTATCTGCTCAACGGTTGATGCTTTCTTCGTCCTCTCACTTGGATCACTGTTCACACCGGGCGCGGTGGTCGCTTTCCTAGTCTTCGGTCCGATGATCGACATCAAGATGCTGGCGTTGATGCGTACCACATTCACGGCCTCGACACTCGTTCTTCTGACGGCGGTAGTGGCTTTGCTGACGGCAGTGCTGGGGTTGGCGGTCAACCTTGCGGTTTGAAGACGTTCTCCGTAATTGGAGCGGGGCTGCCCTTGCCCTGCTGGGCGTCATCGCCACACTGTGGCTTGCCGCTACCGGGAAGCTCACCCTTTACGTGCACCCGCGCTACACCCTCCTTACCGTGATCATGGCGGTGCTAACGCTCCTGGTGCTGGTTCTGATGGCAGCAGTAGGCCGCTCGCCCGCGGCAGACGAAGGTCGTGATCACGATCATGTCACTCGCGTTTCAGCTTTCGGCCGGTTACTCATCTGGTCCAATGGCGCTGTGCTGGCCTGCGCAGCGCTGGCATTGCTGGTTATCCCGCCCGCCACGCTGAGTGCGACTGCACGGCAGAACCGGGAGCTGGTCACCTCGGGGCAGGTTCTTGACTCGACCAACGTGGTGGATCTCGTCGGTGCCGATCCGGCAGCGTTCTCGGTCAAGGACTGGGCCGCGCTCCTAAGTCAAGGCGGTCCCGAAGCGGTGCTGGGCAAGCAGGTCGATCTCTCTGGCTACGTGCTTGACCGAGGTAGGGATGACGTCTTCTTCATTGCACGCCTGGCGGTCAGCTGCTGCGCGGTAGACGCCCAACCGATTGGGGTTCCTGTTTACCGACCGGGATGGCGAGACCAGATCGAACCGGGCGCCTGGATCAGGATTGAAGGAGCCTTTGTCACGAACCCGAGCCGTGACAGCCAAGAATCGGTGGCGATCGGGGTCGACTCCCTCGCCAACATCGAGGAGCCCGACCAGCCCTATGTCTTCTGATCCGTCGAACCATCCGCATCGCTTTGGGCTCACGGCCGCAGTGATGATCGGCGCCTTGTTGGTCGCCGCGGTCGGCCTCACCGTGGCGAACACTCTCCAGGGTCCGCGGCTGCTGGATGCGCAGATCAACCCGGGCGCGGCGATCCAGAGTGCTGGGGAGCGACTGGTCTTGCGGGTTGACCAGACGGTTGCTAACCCGACCGCCGATCAGGTGACCGTGACACCGATCGTGCCGGTCGAGACCACGTCGGATGGTGCAGCCCTGATCCTGCGTTTCGCCCACAGCCTGAGGTATGGGACTGCCTACCAGATCGTCGCTCAGGTACAGAGCGCGACGACCGGCGCGTCCTCCACCTTAAGGTATTCGTTCCGGACCCCGGACGGTGCCTACTACGCCTTACAGCACGGCGAACCAGATACCGAGGTCGACGCGCCTGACCAAGTCATCCGCAGTTTCATCGGATCGACGGAGCAGTGGGTAGTGCGCAGCCAACCGCGCATCGAGCAGTTCGCCGTCGCCGATCCTGCGATCGCAGTCGTGACCTCAGATGCCGACGACGTCGGCACACTCGCCGTTGGCCCAGTCGACGGATCAGAGCCAGCCAAGACGATCGCCGACAAGTCTGATATCAGTCAACTAAAATCCTCGGGGCCGAGCGGCCTCTTCGGATTTGTCCTCACGCGATTGAGTGAGTCGGACCTAACTCGCGGTGGTGAGCTCCAGCTCTACGATCCTGTAGCGGACAAGTTGATCACGGTGTCCGCGTTCGACGGCGAGCCTGTGGAGCCGCTGGACTGGGCTTTTGTTCCAGGTACGACTTCAGTCGTGGTGCAGACGGCCGAATCGTCGTTCTACCTCATTGACCCGGTCAATGGCAGTCCGACTCAACTTCTTGGTGGTCACTCGAGGATGCACGGGTTCGTTCCGGGTTCGACGACGCTGATCGTTGACGACGACGGCGCCTTCAAGGCAATCGACCTGGCCACCGGCAGCGGGTCCGCGTTGCCTGCCATCGGCTCACCGGAGTCAGCGGACATCCACCAACTCCTGCCACTTGGCGTCGACGGAGGGTATGTCGGCCTGCTGGCGACGGAGAGCGGTGCGCAATCTGTCGTGGTGATCAATGAGGGCACCGTTCGTCAGATCTACGCGGAGGAGCCAGATGCGACGGGTGGGATCCAGCGCGCCTGTCTTTCGCCTAACGGTCAATACCTCGCGCTTGCGAAGCTTCCCCGCGATGCCGCCACGAACCCCGACAGCTCCGGATTAGCGAACAGGACCGAGTTCGTCGATATCACCACCGGACAGGTTGAGCAAGACGTAGCGGGTTCCGACATCAACTGGTGCAACTGAGACGCGAGACCTCCCGAGCCGCATCGCGCGAACAATTGGCCCGATCAGATTTGAAGATCACTTGAGCACCCGGCAATAGCGGGGCATTTTGATGCTGTCTCGGTCGGCTCGTGCGTTTGCACATCGACCGTCGCCAGCGGAGAGGCGTGACAGCCGTCAGGCTCCCGCGATGGGGACTCCGCTGTGTTAAGCCAACTACGGCTTCGATCTGGCTGGGGCTTGGGTGGTGCAGCTGCCGCAGCGGCCGAAGATTTCGAGATGGTGTTGGACGTCGCTAAACCGGTGTTCGGCGGCGATGCGGTCGGTCCAGCGTTCGATAGCAGGGCCTTCGACCTCAATGGTGCGCCCGCAGTCCCGACAAACGAGATGGTGGTGGTGGCCCATCGAGCATCGCCGATACGCCGTCTCACCGTCATCGGTTCGGATCAGGTCGAGCTGGTTGGCATCGGCCATCATTTGAAGCGTGCGGTAGACGGTGGTCAGCCCGATGTCCTCCCCGTCTCGGCGGAGGTCATCGTGGATCTGGCTGGCGGTGCGGAAGTGGTTCGTGCGTGAGAGCAGGTCGGCGATGGCGGCCCGCTGCCGCGTCTGCCGGTGCGGCCCGCTTATCACGTCGCCGTCCAATGCCGCGTCGTCACCCCGACCACATTACGACAACGATTCTCGATAAGGGCAGCGGTGTGGTGAGTCACGAGCTACTCCGGTGGGCGAGGGACCTGGTCTGCTGGTTGTGGTGGCCTGCCCAGGCACGGCAGGCCACGTAGATCAGGAACGAGATGGTGGTGACGTAGGGGCTGATGGGTACCGATCCGCCGAGGGCCAACATGATGCCGCCGAGCATGGCCGTGAGCGCGAACAGCGTCGACAGCACGGGCACCAGGACCGGTGAGGCCGATACCCGCAGCGCTGCGGCGGCGGGAGTAACCAGGATGGAGAGCACCAACAGGGCGCCGACAATCTGCACAGACACCGCTGTAGCCATCCCGAGCAGAATCATGAACGCGATGGACAAGGCGACACGGGGCACACCACGCGCCTCGGCGACCTGGGCGTCCACGCTTGCAAACATCAGCGGCCGCCAGATCACCAGCAGGCCGGCGATGACTATGCCGCAGATCACCACCAGTGACAGCAGCCGCGGATTGTCGACTGCGACGATCTGCCCGGTCAATAGCCCGAACTTGTTCGCGGCACGGCCCGAGTAAAGGCTGAGGCACACGATGCCGAGTCCGAGGCCGAATGGCATCAACACCGCGATGATCGAGTTCCGATCCCGTGCTCGGCTGCCAAGGATGCCAATGAGCAGGGCGGCGATCAGGGATCCGACAAGGGATCCTTCGACGACACCGATCCCGAACAACAAACCGGCAGCTGCGCCCGCGAAGGAGAGCTCGCTGATGCCGTGCACGGCGAACGGCAGGTCCCGAGCCATCACGAACACTCCGACCAGGCCACCGGTGAGGCCGAGAACTGCCCCGGCAAGGATCGAGTTACGGAGCAGGATGAGCAATTCCCCATAGTTGGTGAAGGAGAACAGCTCCGACCACAGGTTCATCACCGCGCTCCTTCGGGCGGATGCTCAGGCGCGACCTCGTGGCCTTCATGGGCGGTGTCAGGTAGGCCAACAACCAGGATGCGACCTCGGGCCCCAATGACATCCACCGGTGTCTGGTACAAGTCAGACATCACAGCAGTGGTGAGTACTTCGTCGACGGTGCCGATGCGGGCCTGTCCAGCTACGAGGTAGACCACCGTATCAACCATGCCCAGGATCGGGTTGATGTCGTGAGTGATCATCACGACCGCTCGGTCACGGGAGCGTCGGCTGGCGTCTATCAGGCTGCTCACGGTTCGTTGTTGGTTCAAGTCGAGGGAGATCAGCGGCTCGTCGCACAGCAGCAGCCTCGGGTTTCCGATCAACGCTTGCCCGATCCGAAGTCGCTGCTGTTCTCCGCCGGACAGCTCCCCAATCCGGCGAGCGGAGAAGCTGGTGGCGTCGATCGTGGCGAGCATGGCGTCGATAGCGCGGCGTCGGGTGCGGCTGGAGAGCGGTAGACCGAACCGGTGCCCGTCCAGGCCCAACCCGATGAAGTCGCGGGCGCGGAGCGGAATGCCGCGGTCGATGAGACGCTGCTGCGGGATGTAGCCGACATGGCGATGGCCACGGCGCACGGGGGCGCCGAGCAGCTCGATCGAGCCTGCGGTGAGCGGTTGGAGGCCGAGAACGGCGCGGAGCAAGCTAGTCTTGCCGGCTCCGTTGGGGCCGAGCACAGCGACGAACTCGCCGGGATGCACGTGCAGGTTTAGGTGCGACCAGAGGGTGTGGGAGCCGAACCGCAGGCCTGCCTCGCGAACTGCCAGGATCGGCGGCTTGGGTACGACGCTGCCAGCATCGGCCTGCTGGGAGCCGGCGATCGTCATTGGCTGAGCGCGGCCGATATGGCGTCCAGATTGGCCTGCATCCACGACACGTAGGTCTGGCCGCCGGGAAGGGTCTCCGTGAGGGGGACGATTGGAATGCTGTTGCGCCTCGAAGCGGCAAGGACAGCCTCGGTCTGGGGACCGGTGGTTTGCTCGTTGTACGCGAGCAGTTTGACTTGGTGCTCGTCGAACAGGTCCTCGGTCTGTTTGAGAATCGCGGGTGGGGCGTCAGTGTCTTCTTCGATAGCTTCACTGAACTCGTCCGGCGTCTTGTTGATCAGACCGGCAGCCTGCAGCAGGTACATGGGTACCGGTTCGGTGATCGCGACCGGATCGCCGGCGTGCTGGGCTTTGATCGCAGCCTCCTGCCGCTGCAGCTTGCTGAGCCGGCTGTTGAGTGCCGCGGCGTTGGCCTTGATAGTGGCGGCCTGATCAGGTGCGGCTGCGGACAGATCGGTAGCCAGCTGCGTGGTCAACCTCTTGACCGTGGCGATGTCATACCAGATGTGCTCGTTGAATTCCGCACCGGCGGGATTGCGGTTGCGGCCCGAAAGGTCTACGACATTGATCACTGTCGGCCTGCTGGAGGCCGACTCGAGCATGACGTCGACGAAGTCGTCGTAACCGCCTCCGTTCTCGATCACCACCTGAGCCTTGGAGAGCGCGAGTTTGGTTTGCGCGTCGGCCTGGTACTCATGCGGGTCCCTGTCGGGATTATCGATAATCGAAGTCACTGTCACCGCTGATCCACCGACCGTTTTCGCGATATCGCCGTACACGTTCATGGATGCGACCACACTGACCGGGGCGCTCGCATCGGTTGGCGAGGGCGAGCCTGGCATACCCGAAACTTGGCTGCCAGCAGAGCACGCCGAGAGGCCGAGCGCCATAGCCCCGGCCAGCGCGACGAGGCATTTCATGATGGCCTTTTCCAGATTCTGTTGCGGAGCGCCGCCTCCAATCATGATGGTGAAGGTACCGCTATTGAAAATGATTGTCAAAGGCGACTAGCGCCAACTTGATTACTTGTTCCTGCAGCTCGTCTTCGCTATCGGCAGCAGCCTCACCGCAAATCCCTGCCATCCGGACCGCCGACCGCTTCGAATCAGGGCAAGACCGTGTGAGGCTCGATGCGGACTATCACATCGCTGGTGGAACCTGGAGAACTTGGGTCGATGAAGAGAATGCGTGCGCAGGGACGACGAACCGACGAGTGTTCCGAGAGGCCACCAGTGGGCTGCACAACTGCGAGATCGAGCGGCCGTCTGCAGCACCACCCAAGCCGACAGTACGGGATTCCGGCTGTGATCTGCGTCCCCGATGCGACCAACCGTCTTCACGACGGCCAGAAGATCACCGTCGACGGCAGCTCCGGGACCGTGCAACTCGCGACATCTGACGAGCGGGCGACCACGGGCTGAATGCGGCTCTGCGCCGCTGATTGTCAAGCCGAATGGCTGATGCACCCACTCAGCCGTCGATCTACCTGCTGGCGATGGGTGGCTCCGTGACGGTCGGCGTCAGACGACGTGCTCACCTATCTGCGGCCTGACTCCCGCACCTGCCCGAGCGAGAGCTGCCGGCGTACTAGTGGATGGCGCTCGCGGAGCTCAATGGCACTGGCCGTTTCCGCTGTCGAGTACCTCACCTTTCGGAGCGGTCGTGAAATCCCACGCGTACCCCTGCTCGGTTAGTTGTAGGCGGAGCACACCATCGCGCCCGGTTATCCGGACTTTGCTTGTCGGCTTGGGGGTACGGAATTTGTAATGGCTCCGGCCACCTGTTCCTGCGACAAACTGCGCGACTCCTTTTGGGTCGGCCTCTCCGTCGGCATTCATGGGCGTGAACCGCTCGTAGTCGTGGTCGTGCCCGGCAAGGACGACATCGGCGGATGCCGCAGCAAGGATCCGCCACAGTGCATCTTGGTCGCGGTCGTTGCCGTGCGGTCCTGAGCTGAAGCGGGGCCGGTGCCAGTAGGCGAGCACACACTTAGGCCGGTGAGCCTCTAGATCCTGGCGGAGCCAGCGGGCTTGCGGATCAGAGTCGCCGCATCCGCCAATCTGGTGACATTCGGAGTTCAGCGCGATCAGGTGCCAGGCGCCGAGATCGTAGCTGTAGTAGCCCTTATCGGGCTCACCAGCGCGCCTGCCGAAGTACGCGAAGTATCCCCGAGCGCGAGGCGTTTCATATTCATGGTTTCCCGGCACCGGGAAGGTGATATCACGGTATGTACCCCAGGTGTGCGCGTACGATGCCTTGAAGTCGGGGAGCGAACCGCTGGGGTACTGGTGGTCGCCGAGGGTGAGCACCGCGTCGGGCCGGATCGCTCCAAGCACCTTGGCAGTGCCCTCCATGCCGCAGGCGTTGGCTTTGTTGCGCCTTCGGCCGGGTGGGCAGGCGATGTCACCGGCCGCGCCAATGATCACTGATCCCGGGTCCCGCACGGGCTGGGCGCCGATGTACAGCGGCGTAGCACCCGCCTCGTGGGGCCGACGCGGGTAGGGTGCGCCGGCAGCGGTCAGAGAACTACCTACGACCGCCACCGCGACAACAATCAAGATTCGCCACCGAAACCGCCCGGCCAGTCGCTCTGGCCGCTCGGCTGAGTGACCGCGGCGCCGGAGCCGGATATAAATGGGCGCGGCCACAGCCAGGAGCAGCAGGACCAGCAGCGCCGCTCCAACGCTCAAAATGAGATCCCTTCCTGGTTCGGCGGAGTCATCGATCACCGGGGCCTTGAACCGAAGGTCTTGGATGAGGCTAGTCAGTTAGTTCTGGAGAGCGCCATTTCCTTCGGGCTTAGGGGCTTTTGCACACCTCGCTCGCCCGACCCCATCGAACGCTTCGCTTAGTTGGGCTATGGGTCTGACCACCATTCGGGTTGTCCACCGACGTCTAAGTGCAGAATCCATATTTCTAAGGAAGTTGGACGCCTGGCGACGTCAGTGGACAACGATGCCGGGTCTGTCAAGGGATCGCGAGTTCAAAGTGCCTCGAAGGTCAGGCCGAGAGCGGCGTCGAGGTGGGCGTGGTAGCCGCTGATCGCACCGGACTGTTCCAAGGCTTGCGGGTGGCGGTGGCAGGACGAATGGCTGAGGCCGACGTGCCCGGCCTATTTGGGTAACGGTCAGGCACCCGTACGGCTGCAGCTCACCAACGGGCGGCATATGGGCGATGCATGGCTGCCCATCTTGATCGATCACTCCTCCGAAACGCATAACCAGGTGTCGGATGTTTGGCTAGTCTGCTGAAGGTGTGGTCTCGTGCATCAAGTCTCGGATTGAGGGGCGCGTGGAGGACGCACACTCCTGCAAAAGGGCGATAGTGAGGACAAGCTACCAACGACCTTCGATATGAGCGTATGCCCTAGTCACAGCAGATTTCAGCCGATATCAGCCGACATCGAGAGATCTCGAAAGCTATCGAAAGAAGCCCGATTTCGCGCTCTCAAGGCGGTAGCGCGGGTTCGAATCCCGTCGGGGCTACCAGGTGGAATAGCTAGTCAGTGGCTATTTCGCGTCGGGTCTCAATTCGATCGCGTCACCGTGGTACACAGTGGGTACACACCAGAAAGCGCTGAGGCCCTCGCCGAGTCCATGGCATCGGCCACAACATCGAGTCGGTCGCCAAAGAGGTGGCCGTACAGGTCGAGCGTCATGGTCGCGTTCTTGTGGCCGAGCATCTGCGCGAGCTCGCCATCGCGTCCGGCGCGGATGTTCGTGTCAGTGCGGCGCGCTGGGTCGTAGACCGACCCGGCGCTGAGCTTGTGAATACTCATCGTCACACCCACTAAAGGCTAACCGGGTCAACCCTGCCGTCAGACAAGCTTGGGGTACGTACCGACGACGCAGAGAGGTGTGTGGGACATCGGATTCTGAAATCAGCTGGGGTACGCGAAGCAGCCAGGGAATCCTCAGTATGACCGCTCGAGTCGTCGGCAGCCGCGTGCGGCTGACTGAAGGGCCGGTCTCGACAAGGGTGATCTGATCGGTCAGCATTCGGTGGGGCAGGCGACACGGCGCTCAGCGTTGGATGCCGCGGCGCAAAGAACGGGCCGACCCGAAACGTCGGATCGAAGCTCCGGCGGTTGCCGTACGGACGATCAGATCTTGATAGTCAGGGAACCAATTTTCGCCCTGCCGTTGACATTTTGACTCCCGCCACCGGGCGCCCGTCCTCGAGGTAGATCGTGCCCCCAAATGCACACGCCGCCCGGACCCGTCGCTTGATGGGGTCTCTCAGCAGCCGAATGGCCTCATGCAGTGCGGCGATTCGATACTCCGATATTTCTTCTGTTTGAATTACAATCTCGGCCAGTGCCTCATCGTCAAATGCACCACAATCGAACAAATACCGTATACCTCCTAGTTTGCCCTCGCGCGGTGGGCGAAAATCCATACACGCAAGCCGCCCGCTCGACACGATGATTCCACATTCCTCTTGAACTTCCCGAACACATGCCCCCCAGGGCGACTCCCCATCCATCTCCATTACGCCTCCAGGAATCGTCCAGCCAGCTTTATATGTCGGTTTCAGAATGAGCAATCTGTCCGCGCGGTCAAAGATAAGTGCGCCTGCAGATACTGGGATGGCTGGCAGGCCTATCGGCCACGGTTCGGGCCAGACTGGCGCGCTAGTGCCAGGCACGAAACCTACGTTACAAGGGTCGCGCTCGGCCGTGCAGAAGGTGCTGGCGGCCCCGGGGCATATCGGGCTAGCTTGGACGTGTTTGGTTGAAGATCATTTCGCGGGCGTGTGTGTTCCCGATTTGTGAGGGTGGCATCGTCCTCGCCATGATCAAGGCCATTGCCCTTGCAGGTAGCCTGCGGCCAGCCTTGACAGTGGCTGCGGGCACTGCTGATGGAGAACTTCTGGCCTGCGGTCTGTGCCTGCGGACAACAGGGCGCGGCGCAGGTCCCCGGGTGCCCAGAATTTCTTCAACTAAGCGGCTGGCACATCTGCTGGTCGGGCTCGCTGACGAGCACGCGCGACCCACGTTTACCAGTGTCGATATCGACATACCACTAACTCAACAGGTATTGGCTAGCCTGATCGCTTCATCCGGGTCGGGGGTTGACCGCTGACCTGGCGTTACCAGCTCAGCCAGCAGCTGCGCGCATCCCGATGTCGCCAGGGTCGGGGGACAATATGATGCCTAAGAAAATGGCACATCTCAACCGCATGGTTGAGTCATTCAAATTGCGACAGACGCGGTCGCGCGCGTCAGCTCACGGCGCCTACATTGTTGTGGACAGGCTCACACCGTGGGCCGGAGAGAAAGGTCGGCGGATGGGGTGTCTGCTCGCACTGCTTGCCGGGTTCGCGCCAAGAGTCGCTCTCGCGCTGGTCTGGATTTTCACGAACTTGGTGGACCGTGCATTCAACGGCTTCCTCATCCCGCTCCTCGGGCTGATCGTCTTTCCCTATGCGACCCTGTTTTACGTCCTTGCCTACAGCCCCGTTGGCGGCGGGGTGGGCGGTTGGGGATGGATTTTTGTGGTCCTCGGCTTTGTGTTCGATATCGGGCACTGGGTCGGCGGAGGTGTGACTGGTCGGCAGCGTTATGCGAGCGCTTAGCGCCGGGCAACGCATTTGGGGCGCGGCGCACGCCCCCTGGTGCCCAGAATCTCTTCAACAAGTCGGCTCGCACATCTGCTGGTCGGGCTCGCGGACGAGCAAGCGCGACCCACATCCACCGCGCTCGATATCGACATACCACTAACGCAGCAGGAACCGGCCAGCCTGATCGCTTCATCCGGGATCGGGGTTGACCGCTGACCTGGCGTTAACCAGCTCAGCCAGCAGCTGCGCGCTTGTCGATGTCGCCCCGGGTCGGGGGACAATATGATGCCTTGGAAAATTCTGCGCACGCGGCCCCCGAAGCGTCACCAAACTAACCGCACACGCCGAAATGGCACATCTCCACCCGCATCGGTGAGCCATTCAGATGCCTCCGTTCGACGACCTAACCGTCGACCTCAGTGGGCATCGAGAGCTGGCGGAGCGGTCACCGGCACGAGAAGCCGACCACCTCGCCGACCCGTTAGCGGAGGTGCTGCAAACCCATGGCCCGAGATCGGCCATGATCGGGTCTTTTACGACTCGCCAGAATTTAACGAGCTACGGCCGCCCGCGGTGTTGTTCCCAGGATCTTCGCTTGGCCAGCCGGCCCACGTCATCATGCCACCTACTCCTTCCCAGGTACCGCACACAGCTCTGACGTGGTTGGATACGAGACATGTCGGAGGCGGAGTCCAGCGGTGTGCACGAGGTAGATGTAGCGGTCGTAGGCGGTGGACCAGCCGGGGCCGTCGCGGCACTTTGGGCTGCCCGGCTCGGTGCCCGAACGGCCCTGATTACTCGCGGGGCGGTAGGCGGCATGGCAGCCACCGACGGTCCCGTACCGGTTCGAGTGTTGGCCCACGCAGCGCGCCTTCGTCGGGAAGCGCGACAGCTGGGAAGGTATGGAATCGAGATCGGGGAGTTCGCGCTGGATTACGGCCGCTTGCTGAAGAAGGTGCGAGAGGTAGTCGCTGAGGTCGGCGAGACGACTTTCGCCATGCCTCCGCAGCTGCACGAGGTGGGGGTGATGGTATTAGACAACGTCGGTACCACGAGCTTCGTCGATCCGCATACTCTCCAAGCCGAGAACGGCGTCCGAGTATCCGCCAACAAGATCATTGTCAGCGCCGGCGGCACCAATCGGCGGCTGCCAGTGCCTGGCGCAGAGCTGGTCGGTTCGCACCACGACGCGTGGTCACTGACCAGTGTCCCCGAGTCATTGCTGGTGATCGGCGCCGGAGCAACGGGAGCCCAGGTCGCTTCGGTGTTTTGCGAGCTCGGCGCGCGAGTCATGCTATTCGAGGCCGGCCCACGGATCTTGGGCACCGAGGACGAGGACGTCTCCCGCGTCATGGCGGACGCTTTCCGAGCTTCGGGAATTGACGTTCATGAGAGGTTCGGCCGGATCGTCGAGTTCAAGCGGGCCGGCGACCGAGTCCGCATGGTTTACGCCACTGATGGCGGCACCCAGCAGGTCGAGGCAAGTATCGCGGTTGGCGCCATCGGCTGGCTGGCCGACACCGCAGGACTGAACCTGCCCGCCGCTGGAGTGCAGACCAACCCCCGCGGCTACATCCAAGTCGACGACCAGCTGCGAACCACCGCCCCTCACATCTTCGCCGCCGGCGACATCACCGGCCGGCTGATGCTGGTACCGCAGGCCGTCCAGGACGGCTATCTCGCCGCCATCAACGCGGTGAGCAACCGCGGAGTCACCCTAACCCCGCCGGTGAGCCCGATCGGTAGCTTCACCGATCCCGAGTACGCGCAGGCCGGGCTGACCGAAGCCAAGGCGCGCGCCGACCACGACGTCGTCGTGGTCACCTCGCCGTTCGCCGTGGTCGTCCGGCCGATCATCGACGACCGACCGACCGGCTTCTGCAAGCTCATCGTCGACCGGGCGACCCACCGGATGATCGGCTGTCACGTCGTCGGCGAACGGGCCGTGGAGCTTGCTCAAGTGGCCTCGGTCGCGATCGCCGCCGAGATGACAGTGGAGCAGTTCGCCCGCATCCCGGTCTCCTATCCGACCTACACCAACGTCTTAGGTAGGGCTGTGCTCGATGCAGCCCGCCAGCTCGGCGTCGACGGGATCTGGGACCAATAGCGAGCTAGCAAGAGTAGCGGCTGAGCGTCGCCACGGGCACTGTGTCCCGCCGGCCCGCGCCGAGCCAACAACGAGTGTCAGCTGCTTGCCGGTGCCTGAGGTCAACCTGTCGTGTAGCGCGGATCTTGTGACCAGCGTGCCGGGCAGCATCGGTACCCGAAACTTGGTCAGTACGAGAACCGTGCGCCCGATGAGGCGTCGCGCCGGATCGCCGAATTCTGATTCATACCCTCTTCGGTAGGTCGATCCCTGCTCATCAGGCGGGAGCTACGGCCGGTTGGATCTTGATATTTGGTCGACACACCATTCTGAGCCATACCGTTCGGGTTCTGAATTACCACCCTCGGGAGGGTGATGACGCCAACACAGCTACCCGAGCAATCTAAGTCATATGAACGGCGATATTGGAGGCACGATCAAGTGCAACGACAGATGTACGAGATCATTTTCGTGGGCCGAACAGGCGCCGCATTGTGGGCGGAATTCGAGGACTGTCAGGTCAGTGTTGAGCCGGACACGACCACGCTCCGTACGGAGCTGCCTCATGACGGGGCTATCACAGGGCTCCTTCTGCGGATCTCTGACCTTCGCCTCAAAGTGATCATTATGAAAGTTCTGTCGTTTTGCCCGGGCCGCAACGACTTCTTATACGAGAGGTACTCCTCTCACCCGGAGCCGCAACAGTGGTCGACCTTCCGAGCCCCACAGGACGGAAGGGACGCGGGGGCAGCACCCGCCGGCTCCACCATCGGGCTTCATGCGCAAGCAACGACCCGAAAACCGAGGCGCAGCGGTCTGCGTCGACTGCGAAAGCAATAAGGAGAAGGTCTCGCAGCGCCTTCCACATTCCGCCATGGGGGAGGCGAGTGCAGCAGTCTGCGTCGACTGCGAAAGCAATAAGGAGAAGGTCTCGCAGCGCCTTCCACACGGCGTGGGAATTCAGACACACGCATTACGAGTCGCGAGCGGAGCGTCCGGGCTGTCATTCCGTACAAGTGGCCGCCTCATGCTGGTCTGGGTATGCGCGCGCCCGTCTAGTCTGTAGGCTGCTCGGATTGGTCGTCGTGGCGCTCGGCCTCGCCCGGGTCGGGCAGGCGGCCGCTAGATCCGAGGCTGCTTCAGATCAGACGCAGATCGATTGCGCGTTCGATGGCTTGTGAGCGCGACGACACGCCGAGCTTTTGGTAAACCGACCGTAGATGGGTTTTTACCGTATTGCGGGAAATGTAAAGTACTGCGGCGATCTGCAGGTAGGTGTTGGTGGGTAGCAGTTTCAGGACGCGGACCTCCGCAGCTGTGAGCGGCTCGACCAGTCCCTGACCGGAGTGGGGGGTGTCACTGGTGGCCCGCAGTTCGACAGCAGCAGTGATCAGTTGCTCCATGAACGGATCCGATCGGACGTGCGCTGCATGTCCGACCAAATAATCGGTCACCTGCGGAGCGGTTGTGATGACGGTGTTGAGAAAGCCTCGCTGGCGAGCGGTTTGGATCGCAGCAGCGACGATACTGGCGGTCATCGGATCGTCA
>Ga0081538_10003299_pt1 | contig 15312 bp, 16 predicted proteins | sample TabmetS5T2R1_FD_71022 | JGI IMG/M metagenome (GOLD analysis project Ga0081538, IMG submission 71022) | Tabebuia heterophylla rhizosphere microbial communities from the University of Puerto Rico - S5T2R1 | ecosystem: Host-associated > Plants > Roots > Rhizosphere ... | reverse complement strand
CACCTCGGCATTGGGCAGCGATTGTGGCATTGCCAACGTGAACATCGGCCCCTCGGGCGCCGAGATCGGCGGCGCGTTCGGCGGCGAGAAGGAGACCGGCGGCGGCCGCGAATCCGGCTCCGACGCCTGGAAGAGCTACATGCGGAGGGCTACGAACACCATCAACTACTCCGACAGCCTCCCGCTGGCGCAGGGCATCAAGTTCGACGTGGGGTGACGAAACGCACTCTGCGTTTCGTCATGGTCGTGCTTGGCACGACCATCCACGAGTTTGCTTGTGAGTGACGAACTTGCGCATCGAAACTCGTGGATGGTCGGACCAAGTCCGACCATGACGGAGTGTTGTTGAGGTGCTGGCGCAATGGACGCGCCGCTATCGCGTCTCGTCCTTCACCCAGTCGGTGTGGCTGAGCAGCATGATCATGTTCACCGTCTCGCCGTCCGTGGACAGCGGCAGGAACAGCACGTCGTCGCGCTGGGTACGCGTGGTGAGCGGCTGGTAGGTGCCGCGATAGAGCACGGGCGCGCGGGTCTGCACCACGCCGTCGAGATAGAAGGTCGTGTCCTCGGCGGACTCGCCGTAATAGGCTTCGAGGATCGACTTGCCGGTCGGATCGCGGCCGCGCATCTCCACCTCGTGCGTGCCGACCAAGCGATAGGTGTAGCGCCGGGCGTCCCCAACGACATCGATCAGGATCAACATCGGCAACAGCTGCTTGAGATCGACGGGGTCGAGGTCGCCGCGCGCGGGCATCGGCCGATTTCCGCGCCGCGTGTCCCAGTATGCGTAGAGCTGCCGCAGCGAGGCATGGCAGTTGGCGAGCAGGTCCGGCGACCACGCGGCAAGCGGCGCGACGCTCCCAGCGGTCGGCGCTAACGGATCGGCTGATTCGACCATGGCGATGGTGTGCTCGTTTTCATCCATGCCGCACTGTGCGGAGTCTCCCTTAACAAAGGGCGAATATTCAGCGTCTCCTCACACGCCGTTCTATCGCATCCTATAGATCATTTGGCTGATGTACTGAGCGATCGCGCGATCCTGGCGCCGAGCTGCGCGTTGTTGAGCGCGAGTGCGACATTTGCGCGCTGGCTCTCCCCCTGCGTCAGGTCGCGGATGCGCGCGAGCAGGAATGGCGTCACCTCCTTGCCGGCGATTCCCTTCGCTCTGGCATCCCGCAGCGCCACGGCAATATGAGCCTCGATCGTCTGCGCGGGAATCTCGTCTGCGCTCGGGATCGGGTTGGCGATCAGCGCGCCGCCGATATTCGACAGGCGCCAGCGCGCCGCGAGGATGGCGGCGATCTCTTCCGGGCTTTCGGCGCGCGCCGGAATGCGCAGGCCTGAGCCGCGCGAGTAGAAGGCAGGGAACTCGTCGCACTGATATCCGATCACCGGCACGCTCAAGGTCTCCAGCATCTCCAAGGTGCGCGGCAGGTCGAGGATCGCCTTGGCGCCGGAGGAGATCACGGCGACCGGGCTCAGCGCGAGCTCGGTCAGGTCCGCAGAGACATCGGCAGTGGTCTCGACCCCGCGATGCACGCCGCCGATCCCGCCGGTCGCGAACACGCGGATGCCGGCCATCGCCGCGATCCGCATGGTGGAGGCGACGGTGGTGGCGCCGTCATGCTGTCCAGCGATCAGCACCGGCAAGTCGCGCACCGATGCTTTCGCCATGTTCGGCGATTGCGCCACGTGCTCCAGTTCGGCCTCGCTGAGGCCGACCTTCAGCTTGCCACCTAGTACGGCGATGGTGGCCGGCAACGCGCCTTCGTTACGGATGATGTGCTCCAGCGCCCGCGCCGTGACCACGTTGCCGGGGTATGGCATGCCGTGCGCGATGATGGTGGATTCGAGCGCCACCACTGCGCGGCCTTGTGCCAGCGCTTCGGCGATCTCCGGCGCGATGTCGAGGTCGGGATGTGTCATGCGACATGGTCCTTTCGGCGTTTCTTGAGCATGGCCTGCAGCGTTGCCGGCGACAAGGACGGGCTCACGGTCTCCGGCACGCTGACGGTCAGCGCCGCGGCCGCTTGGCCCCAACGCGCGGCCTCCGCCAGCGATTGCTGATCGAGCAGGCCGCAGATCGCGCCCGCGAGTGCGGCGTCGCCGCCGCCCGTCACATCGCTCAGCACGACGGGGAAGGGCCGCACGATCGCGCCGTCAGCATCGGCGCTCGATGCGTAGGTACCGCGGTCGCTGAGGCCGATCAGCACATGCTTCACGTTCATCCGGTGCAGAGTACCGGCGGCGCGTTTCAGATCCGCGTCGGACTGCACCTTGCCGCCCGCGAGGATCGCAGCCTCGTCGCGGTTGAGCGCGAGCAGGTGGATCGGCAGCTTGTCTTTCAAGAGCGGCCGTAAGCGTTCGGCCTTGCGCGTGGAGACGGCGTCGACCGCCAGCGGCACCTTGGCGCCGGCGCACAGCTCCGCCAGGCGGACGAGGGCGGCCTGCTCCAGATTGCAATCGGCCACCACCATGCGCGCCCGCGCCAGGGCGGAGGCGCGTGCGCCGATCCGCTGCGCGGTCAGCTCTTCCATCGCATCCATGGCGGAGATGGCGGCGGTCAGGTCGCCATCGCGATCCAGCAGCGCGACATAGGTGCCGGTCGGCTTGCCGCTCATCAGGCTCATCGAGGCATCGATGCCGGCGCTGCGCACCTCGCGCAGGATGCGCTCGCCGAACTCATCCTGCCCGACCACCGTGAACAAAGCTGTCGGCACGCCGAGCCGCGCCAGGTTGCGCGCGATGTTGCAGGCGACGCCGCCGACGGTCGCCGCCATCCGGCCGGGATTGGAGGTGCGCAGCACCATCGGCGCCTTCGCCTGGCACTTGAAGTCCATGTTGGCGCCGCCGATCACGACGACCTGCCCTGCCGGCTTCAGCACATAGCCGCGGCCGATGATCTCGCCCTGCTGGCGCAGCGCGCTCAGATGCACGGTGACGGCAGCAGCGCTGGTCTTCAGCCGCCGCGCGATCGCGGCCGCCGACAGGGTCGGGTCGTCGCGCAGGAGGGCAAGGATCTGGCGCTCGCGTTCGGTCATGCTTTATGATCCCAAAGATATGTTTGGAATTATAAAGCGTACTTTCACAAACACAAACCCCGGCTTCGGTGAGCCGGGGTCTATTGCAACGATTGGAAGGATGGGGCGGAGCGAGTGCTCCGCCCGAATCTCAGCTCTTATTCCCGAAGAACGCGCTGTAGTCGTGGCGGCCGTCGGTCGGCTGCTGGGCGGGCTCCTCGTGCACCGGCTCCGGATTGAGCGGCTCCAGGGTCGCCGGCTTGCCGGCGGCCTTGCGGGCCTTGAGGATCGCGGCGTTGAGATCGGTCTGGGTGCAGAGGCCGAGCAGCACTGGATCACGCGGCCGCAGGTTGGCGGTGTTCCAGTGGGTGCGGTCGCGCACCTGGGCGATGGTCTGCTTGGTGGTGCCGATCAGCTTGGAGACCTGGGCATCGCTCAGCTCCGGGTGATGGCGGACCAGCCAGGCGACGGCGTCCGGCTTGTCCTGCCGCTTGGAGACCGGCGTGTAGCGCGGGCCCTTGGTGCGGATCTGGGGCAGGGGGATGTTGACCTTCGCCTGCTGTAGGCGGGCGGCGGGGTCGCCCTCGCAGCGCTTGATCTCATCGGCCGTCAGCTGGCCGTTGGTGGTGGGGTCGGTCCCGATGATGCCGATCGCGACTTCGCCGTCGGCAATGCCCTGGACCTCCAGGGGATGCAGCCCGCAGAACGCGGCAATCTGCTCGAAGCTCAGCGTGGTGTTTTCCACCAGCCAGACCGCGGTTGCCTTGGGCATCAGAATTTGCGCCATAACATCTACCTCCTCGGCCAGCCGCGGGGCGATCCGCGGACAGGCGGCCAAGACCAAGCTTGACCGATTTTTGGTGAAGCATGCCCCGCCGATGCTCAGGTAGCAACCTGGAGGGCCGCGAAACGTGGCGCTCCGATAGCATCTTTGGCAGCACCCTGCCAAGGATATAAGCACGCAAGGGGAGGGGTTAAACCCCGGGATCCGGCCTTAGATGGTCAGCATGATCTTGCCGACATGGGCGCTGCTTTCCATCAGCCGATGGGCCTCCGCCGCTTGGTCCAAGGGGAAGGTGGCGTGGATCTGGGGCAGGACCTCCCCGGCGGCCACCAGCGGCCAGACCTTCTCCTCCAGCGCCTGGGCGATTGCGCCTTTCTGGGCCACCGACCGGGGACGGAGGGTGGCGCCGGTGATGGTCTGGCGCTTCACCATCATCCTGGCGAAGTTGACCTCGGCCTTGGGACCCTTCAGGAAGGCGATGTGAACCAGGCGGCCCTCGATCGCCAGGCATTGGAGATTGCGGTTGATATAGTCGCCGCCGACCATGTCCAGGATCAGGTCGACCCCCTTGCCGCCGGTCTCCTGCTCGATCACCTTGACGAAATCCTCGGTCTTATAATTGATCGCAACCGACGCTCCCAACTCTCTGCATTTAGAGCATTTTTCTGCGGACCCGGCGGTCGTGAACACGCGCGAGCCGGAGCGGCTGACAAGCTGGATGGCGGTGGTGCCGATGCCGCTCGATCCGCCGTGCACCAGGAAGGTCTCGCCCGCCTGCAGGCGCCCACGCTCGAACACGTTGGTCCAGACGGTGAAGAAGGTCTCGGGCAGGGCGGCGGCCTCGACCATGGTGAGGTTGCCGGGGATCGGCAGGCACTGCGGGGCCGGGGCGGGGCAATATTCGGCATAGCCGCCGCCCGCCACCAGGGCGGTCACCTTGTCGCCGACCTTCCAGCGTGGGGTGTCCGGGCCGATCGCGACCACCTCGCCGGCGACCTCCAGGCCCGGCAGGTCGGTGGTGCCGGGGGGCGGGTCATAGGCGCCCTGGCGTTGCTGGACGTCCGGACGATTGACCCCGGCGGCAGCCACCCGGATCAGAACCTCGCCCTTGGCCGGCTGCGGCACCGGGCGCCTGGTGGGGACCAGCACCTCCGGGCCGCCCGGCTGCTTGATTTCGATGGTGCGCATTTCGGCGGGGATCGGCATGGCGGATTTCCTGCTGCGACAAAGGTGCGACATCCCTAGCGGATTTGCCGCTGCAATGGAATTGACCAGGAGCCCTGGGTAGACTGCCGTCACCGTCTTGTCAGGGCAGGAGGTGAAACATGGATCTCGACGAACTCGAACCCCGCAAGCAGAAGCCTCAGCTGCGCAACCTGGATGTGCTCTCGATCGAGGAGCTCAACGAGTACATCGAAGAGATGCGAACGGAGATAAAGCGGGTCGAAGAGAAGATCGCCGCCAAGAAGGCGCACATCAACGCCGCGGCCGGAATTTTCAAGTCGGCGTCATAGAAGGACCAGCATGCTCAAAGGAAAGAATGCGATCGTCACCGGTTCCACCAGCGGGATCGGCAAGGGGATCGCGGAGGTGTTGGCGAACGCCGGCGCCAACGTGATGCTCAACGGCTTCGGCGATGCCGGCGAGATCGAACGTCAGCGCGCGGCGCTGTCGAGTTCAGCGCGGGTGGAGGTCGCCTATCACGGCGCCGACATGTCGAAGCCCGCCGACATCCGCGACATGGTGGCGAGCGCGCAGAAGAGCTTCGGCGGCGTCGACATCCTGGTGAACAATGCCGGCATCCAGCACGTCGCGCCGGTGGAGCAGTTCCCCGAGGACAAGTGGGACGCCATCATCGCGATCAACCTGTCCTCTGCTTTCCACGCGACCAAGGCGGCGTTGCCCGGCATGCGGGCGCGCAAGTGGGGCCGCATCATCAACATCGCCTCCGCCCACGGCCAGGTCGCCTCGGCCGAGAAGTCGGCCTATGTGTCAGCCAAGCATGGGATTATAGGCCTGACGAAAGCCGTTGCGCTTGAAACGGCTGGCAGTGGCGTCACTTGTGTCGCGATCTGTCCTGGCTGGGTGCTGACGCCGCTGGTGCAGAAGCAGATCGATGCCAAGGCGGCGGCGGGCAATCTCTCGCCGGAGGCCGCCAAGATGGCTCTGCTGGGCGAGAAGCAGCCATCGAAGGAATTCACGACGCCGGAACAGATCGGCCAGACCGTCCTATTCCTCTGCAGTCCTGCAGCAGAGCAGATCACAGGGTCTGCGATCGCGCTGGATGGCGGGTGGCTCGCGCAATAGGCCGAAAGAACGAGAGAAATTACCGTTTCTGGTTAACGGTTTCTTCACGTCTCCGAACTAAATTGGCACGCAGGAAGGTGGGCTCCCCACCTCTCCTCCTGGATCTTCGATCCAGTTTCATGCCTCCCTGTCTAACTTGCACCGCCGGCTTTCCGGCGGTGTTTTTTTTGCGCGTGCAAAGTGTGCGTCTGATGACAACCAAGTGAAATGTCAACTCGATTGTTCGCTTGACGGCGCAAAGGGGCGTTCATAGGCTGCACCCCGCTGAAGAACCTAGGCGCAAACGCCAGGGGCAAGTTAGACAGGCAGAGGCTTGAGAACGAGAGGGCCGCCACCGCAAGGTGCAGCGGCCCTCCGCTTTTTTCGGACTCACTTTCGCTGCACAAGAAATGGAGCAAACAAAGACTGGCCGGGCTTGCGCCCGGCCAGTCCGAACAACGCAGATCGGATGAGCTCTGCGCGATCGAAGGCGACTTAGGCCGCCTTGTTCTCAATCACCTGCGGCTTGCTTTCGGTGCTGATCTTCACCTGCCGCGGCTTCATCGCTTCCGGCACTTCGCGCACGAGGTCGACGTGCAGCAGGCCGTTGACCAGCGACGCGCCGTTGACGCGGATGTGGTCGGCCAGCGTGAAGCGACGCTCGAAGGCGCGACCGGCGATGCCGCGATAGAGGTACGACTGCTCGTCCTCGTCCTTGGCATTCTTGCCGGCGATCAGAAGCTGGTTGTCCTGAGTGGTGATGGTGAGATCGCTCTCACCGAAGCCAGCGACCGCCATCGTGATGCGATAGGTGTCGTCGCCGGTCCGCTCGATGTTGTACGGCGGATAGGAGAGCGAGCTGTCGTCGATCCGGGTCGCCGCATCCATCAGGCGCGACAGACGGTCAAAACCGACGGTGGAACGGAAAAGGGGAGAAAGGTCGAACGTACGCATAGCATGTCCTCCAATGAGCAACATGGTTGAGAATGTGAGTCGCCGAATCCATTGGCCGACCCGTGTTTGCACCGAAGCCGCAAGGGCCTTCGGTAACCGTCATGTAGGGCTTAAATCCACGATTTCAAGCATCGGGATAGGGTGGGTTGACCACCTTAAAATGCCCCTCTAAGTGTTTGTTAACGGCTTTGACCTATTCCAGCTTAACGCCCGGAAGCGGTCGTAAAGCCAGTTCTGGCGAGTCAGAAAGAAGTCGGATCGCTGCATGTCGGCCACCGTAGAGTTCTTCGACCGCACCATGATGGAGGCGATGGCGCTCTTGGCCGAGACGCGCCGCTATCTGATCGATCGCTCCGAAACCGAACGCAAGGGCATGCCGATCGAGACCGGCCTTGCCGCCAGCATGGAATCCATGCGGCTGGTGGCGCGCCTGACGCAGGTGCTGGCCTGGCTGCTCACCCATCGCGCGGTGCACGCCGGCGAGATGAACCTGATCGAAGCGACCCGGCCTGACCGCCGCCTCGGTGGCCGCGAGCTGTGCCTCAACACCGATGGCGAAGACGATGCCAGCATGCCGGAGGAACTGCGCAGCCTGCTCGCGCGCTCGCTCTCGCTCTATCGCCGCATCGCCCGCCTCGACGAGCAGGCCGCACAGCGCGCGGTCGAGCAGCTGCGCAAGAACGAACTCACCTATCCCGGCAAGGGCGCCTAGCTGCACCCCCTCAGAATTACGCGACCCGTGAGAGCCGCCACGCGAGCTGTCTCGTTTGCTCGATCGCGTCGGCCGATCGCAGCTTGGCGCGGATCAGGGATAGAGGCCGCTCGACAAGAGCGACGGTGAGGTACGAGAGGGCAAAGGTCGCCGCGATCGCCAGCACATCGACCCACGCATCGGAACGACCAAGCAGTCCGGACATGGCCGCTCGGCACGGGATGTGCAGCAGAAACACCGGATAGGCCAGATCGCCGAGCGCGACATCCCACTTCGGCGTCGGCATGTTCTTGAGGGCGACGATCGATAGAGCCGCAATGACGATCGAGGCGTGCAGGCCGCCCGCTTGCGCGACATCAAGAGGCATCCGGAGGCCGACAACAACGAGCATGCAGCAGGCCGCTATTGCCAGCTTTGGCGAGAACACCGGCACCTTCTCTCGAAACTGATAGATCATGGCGCCGGTCGCAAAGGCAACCGAGGATCCATAGGGCGTGAAGTAGAGCCAATCGATCGAGGCGCCGCGAAGGATCGCGACGACCGTGATCGCCAGTGAGCAGAAGAACCAGAGCGAGGTGAGCAGCTTCGATCTGCCGAAGATGGCGCCGATCAGGATGAAATGGATGATCTCAACGTGAAGGGACCACGCCGGCACAAGCAGAATGGGTGAGCGCGGCTGCAGCCCGATGATGCTGATGGTTTGCAGCCAGTCGTGAGGCAACATGTACCAGCCGGCGGCGGACCGCGCCTCGACCGGCCACAGCAACAAGACCCCCGCGGCGAAAGCAACGGCGACGTAGTAGGCCGGGTAGATCCTGAGCGCCCGATTGCCGAGGTAGCGAAGATATCCGCTGACGCCGTCCGAATAGCTCTCATTGACGATCTTGGTCATCAAGTAGCCGGATAGGCAGAAGAAGCCGAAGACCGCGACCGGCCCGCCTAGTGCACCGCCCGCAAAGTGGCTTTGCACCACCATCAGGGCCAGCAAGAGCCGAAACGTTCCGAACATCGCACCTTCCCCAAAACGGTTCTGACGACACGAAGTCCGGAGTGCGCATGCGATCATTTTGCCGTCAGCTCAATTGCCGACTACCACCCTGAACTATAGGTGATGATAAAGTGGCGCCGGCCGAGGGCGAGGCTAATTCGATGAAAATCCAGCATCCTGCCGTGTGCGATCCGCACGATTTGCGGCAAATACGGTGTTGATGTGCTCCTATGCGCAAGTGATCCAAATGAAAAAGGCCGCCCGATTGGGCGGCCTTCTGTTTCAGCAGCGCTGTTGGCGCGCTTACTTCTTCTTGATCGACATGCCCTGGAAGCGCTTGTTGAACTTGGCGAGCTGGCCGCCGCTGTCCATCAGACGGTGCACGCCGGTCCAGGCCGGATGCGACTTCGGGTCGATGTCGAGATGCAGGGTGTCACCCGGCTTGCCATAGGTGGAGCGGGTGGTGAACTTGCTGCCGTCGGTCATCACGACCGTGATGTCGTGATAGTCCGGGTGAATCTTCGCCTTCATGACTTAACTCCTTGAAACTCGGGCGCGGTTATAACGAAGCCGCCCAGCGGTGGCAAGGGCGTGGGAAAGGCGCGGGCGCGGCGTCCTATCGCCTTGTTTTTGCGGACGGAATTGATTAATCCCCAGGCTGCGCCAGCGTCCCCGGCGCCGCACCAACGGGCATTTCTCATGAATCAGGCCGAGTTTGAGCGCCGCGCCGCCGAGATCCTGGACTCCCTGTTCGAGCAGATCGAGGACCAGCTGGGCGACTGGCTGGATGTCGAGATGAATGGCGGCATCCTGCAGATCGAGCTGCCGGATGGCGGCGCCTACGTGGTCAACAAGCACGCCCCGAACCGGGAAATCTGGGTGTCCTCGCCCAAGAGCGGCGCCTGGCATTTCGCCGCCGGCGACGATGGCACCTGGCAATCGACCCGCGGCACCGAGGAACTGACGGCGCTGCTGGCCGGCGAGCTGGCGGCGGCATCGGGTCGCGCGGTTCAGCTGGAGCTCTGATGGCGCCACGCTCCCCCAGTGACCGGGCGTCCAGCGAGCGCGAGGTCTCGCGCGACTACCGGCTGCTGTTCCGCCTCGTGCGGTTCGCGATGCCGTATCGCTGGTACATAGCCGGTGCCACCCTTGCCTTGATGGTCGCGGCGGGCACGACGCTCGCGCTCGGCTCCGGACTGCGCCTGCTGATCGATCAGGGCTTCGGGGTGGAAGGCGACGGCTCGCTGCTCGATCGCGCGGTGCTGATCCTGTTCGGCGTTTCGGTGCTGCTCGCGCTCAGCACCTTCGCGCGCTTCTACCTGGTATCCTGGGTCGGAGAGCGCGTGGTCGCCGACATCCGCAAGGCGGTGTTCGACCACATCATCGGCCTCAGCCCCGGCTTCTTCGAGATCACCCGCACCGGCGAGGTGGTGTCGCGCCTCACCACCGACACCACGCTGCTGCAGGTGGTGGTCGGCTCCTCGGTGTCGATCGCCCTGCGCAACACGCTGCTGATCCTTGGCGGCGCGGTGATGCTGTTCATCACCAGCCCCAAGCTGACCTTGCTGGTGCTCGGCGTGGTGCCGCTGGTGGTGGCGCCGATCGTGCTGTTCGGGCGCAAGGTGCGGCGGCTGTCGCGCATCAGCCAGGACAAGGTCGCGGAAGTCAGCGCCGAGGCCAGCGAAGCGCTCTACGGCATCCGTACCGTGCAGGCGTTCGCGCACGAGCCGCACGACCGCGCACGCTTCGCCGAGCGTACGGAGGAAGCCTTCACCACCGCGCTGCTGCGCATCCGCTGGCGCGCGGTCCTCACCGGTATCGTCATCCTGCTGGTGTTCGGCTCGATCAGCGTCGTCTTGTGGGTCGGCGGCGCCGACGTGGTGGCGGGGCGGATCAGCGCCGGGCAACTCTCCGCCTTCGTGTTCTATGCCGTGATCCTGGCGGGCGCATTGGGCGCGGTCAGCGAGGTGGTAGGCGATCTGCAGCGCGCGGCCGGCGCCATGGAGCGGATCGGCGAATTGCTGACGACGCCGCCGACGGTGGTGGTGCCGGCCAATCCGAGGCCGCTGCCGCAGCCGAGCCGCGGCGCCGTCAGCTTCGAGCGCGTGACCTTTCATTATCCGTCACGGCCGACCGTGCCGGCGCTCGACGACTTCACGCTGTCGATCGCGCCGGGCGAGCGGGTCGCCATCGTCGGGCCATCGGGCGCGGGCAAGACCACGGTCATGCAATTGCTGCTGCGCTTCTACGATCCCGAGGCGGGGACGATCCGGTTCGACGGCGTCGACATCCGGGATCTCGATCCGGCCGCGCTGCGCCAGGCCATCGGCGCTGTGCCGCAGGACCCGACCATCTTCGGCGCCAGCGCGCGCGAAAATATCCGCTACGCCCGTCCCGATGCCGGCGATGCCGACGTGCGCGCAGCGGCCGAAGCAGCCCACGCACTGGATTTCCTCGAGCGCCTGCCACAGGGCCTGGACACCTTCCTCGGCGAGCGCGGCGTGCGGCTGTCGGGCGGTCAGCGCCAGCGCATTGCCATCGCCCGCGCCATCCTGCGCAATCCTTCTCTCCTGCTGCTCGACGAGGCCACCAGCGCGCTCGACGCCGAATCAGAGCGCATCGTGCAGGAGGCGCTCGACCACGTGATGAAGGACCGCACCACGCTGGTGATCGCGCACCGGCTGGCGACCGTGCTCAAGGCCGACCGCATCGTGGTGATGGACAAGGGACGCATCGAGGCCATCGGCACCCATGCCGAGCTCATGAAGCAGGGTGGGCTCTATGCGTACCTCGCCGCGCTGCAATTCGATCAGCCAAGAAACTGATGTCGCAGTTGCCACGCTAACCTTTTTCCCCGCCCGGCTTAACCAAGCCTCGCTTCGCCAAGCCAAAAGTCGCACATCGACGTGTGGCGAATGCCGCGGCTGTCCACCCGCGATTAATCCTTCCTTAAGACCCTCAGCGCAGAAATGAATGCGCTAAGTACCTAAGAAGAAAAATAAAACTAAAATTTTATCGATCTGTCCGAGCGCGAGCCCGGATGGATCATCGGTATCTGGATCGGCGGTTCGGGAATCAAAGCAATGCAGACGTACCGTACCAAAGGACAGGATTTGCAGTCGGGCCATCAGGCGCATGTGCGCGGTGGCCGGTTCACCCTGCGCCGGTTGTGGCGCGACGATTCCGGCACGACGGCGATCGAGTTCGCCTTCATCGCGCTGGGCCTTGTCTATTTCATGCTGGGCATCATCGAGTTCGCAATGGCCATGACGGTCGGCAACTCGCTGGAAGCGGCAACCAACCTGTCATCGCGCCTCGGCAAGACCGGTTATGTCGACGAGCAAGCGGAGACGCAGGAACAGACCATCCTCGATGAGGTCGAGCGTCGAGTCGGTCCGATGATCGACATGGAAAAGCTCGAAATCACGAATGAGGAATACAACGACTTCGAAAGTCTCACCACTCCGGATCTTTTCGAGGACAAGAACGGCGACGACGATACGGATGATCCGGGCGAATGGAACGATGTCGATGGCGACGGTTTCCGCGATGGCGCCGACGGCGTCGGCGAGGCCGGAAATATCGTTGTCTACAAGATCATGTATCCCTGGAAGGTCTTCACCCCGGGCATCGGCCGCATCATCGGCAATGAAGGCATCATCAATCTGGTCGCCTATTCGGTCGTGAAGAACGAGCCCTATTGAGAGGCGCAGTCATGCTGAACCACCTTCGAAAGCTAAAGCGGGACGTACGCGGCGTGGCGGCGATCGAGTTCGCGCTGCTGCTGCCGATGCTGATCGCGCTGCTGATCGGATGCCTTGAAGTGACTTTCAAGATCTGGTCGACGCAGAAGGCGGAGAAGCTGGCGGTGACGCTGTCCGACGTGGTTGCACAGTCAACCGCGGTGACCAGTTCGGATCTGAACAAGCTGACCGGCGCGGTGGACAGGATCATGGATCCATTCCCGTTTGGCGCCGACAAGGGCAAGGTGATCATCTCGTCAGTGTACTGGCAACAAGACGACGATGCACCGAAGGTAAACTGGCAATGCTCATACGGCTCATACGGCTCCAGCAGCCAGTTTGGCGTGGAGGGTGCAGATGCAACGTTGCCTGACGGCTTCACTCTGAACGAGAAAGACAACATCATCGTTACCGAAGTCTTCTATGAGTATGAGCCAATCGCGCCGGGCCTCCTGTTCGACACGGCCGCCATCTATCGAAAAGCAATCTTCAAACCGCGTCTGGGGCTCCTCACGGCCGATCCCGGCTGTTGAGCCGCAACTAACTCGTAGGTAAGCCAATGAAAAAGCTCTCCATCGGCAAGACCATCAGAAAGCTCATGTCGTGCGACAGCGGTGCGGTCGCACCTCTTGTCGGCGTCTGCGCAATCATGCTCGTCGGTGCGGTGGCGGTGGCCGTCGATATCGGACGAGGGCAGGTGGCGCAGTCGAAGCTGCAAGCCGCGCTGGACTCCGCCGGCTTGGCCGCGGGCGCAATCGTCGGTCAGACTCTAGACGAAGAGGTGTTGGAGGCCGAGGCCAGAAAATACCTCGACGCCAACTTTGCGGGTTACACGGTCGACGCAACCATCAATGCAGGTGCCGACGGCTTCGATCTCGATCTGTCCGAGAACGAGCGACTCGTGACCTTGTCGGCCAGGGCAACATTACCGACGACCTTCATGAGGATTTTCGGCCACGATACCATGCAGGTCGCCGCCCGGACCGAGATCACGCGCGAGATGACGGGCCTCGAGGTCGTGCTGGTCCTCGACGTGACGGGCTCCATGTGTACGCCCAACTGCAGTAAGCGCGACGCGATGAGGGAAGGAGCTCTGGCTCTCGTCGACGACCTGTTGGGCGCCGCCAGCGAACAGAACACCGAAGATCTGTTCATCGGGATTGTGCCGTTCTCGCAGGCGGTCAACATCGGCACCAGCCGGACGGACTGGCTGTCCGACTGGACGACGCGTTCGGCGCAGGACAATTGCGTCGGCTGGAACCATGCCAACTGGTCGCATACGCATACCGCCGGCGAAAATCCGCGCTATTGCCCCACCAATGGCCCGAACGTCAGCACGCGCACCTGGCCGCTGACCATGGTGAACGACTGGATGTTCTCCAGCACTGGGGGCTGGTATTTCCAGCACGCGTGGGGTGGCTGCGTGGAGGCGCGCCATGTAGACGGGGAGGACGTCACCGACACGATCCCTGAGGACGCAGGATTCCCGACATACTTCGCGCCGGACACCAGCTCCAGCGGCGGCAACGACTGGCGAAGCTCGTCCGGCGCAAACCAGGTCACTTCCTCCCGGTCAGCCAACAAGGGCTGCCCGCCGTCGCCGGTCACGCCGATGACGAACGACAAGGCCACGCTGGATACGGCCATCAACAACCTGAACGTGGCCGGATACACGATGCTACCCACCGGCGCCGCCTGGGGATGGCGGATGTTGTCGCCCAAGTGGGAAGGCTTGTGGGGCGGGGACATGGATGCCAACGATCTGCCGCTCCCCTACGATGAGCCGCTGATGGACAAGGTCGTCGTCTTCATGACGGACGGTGACAATGACATGCCTGCGGACAGTACCTATGTCGCGTATGGCAGGCTTAGTGACGGATACCTCGGGACCACCAACGAGACGGCAGCGCAAGCAGAGCTTGACTCTCGTTTCACCCAGATCTGCCAAGCGATGAAGGACGAAGGCATCAAGATCTATACGATCAGCGTCGGCTCTGGCGTCTCGCCGGAGGGCGCGGATCTGTTGAGGGGCTGCGCGAGCCTGGAAACGTACTATTTCCATGCGACTGATGGTCCGGAACTTGTCCAGAAGTTCAAGGAAGTCGCGGACGCGTTGTCAAAGCTGCGCGTCAGTAAGTAACGAGTTTGCTCGACCTGGGGGCGGCGGCCGTCATTCGGCCGCCGCCCTTTCTATTCGCTGCCCCACACTCGCACCTTGTAGCGCAGCTCGAGCGAATCCTCCGGGCCGGGCTTCGCGGTCTGCGGCTGGCCGGGCAAGCCGACGAAATCGACGGCGCGCCAGTCGCTCCAGCCATCGTCCGGGTCGGGCTTGGCGGCAAGGCCAAGGCGGAAGATGCGGTCCCTACCGTCGGGAAACCGGAATACCAGCAAACGGCTGGAGGTGCGATAGTAGAGCTCGACCGTGCCGGACAGCACCTGCAGGCCGCCCTCTTGCCGCAGCGCCGGATCGAGCCAGATCGCCGGCTGCTGGTTGAGGTCGGTGTCGAGCGTGACCTCGATCTTGTAGGGATCGTCCGGCAGAGCGAAATCCGCCGGCACGCGCAGCTCGAACTCCAGCGAGGCGCCGGCCTCATCGTATTCCAGCCGGTGCGGGATCGAGAAGTAGTAGAGCGCCACTCCACCGGCGGCGAGCGCCACGATCGCCAGCAGCGCGATGCCGGCGCGCCCCAGCGCCTTGCCGACGGGCTGCTTGCCGCCACGCCTGAGGCCAAGCCAGATGCCACCGGCAAGGCCCAGCAGGCCGCCCAGCGGCCCGAAGGCGAACGCCGCCGCCATGCCACGGCCGCCCTCGAAGTCCGAGACGC
>Ga0081538_10003298_pt1 | contig 15319 bp, 11 predicted proteins | sample TabmetS5T2R1_FD_71022 | JGI IMG/M metagenome (GOLD analysis project Ga0081538, IMG submission 71022) | Tabebuia heterophylla rhizosphere microbial communities from the University of Puerto Rico - S5T2R1 | ecosystem: Host-associated > Plants > Roots > Rhizosphere ... | reverse complement strand
ATCGGATGGTTGGTGGCGTCCACGACCTTACCGGCCCAGGCCGGCGCCGCATCGAGGTCGTCGGCGTTGGTGATGCATCGGTACTGGGTCATAGTGGGCAGGTCCCGGTGGGTCAGCGCAGTCCCTGCATGACTCGTCGGAAGAACGCCAGCGACCTGATTGCGTGGGTGGCAGGCGAGAACAACGCCGCGCGGCGGCGCGCGGCGGCTCGCAGCCGCGCGAGGAAGTCGCGATCGCCGGCGACGCGGTCCAGCGCCGCCGCCAGCGCCGCCGGGTCACCCGCGGGGACGACGACCCCGGCGTCCCCGACCAGCTCGCGCATGTTGGCGACGTCGGTGGCGACCACCGGCACGCCGCGAGCCAGGTAGTCGGTGACCGCGCCGCTGCCCTGGAAGCCCGGATGCTCCCGGTAGGGCAGGACCGCCAGGTCGGTGGCCTCCACCAGGGCCAGGCGCTGGTGGGCAGCCAGGTAGCCGGGCGCGACCGTCACCTGCACCGGTCCCCAGCGGCGGCGGCGGGGATGCACCGCCGCCGCCAGGTCCACGCCGGCATGCGGCGGCGCATCCCAGGAAGGGCCCAGGAGGGTGAAGCGCAGCGGCCTACGCATGCGCTCGAACGCCGCCAGCAGCCGCGGGAGGTCCTTCCAGGGGCTGGCGAAGCCGTAGAGCGTGGCGCGCAGGCGGCCGTCATCGACGCTCAGGTCCCGGAGGGCGGGAGGCTGCCGGGACGGCGCCGTTGCCGTGGCGCCGTCGGGGATGGTGGTCGGCATGAACGCGACCTCGGAGGGAACGCGGGCGGCGGGGGTGGTGGCCAGCGCCTGCCGGGCGTAGCTGCCGAAGTAGATCAGGCCGTCCATCCGGTGGACGCCGTCGACGACCGCCGCCCACAGCGTTCGGTGCACCACCTGGGTCGAGAACAGCGTCCAGCCGAGGCTCTGCAGGTGGTGCACGGCCGGTGGGCGTGGTCGCCCCGCCCACCGCACCGGCAGCAGCTGCTCGGTCTCGTTGTTGCCGAAGTGGACCGACAGCAGGTCGTAGGCGCAAAGGTCGACGCCGGCAAGCAGCGCGTCGGCGGCCGCCACGATCCGCTCCGCCGGCCAGAACGCGCCCCGATCGTCCACGGGTGGGGTGCGCGAGCCGAGCCGGTCCACCGTCGCGCCCTGTGCCCGCAGCCCGGCGGCGAGGACGGCCAGGTAGGGCGGCACGCTGCCGGCATCGTGCTCCGGCCCGATCAGCAGGATTCGCACTGCTGGCCCCCGGGCGGTCGCCCGAGCCGTTCGGCGATTCAGCCCGCCTACAATCTAGACGATCGGGTCCGTTTGGCTGCAGGGTTCATGAGGGTCGGCGTGAGCGAGCGGTGTGGGCTGGGCTTCCAACTGCCAGTGCACCGGATGTGGCCACGAGGGCAGGCAGTCGCTGGCCAACGCGTGCGTGCACGCCAGCCCTTCGGTCTGGTACAGCCGGCGGAGCTCTTTGCGGGCGGGCGCTTGGCTGTGACGGCCAGGCGTCCGGTGCGGTCGCTGACCCGACACGCTCGTCGATCTCGGCCGGGACCAGGAGCCGCTGCTGCTCGTGGCGCACCACCGCCACGGCGGCGTGCGACTGGCGGGATGGTTCGAACCCGGTGCCCGCGCGCTCACGGAGTGGCGCCTTGGCCGAGCACGACCGGGATGGTCAGCGCGATCACGACCACCAGCACCCACACCGTCGGCGCGGAGCTGCGAAGCTGCAGGCGGCGACGGGCGACCCGGGCCGCCTGCAGCTGGGTGCGGCTGACCCACCACGGCGTGGAGCGCGCCTCCAGCAGGTGGAAGACCACCCCGAGCGCGGCGCCGTAGGCCAGGTGCCCGACCAGGCTCGGGAAGGTGCCGGCAGCGGCCGCGGCCGTCCAGGCCGGCTCGCCGCCCAGCCACACCGCCTCCAGCACGAGCACCTCGGCGCCCAGGCGGGCGAACGCCTGCGCCAGCTCCACTCCCACCGCCCCACCCCCAAGCACCAGCAGCCGCTTGGGCAGCTCGCGCCGGAACACCGACTCGTTGGTGAGCGGCCCGATCGCCTCCAGGCCCTCCACCGCCGGGATGCTCGGGTGGGAGCCGGTCGCGATCACGAACCGGTCGGCGACCACGCGGCGCCCGTTGACGTCCACCGTGTGGTCGTCCAGGAAGCGGGCATCGCCGGCGAGCAGCTCGATCCCCTCGCCGCGGAGCCGCTGCGGCGACTCCTGGCAGGCCACTTCCTCGACGACGCGGTGCACCCGGTCCATCACCCGGGCGAAGTCGACCTCGACCGTGGCGTCGAAGCCGTAGGCGGTGCCGCGGGTGGCTGCCGCTACCCGCCGGGCGGTCTCCAGCAGCGTCTTGGGCGGCACGCAGCCGGTGAAGGTGCATTCGCCGCCCGGTCTTGCCCGCTCGACCATGGCGGCCCGCCGGCCGCATCGGCGCGCCGCCCGCGCCGCGGTCAGGCCGCCCCCGGGTTCACCAATCTGCGAGACCTCCTCGGTGACGATGACGCGAGGGTGCCCCGTCTCGGACAGGGCCGAAATCCTTCCCGTCAGCGGGCGTTCCCGAACTTGATGGTCGGGTTCCGGAAGTACCTGCACGCTTCGGCAGCAAGGGGTGCGGCGGTGGCGGGTTCGCCTGGACCGCAGCGCCATCGTCGTGGTCCACCGTGACCGGCTGCGCCTCGTCCAGCCCATGTCGACGCGCCGAGAGGCCCGTCGCTCACTGTCAGCAGGCCGACAGTGGCGGCAGGCACCAGGCGATCCCCCGTTGCACCCTATGTGGCCCCGAGCGCGGGCCCGACAACCTGGGAGGAACGACTCGTGCTGCTGCAAGCCACCCCTGGCCGCCGTGTTCGGCACGGTGGTCATGACGCTGTCGAGCACGACCGAGATGCAGTGGGTGCAGCGGCCGGCCAGCGTCGTGCCCGGCCTTGCGACCGCCAAGCTGCTGCGGCCCTTCGGGGTGCGCGAGGTCAAGGGACGGGCGCTGGACATCCTGGCAACCTGGACCCACTGGGGCTATGGGGCGCTGTGGGGGCGGCGTTCTGGGGCACTGCTCGGCCCGCTGGGCCTGCCCGTGGCCGCCGCGGGCGAGGCCGTCGCCCTGCAGCTGCTCCCATGGGCTGCAGGCGCGCATGGCGAACGCCACGCTCACCCCAGGCCGAACCGCAAACCGTCCTCGAGCGACCCCGTCCCCGGCCCGCAGCGGGATCCCCGAGGACTGCACGTATGCCCTGGGACCACCCCGGGTTCGCAGGCCACCCGGATGGGCAGCAGCATCGGCTCGGGTGTCATAGGCCGATCTCCACCACGGCGCCGCGGGCGAACAGGTCCCCGACCCGCAGCCCCATCCGTTCGTACACCAGCCGGGGAACCGAGATGTCGGCCAGGTACAGGCGGCCAACCAGCTCGGGCGCCATCAGCAGCCCGGCCTTCGGCAACGCCAACGTGAGGGTGGCGGTCGCCTTGACGCAAGGGCTGCCGGCCAGGCCGGTGGTGACATCCAGACCGCTCGGAGTGTCCAGCGCCAGCACCGCCGCCGGCTGCCGACTGGTCCCCTCGATCAGCTCGGCGGCCCTGCCGGCCGGGTTCCCCCGTAGGCTGTAGCCGATCAGCGCGTCGATCACCAGGTCCGCCTCCGCCGAATCGGAGGTGGTCGGCACCTCCATCCGGCGAAGAATGTCCCACTGCCGCAGCGTTACGGGAGCCAGCTCATGCTCGGCCCGCGCGAGCGTGACGGTGACGGCGACGCCCCGGTTTGCCAGGTGCCGAGCAGCCACCAGGCCCCCACCGCCGTTGCCGCCGCCGCCGGCCAGGACGGTTACCCTGGCGGGCCTAAACAGCCGCTGGGCGAGGTCGGCCAGGCTGCGCCCGGCGTTCTCCATCATCTGCACCAGCTCGATGTGGAGGTCCTCGACCATCGCCCGATCGACCGCTCGCATCTGCTCGGCCGTGACGGCCGGGATCTGGTCGGCCGCGATCCGCGGAGGATCGCTCCACCACCCGATCATCTTGGGTGGTGGAGGAGCGTCGTGACCCGCGTGAACAGCCTCACCGCTGCTCCTTTCCCTCCTTGCCGCTCCGGTGAACTCCGGCGGATCGACGCCACGTCCACCCCAACGGCAAGCCGACCGCCGGGCACTGCTGGCCGCCATCGACGCCGGCCTGCTACGCCGCACCCTCCTGGTCGCCCGACGCCCGTGAAGCCGGGCAGCTCCACATGCCCCGCCCGCCCGTACACGCGGTACCCTTCGGCTCCAGCGCGGCCAACCCCGGCCGCCCGGCAGCGTCGCACCACCGCCCCGGCGACAAGGAGCCACCGCATGCCCGCCCCCAACGCCTCCTACTCCATCACCATGCGGGTCCAGCTCGACGCCGACCCGCGCGGCATCGCGCGGCTCACCAGCGCCGTTGGGGACGCCGCCGGCACCGTGGTCGCCGTCGACGTGGTCGAGTCCCACCCCGACCACATCGTGGTGGACCTGACCTGCAACGCCCGCGACACCGACCACGCCGAGCAGCTCGCCAAGGCCGTCGACCGCCTGCAGGGCGCAGAGATCCGGAAGGTCAGCGACCGCACCTTCCTGCTGCACCTGGGCGGCAAGCTGGAGGTCACCTCCAAGGTGCCGCTGCGTACCCGCGACGACCTGTCGATGGCCTACACCCCGGGGGTCGCCAGGGTCTGCCGGGCGATCGCCGAGCACCCGGAGGACGCCCGCAAGCTCACCATCAAGCGCAACACCGTGGCGGTGGTCACCGACGGCTCGGCGGTGCTGGGGCTGGGCAACATCGGCCCCGCCGCCGCCCTGCCGGTGATGGAGGGCAAGGCGCTGCTGTTCAAGCAGTTCGCCGGGGTCGACGCCTGGCCGGTCTGCCTGGACACCCAGGACACCGACGAGATCGTCCGCACGGTCGAGCTGCTCGCCCCCGCCTACGGCGGCGTGAACCTCGAGGACATCGCCGCGCCGCGCTGCTTCGAGGTCGAGCGCCGCCTGCGCTCCTCGCTCGACATCCCCGTGTTCCACGACGACCAGCACGGCACCGCCATCGTGGTGCTGGCCGCGCTGCGCAACGCGCTGCGGGTGGTGGGCAAGCAGCTGCCCGACGTCCGGGTCGTGCTGTCGGGCGCCGGCGCGGCCGGGGTCGCGATCATCAAGATCCTCCAGGCCGAGGGCGCGGTGGAGATCGTCGACTGCGACCGCTCCGGGATCCTGCACCCAGGCCGCGAGGGGCTGGACTCCAGCAAGCGGTGGGTCGCCGAGCACACCAACCCGCAGCGCCGCCAGGGCAGCCTGCGCGACGCGCTCGCCGGCGCCGACGTGTTCATCGGCGTGAGCGGCCCCAACCTCCTGGAGCCCGACGACCTCGCCGCCATGGCCGACCGGGCGATCGTGTTCGCCCTGGCCAACCCCGACCCCGAGGTCGACCCCGCGGGCGCCCGCCGCCACGCCGCGGTGGTGGCCACCGGCCGCAGCGACGAGCCCAACCAGATCAACAACGTGCTCGCCTTCCCCGGCGTCTTCCGGGGAGCGCTGGACGCCCAGGCGCGCGGAATCTCCGAGGCGATGAAGGTCGCCGCGGCGCGCGCCATCGCCGCCTGCGTCCACGACGACGAGCTGCGGCCCGACTACATCGTGCCGAGCGTGTTCGACCGCACCGTGGCCCCGGCGGTCGCCGGCGCCGTCCGCCAGGCCGCCGAGGCCGACCGCCGTGGGCAGCCCGGCGGGCCGGCGCCGAGCCCACCGGGCAGCCAGGAGGCCGGGGGGACCGCAGGGCCCGGGGCGGGGTGAGCGCGTCGGGGCCGCCCGGCGTCGACGCCGCCGGGGTGACGGCCTGGTTCCGCAGCGGGATCCCCGCGGCACGGCCCCCGCTGGCCTTCGAGCGGCTCCCCGGCGGCCGCTCCAACCTGACCTACCGGGTGCGTGACGCCGCCGGGGCCGACTTCGTGCTGCGCCGGCCGCCGCTGCACGGGGTGCTCCCGTCCGCCCACGACATGGCCCGCGAGCACCGCATCATCGCCGCCCTCGCCGCCACCGACGTGCCGGTGCCCGCCGCCATGGGGTTGTGCGAGGACCCGGCGGTGACCGGCGCGCCGTTCTACGTGATGGGCTACGTCGACGGCACGGTCCCCAGGGACGAGGAGACCGTGGCGGCCGTCTTCGACGAGCCGGCGCGGGCGGCCGCCGCCGGCTCGCTGGTCGACGCCCTGGTCGCGCTCCACCGGGTCGACCCCGACGCCGTCGGGCTCGGCCAGCTCGGCCGCCGCGAGGGCTACCTGGAACGGCAGCTGCGGCGCTGGAAGCGCCAGCTGGAGCAGTCAGGCACCCGCCAGCTGCCGGTCCTGGACGAGGTGCACCGACGCCTGGCCGCCTCCGTCCCCGCCCAGGTCGGCCCCGCGCGGATCGTGCACGGCGACTACCGGCTCGACAACGTGGTCCTCTCCCCCGCCGGCCAGGTGCTGGCCGTGCTCGACTGGGAGCTGTGCACCCTCGGGGACCCGCTCGCCGACGTCGGGTTGCTGCTGGTCTACTGGGCCGAGCCCGGCGACAGCGACCTACCGCTGGGGACCGCGCCGACGACCCTGCCCGGGTTCCCCTCCCGGGCCGCGCTGACCGCGGCCTACGCCGCCCGCTCCGGCCGCCCCGTCGACGACCTCGACTACTACGAGGCGTTCGGCTACTGGAAGCTGGCGGTGGTCCTGGAGGGCGTCCACGCGCGCTACGCCGCCGGCGCCTACGGCCAGGGCGACGACACCTGGCGGGCGTTCGCCGACACGGTGGTGCAGCTCGCCGACCGCGCGCTGGAGGCCACCGCCCGCGCCGGCCGCTGACGCCGGCCGCCGTCAGACCCGGCGGGTGATGCCGCTGTCGGTGGGGGCGACCATGGCGGCGAGCTGGCGGTCGCGGAACCAGGGTCGCAGGGTCAGGTAGGCGGGTGGCAGGTGGCCGTAGAGCAGCACCCCCTGGCCCGGCGAGATCCAGCGCAGCGCGTCCGCCGGCGAGCTGTAGCGGGACCGGGCCGTCGCGCCCTCCTGCTCCTTGCCCGCCTTGGCCAGCGCCGCCGGCGTGGCCAGGTGGCGGATCGTCTCGTCCTCCAGCAGGTGGGAGAGCAGCACGAGGGTCGCCGGGTCGGTGACGCCGCTCATGATCACCTTGGCGCGGTGGTTGGAGAACACCGCCTCCGCCCGCTCGTCGTAGCGGGCCTGCATCTGCCCCAGGTGGCGGAACGTGGTCACCAGCTGGACGCCGTGACCGGCCGCGCTGGAGGCGTAGACGTCCAGCTGCGGCAGGGCGGCCGAGTTGGCGGCGTCGTCCAGGACCACCAGCAGCGCCGGGTCGATCGGCGCCGACCGGTTGCGGGAGCGGTCGAAGGCCAGCTCGATCACGTCCTGGACCAGGGCGACCGCCAGCGACCCGAGGCGCCGCTGCTCGTGGGCCGGCATGCACACGTAGGCGGTGTTGGCCATCCCCTCGAGCAGGCGCTCGGCGGTGAACCTGGTCGACACCGACGCCTCCTTCACCGACGGGTCGGTGTAGGCCGCGATCACGCCGAGGACGCCGGCGTAGACCTGGCTGCGGCGCTGCTCGGGCAGCGCCCAGATCGACTGGAAGGCGTCGCCGGCGGCCGGCTCCCCGGCGACGTTGATGGCGGCGGTGATCTCGGCGCGGTCCTGGCGCTGCGCCCAGCGGAGCACGTCGCCCATCGACCGTCCCGAGATGGCGGCGGCCAGCAGCATCGCCGCCAGCAGGTTGGCGGTGGCGCCGGGGATCGCCTCCGTGTCGCGCTCGGCCTGCGCCGGCGCCCGGCTGGCGTTCACCAGCGACAGCGCCGTGCGGTAGGCGCCCTCCCAGGTCTCGCAGCGCGGCAGCGGCGACCAGGTGTTGGCCTCCATGCCGGTGACGCCGGCCGGGTCGTACAGGTACACCTCGCCCCGCTGCCAGCGGCGCCCGATGGTGGAGCGGATCAGGTCGGGCTTGATGCAGGCGGCCAGCACCGGCCCGTCCCACTCCAGGACGGACGGGATCGCCAGCCCGCTGGTCTTCTGGCTCTGGGTGGACCCCAGCGCGATCACCGACTGCAGCGGCTCGGAGGCGACCAGGCGGCCGTTGACCCGGCCGAGGGTCACCCGCCACGGGACCGGGCCGCGGACGTACAGCTCGCGGAACAGCTGGGGACGGGCCCAGCCGGCCGGACCGACCCGCTCGGGCGCCGGCGCCACCCGCTCGACCACGCTGACCCTGCCCATCCGCTGCCGCAGCCGCCGCAGCGCGGCGCTGAAGTAGACCCAGGCCGTCACCAGGACCGCGAGCAGCACCAGGAAGGTCGCCCAGAACAGCACCGGGCCGGGCAGCAGCGACCTGGCGTCCTTCGGCCAGGCGGCGGCCGGGTCCAGCGGATGCCTTGGCACCTGGGTGACCACCGAGCCCATCTCGGGGATGCTCACCTGCGGCCACCTGCCGGAGTGGACGAAGCCCGCGACCTCGCCGGTCAGCCACAGCACGAAGGTGCCGCCGAGCCCGACCGCGATGGCGATCAGGAGCATCTGGTCGAGCGGGCCCTCGCGGCGGACCGCCGGCCGCAGGCTCATGACGCCGAGTTGGCGGCCTCGCCGGCCTCGGAGGCCATCCAAGGCGCCGCCCGCGGGCCCATGTTGGCGTCGGTGTCGACGATCTCGCGCTCCAGCACCGGGTCGATGCGGTGCTGCACGATGAACGAGCGGCGCCCGACCCGCCACAGCGCCTCGCCGCGCTCCAGCGTCGGGATCTGCTCGACCTCGGTCTGGGTCAGGCCGAGCAGCTCACGGGCCTGCTCGACCTCGCCGGGCGACTGCCGGTAGATGACCCGGGTCTCGGAGTCCTCCAGCAGCCCCTTGGCGAGCTGGACCTGCTCGCTGGACTGGTCGCCGGCGGCGGTCAGGTCCGACAGCCGGTGCATCACCGCGACGTTCTGGACGCCGTACTGGCGGGCCAGCTTCCAGCTCTCCCGCAGCCAGCGCGCGATCGCCAGGTGCCGCAGCACCACCCAGGCCTCGTCCAGCACCACGATGCGGCGCACGCCGTCGTTGCGCGCCCACGACCCCTGCAGCCACGCCGCGGTGCAGGCCATCAGGATGGGCCGGGCCTCGTCCTTGACCTCGCGCAGGTTGAACACCACCAGCCGCCCCGACAGGTCCAGCCCCGGCGAGGTCGGTCCGTCGAACATGCCGCGCAGGTCGCCGGCGCCCATGCGCCGCAGCGACAGCGCCAGCTGGCGGCCGTCCTCGGCCAGCCGCGCGATCGAGGTGCGCAGCTCGTAGGCGGTGGCGTCGGACGGCTCCAGAAGCCGGTTGACCACCTGCGGGATGATCGGCTGGCTGTTGTGGTTGTTGGCCTCCACCACCGCCTCGTGGTGGGCGCGCTCCAGGCAGGCATCCTCCTCGGGACGGAGGTTCCGCCCCAGCATCACTCCGGCGATCGACCGCAGCAGGGCCAGCTGCGCGTCGCCCCCGATCATCGGGTCCAGCGGGTTGAGCCGCAGGGTCCCCCCGCTGGCGAACCGGATCGGCTCCACCCCGCACATGGCGGCCAGCTGGTCGTACTCCCCCTTCGGGTCGATCACCCACGCCGTCCGCCCGAACAGCATCTGCCGCCACAAGAACGTGTTGTGGACCACGATGTCGTTGGCGACGAAGCAGGCGGTGGGTTCCACGGTGAGGTCGTAGACGTGCCGCTCGCCCGCGTCCTCGATCGAGACGATGCGGTCCCAGAAGAGGTCGGAGTCCAGCAGCCAGCGGTAGCGGTCCGTGATCCCGTGGACCTGGCAGAAGGCGCGGAAGCCGGGCCGGTTGATCCTGCCGGTGCTCAGGTTGAACAGGTGGCTGAACTGGAAGCGCCAGGAGACGCCGAGGGCATCCTCCACCTGCCGGAACCGTGCGGTGTCGACCCGCCCGTCCGGGCGCCTGGTAACGGCGGCGAGTTCGGCACGGAGCTGCGCGGGGGCCGACGGCGCACCGCAGTTCGAGCGCACCGCCCTGGCCCGGGCCGCGCACATCGAGGCGAGCTTGGCCCGCTTCAGCCCCCACAGTGGGATCTCGTCGAGGAAGGTCCGCTCGCAGTGGGAGTAGACGCGGAGGTTCCAGGCGTCGAAGGCCCGGTCCCCGATGGCGGCCCGGCGGAACCTGACGCGGCTCTGGATGCCGAAGCGGAGCAGGAGGTGCTGGAGCTGCCGCACCATCGGCTCCGAGGCGAGCGTCGTCTCGATCCCGGTCCTGGAGACCGTGCCGTCGCACATCCAGAAGACGCCGAGGAAGCGGGCGAGCTGGTCGGCCGGCAGCCGGTAGACCGAGTCCGGGATGACCTTGTGCTTGGCGAGGGCCCTCGGAACGCCGTGGCGGCGCAGCAGCGTCGCGACCGTCCCACGGCGGCTTGAGTGCCCAGGAGCGTAGCGGCTGGGCTGACCCTTGACGTTGCCGTTGCGCGTTCGCGTCGCGGTCAGCGTGGGCGCGCCGCAGCCACAGGCGCAACGGCCGTCCGGCGGCGAGTCGAAGGTCACGTGCCCGGTGAGGGCGTAGTCGAAGCGTCCGACGTGGCGCACCTCGAAGCCGAGGCGGCGTCCGGCCGCCCGCATCCGGTCGATGATCTCCGGCTCGTCAGAGGTGAAGCGCACGCCGCCGGTCTGGCTGGGGACGTAGCAGCCCTCCGCAAGCATCACCGCGAGGACATCCACCTCCTCGTCGGGGATGCGGACGGGCTGCTCGGGGAACGGCACCCTCGCCGGCAACGCGGCCGTCTCACCGATGCTCAGGGTATCGGCTCGCCGCCATCCGTCGGGCATCAGGAAAGGATGCTCGGGCGTCGTCGTAACCGAACGGCCAGAGGCGAACGTGACGCGAAGGCAGGAGGAGACGCCGACGTCAACCTTGGCAGTAATTGGAACGGCTTCGATCCGCTGCCGGTCGCGCAGAGTGAGCACGCGGTCGAACTCGGGATCCTTGAACACCTGAGCGATCGTCCGCGGCACCCCTGACCTGGGGTCCACGACCTCGGTGTCCTCGTCGAGGCACTTCACCAGCGACGATTTCGCATACCCAATTTGCCCGATCACCAGCATGTTGGGACCGGTGATCTCCTTGCCGTACAACGACCAGGCGTCGTAGCAGAACGAGCCGCCGAAGACGTCGCGGCCGATGTAGACGCCCTCGCTGCCCAGCCCGCCTTCGGAAATAAAGGGGTAGGCGGCCTGGAGGTGGGCGGTGGTCACCCGGTGCGCGGGGCGGCGCGGCTTGATCCTCATTTCAGGCCCCGTCCCATCGGCAACGTGTAAGAGAATGTGAGTTCCTGTTCGCCGTCGCAGCGTTGCAGTTCCAGGCGGGCCTGGCCGGCGGCGTGCTCGACCTCGCCGCAGGCCTCGGCGAGGGCCTCGGGGTTGTCGGCGGTGACGGTGACGTAGCCGGAGAAGCGCACGTCGGCGTGGCCGTCGGCCAGCTCCTGCTCGCGCCTGGAGACGGCCTCGGCCTGGTTGCGGCGCTTGGCGGTGCCGAGGAAGCCCAGCTTCTGGCGCAGCTCCTCGTCGGCCACGTCGGCGGTCTTGGCGAACCCGACCGCCCGCATCGCCTTCAGCGGCGGCACCGGCTCCATGGTGACCGACACGGTCCGCATCGAGCGGGTCTGCACCAGCAGCGGTGCCAGGAAGTCCGGGCCGACGTCGATCCGGGGCCACTCCGCGACCCAGTAGGTGGCATGCACGACGTCGTTGGTCCGGTAGTGGCCCCAGCGCTCCTCGGTGTGCAGGGGCCAGGCGTTGCGGGGTGAGACGCCGCCCTGGCGGTCGGGGTCGACGCTGTCGAGGCGGGCGAGGTTGGCGCGGGCGTGCGGGTCGTAGGAGAGCCTGATGGTGGCGGCCAGCCGCCGCGGGCCGAGCGCGTGCAGCACCTCGACCTCGGCCGACTCCAGCCGCCTCGCCATGGTCTCCAGCTCGCGGGCCAGCACCATGCAGGCGCCGGTGTCCTTGCCGCCCGCCTGCTTGATCGCCCGGTTCGCCTTGCTCGCGTTGACCTGCAGCACGATGAACAGCTCGTGCTGCTCGGTCACCGGGGCGGCGGCGTGGGTGAGGCGCAGGTAGCTCTGCAGCGGCAGGGCGTCCAGCCCGATCGAGGGGTCGATCGCCTCGCGCAGGTAGCGGCTGAGCGCGTCGGGGTCGTCGGGGGCGGTCCGCTCGATCCACTGCACCCGGCTGATGGGGCTGCCCTCGCGGGCCAGCCCGGCGATCACGCCGGCCCAGCCGGCGAGGCGGTGGGCCTTGTCGACGGGGTCCAGCAGCACGAAGGAGCGGGCCCTGGCCTGGATGACGGCCGAGAAGGTGCCGGCGGACCGGTCGGCGAGCACGCCGAGCTCCACCCCGCGGAAGGGGAAGGCGAGCAGCTCGACCTTGCCGATCGAGTCGGGCAGCCGGACGGGCTCGTCGCCACCGGCGAACCGGGTGCCGGCCTCGGGCGCGGACGAGCGGAAGCGGCTGCGTCCGGTCGCCTTGCGGACCATGAAGACTCCGATCAGGGGAACCCACTCGTTGAGGGGCCTGCCGTACAGGGGGACGAAGGTCAACAGCGCCCCGGTGCTGAGCAGGAGCACGCCGCCCAACAGCCCGAGGCCGCTCTTGAGGGCCTGCACCACCAGGATGGTGAAGAAGACCGCCGTGCCCAGGATAGCGAGCTGGCCGGGGCGCAGGCTGCCGACCCAGCCGCGGCGCTCCAGCGGGCCGAAGCGGTAGCGGATCTCGACGGGGCTACGCATCCGAGCCTCGCTCGCTGAGCTCCGGCAACTTCAGCGGGCGGGTCGTGCCGGCGTTGCCGCCGGCGTTGACCGGCGCCGGGCGCGTCCCGCCCCGCCCGGCGGCCGGCGCCGCCGGCTCCCCGCCGGCCGGCTCGCCGACCGAGCTCATGGCCGCGAAGCTGGAGGTGGCGCGGTTGCGGGCGGCGCCGACGGCGCCGACGGCGGCCGCGGCCGGGGCAGCCAGGCCGGCGGCGGGGGCCGCGGCGGCCGCGCCGCTGCGGAAGCGGGTCTGGATCATCGAGGAGACCACCGAGGAGCTGGTGGTGAGCGCGGTGGCGCCCTGGGTCGCCTGGCGCAGCGCGGCACGCTGGTGGCCGGCGGTGACCACCGCCGCCTCGGCCAGCGGGATGAGCTTGAGCAGGGCGATGGGGGTGAACGCCGCCATCAGCAGCAGCGCGCCGCCGGCCAGCACGCCCTCGAACTTGTCGCCCAGCCCGCCGCGGGCGAGCCCTGCCGCCGCCAGGTTGATGATCGCCACGATGAAGACCTTGGCGAAGATGATCGCGATCAGGAACTCGATCAGCCGCCGGCACCAACGCCAGCCGGCCGGCCAGATCATCGCCGCCAGCGCCAGCGGCAGGAACAGCACCGAGATGTAGATCGCGGCGGCCCGCAGCAGCAGCTCCAGCCAGATCGACAGCGCGCCGAGCACCACGATCAGCGCGCCGAGCAGCACGCCGAACACCGGCGCGGTCGGGTTGAGGGTCCCGGCGCCCAGCGCCGCCAGGGAGCTGCCGGCGTCCGCCATGAACTTCTGGGCGTCGGCGGAGGCGTTGTTGCTGAGCGCCGCGCTCATCCAGTCGCTGACCTCGATGAAGATCTGCGCCATGGCGGGCCCGACCGCCGACAGGATGGCGGCGATCGGTAGGTACACGAAGGCGGAGCGGATTGCCTGCATGCCGTCGGCCCGCACGATCGACTGCGCCACCGAGACCAGCAGGATCGGCAGGGCGATCACGACCGCCAGGGCGAGCATCACCCGGTACTGCGAGACGAACCAGTCGGCCGTCACCACGTTGGGGCTGGTGGTGTTGTTGATCATCCGGCCGATCCGCTCCAGGAAGAACTGCCCGGCCGAGGCGACCGCGGCGGTGAAGCTGCGCAGGGCGCTGTCACCGGCGGTCTGGACGACGTTCTGGGCGACGCCGCCGACCGCGCCGGTGACCGCCTGCGCGGGGTTGGCGCCGGCCTCGCAGACGTTGCGGGCGACCGGGTTGGTGATGGATTCGCAGCGGCCCTGGCCGGCCGGCGGCTGGGTGGTGGTCGTCGGGCCCGGCTGGCCCTGGGCCGCGGCGGCCGGCGCCAGCACGACCAGCAGCGCCAGCAGGACGGTAACCACCAGGACCGCGCGGGCCCAGGCGCGCCTACGATCCTGGTGCATAGGTGAACTCCTTGAAGTCTTGGGCTTGGGGGATCAGCTGGGACGGTGCGGTGGGGGCCGCGGGGTCGGCGAGCGGCGTCGGCCCGTCGGTGTTGGTGCTCTGCAGCAGCTTCCAGTCGCCGCCGGTCCAGCGGAGCTTGACGGTGGTGGTGCCCCAGCCTTCCTGGACCGGCCGGCCGCCGGGCCCGTTGAGCGACCCGCCCACGCTGGTGACCCAGAGGGCGACGGTGGCGCGGTCGCCGGCGTACTCCTCCAGCCGCCAGCCGACCGGGACCGCGCGCAGCAGCACGGTGCCGTCCGCGGGGCTGGCGCCGCCCGTGCCCAAACCCTTGGCCACCAGGGCGACGTCCCGGTCGAGGGCGCGCTGCTGGCGGGCGCGCGCCTCTGGGGCCGCCAGGGTGTCGATCGCCTTGTGCCGGCTCGCCTTGTCGAGGATCAGCTCGCTGGACAGCACCTTGGCGTAGTTGGCGGCGGCCGCGACCGCGCCCTGCTGGCTGTGCTCGTAGCCCACCGGCACGCCGGCGACCACCCGCCGTGGCCCGACCCGGCTGGTCGCCGCCGCGCCGGCCTGCGCCTGCGGGGTGGCCGCGGTGCCGGGGGTGGCCACCTCGCCGGCCGCCGGGGTGACGGCGGTGGTGGCCGGCGCGGCCGCCGATGGGCCGCCGGCGGTGGTGGTCCTGGTGGTGGCCCGGCCGACCAGCAGGCCGCCGAGGAACAGCACCACCGCCAGCAGCACCGTGGTCAGCATGCTGGGCAGGCCGCCGGCGCCGAGCCGGCGCTGCTCGGGGAGCCGGTACAGCACCCGGGCCCGGCTGTGGTCGCCCACCGCCACGCCGCTCACCTCCCCGCCGGCCGCGACGCCGCCAAGGCGAGGAAGGCCCGGCGCGGCGGCCGGACCCCCAGCGGCGGTGGGGTGCGGTTCATGCCGCCTAGGCCGACTGCCCGAGGGAGAAGGCCCAGTTCACCAGCGCCGCGGCCGCGCCGACGATGACCGCGCCGACCACCGAGTAGAGGGTGGCGCGCTTGCCCACGGCCGCCTGGTGGTAGTTCGAGCTGAGCGAGCCGACGCCCCACATGGCGCCGCCGATGATGATCCCGACCAGCGCCCGCAGCAACGCGAAGGCACCGGCGC
>Ga0081538_10003297_pt1 | contig 15319 bp, 9 predicted proteins | sample TabmetS5T2R1_FD_71022 | JGI IMG/M metagenome (GOLD analysis project Ga0081538, IMG submission 71022) | Tabebuia heterophylla rhizosphere microbial communities from the University of Puerto Rico - S5T2R1 | ecosystem: Host-associated > Plants > Roots > Rhizosphere ... | reverse complement strand
TGCGCATGGCCCGCGCCCTGGACTTCGGCTGCGTCTGGATCAACACCCACATCCCGCTGGTCGCCGAGATGCCCCACGGCGGCTTCAAGCACTCCGGCTACGGCAAGGACCTGTCGCTGTACGGGTTCGAGGACTACACCCGCATCAAGCACGTGATGTCGAACATCGAGGGGTAGCTCAGGCCTCCACGGGCCTGCCGAGCTCGTCGATCGCGACCCGGACCGGGACGGTGACGGCGCCGTCGGCGGAGGCGAGCACGCCGGCGTAGATGTCGTTGGGGGCGCCGACGCAGTCCACCGTGACCTCGACGGTGACCTCCGCCGCCGGCTGGGCGGCGAGGGCGGCCGGCGCCAGCTGGATCCTGGAGCTGGCGATGCGGTACCCGAGCAGCTGGCCCTCGAGGTCGGAAGCGGTCAGCTCCAGGGCCACGCCCGCGGGGACGCCGACGGCGACGGCGAAGCGCCGTGGCGGCGCCGCGCTGGCCGATCCGTACGACAGCAGGGCCAGGTTGTCGGACAGCACCCCGGCGGTGTTGATGCTGTTCTCGACCCAGATGCGCAGGAGACCGACCTGCGCGGTGGCGAGATCGTTCAGGCCGTAGTCGCCCGAGGCCAGCAGGTCGGCCTGGCCCCTGGCGAACCGGGCGACGTCGGCGGCCCACTTGGCCGCCGCGTCGGCGGCCTGCTCGACCGCCTCGGAGAGCAGCGACTGCGGCCGGTCCTGGTCGGCCGGTGGACCGGTCGCGCTCATCTGCCGCCCCCTCGCTGGCGCGCCATCGTCCTGACGATGTCGGCGGCGGACAGCGCCAGGTCCAGCTGGTCCCGCACCGATCGCGCCCCGTCCCTGATCCCGCGTGCCACCAGCTCGCCGAGGTCGCCGACGTACTCATCCAGGCTGTAGCTGCCGTCGCGCAGCTTGGCCAGCGCCCGGCCGAGCTGCGCGTCGGCGTCCGAGGCCGTCTCCAGGAGGTGGGCCTGGCAGCGGTCGAGCACCGCCTGGAGCTCGTCGTCGAGGCCCGTCCCCGCCGGGGGGGCGGCGACGACCGGCGTCCGCCCGCTGGCCAGGTCCCGCGCGCACGCGGTGAACTGGTTGATCGAGCAGTCGAGCCAGCCGAGCTGACAGGCCGCCTGGGCAAGGGTCTGGCCGCCCCCTGGGATGCTCCGGTCGTCGAACAGCAGGTACTTCAGGGTCGACACCTGGTAGACGTCGGGCAGGCGGTCGACCTGGAGGTAGCCCTGGTCGACCCGGAGGACGGTCCGGTCCCGCCTGCGGCGCGGCGCCAGCTCGTAGCTGAGGATGAGCTGCCGCTCGGTGCGGTCCCAGGTGAACAGCAGGAAGGTGTCCGGGAACCAGCCTCCCGGGCAGTTCCCGACCCGCTCCTCGTACACGCCCCGCCAGTGGGCGGCGGAGGCCACGAGGTCGCCCCCGGTCGCGCCGGGACAGCCGGTGTCCCGCTCGGGCACCCTGAGCAGGTCGCAGAAGAAGTCGTTGCAGTGCTCCCAGTTGTCGGGGACGACGGCGGGCGCGAGCTCGTCGAGGCTGCGCTGGTCCTCCACCACGAGCCTGGTCTCGATCCGCGAGACGACCTCGCCGCCGACCTGGCGCAGCGACGGGCGGCACCACGCCTCCCGGATGATCCGCAGCTCGGGATGGAGCTGCTCGCCCACCGCCGCCACCACCTGGCTCCAGCGGTCCTCCTCGGCGACCTCGGGGCCGGCCGCGCGCTCCAGGGCGGCGGCGACCGCGTTGACGGCGGCGATCCCCTGGTCGCCAGGCGGCGTGTCGGGATCGACCAGTCGGGCGGCGACCCGGCGCAGGTTGTCGCGGCGGACCCCGGGGGATCCGGCCCCGCTGCGCAGGACCCGCATGGCGGCGAAGGCGAGGTGGAGCGGATGGGGTCGAGGGCGCCCGAGCTCGTCCGGCTCGTCCGGCCCGGCCGCCTCCTGGAGCTGGGCGTGGGGGTCCAGGCCCTCGTCGAACTCGACGCCGACGGAGCGGAGCTCCGCCCGCAGCCTGGCATCCATCGCGGCGTAGACGCCGAGCAGCGCCCGTCGCTTCCTGGCCAGGCTCCGAGGCGGCTGGGGCGTGGCCTGTTGAGGAGTGTCCTGAGCCATCTCAGGCCCCTTGGATCGGGACGTCTGGGCTGACGCTACCGGATGGCGCGCCCCGTCACCAGGGCGGCGGTCAGCGGGTCCGTTCGACGACATAGCCGATCAGCTGCCGGATCACCTCGGCCTGCTCGGGACGGGCCGCCGTCCCGAACGCCGCCGGGAAGGCCGCCGCGGCCGCGTCGGCGACACCGCGGGCGAACTCCCTCGCGAAGGCGATGCTGCCGTACCGCTCCAGCAGGTCGGCCAGCCAGTCCAGCCGGTCGTCGGTCCGCTCGGCCTCCGGCCCCCGCAGCAGGGCCACCACGGCGTCGCGGTGCGGCGGCTCGGCCACCGACAGGAGATGGATGACCATCAGGGTGCGCTTGCCCTCCCGGAGGTCGCCCCGGATCTCCTTGCCGTAGGCGGCCTGGCCGCCGGTGAGGTTGAGGACGTCGTCGGTGATCTGGAAGGCGGCGCCGAGGAAGAGGCCGAACCGGGAGAGGGCCTGGAGGTCGGCGTTGCCCCAGGAGCCGATCAGGGCGCCGATGCGCAGCGGAGCGATCGTCGTGTACCAGCAGGTCTTGCGCAGGATCAGCTCCAGGTAGTCCCCGGGGGAGAGGTTGGTGACGCCGTCCCGGCGCCAGCCGAGCTCGACGGCCTGGCCCTCGAGGGTCTGCCACATCGCCGAGGAGAACTCGCTCAGGACCTGCAGGCCGAGCCGTCGGCCGAGGCGGCCGGTGTCGGCGCGCAGGACCTCGAGGCTGAGCACGGCCAGGGCGTCCCCGGCGTTGACGGCCAGCGGCAGGCCCACCCGGCGGTGCAGCGTGGGGTGCCCGCGCCGCCAGTCGCTGCCGTCCTGGATGTCGTCGTGGACCAGGAACGCGCTGTGGGCCAGCTCGATCGCTGCCGCGGCGGCCAGGGCGTCGTCCTCCGGACCGCCGTGGGCGGCGCAGGCGGCCAGGCACAGCGCGGCTCGGAGCCCCTTCCCGGTTCGCCGGGGATAGTCGGCCAGCGGCTCATACAGCCACTCGCGCGGCTCGCCGTGCGGCAGGCGGCGTTCGATCTCCTCCGAGGCGCGCCGCCGGTAGCCGGCCAGGAGCTCGTCGGGCCCGGCCGCGGCCTCCGGGGCGCCGCTCACGCCTCTGCCTCCCGCCGCACCGTCAGCCGCAGGGGGAGGAACAGCTCGGGCACGTTCGACACCAGGACGACCGACACATAGGTCCCCGGCGCGGCGTCGGGCGGGACCCGGCAGCGCACCTCGATCCCGCAGCTGCCGCGGGGCGGGAGCGGGTCGACGACCTCCGGGTCGAAGCGGACGGCGTCGGCCGCCAGCGCGTCGCCGAGGTGGGACCGGAGCGGGGCGCAGTGCGGGCGGACGCCGCCGACGGCGGCCGCCGAGGTGTTGTGGACGTAGAACACCGCGGTCGCCTCCGTGCCGGGCGTGGCCGCCAGCGCCACCGGGGCCGGACCCGGCGCCGGCCCGGCTCGCCTCGGCAGGCGGCTGAGGACGCCCACCAGGGTGGCGAACAGGTCGATGAAGCTGGCCCAGGTGTCGCCGGCGCGGACCGCCTCGGCCTGGAAGCGGCGGACCAGCTGGTCCAGCTCCGCCTCGGTCGCGGCCGCGCCGGTGGGGGTGCCGTCGCGGCCGTCGCGCCCGGCCAGCAGCCGGTCGGCCAGCTCCTCGGCGGCGATGCGGCCGAAGTCCTGGACGTTGGCCAGGGCGCGCAGGTTCTCGACGGGGTCGAGCGCGTCGACCCACCATGGGCGGTTCGCCGACCGGTCGCGGTCGTCCTTGTCAGCCATGACGTCTCCTCGGGCATGTTCGATAATGGCCCCCAATTGAGCAAGCAGGAAGTACGACGGTCCCAGCCGTGGGGGACACCATGCCGATCCAGGGAGCCGACGACCGGCGCCCTTCCGCGTCCAGCCAGCGTCGGTTCCTCACCGTCATGTTCTGCGACGTGGTCGGGTCGACGCACCTGTCGCGCCAGCGGGACGTCGAGGCCTACTTCTCGATCCTCCGCGCCTACTACGACGCGTGCACGCCGGTGGTGGAGCGCCACGGCGGCCGGGTCGCCCAGCACCAGGGCGACGGGATCTACGTGTGGTTCGGCTACCCGGTGCCGAGCGAGGACGACGCCACCCGGGCCGTTCGTGCCGGCCTCGACCTGCTGGTGGTGCTGCGCCGCCTGTCGGCCAGGCTGGAGTCGGAGTCCGGCGAGCCGCTGTCGGTGCGCATCGCCGCCCACGCCGGCGAGGTGCTGGTCGCCGCCGTCGGGAACGACGCGCCCATCGCCTTCGGCCACACCCCGAACCTGGCCGCCAAGCTCAACCAGGCGGCCCGGCCAGGGACCATGGTCGTGAGCGGCGAGGTGCTGCGGCTGGTCGGCGACCGCTTCGAGGTGGAACCTCGCGAGGACGTCGTCCTCCAGGACGGCTCCGCGGTGCCGGTGTACGAGGTGGCGGGGGAGCGGCAGCCGGACGGCGGGATCGGCCGCAACTGGCGGACGCCCCTGATCGGGCGGGCCCGCGAGCGCGAGCGCCTGGAGCGGGCGTGGAGCTTGGTGCATGCCGGCCAGGGGGCGGCGGTCGCGCTCGTCGGCGGCCGGGGGATCGGGAAGTCCCGCCTGGCTTCGGCGGTGGCCGCCGAGGCCGCGTCGGAGCAGGCGACGGTGCTGGAGTGCGCCTGCACCCAGCTCGACAGCACCAGCGCCTACCGGGTGTTCCGCACGCTGCTGGCCCAGGCGGCCGGCATCGGGCCCGACGCCCCGCCGACCCTCGGTGCGGCCCTGCTCGAGCAGCATCTCATCGACCGGCTGGGCATGGACCAGGGGGCGGTGGCCCTGCTGGGCGCCGTGCTCGGCCTCGCCGAGACGGCCGCCGGCCCGCCGCCGGACCTGGCCCCGGGCAAGCTGGCCCAGGTGGCCGCCGAGCTGCTGGTCGACTGGGTGGCGCGCCTGGCCGCGGCGGCGCCGACCGTCCTGCTGATCGACGACGTTCCCGACGCCGACCCCTCCAGCCTGGCCGTGCTCGGGCAGCTGGTCGCCGCCCGGCCGCCACGGCTGCTGCTGGTCTTCACCGCCCGCTCCCCGGCCGGCCTGGCGCCGCTGCTGGCCGAGGGTCCGGTCGAGCGCATCGAGCTGGAGCCGCTCCAGGGCGATGACGCCGAGGCCATGATCGACGCGGTCGCCGCCGCGGCCTCCCCGCTCGACCTCCGCGAGCGGGAGCAGGTCCTCCAGCAGGGCGAGGGCGTGCCGTTCTACCTGGAGGAGCTGGCCAGGGCGGCCAAGGGGGCCGTCGGCCAGGCGGCGCTGCCGATCACCCTGACCGGGCAGCTGCAGGCGCGACTGGTCGCGCCGGGCGTCGACCGTGACGTCGTCGGCGTGCTCGCCGTCGCCGGCCAGGAGCTCGACGAGGCGGTCCTCGCCTCGGTCCTGCGCATCGGGACCGACGACCTCCATCGCCGGCTCGACCCCCTGCTGGCCGCCGACCTGGTGGTGGACACCGGCACCTCCGGGTCCGCCTACCGGTTCCGGCACGGCCTGATCGCCGAGGCCGCCTACGGGCTGCTCCTCCACCGGCAGCGCACCGAGCTCCACCGGCGCATCGCGCAGGTCCTGGCCGGGCTGGACGGGACGGGCCGTGCCGTCGACTGGAACGTGGTCGGCCACCACCTGCGGCTGGCCCAGCGGCCCCTGGACGCCTACGAGGCCATCCTGGCCGGTGCCGACGAGGCCAGGCGCGGCGGGGCCATCCCCGAGGCCCTGCAGAGCTACCGTGAGGCCCTCGACCTGGTCGCCGAGCTCAGCGACCCGGGCGTCCGGGACCTGCTGGAGGTCCGCTGCCGGCTCCAGCGGGGCATCACCGCCGTCTCGGCCCGCGGGTTCGCGGCCGAGGAGGCGGTCGAGGACTTCGAGCGCTGCGCCGAGCTCTGCCGCCGGCTCGGGCCCCGGCCGGAGCACCTGTCCGCCATGACCGGCGTCTACTCGTTCTACCTGCTCCAGGGGGAGCTGGCCGCCGCCCGGGAGGTGGCCGGGGATCTCCGCTCCTGGGTCGAGGCCGGCCACGCCGACCACCGGCCCGAGAACGCGCTCGCCTTCGGCGTCCTCAGCTTCTTCGAGGGCGACTACGCCGGGGCGGCCGAGCGGCTCGGCCAGGCCGCGCGCCAGTTCCCGACGCTGCCGGCCGACGCCCCCCGGGGCGAGCAGAACTGGCTCCTGCCGTTCGACCCCCTGGTCGTCACCCTCTCCCACCTGGCCACCGTGCTCTGGATCACCGGCCGCCCACGGGAGGCGCACGAGGCCGGCGACCGGGCGGTCGCCAGGGCGGCCACCCTCGCCTTCCCGGAGGGGCCCTTCAGCATGGCGTATGCCAAGAGCTACCTGGCCTGGATGTACGCGGTCGGGGGCCACCACGAGACCGCCGCCCGCTTCGCCGGCGAGGTGCGGGAGATCGGGCGGCGGCACGGGTTCGTGTTCTGGGAGAGCACCGGCGAGATCCATCTGGCCCTGGCCGAGTTCCGGACCGCCGGGCGGACCGACGCCCCGCAGACGATCGCGGCGCACGCCGCCATGTGGGAGTTCCTCGGGGCCCGCGTCTTCCTGCCCTATGTGCTGACGGCCGCCGCGGAGACCAGCGCCGCGCTCGGCGACCAGGCCGAGGCGGTGGCCTCCTTCGGCGCGGCCGGGACGCTGGTCGAGGAGACCGGCGTGCGGTTCTACGAGGCCGAACGCCGGCGCCTCCTGGCCCGGACCGCGCCGCCGGGCGCCGAGCCGAGAGCCATGCTGCGCGAGGCCTGGGAGCTGGCCCACCGACAGGGGGCGCTGCTGTTCGAGCTGCGGGCCGCCCTCGACCTGGCCCGCCAGGTCCCGGACCCGGAGTCGACGGCGCGACTGGCCGAGGTCATGGCCCGGTTCCCGCCCGGTGCCGGCTACCCCGAGCTCAACGAGGCGCAGGCGCTGCTCAAGCAGGCTCCGACCCCGACATGACGGGGCCGCCGCGGGTGCTCGTCCTCGGCGGCGGCATGGCCGGCCTGGTCGCGGCGTGGCGGCTCTCGGAGCCTGGCTGGCGGGAGCGGTTCTCCTCCATCACGGTGCTGGAACGCGGCTTCCGCCTCGGCGGCAAGGGGGCATCGAGCCGGGGCGAGCACGGTCGCGTCGAGGAGCACGGGCTCCACGTCTGGCTCGGCCACTACGACAACGCCTTCCGGGTCATGCGCGAGTGCTACGCGGAGCTGGACCGGGACCGGACCGCCCCTTCCTGCCCGATCCGCGGCTGGCGCGACGCGTTCCTCCCGACGGGGGCGCTCGGGCTCTTCGACCGGGACCCCGGCGGCTGGGCGCCATGGGTGGCGAGGTTCTCGCCCAACCGGCTCCTGCCCGGCGAGCCGGACGCGGACGGGCGCGCCCCCTCGGTGGCCGAGCTGCTGATCCGGAGCGCGCTGCTGCTCCGCGACTTCTACGCCTCGCTCGAGCCCGGCCGAGCCCGGACGCCGGTGCTGCTCTCGCTCTCGCCCTCGCCGCCGCCGGCTCCCGGCGTCGCGGCCCGGGCGATCGCCCCGACGCTGCTGGCGGCCAGCCAGCAGCTGCTGCTGCTGGCCAGGCTGGGAGGACGGCGGCTGGCCGGTCCCGGCGGCGCGGCGGCGATCGACGGCGTGTTCGCTCCCCTGCTCGCCCGGCTGGCGCCGGCGGTCGGCACCGATGTGGGCGCTCGGCGGCTTCACGACCTGGTCGACCTGGTCCGGGCCGTGCTGGCCGGGATGGCCGTCGACGGGCTGCGCGGCGACCGCGACGCCTACGACGCCATCAACCACCTCGACTTCCGGGACTGGCTCCGGGGGCACGGCGCGCAGCCGTCGACGCTCCGGTCGGCGATCGTGCGTGGCCAGTACGACCTGGTGTTCTCCCATGAGCAGGGCGACCCCGCCCGGCCCAGGTTCGCCGCCGGGTGGGGGGTCTTCCTCTCCTCCAAGCTCTGGTTCCACTACCGGGGGGCGATCTTCTGGAAGCTGCGGGCCGGCATGGGCGAGGCCGTGTTCGCGCCGCTCTACCAGGCGCTGGTCGCGCGGGGCGTGCGGTTCCGGTTCTTCAGCGAGGTCGAGCAGCTGGTGCCGGCGGCCGACGGCTCCCACATCGGGTCGGTCCTGGTCGGCCGGCGGGCCCCGCTCGCCCCGGGGCTGGGTCGGTACGAGCCGCTGGTGACCGTCAAGGGGCTGCCCTGCTTCCCGGCCGCGGCGGACCGCCGCCAGCTGGCCGCCGACCCACGCCCGCCCGGCGGCGGCGACCGGGAGGTGCTGCGCCACGGCGAGGACTTCGACCAGCTCGTGTTCGCCATCCCGCCGGCGGTGGGCCGGCGGCTCTGCCGGCGGCTGGCCGCGCAGCGGCGCGACTGGCGCGACCTGCTCGGCGGCATCGGCAGCGTGGCCACCCACGCCTTCCAGGTCTGGCTGCGGCCCGACGAACGGTCCCTCGGCTGGGAGCACCCGGGCACGACCATGAGCGCCTTCGCCAAGCCCTTCGACACCTGGGCGTCCATGTCCCACCTGGTCGAGCTCGAGGACTGGGGTGCCGTCGGGCCGCCGGCCACCGTCGGCTACTTCTGCAGCACCCTGGCCACGACCGGCCCGGGGGACGGGGAGGACGCCGCCGGCCGCACCCGGGCCGAGGCCATCGGCTTCCTCGACCGGCACAGCCGGCACTTCTGGCCCAACGCCGTCGACCCCGCGACCGGGGGCTTCCGCTGGGACTACCTGTGCGCGGACAGCGACGTTGGCGGCCCCGACCGCTTCGACACCCAGTACTGGACCGCCAACACCGACCCCTCCGACCTGTACGTGCAGGCGCTGCCGGGCACCGACACCTACCGGCTGCGGCCGGACCGCAGCGGCTACGCCAATCTGGTCCTGGCCGGCGACTGGACCGACTGCGGCATCAACGCGGGCTGCGTCGAGGCGGCCGCCGTCAGCGGCCTGCAGGCGGCCAACGCGCTGCTCGGCCGCCCGCGCTGGGACCGGATCGGCGGGCTGTTCCTGCGCTAGCGGTCAGCTCGACAAGTGCTTGAGGGCGCTGATCGACGGCGAGAAGAAGTACTCGCCTCCGGTCGTGGTCACCCATTGCTTGGGGAGGGTCACCGAGTCGGCCGCGCCACCCGGGACACGAAACCAGCGTTCGGTCGACGCCTGGGAGGCGACCGGGTCGACGCCATCCCCAGACTCGGGAACCGACTCCCGGTTCATCCAGGTGCATTGGATGAGCTCGAACTGGTCGCGGATCGACCGTTGGTAGCAGACAAAGCACAGGCCCCGGTCGTGTGGGAACGGAGGGTCGGCGCCGAAGGGGCTGTCGGGCGGATTGCCGTGGCGGAACGACTGGCCGAAGGGGACGCCTCTGCGGATGATCCGCGGACGCTCGCTGAGCTCCTTGCTGGACGCCTCGTGGTCGCGCGGATAGACCTTGCGGACATGGGCGGCGCGTGGCACCTGCGTCCCCTGAGGATCCGCGGAGTATCCGAAGGCGTTGATCCTGGCCTTGTCGAGGACCTCCGGATTGGTCGTGCCGGGGTCCTCGGCGGCGTTGTCGGCACCCACCAGCGGCGCGCCGGACCGGTAGCGGCCGACGAGCTTGGCCCCGATCAGGTCGACGGAGCTTTCCCGCCTGGCTGCCTCGGTGGCCAGGAAGTCCCGGAAGCCCTTGACGTCCTGCCGGAGGCGGCGGAAGACCAGGTAGGAGCCGTTGCGCGTCCACTTCGGCTGCGGGCTCAGCGGATCATCGGCCGGGCCCGGCGTCGATGACTTCGCGACGGCCGGTCCTTGCCTCGGGTAGCCGACGACGAACTCGCCGCCGGCGACCACGTCCTGGTGTGGGTCACCCTCGTCGGAACCGCCCAGGTATGACGACCCGGTGAGACCACGGATCCCCGGCTGGGAGATCCCGTCCCTGAACCCGAAATGCTCATGGCCGGGCGCGTCGCTCCGCGTCATCCCGTCCTGCTGGAAGACGAGCGACACACCGCGGGAGGCGGCATGGCGGACGAAGTACACGACCTCTCGATCGAGGTCCTCGATGCGGTCGGCGGCGACGATCATCAAGGCGTGGATCGTCCTCCTGCCCAGGCCGTCTGGCCACCGGTCCGGGTCGTTGTCGCCGACATCGCCGATGTCCTGCTTCCGCTTGCGCATCCCTTCGCGGAACTCTCTGGGGAACCGGCCCAGCTCGGACTCGGCGACGCCGAGCCTCCCCAGGCCTTCATGGGTGAACGCGAGGTTCATCCATGCGGCCTCAACGACCCCCTCGCGGTCGCCGCGCCGGCGGCGGATCGCGCGGAAGAGGTCGTTGAACTGCTTGACCTCCTCCGCGGTCGCGACCTGGTCGGCCAGGCCGGCCAGCCACCTGCGCGCCTGGGCCTGGTCGTTGGGAAGCGCGAAGAAGAGGTAGCTCACATGGTCCTTGTTGAACCCGGCGACGATGTTGCCCTGGATCTCCGTCAGCTCCAGGGGCATGTCCACCTGGACGTCGTCGGGCCACTCGTACTCGTAGGTCGTGCCATCCGTCCTGTGCACGATCGCGCGGGCGCGGGCCTGTGCCGGCGCGTAGGTGAACTGGCCGGACGACTCCACGTCGAGCCACCAGACCGGGTCGCTGTCCCTCCGGACCGTTGTCGAGCGGCCGCCGCTGGACGCAACGACGCGATCCTGCGTGACCGTCACGTCCCTGATTTCGGCCCACTCGTCATCGGGCTGCCAATTGCAGGGGCCACCCGCCGCGAGAGTCCGCCCGTTATTACTCATATTGAGCTGGTCATCGAACGCGGGGAGCATGTCACCTCCAGTGAGGGCGCTTCATGCAGGCACGAGGCCGGACAGCAAGGCATGCGCTCCTTCTGTCGCGACGACGTTTCCCTTTTCCTCGTACAGGGCCAGCGCCTTACGGATTGCCACCTCCGCTTCGTCTGGTCGTCTGCGCTCGCGAAGGACCTCGCCGAGGGCGATGCAGGCCGCCGCGTGATGGGTGCTCCAGTCGGTTTCCTCCGCGAGGGAGACGGCCCGGCGCGCATCTGCTTCCGCATCTTCCAGTCGACCGGTGGTGGCCAGGATCCTCGCCCGGACCGTCCGCCACGTAATCTGTGCCTCCAGATCGTCGGGCGCGGCCGTCTCCTCGCTGCGGTCGACGAACCGCTTCGCTTCGTCGTGGCGCCCCTGCTTAGAAAGAACGTCTGCCAGGAGTGCCGCCAGTGAGGACACGAACGCCTTCTCGCCCATCTCCTCCAAGCGGCTCAAGCCGACCTTGATGCGTTCCTCTGCCCGGGCCAGGTCGCCGGCGAGGATCTCGACCAATCCCTCGTATTGCGCGAACGACGAAGCCAGCGTGACGAAGCCGAGGTCCTCGAGCGTCCGGCGGGCCAAGTCGAGGAGCTCCCGCGCCGCGTCGAAGCGGCCGACCATCGCGTACAGGCCGGCGAGCGGATACAGCGTGGCCGACGTGGACCGCCGGTCGTCGCGCACCTGTTCGCGGATCGCCTCACAGCGGCGGATGGCCTCTCCGACCGGCGTCGGCCCGATGAACGCCGACGAGGCGACCCAGACGAGGATCTCCGCGCGCTCCCGATCGTCCCCTGTCTCGCGGGCGTAGTCTGCCGCCTGCGTCCAGGCGGCGTCGGCCGCCAGGCATTTCCCCTCGAGCCAGTGCACCAGCGCGCGGAGGCGCCACAGCTTGCACAGTCCACGGGCGTCCTCGCTGGCTTCGAAGGTCATGCGCAGCCGCTCCCACAGCGCGCGAGCGGTCGCGATCGCCTTCTCGTTGTCGACCTGGATCCGCAGGAAGAGCTGCTCGACGACGGCGTGCGCCTCGAGACGCTCGTCGTCGTTCACGCGCGCGCAGTCGACCGCCGCCCCGAGGACCTGGTCCGCCTCGGACAGCCTCCCCGCCTCGGTCAGCGCGGCGCCGAGGGACGGTAGGAGCTCGGCGCGCGCACGATCGTCCCGTGGCAGGAGCGCCTCGGCCCGCTCGAGGAGCTTGACCGCGGCCGGCAGGTCGCTTCGTGCGAGGGCGCGTCGGCCCGACGAGTCGAGCCGCTGTGCGGCCTTGGCGCCGATGGCGCGCTCGCGCGCCCCCACGCGTCCAAGCTCTGCCCGGAAGCGGTAGGCCTGCTCCAGGTGGTAGCCGACGACCTCCTCCTGCTCGCCGGGCCCTTGCTCGGCCGCCTGCTCCAGCCACGTGGCGAGCCGCTCGTGCAGCTCGCTCCGCGTCTCCTTCGGCAGGAACCGGTACGCCGCGTCACGGATCAGGCCGTGCGCGAAGCGAAGGCCGTCGTCTCCTCCGAAGGAACGCGGGTCGGGATGGATGAGCTCCCTGCGCTCGAGTGCGCCGAGCGAGTCGTCCAGCGTGACCAGGTTCCGCGGACCGACGAGCTCGGCGAGCGCGCGGCGCGAGAAGGCGCGCCCCTGCACCGACGCCCGCTGCACGACCGTCCGCTCAACGGGCGGTAGGCGGTCGATGCGGGCGGCCAGCACCGCCTGGACCGTCGGCGGCACGCCAAGCTCCTCCCCGTGCTCGGCCTGGATCGCGAGCAACTGCTCGAGGAAGAGCGGGTTCCCCTCGGCCGCCTCCAGCACGCGCCGGCCGGTTGCTTCCTCGACGACGCGGCCGCGCAGCGCCCGCTCGAGCAGCGCCGCCGCCTCGCTGTCGGCGAGCGGCTCCAGGCGCACGATCGCAGCGTTGTCCGACGGCGGCTGCCAGGTCGGGCGCGCATCCAGAAGCTCCGGCCGCGCCAGGCAGATGACCAGGAGTGGGACGTCGCGCGCCGATCCGACGACGTGCTCCACCAGGTCGAGGAAGGTCGGCTCCGCCCAGTGGAGGTCGTCGAGGACGACCACGAGCGGGCGGCGGCGGGCCAGCGCCTCGAACAGCTTGCGGACCGCCCAGTTCGTCTCCGCGGTCGGCGCGCTCGTGGTGGAGAGACCCACCGCGCCGGCGATCCGGTCCGCGATCAGGTCCCCCTCGTCCTCGCCCTCGACGACTGCCGTGAGGTCGGCCGGTCCGGCCGGCGTGAGCTGCCGGACGATGTCCAGGAGCGGGAGGTAGGTGATGCCCTCGCCGTAGGGCGGGCAGCGGCCGACGACGATCCCCGCCCCTGCCCTGATCTCCTCGAGCGCCTCGCGGACCAGCCGCGACTTGCCGATGCCCGCCACGCCGAGGACGGTCACCAGCCGGCACGCCCGCTCCTGGACACAGCGTTCGAACGCCTCCCGGATGAGCCGGAGCTCCTCCTCGCGGCCGACGAACAGGCCCCCCGGCGACGTCGGCAGCGACGGCGTCTCCGACCCGACGGCCAGGACCCGGGAGGCGCTGACAAGATTGGTCTTCCCCTTGACCGGGAACGGCGGGACCGCCGCGACGGCGACACGGTCGCCGAGGAGGCGGCGGGTTGTCTCGCCGATCAGGATCTGGCCCGGCTCCGCGGCCTGCTGCAGGCGCGCCGCGACGTTGATGGCGTCGCCGGTGGCGAACGCATGACCGCCCGACGGGTCGCCGGCCACGACCTCGCCGGTGTTCACCCCGATCCGGACCTGAAGGCTGATGTCCCAGCGTCGCTCCAGCTCCTCGTTCAGCATCCCGAGGGACTCGGCCATCTCGACCGCGGCGCGGGTCGCGCGCAGAGCATCGTCCTCGTGCACCACCGGGATGCCGAACACGGCCATGACGGCGTCGCCGATGAACTTCTCGACCGTGCCGCCGTGCCGCTCCAGAACGCGCCGTGTCGTCCGGAAGTACCGCGACACGACGTGCCGGACCGTCTCGGGGTCGAGGCGACCGCCGAGCTCGGTCGAGCCCGCGATGTCCGCGAAGACGACGGTGACGGTCTTGCGGGCGCTCCGGTCAAACGAGGGTGCGGCGGCGAGCGGGCTGCCGCAGGCCGAGCAGAATCTCGCGTCATCCGGCCCGAACTTCCCGCACCCCCCGCACACGGCCATGGCTGTGAGTCTAGGGGCCTTCGTCAGCCAGGTCGAGCGATGAACCATGTTCGCACCCTTGGCCCCTCAGCAGGACGCTAGGACGCCGCCCAGACCCGGACCTCGCGGGTGTCGGCGTCGGGGGCGAGGAAGGCCAGCAGGCGGTCGGCCTCCTCCTCGACCTCGGCGCGGTCGGGTCCGGGGACGGGGCCGAGGAGCCTGACGGCGAGGGTGGCGGACCTGCGCTCCCTGGTGAGCCGCCAGACGCCGTTGACGAAGCCGTCGACCAGCAGGGCCGACCAGTGCAGGTCGTCGGTGGGCCAGCGGACGGCGGCGTCGCCGGCGAGGTGGCCACGGTCGGCGTGGGAGAGGGCGACGTTGTCGTACTGGGGGAGGAACCGGACCGGGGCCGGGGTGCTCGGGTCGGGTCGGGGGGCGTCGGGGAGGTCGAACAGCTCCCTGCCGGCCTCGTTGCGGAAGCCGCGGAGGCTGGGGCGGAGGCGGTCGACGACCTCGCGCAGGCGGGTCAGGCCCGACCAGGTCTGGACGTCCATGACGCCGGCCGGGCCGAAGGCGGCCAGGTAGCGCAGGACGACCTGGTCGATCGAGGGCGAGGGGTCGAGCGGGCGGCCGAGCCAGTGCTCGGTGGTGGCCCAGGTGGCCAGGCCCTTCCGGCCCCAGACGCCGCGGGGCGGGACCTGGACCACCGGGACCAGGTGGTGGACGGCGTAGGCAAGCGAGGTGCCGTCCAAGGCCGGCCACCGCTCGGCCAGGATGGCGCGGAGCTGGGCGGTCGTCCGCGGCTGCTCGTCCAGCAGGGACCGGCCGGCGGCGAGCACGGCGTCGACGTCGACCCCCTTGAGCTTGCGGCCGAAGGGGGTGCCGGTCCAGAAGCCGCGCTCCAGCACCGGCCGCAGCAGCGTGCCCAGGGCCAGGCAGTCGCGGGCGGTGACCAGGTGGATGGTGGTGCGCATGAGCGGGCTGCGGACGGCCTCCCGGTCGGCGACCAGCCGGCCCAGCTCGTCGGGGTCGAAGTCCTCCAGCCGGGCCCAGAGGGCGACGTAGGGGTCGCGGGGCTCCTGGGCCTGGAGGCCGACCAGGTGCTCGACCACCTCGGCGGCGGGCCGCCGCACCCGGCGCAGCAGGAGCTGGCGCTCGAGCAGCGCGCGGTTGCGGGCGCGCCGCCCGAGCACGGTGCCGGTCGCCTGGGCGCTCATCCGGCGCGGAGTGTACGGAAGAACGCCCGCACGTCGCCGACCAGGAACTCTGGCGCCTCCATGGC
>Ga0081538_10003296_pt1 | contig 15320 bp, 12 predicted proteins | sample TabmetS5T2R1_FD_71022 | JGI IMG/M metagenome (GOLD analysis project Ga0081538, IMG submission 71022) | Tabebuia heterophylla rhizosphere microbial communities from the University of Puerto Rico - S5T2R1 | ecosystem: Host-associated > Plants > Roots > Rhizosphere ... | reverse complement strand
CTGGGTCGGTTGGAGCGCTGTGATGTAAGCGGCGCCCGTTGGGTTGACGTGGACACCCGCAGAGATCTGCGAATGGCGTCGCGCTGGCTGCTCGCAGGCGGCGGCAAGGAGCGTGACGGCGCGGTCGCCAAGGTCAACCGGGTTCTGTCGGTCCGCGTGATCACACCGCTGCTGCTGTCGGTCGCGCCAGGGCTGCGTCCCGACACGGTTACTGTGATCGCCGCCGTTGTCGCGTTGAGCGCAGCGGCAGCGATCCTGGCGGGCTGGCTGTTGGTGGCTGCTGTGGCAGTGCAGTTGGCGAGCGTCCTCGATGGAGCCGATGGCGAGATCGCCCGGGTCGCGCATCGCGGGAGCCGGTTCGGAGCGTTTCTCGACCCGATGCTCGACCGGGTCGTGGACGGGATCATCTTCTCCGCCGCGGGACTGTATCTAACGACACAGGCAGGTGGTGGCGTTGCCGCCGGCTTGCTCGGCGTGCTGGCAACCGTCGGGCACCTGCTCGTCAGCTACTCGACCAGCCGCGCTGCGCTCGATCTGGGCCACCGCTATGAGGGGCGACTAGTGGCATCGGGGCGTGGCCGTGATCTTCGGTTACTCGTGCTCACCGCTGGCCTGGCCGGCTCCGCCGTGGCTACCTGGCTCTTGCCGGTCGCATTCGGGGTGGTTGCCGCATTGTGCTGGTGGATCCTCGCCGTTCGGCTGGTCCGCTCGTGGCGTGCGAGCCGTCTCGAGTGGGCCGACGTCGACGTTGTGATCGTGGACTTTGACGGCACAATCGCCGACTCGATGGGTCCGCTGACCCAGCTTGCGGTGAAGGTGATCCATGAAGAGCTCGGTCTTGGCGTCGACGACGCCCGATCTCGGTATTTGGCGTCGACGGGCGCCGACTTCGCGACCCAGCTGGCGGAGATCGACCCGTCGGGCGGATCAGCACAGCCTCGTGCGGTGCGCCGGTTCGAAGAGTCCAAGCTGGACCTGATGGATGGCGTGGACCCGTTCCCGGACCTGGGGGCGTTCCTGGACGAACTCCACGCCGCCGGCGTCGAGGTGTGTGTCTGCAGTTCGACGCGACATGGGTTGGTGCGCCAGTGGATTGATCGTCACCACCTCGGAGAACACTTCGGGGTTGTCGACGGGTGGTCGCCGGGGCGCGACAAGGCCGCGCAGCTGCATTCGGTGCTCGCCTGGTCGGGGGGTCCGCCCGACCGCTGCCTCGTCGTCGGTGACTCGCGCCGCGACGGTCACCTTGCCGCCTCGATAGGGATGCGATTCCAGGGTGTCTCACGGCCAGGAACATCGAACCTCGTGTGCTCCGGGTTCGCGTACGCAGCTGACTTGCCGTCGATCAGCGCCGCGGTCGCGGCCCGCCGTCGGCTGAATGTCGTCACACTTCCCCACAGTGCTGCAGTGCCGCATCTGGGCGCCCGCCAGCCGCAGGCCGCCGTACCACCTCATGCTGCGATCGAGCCGCGCGATCACGATCGGGTCTCCACCAAGATCGGAAATCAGGCTGACGCAACGGTTCCGGCGGTTGCGCGCGCCGAGTGAATCGGTGACCGCGTGACAGGACGGGTGACCGTGTTGCTCATCGTTCGCTGCCGGCCAGGTGGCTGGTGTCATTGAGAGCAACCAGTCTCGGGCCAGAAGTGGACGCATGGATTGTGGTGATCGAGCAGTTCGCCACATCAATGTGCCGATACGTAGCCGGGCCGACGCGGAGCGCCCACGCCACCGCCGCCCGCACGACTGCGTCGTGGGTGAACACCACCACTGTCGCGGCATCGGATGAACGCACAAGATCGTCGATGGCGTCAGCCACCCGGGCATAGAGCGCTGTCAGCGTCTCTCGACCGTCAAGATCCAGTCGCTGAGGCGCCGTACGCCACACGGACCACTCGATCGGCCATCGGCGAGCCACCTCGGACTCAGTAAGCCCCTGCCAAGGACCCTGGTACAGCTCTCCGAAACGGGCATCGGTCTCCAGATCCACCGTGAGCGCGGCAGCCAGTGGCGCTGCCGTTTGACGGGCCCGAGCGAGTGGACTCGACACGACCCGCACCGGTGCCGGCGCGGCCGCCAGCCGCGCTGCTACTGCTGCGGCGGCATCGTACTGGTCAGGCTCGATCGACTCGTCTATCCATCCCACCACCAGCCCCGCCCGGTTCGCGCGAGTGCGGGCGTGGCGCACGACGTGGATCACCAGGGGGTTACGCATGATCAGATGCTGCCTCACCTTAGAGCTTGCTGTCGCTGCCCGGTGTCGCGCTAGGCGGGCGATTCCTGACGCCGCCGCTGGGTTCGTGCCAGCCGATGATGATCAGCACTGTGACATGGCTGCGGGGACATGGCATTGCGGGGGACATGGCATTGCGGGGGACATGGCATTGCGGGGGCGAGGGCGGCGTCGCACACTTAACGTCAGCAGTTCCCGGCCGACAGTCGCAGCGGTTTAGCACCGATCTTGATCAGGGAAACGTCATGGCAACAATGAGCGGAGTCGTCCTTCCTGGCAACAGCACCGTCAAGCGTGTTCAGGTCGATGTTCCGGAGCCGGGGCATGGTCAGGTGTTGCTGCAGATGAAGGCCTCATCAATCTGTGGCAGTGACATCCGCGCGATCTACCGGGAGCACTTGGGCAGTGGACCGGAGGCGTATCGGGGTGTGATCGCTGGCCATGAGCCGTGCGGCCAAGTAGTGGCGGTCGGTCCCGGTTGCCGTCGGCTCTCCGTCGGAGACCGGGTTGTGGTCTATCACATTGCCGGCTGCGGCGTCTGTGAGGAGTGCCGCCACGGCTACATGATCGGCTGTACGTCTCCGCTGCGGGCGGCCTACGGCTGGCAACGCGACGGCGGGCACGCGGAGTTCCTGTTGGCTGATGAGGCGACGTGCATCCTCCTCCCGGACCAGCTGTCCTACGTCGACGGTGCGTTGGTGTCCTGCGGGTTCGGCACCGCCTATGAGGGGCTGCTTCGTCTCCAACTGTCCGGACAACACACGCTACTCATCACAGGGCTAGGGCCGGTGGGGCTGGCTGCGGCCATGCTCGGTCGGGCGCTGGGCGCTAGTCCCATCCTCGCCACCGATATCTCCCCGGAGCGACGCAAGATCGCCGAGGACCTGAGCCTGGTCGATCATGCGCTCCCGGCCGACGAAACCGCCGGCGCGACCATCACTGAAGTTACCGGCAGCCGAGGTTGTGAGGCGAGCATCGACTGTTCGGGCAGCGGTGTGGCTCGGGTCTTCGCGCTTGAGAACACTCGGACCTGGGGCCGCTGCGCCTTCGTCGGCGAGGGCGGCCAGATCACATTCGCCGTCTCGGAGTTGTTGATCCACAAGCAGATCACGCTGTACGGCTCCTGGGTCACCTCACTGCGTCACATGGAGGACCTGCTCGAGCACCTTGTGCGCTGGGACCTTCATCCGGAACACATCGTGACGCACCGCTACTCGCTGCAGCAGGCCGACGAGGCGTACCGGGTCGCCGATCAGGGAGCGGCAGGCAAGGTCTGCATTGTGTTCGATTGATCTTCCGCGGAACGATTTCAGCACGAGCCTGCTGAACGACAATGGCGCGAACTGCGCCGCTGGCGTACAGGGCAGCCACGACACATGCAACAGCAGGGCAGCGGCGCCATTGTGAACTGTCATGCAGCCCCAGGCCACCAGAGCTGGAGGCATTCGTGGCGTTGTGCGGAGTCACGCAGCCCCAGGCCACCTGAGCTGGAGGCATTCGTGGCGTTGTGCGGAGTCACGCCGCGCAGCGGCCTCTCCCCATGCCTCGGTGCCGCGCGCTTCCGGCAGGACAGGCTGATCAGAGCCAACCTCGCCGCCGAAACAGCAACACCAGGAGGACGCCGACAATGAGCATCAGCACGAGTACCGCCGGATAGCCCCATCGCCAGCCGAGCTCCGGCATGTGGGTGAAGTTCATCCCGTACAGCCCGACGATCACCGTCCAGGCAATGCCAATCGACCCCCAGGCGGTCACCTTGCGTACGAAGCGATTGAGCTCTGTGGACACGCGCGTTTGGAACAAGTCGATCATTTCCTGCAGGTACTCGCGCTCAAGATCAGCCGTGTGCTGCAGGTGACGGAAGCCCTGTTGCATGTTCCGCACCCGGCGCAGGTCGGTCTGCATGAGTCCTTCCTGCAGGTTCATGGTCTCGATCAAGTTCGCGAACGACTCTGCGGTCTGGGCGGCACTGGTACGGATCGCCTCCAGGTCATGGCGGAGATCGAACAGGTCTTGCAACAACGCTTCGGCCTTCACCGGATCCTTTTGCGACACGTCACGTTCCAGCTGTGCAATACGAGCCGAAGACTCACCAATCAGATCCTCGTGCGTCCGCATCGATTCGGCCCGAATCGCGGCGACGAGCTCGAACGAACTGGCTGGACGCAGCTGCCCGCTGTCGACCCGCGCGCCCACGGCAGTGAGCTCGCGTCGCGCAATCTCCGACGTCAAGGACGAACTCGTCGGGCCGAGCACCGTGATCAAGGCTTTTGGGGTCAGAAAGAGTTTTAGCGGCACGAAATACAGACGTCCGTCGGAGCCGCGGGCAAGTCCATTGATCGCGCTGAAGTGGTGGTCGGCGTAGAAGCGCATCTTCGGCACCGGAGACCGGTTGTGGCACTCCTGGATGTCGCTCGGCCTGACATCAATCAGCTCACCGAGCAGCTCCATGCTGTCCTCGTCGGTGTGGTCGAAGTCCAGCCAAAGCGAGCCGCCATCCCGAGCGGCGGCATCACGTATCTCCGACATCGACAAGGATGCCGCGCCCGCCGGCGAGATCAGCCGTGCCTCCATGGCACCATCCTGACTGCGACATCTGAGCCGATCACGCCAGGGTCCCAACGTCGCTAATGGCGGGCGCGGCGTACCCGGTTCCACCACAGCGACAGCCCGAGGGCGGTGGCAACGAGCAATCCCCCGGCGCCGGCAAACCACGACGCGATGTCGACGTGCTTGTTGACCACCGTCACCTGGCTGGGCAGATCACCCAGCGCCTCCTGCAGCTGCTCGGCGCTCTCGGCCCGGTAATACTGGCCGCCCGTCGTCTCGGCAATGGCCTGTAGGGCCTCCTCGTCGATGATCCGCGGGCTGCGCCCCCAACCACGGCCGGCACCCGGACCACCACCCAGGCCGCCGCCGGCCCAGCCCCCGGCCTGCTGGCCAGTGCAGGCCATCCGCGTGGGGGTGGTGGTACCGAACCCGATGGTGAACACCCGGAGACCGCGGACGGCCGCGGCTTCACTCGCCTTCGCCGGTTCGACGCCCTGGGTGTTCGCGCCGTCGGTCAGCAGCACGATCACGTGCGATGCGTAGCCCGACCGCTGGGCCGATTCGTCATCGATGCCGGTGGGTGCCACAGTCGGGTCGATCGCGGCGAGTCCATCGATGGAGGTGAGGATTGCCGAGCCGATTGCCGTACCGCGTGCCGTGGACGCGTTGTTGATCGCCTCGATCAGCTTGTCGGTCTCGGTGGTCGGTGGCACCTGCAGCCCGGCGAGGCCAGCGAAGAGGACGAGGCCGATCTTGGTGCCGCCGGCCTGCGATTCGATGAAGGTGGTCGCCGCCTTCTGGGCGACTGTGAGCCGGTTGGGTTCCACATCGGTGGAGCACATGGATCCCGACACGTCCATCGCCAGCATGATCGTCGTGGAGTTGGACGCGACGGGCACACTCGCCTGCGGCCGTGCCGCCCCGACGCTCAGCGTGGCGAATCCGAGCATCAGGAGCAGGCTCGGGATCAGCCGGGTCCACCTGGTACGACCGGGCAGCGCGGTCCGTACTAGGGCGATCGAGGTCACCCGAACCGCCGCTCGCCGGCGGCGGCGCCGTAGCAACCAGATGATTCCCCACAGCAGCGGGATGATCAGGAGCGACACTAATGCCCACGGCCAGCTGAACGTCATCACACGAGCCTTCCCGTCCGCAGGCCGGTGAGCAGTGCGCCGACGGCGAGCAGGGCAAGCGCGACGGCGATGAACCCGCCAGCTAGCGGTACATCCTGCTTGGCCACGGTCAGCCGCAGATCGATCGTGTCGGCGACACCGTCGAGTTGCGCGACGTCTGATGCCGGGTGGTAGCTGCCGCCGGTGGTCTGGGCGATGGCGGTCAACTTCTCCGTATCGAGTGCCGTGTGCAGCCGGTACCCGTCGGCCTCGACACTCGTACCGGAAGCGGTGCCTACGCCGACGGTCTCGATATGAATGCCGGCGTTCTGCGCGATCGTCGCTGCCGCCATCGCGGCGTCGTCTCCGGCCCGGCCTCCGGTGTCCTCGCCGTCGGAAAACAGCACGATGGTGGCCGAGCCCCAGTAGCCGATGTCGGGCAGGGCGCCGTCTTCGCCGATCGTTACCGACTTGCCGGTGATCGCGCTCAGCGCGCCGAGGAGTGCCGCGGCGAGCGACGTTCCACCGGCGGTCCGGAGATTCTGCACCGCCGCCTTGGCTGCCGCGCGATCGTCGCTGGGCAAAGACGTGGTCAGCGCGCCCTGGTTGAACCCCACCACGCCGATGTCGACGGTGTCGGGCTGGGCGTCGATGAACGCCGACGCCGCCTGCTGTGCGGCCGCCAGCCGGCTCGGCGTGACGTCGTCAGCGCTCATGCTGTTGGACGTGTCCATCGTCAGGATGACCGTGCCGGCACTCCGGCCGACGGGCAGCGAGGCAGCCGGTCCTGCCACCGCAACCGCGAGCAGCACCACCCCAGCGAGAAAAAACCACAGCCCGAGCGGGCTGTTGCGCCGGTTAGCCACCGAGACTCCTGCCGCGGCGAGGGCGGCAGATCGGCGCCGTGCTGCCAGGACGGCACCGACGGTCAGCCCGGCGGCGAGGAGGAGTCCGAGAACGAGGAGCAGCGGGTACGAGATACTCATCAGCGCCTCCGCTGGGTTTCGGCGATCACCGACAGGAGCACCTCGACGAGATCACTGCCGGTGTCGACGCGGTGCAGCGGCACCCCTGCCCGGCGCATGCCGGAGCGAAGCCCTGCCTCCCGCTCATCGACGCCGTCGCGGAACCTGGCGCGGAACCATGGATCGGAAGAATCGAGGAGAACCTGCTCGCCCGTCTCGGCGTCCTCGACCACGATCAGACCGACCTCGGGTATGGCGTCGTCCGCTGCGTCGAGTACCCGCAGCGCGACGACTTCGTTCCGGTACGCGAGCCGGATGAGCGGACGTCCCCACTCACCCGTGCCAATGAAGTCTGAGATCACCACAATGAGGCAGCGCCGGGCCAGTGACGCAACGGCGTCGAGCATCGCGGCGAGGTCTGTGGTCGCCGCCGATCGGGTGCCGGGAGCGCGCTCGAGCTCCCGTCCGATCCGCAGCGCATGGTTGCGTCCGGTGCCTGGCGGAATGATGCGAGCCGCACCGGTCTGGAACAGCGCTGTGTCGTAAAGCACTGCGCCGACCCGGTTGCCGCTTCGTCCGAGCAGCCTGGCCAGGACGAGGGCGAGTTCGGCGAGCACGTCTTGCTTTCCGCGATCCGGGCCGCCGATCACCATGGATGCCGATCGATCGAGCACCAGCCAGGTGGTCAGCTCGCGGTCCTCGTTGAACTCGCGCACCTGGGGTTCATCGAGCCGGGCGGTGACATTCCAGTCAATGTGACGGGCGTCGTCACCTTCGACGTACGGCCGCAACCCGACCAAGTCGAAGCCACTCCCCCGCCGCGGCGTACGGTAGCCGCCCTGAATGCGTCCGTCGAGCCGGCGCACGACCCGCCACTCCAGCATGTGGAGCAAGCGGTCGGGCGCGGAGATCATGGCTGCAGCACTACGTCCGGCACGGGTACCGCGCGCAATACGCGTATCAGGATGCTGTCGGCATTGAGGTCGTCGGCCAGTGCCTCGTACGACAGCACTAGCCGATGCCGCAACACGTCGAGTGCCACTTCGTCGACGTCGTCGGGCAGTACGTACTCACGGCCGCGCAGAAACGCCAGCGCCCGGCCGCCCAGGACGAGCGCGATCGTGGCCCGCGGGCTTGCCCCATAGGTCACGTACCGGTCCAAGTCACCGAGGCCAACGCCTCCCGGCGCGCGCGTGGCGGCGACGAGCCGTACGGAGTAATCGACAATCGCCGGATCGACGTAGATCTGACCGACGCGCGCCCGCATCCGCAGCAGGTCCTCCGGGGTCAGCATCACCTGCGGCGGTCCCGGCGGGATCAGAGCCCGCTCGACGACCGCGTGCTCCTCAGGTGAGGTGGGATAGCCCACCACGACCTTCATCATGAATCGGTCGACTTGAGCCTCGGGCAGCGGATAGGTGCCGTCGGACTCGATCGGGTTCTGGGTCGCCATGACCAGGAACGGCTCGGGAACGGGAAACGTCTCCCGTCCGATGGTGACCTGCCGTTCCTGCATCACCTCCAGCAGCGCACTCTGCACCTTGGCCGGGGCACGGTTGATCTCGTCTGCCAGCAGCAGATTGGTGAACACTGGCCCCAGCGACACCTCGAACTCGCCAGCCCGCTGGTTGTAAATCCTCGTCCCGACAAGATCAGCGGGCACCAGATCAGGGGTGAACTGGATACGTTGGAACTGCCCGCCGATCGCGCCGGCAAGCGACTTGACGGCGAGCGTCTTGGCCAGCCCGGGTACGCCCTCAACGAGCAGATGACCGCCGGCGAGCATGGCGATCGCCATCCGTTCGAGCAGCACATCCTGGCCGACGATCGTGCGCTTGACCTCGAACAAAACCGGCTCGAGCGGGTTTGTCGTCATGGCATCCCTTCCCTCGATCGTTCGACGTCCTCAGGGCTAGGGCGCGTCCCTCGATCAGTTTCAAAGGGCCACGCCGTGGCGGGCTTCAAGGGGGTCGTCGCCCTTTGATGACAACACGTCCGGTTCACAGCTGCGGTCCCCTGAGCTGCCCCGGTCCGGTGCCCCCGCCCAGCGCGGTGCCGATCGGGACGGCGAACCCGATACCGGCGAACGCGTCGTCCTTCCCGGGGTCGGCGATCGACACGACGACGCCGATGACAATCCCCTGGGAATTCAGCAACGGACCGCCGGAGCTGCCCGGGTTTACGGCAGCGTCGAACTGAATCAGTCCAGACAAGGAGCCCGCCTTGGCATTGGTGGTGCGGTTCAGACCGGAAACGATGCCTGTGGTCGTGCTGGCCCGCAGGCCCAGCGGGTTCCCGATTGCCACCACGTCCGAGCCGACGGTGACACCTCCACCAAGAATTGCCGGAACCACAACCTCCGGAAGCTTTCTTGGAGTCAGCGCGGCAATGTCGATCTTGGGGTTTGCGAAGGCGACCGTCGCGGCTGCCTTCGTGCCGTCAGCGAACAGGATCGAGACGCTGCTGCCGTCTGCGATGACGTGATTTGCGGTGAGCACCATGCCTGTATCCGTGATGATCACACCGGAACCGAGCGAGCCCTTCGAGGTGGTGACCAGCACTACCGACGGTGCGACCTGGCGAAACATGTCGGTGACCGGAAGCGGCGTCGCGCTGGCCTTCGGAGTGGGGCTCGGGGTCGGCGATGCTCCGTTGGCTGACGTGGCAGAGCCCGACCCGAGCTTGAACGCCAGCGTGGCGATGATCACCATCGCCACGACGAGTACTGCTGCGGCTGAGACAATCCAGCGCCAACCGGTGCCCCGCCGGACTTGTCGGTCTTCAGGCGTCGTGGGCGATTGGTTCGATCCGGGACGTTCGGGCTGACTTGGAGCCGGGGACGATGCGTTGCGTCCGTAACCGTCGGCCCGGGGCGCGCGGAAACCGCGTAGTCGTCCAGCCCCGGCGGGGTCCATTAAGTAAGAGTAGAACCCTCCCTAAGAACGCCCTGTGCGTCGCTCATGCGCCCTGGCACCGGCTTCGACTCCCCCATGATCATCTTTGACTCCCATGATCATCGGAAGTCGGCGCCTGACTGCGACCCATCCCCGGGTCCATACATCGCAAGATCGAACACCGATAGCGTGCACCGCTGCCCTGCTGACTCGGTCTGTCGCCAGGTCAGTGCCGTGAAACCTGCTATGAAGTGGGGATGACTACGGCTTTTACGGTGAAGCTTAGGTGACTCGAACCCCGACTGATTATGACGTCATGGTGGGTCGAATCTCGTGAGCCAGGTGAGCTGTGATTCGCCCTCTTCAATGAGGCTGCTGAGCTGCTGGTTGAAGACGAGACCGTACTCAGCACTGATATGAGCTTCGAAGCTGGCCTCATCCAGATATTGCTCGAAGACGAAGAACTTCCGCGGCTCGTCGCGTTCCCGGTAAACGGTGAACTCAGCGTTACCGGGCTCGCGTCGCACGTCCTCGGCCAGGCCGGAGATGAGCGTCTCAACCTGGGACTCCGAGCCCGGTTTGGCAGTGAACTCGGCGTACAAAATCACGGGCATGCTCGACTCATATCATGCTCCACAGTCCCTAACATGGTCCGTGCCGCAACCGATCATCCGCGAATGCAGGACCAGTCGCTCGTATCTTCGTCACGCCGTTGATCATCGCTTGTGGAAACGTGTGATGGCGCGCGGAGTGCAGCGACCCTGGCTGCAGCACCGTAGTGTCTGCTGACACAACGCGCCTAGGTCGGAGTCGGCGCATTGTTGAACTCTGCTGCGAGCGACTCTCGCAGCGTTGATGTCCGAATTACCGGAATGGAGACTGCTCGCCGACATCGGCTAACGACCACTCGCCGTCGTTGTGGCATCAGATTAGGACGTAGCGTGCAGGCCGAGCTGATGTTACTGGTCGGTAGCGGCTCTCCACGGGGATGCAACAACCACTAGATTGTGCCCATGAGTCGCTTCGTGGTATGTGGAGAGGCTCTGATTGATCTGGTCCAGTCCGATGCGGCTGGAGGTGACTCCTTCAGCTCGACTTGGCTGGCATTGTCGGCCGGCGGACCGATGAATTCCGCTGTCGCCCTGGGCAAGCTTGGGTGCGATACGCACTTCCTGGGTCGGATCTCCAGAGATGCCTTCGGTCGTCAGCTGCGCCAGCACATCATCGAGGCAAACGTAAAGCTCGACCTTGCCACCGAATCCTCACAGGCCACCTCGATTGCGGTGGTCAGTCTGGATGAACACGGTGTGGCGAGTTACACCTTCCACTTCAACGACACGGCGAACTTCGGCTGGCAGGTCGACGACCTGCCGGAGCTGAGTAGCGACGACTGGCTGCACATCGCGTCCTTGTCATGCGTCGTGAGCCCAGGCGCTGAAGTGCTGCTCGACTGGATGCGTGACGTTCGTGCGGGGGTCTCCTACGACATCAACGTGCGGCCGACCGTGATCACCGATCCCGATGCGTACTGGAGCAGGGTGCAGCCCTGGCTCCGGGTGGTCGGTCGACGTCGGGGGATCGTCAAGGCAAGCGATGAGGACATTAGGTTCCTCGCCATGGCGCCCAGCAGTGGCGCCGAGAGCGGCGGCGATCCAGTTGAGCTGACCGGGCGTTGGGTCGACCAGTACGGGTTGGGGCTTGCGGTGATCACACTCGGGCCAGGTGGCGGAGTGGCTGTCGAGCAAGGCGGAAACGTCACGCGCGTACCGGGCTTCCCCGCCAAGGTGATCGACACGGTCGGTGCCGGCGATACCTTCATGGCTGGCTTCCTAGATGGATATGTGAAGCTCAAGCTCGGGATCGAAGGCTCTCTGGAACGAGGCGCTGCGGCCGCCTCGATCGTCTGTTCCCGACGGGGCCCGCAGCCGCCGACATCGGCCGAAGTCGACGATCTGATCGCCGAGAAGGCGTAACTTCTTGCGGAATTCCCTCCGGACCAACAACCCGTGCTGCGCTCACCTGCGGGGGCATCGGCTAATAAAGCCCAATGAACTCGCCTCCGAAGCCCAGCGCGTGACCGCCGGGAAAGTTACGTGCGCACCGTCTTAGTGGCCGGACATAGAGATCTTCGGCTCTTCCTCCGGAATGTCGGCGAAGCGGTCGTGCGACCTGAGGTCATAGATGGCATAGACCAACACGCCCGCATAGCAGACCGCGGCCACGACAAAGGCGGGCGCGACGCCGAACTGGTCACTCATCAGGCCTTGGATCGGCGGCATGATGGCGCCACCAACGATCGCCATGACTAGGCCGGCGGCGGCAAATTTAGTGTCCTCGCCGAGACCGTGCAGCGCTACGCCGTAGATGGTCGGGAACATAAGGGACAAACAGGCGGACACGGCGACGAGCGCCACCGCCCCGGACAGGCCGGGGAAGAACGCGGCGTAGAGGCAGAGCAGAATGGCGATGCTGGCCATGATTGCCAGCAGCCTGGTGGCCCGGATGTAGCCCATCAGCCAGGTCATGACGAACCGGAAGATGAAGAAGACGATCAGGCTTGCCTGCAGGAAATAGGCGCCCTGGACCGCGGTGCCCCCGGGCACCACCTCTGCGACATAGAGCACGATGTAGGTCCAAGTGCAGACCTGCGCTCCGACGTTGAAGAACTGGGCGAGCACCCCGTAGCGCCAGTGGTGGTTGTGGTGCAGCCGCTTGACGGTTCCGCCGAAGTGCAGGTGGTGGGAGTCGGAGGAGACGTCCTCATGGGTTCTTGGAACTTTCTTTATGAAAATGCCGATCCAAATGATCACCAAGAAGACCGCCAGGCCCAGGTAAGGAGTCATGATCGCGTTGAGCTCGGCGGTCTGGATCGCGACCAGTTGGCCACGCGGCATTTGGGCTCGCTGTTCAGGCGTGGCCGGGTTCATCTTCGGCAAGACGAGGACGGCGGCCAACAGGACACCGAGGTTGGTTCCGAGCGGGTTGAACGACTGCGCCAGGTTGAGCCGCCTGGTCGCAGTACCCTCCGGACCCATCGCGATAGCGAACGGGTTGGCGGAGGTCTCCAAGACGGAGAGACCGGCGGCCATGATGAACAGAGCAATGAGGAAGAACCCAAAGGTCAGCGACTTGGCTGCCGGGTAGAACCCGAATGCCCCGATCGCGGCGAGGCCGAGGCCGGTCAGGACGCCGACCTTGTAGCCGTACCGCTGGTTGAGGAATGCGGTGGGCAGAGCTAGGCAGAAGTAGGCCCCGAAGTAGGCAAACTGGACCAGCGACGCCTCGAACGTGCTCATTGTGAAGATGCCCTTGAAGGCGGTGACCAGCGGGGCGGTCAGGTCCTGGGCCAGCCCCCAAACGACGAAGCAACTGGTCAACAACCAGAACGGAATGATCATGTCTTTGTCGATAAGCGGCAGCTTCTTCAACGTCATCCGAACCCATCCCCTTCGGTGGAGAGCCAGGGTCACGGGCAAGCTGACCGCCCATTCGGGTCGGCCAGACCGTCGACCAAACAAGACACAGCTCGGTCGGCTTACAACGCAGGCGACGACGGACTTAACTGTGCTCACCGGCGTTGCGTTTTGGCCGTGATCCAAATTATTTCGGTGTGAGCTGAAGCCTATTGCCGCGGACTCCCTCTTGGGAATATCGCGGCTGGAAATCATCCGTAGGGTCTCGCGACGGCCGCCGCTGCTGCAAGCCCGACGGACCGTCCTGGCCATGCTTGCCCACGCGCTGCTCTGCGTGCTCACCGCCACGACACGCCCACCGACCCCGGCAGCGGCGTGATCCCCTTGACCCGCAACGAGATCCGCCGACACCTGGCCGCGGCCACCGCGCCATCCGAAAGGCGTGATGTCGCACACCCTGCACTGGTCCACCTCGACGACGACATCAAGCCCGCGCCCGAGCAAGCCACTTGCCGGACCTACAGGTCTGACATTTGTCATCTGGATCTGGTGATCGGGGGCACTACGCGGCGGCGGCTGTGCACGGGAGCATTTGTGTCATGACACACCGACCTACCGACCGGAAGATGCCGGGCGCCGTCCTGGCGGAGCTTCTCGGCGTATCGAAGACGTACGGGACGGGTGGGACGGCCGTGCGCGCCGTCGAGAATCTCGACCTGACCGTGCGAGCGGGGGAGCTGCTGGCGGTGCTGGGCCCCAACGGTGCGGGCAAGACGACCGCGTTGGGCATGCTGATCGGGCTGACGGCGCCGACTACCGGGAGCGCGCGGCTGTTCGGGAAGGATCCGCGGGACTTGGGGGCGCGGCAGCGGATGGGTGTGATGCTGCAGTCCTCAGGGGTTCCGGACACGCTGCGGGTGCGGGAGCTGCTGGCGGCGTTCCGCGGCTACTACCCTGCCCCGCTGCCGTACGCGTCAGTGGTGGAGGCGGCCGGGCTGCACGGTCTGGACGACCGGCTGTTCGGAACGCTGTCCGGCGGCCAGCAGCGGCGGGTGCTCTTCGGCATCGCGTTGTGTGGGGACCCAGAGCTGGTGTTCATGGACGAGCCGACCACCGGCCTGGACGCTGAGGTGCGGCGCACGCTCTGGGCGACGCTGCGCCGGCTGGCCGCCGCAGGCCGTGGGGTGGTGCTGACTACGCACTACCTGGAGGAGGCCGACGCACTGGCCGACCGGATCGTTGTGCTGCACCAGGGGCGGGTGATCGCCGGGGGCACCCCGTCGCAGATCAAGTCGCTGGTGCCTGGCCGGCGGATCACCGCCGAGTCCAGCATCGGCGCGGAGCAGGCTTCCGGCTGGGCCGGGGTGCACCACGCTCAGCGGGACGGTACCCGGCTGGAGCTGCTGGTCAGCGAGCCAGAAACGGTGCTGCGTGAGCTGTTGCACCGGGACCGGTCGGTGGCCGGCGTGACGGTCACCGAACCCACCCTCGAAGACGCATTCCTCACCCTGACCCACCGGACGAAGGAGGCAGCATGACCACCACCATCACGACCGAGCCACCCGTGCCGGCTGCTGCGGAGCCGATCCGGCACACCCTTCGCAGCGTGCTGCGCGTGTACCGCGTCGAGGCGTGGCATGAGTTCCTCAAGCTCGTCCGGCTGCCGATCTTCGCGGTCACCACGATCGCGCTGCCCCTGATGTTCTACGTGATCTTCGGGATCACCTTCGCCGGCGAGCAGGCCGGCGGAGTTGGGATCACCACGTACATGCTGGTCACCTACGGCGCGTTCGGGGTCATCGGGGTGGCCTTGTTCGGGTTCGGGGTGTCGGTGGCTGTCGAGCGCGGACAGGGCTGGATGCGGCTGAAGCGGGTCGCGCCCATGCCGCCGCTGGCCTACTTCGTCGCGAAGGTGCTGATGAGCCTGGCCGTGGCCACGATCATCGTGCTGGCCCTGTTCACCCTCGGGGCCACCATCGGTGGAGTCCGACTCGACCCGCAGCAGTGGCTGGCGGCGGGGTTGGCGTTGATCGCTGGTGCACTGCCATTCTCGGCGATGGGCCTGGCCTTCGGCTACCTGGTCGGGCCGAACTCGGCCCCGGCTGTGCTGAACCTGATGTGGCTGCCCATGGCGTTCGCGTCCGGGCTGTGGA
>Ga0081538_10003295_pt1 | contig 15324 bp, 13 predicted proteins | sample TabmetS5T2R1_FD_71022 | JGI IMG/M metagenome (GOLD analysis project Ga0081538, IMG submission 71022) | Tabebuia heterophylla rhizosphere microbial communities from the University of Puerto Rico - S5T2R1 | ecosystem: Host-associated > Plants > Roots > Rhizosphere ... | reverse complement strand
ATAGGTACTCGCACTGGATACCCAGCATGGGAAGGCACGCAGCTGACGGCATGGACGAGGCCTTGGAGTAGCGACGCCGCTTACCGGCGGGTGCAAAGCCTCGCAGGAAACGTGCGTGGATCCGATCCAAGGCTACCGTGGCGGTGCAGCATTCACGATCCCGTATATCGATCCAACACCACAACATATAGGAGTGGATATCACGTGTGGCTGCGTTGAGGATCGAGCCTTCGGGCTCTGAGGCGGCATTATATGCACGATCCTGCAAGCAGATTTCCGAGAAAACCCTTCCGCGCACTCGGGGGAATAAGCCTTGGGTCAGAGCGAGGTTTGTGGGGGGCAGGGTTCCACGTTTGGGGCGCATCGCGCTGGGTAAGCACTAGGGGAGGATAGGAGGCCCTCATGGCCGATGAAACGCATGCGTCTATCCCAGACAGGTATCGATCCGGTCGGTCCGAGCGAGCCGGCTGCGTAACGCTGGGACTGATACCTGCCCCTGACATCCCAGAGACGATGGCCAGGGAGCTAGCACCTCAGCTGCCAAAGCTCCTCGAAAACCGGGTCGATGGAGACGTCTCGTGGGAGGTGCCGGTCCTGGTGGACCCCCTGACCGGAACAGACCGGGAGGCCCCGGAGATCCTCGACGTCTGCCGCGAGAGGATGCTTGGCGAGGGCTGGGACCTCGCTATCTGCCTAACCGACCTGCCCGTCTACAGGGACGGCACTCTCGTCGCAGCGGACGTGAGCGCCAAGCGCGGTGTGGCCGGTCTCTCGCTGCCTGCCATGGGCGCGATGCGGCTGCGTCCGAAGGCGCGGGACCTCACCCTCCAGCTCGCGGGCGAACTGTACGAGAGGACCAAGGAGCACGCAGCAGGCGATCCCCCCGCTCGAGGTTCGCAGCCTAGGGGGTCGGTCGGATCTTTCCAGAGGGTAGATCCGCCTGATGAGGACATGAGAGCCATGGACGTCGACGCCCGCTTCGCCGCCCCAGGGGCGCTCGGGCATCTCAGGCTTTGGTCGGGGATGGTTTTGGCCAACCGCCCCTGGAAGATGCTTCCGGCCTTCAAGGGAGCCATAGCCGCCGCCTTCGCCACAGGAGCCTACGTGTTGGCGATCTCCTCGATGTGGCTGCTTGCAGACGCGGTGGGCTTCTGGCGTCTTCTACTCCTGATGGTGACGGCGATAGTGGCGATGGTCGTCTGGATCATCATCGCCCACCACCTGTGGGAGCGTCCCGAGGACCGAGAGCGGCGCGAGTGGGCGTCGCTCTACAACGGGGTGAGCGTGCTCACGATAAGCGCAGCGGTGCTGTTGGCCTACGCTATCCTGTTCTTGCTGCTCTTTGTTGCGGCGTGGATATTCGTTCCTGGCGGCTACTTCCAGAGCACCCTCAAGCACCCTGTAGGGTTTGGGGAGTACCTGACCCTGAGCTGGTTGGGGGCTTCGCTGGCCACGGTGGCCGGAGCTTTGGGAGCCAGCCTGGAGGACGAGGAGAGGGTACGCGCTGCTTCCTACGGCTACCGCCAGAGGCGCCGTCATGACGACGAAAATCCCGAGGACGAATCATAGGATACGACCACACCGAACGGTGATGCCGGCGGCGCGTCCTGATCTAGCAGGCCAATGGCGAGCGCCCGGTTCCGTGGGGTCATGGGAAGCGGAACCGGACTGTGCTTCGGCAAATGACTACCCACAGATCGTCACCCTGCATTACCAGCGGTTTCGCGGATCATCGGAACCTCCCTCGCGTTCTCTCCCTGGCAAGGTCCCGAATCTCGGTTGCCGCCTGGCTGAAGAGGAGCCCCATACTACGACCAGCCGCGCCTCGTGCATGTCTACCCAGAGGATGCCGCCCAGAGTCGCGAGTATGAGTGAGATCCCTATCATCTGCTGCATGGTGAACGCCTCCACCCCTACCAGGATCACCTTCTGGATTATCGCCGACACGCCCACCTCGACGAGGATGTTCAGGTCCACCTTGTGGTACCTCAGGTAGTGGACCAAGAGCCGGTAGAGCTCGATCGTGATCACCACGAAGATGATGTTCGATAGACCCTCCTGGAGGTTGCCTAAGGCGATGACCTTACTCCACACCCGGTAGAGGAACATGAAGCCCATCCCGAACAGTGTCGCGTTCAAAAGAACGACCACCGCGTCCTGCAAGAGCTCCATCACGCCTAACCTCTGGACGCCTGGGACCTATTGCCAAGAACCAGTTCTCGCTGTTGCGCGTAGGGCAGCGCCAAAGAGGGTACGCCCTACGGAGCCGACCCGTGGTAAACGCGGAGTTGGCCAAACGTATACCGCTCGGCGGACAGACCCCTATTCGCCAGAGTGGTATGGGAGTTGAATATGAATAGAACGCTGATCGGAGGTGCGTTGCCCCACAAGAGTAGTGACCTTGGACATGCCCTCGCGCGGCTAAGAAAGAACTTCTATCACCTCTGGCAGGTGCTCGAGGAGCTGTGCTCAGCGCCACCGCAATATTCCCCACCGGACGCCCTGCTGAGGGAGTGGAGGGGCGCGCTGAAGCCGTCGCAGGAGTGGAGAAAGGCTCTGTTCTACGAGCAGGCCGTGGACGTGCTCGCCGTGGCCCTGGGCCTGTCGCGGGAGGAGACGGAGGAGTTCGTCCGCCAGTACATGCTCGCGAGGCGCTAGACTATACCTGGTGAGCAGTGTGCTAGTAGAACTTGGGAGAATCTCTAGGGCGCACTCGTGCGCACAGAGCGAATTACCCGTGCGTCGATGGATGATGTTTACTAGGATGAGAGGGCCCGTGCCCTGGGTAGAGATTTCAAGATCAAGAGTCAGCCGTAGAGAGGCACGAGGGTTCGCTTCGAGATGGCCTTGGAGGAGGACGCCGAGGAACCTGAAGAAGGAGGGGTGCGCGTGCTACTCGTTGAGGACCACGCCGCATTCAGGGATGCTCTGGCCTCAACCTTCCAAGCAGAAGGCTTCGAGGTCGTCGGGCAGGCTGGGTCCTTGAAACAGGCACAAAGCATCCTAGAGGACTCCGACCATCCCAAGGTGCGGCAGACGGGGGCAATATCTGCTCGCTGTAGACGCGAGCAGTCTTCTCCAAGTGGGTTAGAGACTGCGGATCGGTAAAACTAGAGCATATTACTCAGAAAAAAATGAAGCACTCAGACGATGGCCGGATCTTGGCTGAGTGCTACGTTGAGCATCCTCGGACAGTGCTTGGGGAAGCCATGTCCATTGAAGGACTTCTCCCGACGTGTGACGACTCGGGGAGATGGCTCAAAGGGGAATCGCGAGGGAGCCGCCTCGGCAGCGCAAGCGAAGAGGCAAGAGAGGTTGGACTAGGTCGATAGGACAGTCGAGCAGCGGACACAGGCCCTAGAAGAGATGCGTAGTTGGGCTGTGACCAGGCGAGCCGGTTGGGATACGCTCGGGAGGGTCTACGACGAAAAGGATCCAGGCTTGGCAGGAGATCCGACCATACCGGATTATGTCATGCGGGACTTCGAAAGCATCGAGCGGAGGAGCGAGGCGTATCTGAGCACTGTCCAATACCGCGCGGGGGGTGTTGCATAACCAGACCACCAGTTCCGTAACTGGTTTTCCGAGGAGGAGTCACCGTTGTCAGGCTACATACTCGTGATGAGCATTGGGGCCGCCATCTCGGGGATCGCGGCGCTCTGGGTGAGGAGTTCCTACTCCAAGTACTCCAAGAAGATGAGTACGAGCGATCTTACAGGGGCCCAGACGGCGCGTATGATCCTGGACCGCAACGGCCTCACAAACGTCCGCGTGGAGCCTGTGCCCGGACGGCTAACATACCACTACGATCCCAGGAGCAAGGTGGTTAGGCTCTCTGAGGGTAACTTCAGGCAGAGATCCATCGCCGCTGTGAGTGTGGCAGCCCACGAGGTGGGGCACGTCATCCAGGATGCCACCGGCTACCTGCCGATGAAGCTCAGGTCAGGGCTCTTTCCCGTGGTTGCCTTCAGCAGCCAGATCTGGCTGCCCCTGTTCATCATGGGCATCTTTATCGGGACACCCCTCTTCATCCAGTTGGCTGCCATCCTGTTTATGGCGGTACTGGCGTTTCACGTTGTGACGCTGCCGGTCGAGATCAATGCCTCCACCCGCGCCTATGGACTGCTGACCCACTACGGCATGCTCTCGCGCACGGAGGCCGAGGGCACAAGGCGGGTGCTTACTGCGGCGGCTTTCACCTACATCGCCACAGCACTGATCGCATTCTTGACGCTACTTTACCTGCTCTTCTTGAGCCAGAGCGAGTAGAAGGAGAGCCGGCGGAGCATAGGTGAAACGGAGAAAGGAGTATTCATAACGACGAACACAAGCGCTGGGGCAGGCGGTCCCGTTCTACCTGTACTCTCGAGGAACTGGTGGATGCTGGCTTTGCGAGGACTGGCCGCAATAGTGTTCGGGGTGCTGGCATTCGTGTGGCCAGACATCACCCTTTTTGCCCTCGTCCTGCTCTTCGGTGCCTACATGCTGGTTGACGGTATCTTCGCCATAGTCGCCGCGGTTAGGGCAGCGGGACGTGAGGCTAGATGGTGGCTGCTCTTGATCGAGGGAGTGCTCGGGGTGCTGGCAGGCCTTGTGGCGGCTTTCTGGCCGGGTCTTACGGCGCTGGTGTTACTCTACTTCATCGCTGCGTGGGCAATCGTGAGCGGCATACTAGAGATAGTAGGGGCCATAAGGCTCAGGCAGGAGATAGAGGGGGAGTGGGCGCTTGGACTGAGCGGAGTTCTCTCTGTGCTATTCGGAGTTCTGCTGGCTGTAATACCAGCACCCGCGGGTTTGCTCTCACTTGTATGGCTGATCGGAGCGTACGCGCTCGCCTTCGGCGTGTTGCTGCTGGTACTCGCCTTCAGGGTACGTAGCGCGCCTGAGATGCAGACGCCTAGGCGTGTCGAATAACGTTCGGCGGTGCCTTGAAAGATCTGGTACGGAAGGAGGTTGAGCATAGGTCGGCGAAGACGGTAAAGACAAGATCGATGTGTCCCGCCTCGGAAAGCGGGGCAAGCGCGAGAGAAGGGGATGCAGACCATGATGAGCCGACACAGGGGGCGCGGGTTCTACGACCCGTTGAGCGAGATGAACCGCCTGTTCGACCAGATGTTCGGTGGCGTAGGTCGGCGAACAGGGGGCGAGCAGAGGACACGGGACGCCGGGTGGTCCCCAGCGATCGACGTGATTCAGGAGGACGAGGATCTGGTTGTCAGGGCGGAGCTCCCTGGAGCTAAGCCCGAGGACGTGGATATCACGGTCCACAACGGGGTCCTGACAATCTCAGGCAAACTCCAGGAAGAGAGGGAAGAGGAACGTAGCGGATACCTGGTCAGGGAACGCCGTTCTGGGTCATTCCGCAGAAGCCTGCAGCTGCCCCAGGACGCGGACGAAGATCAGATCAAAGCCAACTTCGAGAACGGCGTCCTGGAGGTCAAGATCCCGGGAGCGGCGGCCATCCAGGAACCCAAGCGCATCCAGATCGGGGGAGCCGATAGCTCGGACGGCGGCAGCCCGAGCAGTTAGGAGACGACTTCGAGGATGGAAAAGAGGCGGGGCTCCTTTTGCCCCGTCTACTTCCCGGATCGGCGCTCCCTTGTTCCCCCCTCCCGAAGGAGGCGCCGATCCGGGAGGATGTTGCTACATCGCTTTTCGGCCACGGACAAAACCTCGCCGCGCGGCGGGTAGATCTTGAGGAGGCAAAATGGCAACGAGAATGTGCGACGTCTGTGGCATCAGGCCGGCAGTCGTCACAGTGAGGCGGGTAGTTCCCGGAGAGGGACAGAGGGTCGAGCACCTCTGCGAGATTCACGCTGCGGAGGCGGGGGCCGGGCGTTCGTCCTTTGGGGGCAGATCCCCGCTGGGAGGAGGAAGCCTATTCGACGACTTCTTCGGCAGGTTCTTCGACGAAGAGCCCAGAGGGTTCTCCCGCGGGATGGCTAGCCCAAGGCAGGCAGAGCAGGTAGACATAACCCAGTTCTTCTCCGATTCCACGACCGACCTCTTGCAGCGGGCTGCCAAGCAAGCCCTCGAGTGGGGCAGCCTCGACTTGACCAGTGAGCACCTACTATATGCTGCGCTGGAGGACAGGGTAGTCAGGCGCGTGCTCGAGGAGGTCGGTGCAGACCCAGAGGCCATCAGAGCCCAGTTGGAGGAGGAAGCACAGAAAGGCGGGCGCACGGATGTCTCTCCATCGCTAGCCCCTGACGCCAAGAGGGCTTTGCTTGCCGCCTATGAGGAGTCTCGGGATCTGGGCTCCTCCTACATCGGTCCCGAGCATGTTCTGCTAGCGCTGGCCGCAGACGACGAATCGGATGGTGGAAGGCTCCTCTCTCGCTTCGGACTCTCGCACACCAAACTACGTGGGGCGGTGGTGCGCGGCGTGGACACCGGTGGAGAGGCAAGGGAGCCTGCGAGCTCCACACCTACCCTTGATGAGTACAGCCGCGACCTTACCCAGATGGCCCGTGAGGGCAAGCTCGATCCTGTAATCGGGCGCGCCGAGGAAGTAGAGAGCACCATCGAGATCCTGAGCAGGCGTACAAAGAACAACCCTGTCCTGATCGGGGACCCCGGTGTTGGCAAGACCGCTATCGTAGAGGGCATAGCCCAGAGGGTGGTCAACGACGAGGTCCCAGAGACCCTCTCGGGCAAGCGGGTCGTGCAACTTGACCTCTCAGGCATCGTGGCAGGCACCCAGTATAGAGGTCAGTTCGAAGAGCGCCTCAAGAAGGTCATAGATGAGGTGCGGGAGAACTCAGATGATTTGATCCTCTTCATCGACGAGCTGCACACGGTCGTAGGAGCCGGCGCAGCCGAGGGCGCGATGGACGCCTCAAACATGCTCAAACCAGCTCTCTCCCGCGGCGAGCTGCATGTAGTTGGGGCAACGACCATCGACGAGTACCGCAAGAACATAGAGAAGGATGCGGCGCTCGAACGCAGGTTCCAGCCCGTGCTGGTCAAGGAACCCTCCGTGGACGACACCATAGACATCCTGCGGGGCCTCAAGGATCGCTACGAAGCGCACCACAGGGTCAAGATTACGGATGAGGCCATCGTCGCAGCTGCCGAGCTTTCGGACCGTTACGTGACAGGCCGCTTCCTGCCTGACAAGGCCATAGACCTCGTGGACCAGGCAGCCGCGCGGGTCAGGCTCCGATCGAAGACCAAGCCCCAGGACACAAAGGCGCTGGAGGAGGAGCTCAGGCGCGTGCAGCGCGAGAAGGATGAGGCGGTGGCTAATGAGGACTTCGAGAAGGCCCCTGAGCTCAGGGACCAAGTAGCTGCGCTTCGAAGCGAGCTCGAGGAAGCCCAGCAGGGACGCCGCCCCGTGGCCGAAGTGAGGGCCGAGGACATAGCCGAGGTCGTCTCCAGGGCAACAGGCATCCCTGTAAGCCAGCTTACCGAGGAGGAGCGTGAGCGTCTCATGCGCCTCGAAGAGCAACTGCACGAACGGGTGGTCGGTCAGGAAGAAGCCGTCGAAGCGGTAGCCGAGGCCGTCCGCAGGGCCAGGGCCGGGCTCTCTGACCCCAACCGTCCTATAGGCAGCTTCCTGTTCCTCGGACCCACCGGGGTAGGCAAGACCGAGCTTGCGCGCACGCTTGCCGAGGCGCTCTTCGGGGACGAGGCAGCGATGGTGCGCATCGACATGAGCGAGTTCCAGGAGCGCCATACTGTCTCGCGCCTCGTCGGCGCGCCTCCAGGCTATGTTGGATACGAGGAGGCCGGCCAGCTCACCGAGGCCGTGCGGCGCAGGCCTTACTCTGTGCTGCTTTTAGATGAGATAGAGAAGGCGCACGCTGACGTCTTCAACATCCTCTTGCAGATCCTCGATGACGGGCGCCTGACCGATGCCCAGGGGCGCACGGTGGACTTCAAGAACTCGGTCATCATCATGACCTCCAACATGGGGGCTGAGCGGATACAGGCCCACACTAGAAGGGAGGAGACCTTCGAAGAGCTCAAGGAAGACATGCTGCAGGTGGTGAGGCATCATCTAAGACCCGAGTTCGTCAACCGCATAGACGAGATCATCGTCTTCCGCGCGCTCAGCAGGGAACAGATAGTCGACATAGCACGCCTACTTCTTGAGCGGACCACGCGGCGCTTGCGGGCTCAGGACATAGAGGTCGAGTTCACCGACGAGGCGGTCGAGCTCATCGCCGAGGAAGGCTTCGAGCCTGAGTACGGGGCGCGCCCCTTGCGTCGCACCATCCAGCGGAGGGTGGACAACGAGCTCTCCCGCATGGTCCTCTCCGGTTCTCTCGAACCGGGCGATAAGGTGCTCGTCGGTGGCGAGGAGGAGAGGCTCACCTTCGAGGTCGTCGAAGGGGCTGCCACCCCTGCGGCCAGTGAGTAACGAGGACGGGTCCCTAGTAGCGCCGTCGACCTGACCGAGGAAGACCTGACCGAGGAAGCTTACGCTCGGGCTCCGGATCACACCGAGCCCGAGCACACCGACGTCCACCGTATCGGGAGCCGCCTGATGGAGCTCTTGCAGGACCCGCGATCCTTTGAGCCCTTCGGGAGACAGGAAGGAAAGGTAGCGAGTTGGAGGCGATCTGGATAACCGTCGCCTACGCTTTAGGGCTCCTCGCCAGTTACGCGAAGCTGCCCCCGCTGGTGGGTTACCTCGGCGGCGGGCTCGCCCTCTACGGTCTGGGAGTGACGGGCAGCGACCTGCTGCATGACATAGGACACGTCGGGGTGCTGCTGCTCTTGCTAACGGTCGGGTTGCACATCCGGCTGCGCAGCGTCCTCCGGCCGGAGGTGCTGGGAGCAGGGGGCGCGCACCTCGTCATAAGCACGGTACTGTTTACGGCGGTCGGCTTGGTGTTCGGATTCGGGGCCGGTGCGGCCATGCTGATCGCCGTCGTGCTAAGCTTCTCCAGCACGGTCTTGGGGGTCAAGGCCCTGGAGGCCCGCAACGAACTGGAGGCCTACCAGGGCCGGATCGCTATCGGTATCTTGATCCTCCAGGATCTCGTCGCTGTCGGCCTCCTCGCGCTCGCCGGCTTGGGCTCCCCCTCGCCCTGGGCACTCCTCCTGCTTCTGGTGCCCCTGGTACGCCCCCTCCTCTTGAACCTGCTGGCTGCGAGTCGCCACGGTGAGCTGCTCCTGCTCTATGGGCTACTGCTAGCTCTCGGTAGCGGCGCGCTGTTCGAGCTTGTGGGCATGAGCTCCGAGCTGGGGGCACTGGCGGCCGGGGCGCTCCTGGCGGGCCACCCGAAGGCCGACGAGCTCTCCGAGAAGCTGTGGGGCCTGAGGGAGGCCTTCCTGGTCGCCTTCTTCTTGGAGATCGGCCTCGCCGGCTTTCCGTCCGCAGGAGGGATGCTGTTCGTCTTGGTCCTCCTGCTCCTGCTTCCCCTCAAAGGGATCCTCTACTTCTTCCTGATGACCCTTTTCGAGCTGCGGGTGCGCACGGGGTTCGTGGTCGGGACCTCGCTGACCAGCTATAGCGAGTTCGCTCTCATCGCCGGCGCCGCGATGACGGGTGCCGGGCTGATCCCCAACTCGATCGTGGTGGTCCTGGCCCTCACCGTAGTGCTCTCCTTCGTCGTAGGCGCGCCGCTAAACCACGCCGTGCACTCTCTATACTCGCGGCTAGAGTCGTTGCTCCTACGCTTCGAGCGTGCAACCGAACATCCCGATGAGGCGCCACGGTTGCTGGGGAGCGCGCGTTCTTTGGTCTTGGGCATGGGAAGGACCGGAACGGCGGCCTACGAGGCGCTCACCGAACGTGGCATGCGCCCGGTGGGGCTGGACTCCGACCCGGGCAAGATCGAGTGGCACCGCCGCGAGGGGCACCGTGTGATCTACGGCGACGCCGAAGACCCGGAGATCTGGGAACGTGTCGACCTCGACCGGATTGAGGTGGTGATACTCTCCGTGCCGGACTTCGAGGCTAGGGTGAGCGCGGTGGAGGGGTTGCGCAAACGCGGCTTCACCGGCGTGATCGGCACCATCAGCATGTACCCCGAGGAGGAGGAACCGTTGCGGGAGGCCGGGGCCGACTTGATCCGGCACCCCCTGAGCGAGGCTGGGTTCGGGCTTGCAGAGCAGAGCCTCGAACTGCGAGCTCCGGCTTGAGATGCTTGCCGGTGTGGTCGGCTAGAGGGATGGCGTTCGGTACGGTAGGAGCGACAAGATGTGACCGGCGCGGGATCGGGAGCAAAAACCGCTCGTGTTTGCGCCGGGGAGGTTGAGCAGGGGAGCGTACGCCCTTATCGATCTCCGTAAAGGCGAGGTGGAAGCGAAAAGACATTAGCGACAGATCCTTCCAACCAGGAGGAGGCAGCATGGCACTGATGGAAGTTAGCAGGTTAAAACGGTTCTTCAGGGCAGCCGCGGGCCTGGACGTGGACAAGGACGACCTGAAGCGCTACAGCGACTTCGTCAACCGCAAGGTCTACGACCTGCTGCTGATCGGCCAGGCCGTGGCGAAGACCAACGGCCGCGACATCATCGAGCCGTGGGACTTACCCGTAACTGGGGGGCTGCAGGAGAGCGTCCACGAGTTCGAGAGGATGGACGAGGAGGTGGACCTGTGGCCAATCCTGGAGCAGCTTGCCACCTTGCCACCGCTGGATTTTGCCTACAGCGAGGAAACAGAGGAGAGGCTACCCGGGTTCGTCGGCGGCTTGAGCGTCGCCCTCGCCCGCACCTTCAAGGTCCTGGACCCCAAGCTCAAAAACCCGCACACCGCCCACTGGGAGCAGGCCTCCCGGATCTTCGATTTGCTGTTGTAGGGCCCCCGCCACAGTTCCACTGAGGCTCAAGGAGGAAATTTGTCTGAGACAAGCAGTTCTTCTGGAGCAGGTTCTTCAATGTCACCTACCGCTCGGACCGGGAGAAGATCCTCGAGTACATCATCCACCGCCTCGGCGACGGTGCTGAGTTCAAAGATCGTTGGGGCGTGGGGAAGGGATAGGTGACAGCGACCGTCGCACGAACGGGTAAGAGGTCGGCACTCGCTCAACTACCGGGCACAGAAATCTTCCTAAGAGATCTCTACCACGCCCTGTCGCAGGGCGAACAGGAGCGCCTGCAGCTGGGAGTGAACTCCTAGCTTCTTTAGGATGCTCGCCATGTGGTTTCTCTCCGTCCTAAGTGCTATGTTTAGCCTTTCTGCTATCCCCTCACTGTCCAGGCCTTCGGCCAAAGCCTGAAGGACTTCTATCTCCCTCGGGGTGAGCTTCTCTATGGCCTGGCGAGCCGCGTGCTCCTCTTCTCGCCTGGTGCTGGAGTATCTCAAAAGCTCCACTACCTTCTCCAAGGGCAGTAAGCTCTTGCCCGTCCTGAGGTGCCTCACCGCATCGACCACCCGCTCCAGGTGTGCCGTCTTGCCGAGGACTTCCGCGGCACCCGCCTCCACCGCTCTGGCGGTCTCCCTTCGATCTAGGTGAGCACTCAGAACGAGTGCCTGCGCCTGAGGGTTAGCCTCCCTGAGCTCCTTGATGAGATCCCCTCCGTAACCGTCGGGCAGGCCGAGGTCCACCACCGCCACGTCGATTCCCTCCAGCATCCCCCTAGCCTCAGACAGAGAGGCTGCCTGAGCAACCACCTCGAAGCCCGCCTCGCGCTCGAAGCTGGAGGCTAGAGCCTCCCTGAAGGCGACGTGTTCCTGTACCAGCAACAGGCGCACCCCTACGTCCTCTTCGAAGTCCTCATCGCCCTTCTGCGGGAGCATCTCGAAGCGCACCCTCGTGCCACTCTGCGGATCACTCTCGATCTCGAGATCTCCACCGAGGACACGGGCTCTCTTCCTCATCTCCCTTATCCCTACACCACTAGCCAAAGGAGTCTCTTCAGAGTACGCTGCCGTATCGAAGCCTCTGCCGTCGTCTTTTACCTCAGCCCACAGCTTATCCTCGCTGATGCCCACTCCTACTCGCACCTGGCTGGCTCCGGAGTGGCGCCTGACGTTGGTTAGCGCTTCCCCCAAGATGCACAACAGTTGCCTGCCTCTCTCTCCCAATGGTCCCGAAAGGACTCCGTCGTGCACGTCATAGACTATCGTGGACTGTGGTGCCATCTCACGATGGAGCTCTACTAGCACCCCGAGCAACTCGGGGAAGTGCTTATCGTGCTCTCCTTCGAGCCTTAAGTCGTAGATGGCACCTCTCAACTGCGGCCCTATCCGATCGAGGGTTGCGAGCAGGTGCATGAGCCGGAGGGTCTGCTTAGGTTCCTCAGATAGCGAGTGGATCTGCCGTGCTTGGACCAGGGCATCTGCGAGCTCCTGGAGGGGCTCATCATGGAGGTTGCGGGCAATCCGGCTGCGCTCTGCCTCCCTGCTCTCCTCTACCCGCTCCTCGGCCCACTTGCGCTCTGAGATGTCACGCCTTATGTTCACGTAACCGGTTATCTCACCCTCCCCCTCCTCACCTCCTCGCAAGGCGATGGTGATCCCCTCGCCATACACAGGGGTGCCGTCCTTGGCATACGTGATCGCTTCGGTACGGAACTCACCCCCCTGGGACAACTCCCTTAGAGCCTCGGCGCGTTGCTCCGCTCTCAAATCAACAGGGACAGCTTCCCAAAGATTTCGCCCCAGTATTTCATTGGCTCTCCAGCCGTACATCCGCTCTGCGCCCTTGTTCCAGGCGGTAACGAGTAGTTGCTCATCCGTGGCTATGATGGCGTCGCCTACGTGCTTGAGCACGTAGGCATGGTAGGCGAGCTGCTCCTCGGCTCGCTTGCGCTGGGTTATGTCATGAGTGTAGACCGACAAACCCTCCTCAGATGGGTAGGCGTACACCTCGCCCCACCTGTCATTAAACGGGGAGTACGCTTCGAAGTGCACGGTCTTCTGCTCGCGCATGGCTTCGTGATACTTCTGGTAGAACACCGAGCCCACAACCTCGGGTACCACCTCCCACGCGATCCGTCCCAGAACATCTTCGCGCGTCAGCTCTTTATTGCCCTTTAGCGTTTGGATCCTGCGCAGCGCTCGCTCGTTGAGGTTGGAGTAGCGCCACTCTCGGTCGTAGGCGACGAACTCATCGGTGATGCTCTCTAAGATATGCACGGTTCGCTGGTTCATCAAAGCGCAGGTCCTCAGCCCGCTCTTGTTGCGAAGAATACTTCGCAGTGGGCCGTGCGGCGATCCTTTCACTCAGATGTACATTAGTACATATTATCCATCGGCGCACGGGTGATTTACTCTATTCACCCGAGTGTGGGGAGCTCGACATTAGATGAGAAGGCCGATCCTCCGCGCAGTACCCTGTCGGAGGGTCTGCATATAGTCGACGGGCTCTTATAGTGGCCCACAGAGAAGAGGATTGGCCTATAAGTAATGGTAGCACCGAGCAGATGAAGATGACTGAGGGTATGGATCTGGGAGACAACTACAGTCACCTTTGTCTCATCGACACACAAATCGGCAAACTCATCGAAGGGAGCCGGCTGCGCACCACCCCAGAGTCGATGCGACGCCGGTAGCCAGGCCAGTGATGAGTAGAGTCCCCTATCCCCGTCCCCGCACCGGTGAGCAACGCTCCGAGAGCGTCACCGAACGCCACGCCTAAAGCCGTAGCTAACACCCACTCAGGTCCTACCCTCAGATATCTCCTTAGCACCAACCACTGGGCCACTCCGATCACCGCGCCCACCAAGGCTCCGCCTAGCGCACCGGACTCCACCCTCTCCACTGAACCCACCAGCACAAGCGCCAAGAACCCGCCGAGTGGGAAGCCCAGGAAGGCGAGCATCCACCACAGGAAGAACCGCCACCCGCCCTAGGAGCGGCGCTATCGCTCACGACGAGCGCTCCCCCACCCGCATAACCTTTGAGGCTAAGGTACTGATCATATCCCCTTCCCCTTTCTTGAGGGATAGAAGTGCCTTATTGTCCCGCCTTCTTGGTTACATCGGGTGCATACTACTCCTCGGGATGAAGCGTGCCCCGCGAACGTAGCAGTTCTCAGAAGGTCGCTGCGGGGGTTCCGAGAACCCTCTGCCCGTGAATATCGTAGAACTCCGTACCTCCGAAGTTCACAGAATCTATCTTCTGAGCACTCGGGCGGAGCTTCTTCGACGATACCGCACCCGCCGAAACCCAGGCACAGCGGTCAAACCGTCCATACCCGAGGATCGGCCCACGCCACCTGCTATGCCCTGCAACCAATTGCAGCACACCGACGCAAAGGACGAGGTCTTAGGACAGTAGTCTACTGCTGACGTACTGCTGACAAAGCCCTCCACGTTTGTGTGAGAGACTATCCGTTTTTACGGCTTTTGCAGGAAAATCAGAGAGCCGATGAGCGGACTCGAACAGCTGACCTGCTCATTACGAGTGAGCTGTTCTACAGTTAAACGCCGGGATTAGGCCTTTCCCCTAAGCTCTCACTAATTCTATGCGCCGGGTGCCGTCCTCGGTTAGCGAGGCGCGGACGTGTAGCTCAGGGTATTCGTTCTTTACATTGTTGAAACACCTCCTCCAACTCCACGCACTCACCCCAGCTCGGGCCGTAGCCGACCTCTGCAGATTTCGGTCCACCAAGTTCTGTGCCCAAGATATCCTCCATAGCCTCGCCCATCTTAGCCTTGAGCCACAGTGCGACTTCCCTGGCATCCTCCTTGGGGCATTCCAGGACCAGCTCGTCGTGCACCGAGAGCAGAAAGTGGGTGCCGGGGCGAGGATCTGCCGCCAACTTCTTTAGGGTGAGGTAGAGGATGTCTCCAGCAGTGGACTGGATGGGACCGTTCAGCCGCTCGGTGTACTTGGGCTTGTGGTCCTTATCAGGAGCGACCACACCGCAACCCATTGTAGGTGGAAGGGTCTAGCTTTAGGGCTTCTCCCACCGATCGGTGATGATCACCTCCACCTCCGGCGGCATGTACTCTCCCTCCCGGTTGAGTACCTGATCCATGCCATCTTTCATGCAGCGCTTCAGGAACCCCTTGGCCTTCTCGGCCTCCTGCTCGTGGCACTCAACTACGATCTCGTCGTGGACGAACAGCACCGGAACCAACGAAGGGATCTCGGCCCTCCGCTCGTGTAGCAGCGCCAGTGCCAGCTTGGCACCATCTGCACCTGTGCCCTGGATCGGGGAATTGAACCAGTCGTTGACGCTCTTGAAGCGCCTTCGCCGCCTCCCCGCCATGGTGCGGGTCGGAGCGAGCTCGGTCTTGTCATCGGCGGACCATCCCAACTTGTGCCACTGCGCCAGGCCGGGATACTTATCCTTGAAGGTCTTGAGCATCTCGGAGGCCTTAGCCTCGGTCCACTCCACCCCATAGCTTTTCTTGGCGGTAGCCCGCAGCTTCTTGGACCCCATGCCGTAGAGCGGGCCGAAGTTAGCGGCTTTGGCG
>Ga0081538_10003294_pt1 | contig 15324 bp, 13 predicted proteins | sample TabmetS5T2R1_FD_71022 | JGI IMG/M metagenome (GOLD analysis project Ga0081538, IMG submission 71022) | Tabebuia heterophylla rhizosphere microbial communities from the University of Puerto Rico - S5T2R1 | ecosystem: Host-associated > Plants > Roots > Rhizosphere ... | reverse complement strand
TGGTCACCTGTTTCGCCACGCAGGGCGACATTCCCGCCATCGGGCTCGTCACCTCGCGCCGGTAGACGCTGGGCGGAACCCCGACCAGTTCGGTGAAGCGCGTGCTGAAGGTGCCCAGCGACGAGCAGCCGACCGCGAAGCAGACCTCGGTGACGCTGAGGTCGCCACGACGCAGCAGCGCCATCGCGCGCTCGATGCGCCGCGTCATCAGATAGGCGTACGGCGACTCGCCGTAGGCGAGCCGGAACTGGCGGCTGAGGTGCCCGGCCGACATGTGCGCGCCGCGGGCGAGCGCCTCGACGTCCAGAGGCTGCGCGTACTCCCGGTCGATCCGGTCGCGGACGCGGCGCAGTTGCGCGAGGTCGCGTAGGTGCTGCGCTGTGGTGGGTCTGCTGGTCACCTACGCGATCGTGCCACATCGCACCGGGGTTGTCTAGCGCCGCTGGCATCCCCCCACTCCGCGTTGGCTTTGCCCCGGACTCTTTCATGTTTGAGGACATCGACGATCGGCGCGATCTCATCGAACGGCATGTCGAACATGTCGTGCAGTACGTACACCAATCGCTCGGATGGACTGATGTTCGAGGACACGCGCGCCACGTGCTGTAATCACCGTGGCACGAACGGCTTTGCCTGATTTTCGTTGTATGTTCGTAGCCGGGTTTGGGGAGGGTGTGGTTTCGTAACCCGCTCTGGAGGGCAAGAGTCAACTCACAGGGTTTGATCGGCGCATTAGGAAATGGAAGTTGGGGAATCAGGGGTCTGGTACGGATTCGTAGTATTCGGGGAACCGCTTCCGTGGCTGGCGAGCCATCTTGAGCAGTCTATTGCTGGACATTGTGGAGAGGCACAAGTCGGGTGAGGCTGTGGGCATCTACTCAGTTTGCTCGGCGCATCCGCTGGTTATCGAGGCCTCGGTGCTGCAGGCGCTCGATGATGATGGCTACCTCCTGGTAGAGGCCACGTCGAACCAGGTAGACCAGTTCGGCGGTTACACGGGGATGAAGCCTCGGGATTTTCGGAGGCTCGTGCTGGATCTGGCGAAACGGTATGGACTGCCCGAAGATCGCATCGTCCTGGGCGGCGACCACCTCGGCCCCAACCGCTGGCAGGCGCTTCCGGCCGAGAAAGCGTTGTCTTACGCGGGCGATCTTGTGGCGTCCTACGTCGCTGCCGGATTCACCAAGCTTCATCTCGACTGCAGCATGGCCTGCGCGGACGACTCGAGTCCGCTAGACGACAGCGTGGTTGCCAGTCGGGCTGCGATGCTCGCTGGCAGAGCCGAGCGGGAAGCGTCCGAGCGCGATCGGGAGGCCGCAGGCAACCCCGTATACGTCGTGGGGACGGAGGTGCCCGCGCCGGGCGGGGCTCACGAGGCGCTCGAGGTACTCACCCCGACCCCCGCGCATGCGGCGCGCGCCACTCTGGCTGCGCACGAGGACGCTTTCCGTACGGAGAATCTGGAAGGGGCGTGGGATCGGACTATTGCGCTGGTCGTGCAGCCCGGTGTGGAATTCGACCTCGAGCGGGTGATCGACTACGAGAGATCCGCGACCGGAGAGCTTCGACGGGTGCTCGACGACCGTGGTCGTCTGGTCTTCGAGGCCCACTCCACAGACTACCAGACGCGGGCCAACCTGAGGGCGCTCGTGGAGGATCACTGGGCCGTCCTGAAGGTCGGCCCAGCGCTCACCTTCGCGATGCGGGAGGCGCTGTTCGCGCTCGCCGCGATCGAGGATGAACTGGTGGCGGAAGGAGAGCGCTCGGGGTTGCCCTCCGTCGTCGAGCACCGGATGCAAGAGGAGCCGGAATACTGGGAAGGCTACTACCCGGGCGGACCCGCGGCCAGGCGCCTCCTTCGCCGCTACAGCTACAGCGATAGGATCCGCTACTACTGGTCTTATCCGGACGTCGAGGATGCACAGAGGCGCTTGTTTTCCAACCTGGCTGCCCGCGAGATACCGCAGACTCTGCTGAGCCAGTACCTGCCGCAACAGTACGAACGCGTGCGCCACGGTGTGCTGGAGAGCGTCCCCGAGGCCCTCGTCTTCGACCGGATACGCGACACGCTCGAGGACTACGCCGTCGCCTGTAATCCGAAGCGAGAGGAGTCCAAGAGTTGAGCGGAGATCTGGAGGTTATTGCGGATCAGAGCGCCAAGCAGGGCGGCGAGGCAACGGCGCGCGAGATCGCCCAGCAACCCGCCGTGTGGCGCGAGGTGAACGACCTGTTGGCGTCGCGTCGGGACGACATCGATGCGTTTCTTCGACAGCTGCTCGAACAGCCGGATCTGCGGGTCGTCTTGACGGGAGCCGGCACATCGGCCTTTGTGGGAGAGATCCTGGCCCCGGCGCTCTCTCGACGAACGGGGCGCCGCGTGGATGCCATCGCGACGACGGATATAGTCTCCAACCCGGAAGAGTGTTTTGCCGATGACAGGCCCACCCTGTTGGTCTCCTTCGCGCGCTCGGGCAACAGTCCGGAGAGCGTGGCGGCGACCGAGGTTGCCGACCGTCTTCTCTCGGAGTGCCACCATCTGGTGCTGACCTGCGACAGGAGCGGCCGACTCTATGAGAAGCACGCGCGTGCGCCAGACTCGTTCGTCCTTCTGATGCCGGAGGCCACGAACGACCAGGGTTTCGCCATGACGTCGAGCTTCACGTCGATGACCCTTGCGGCCTGGCTGGGCTTGGGCGCCGTAGCCGACCCGGAAAAGCTGGTCGGGCGTCTTACGGCGGCCGCAGAAAGGTTAATGGCCTCCCGCCAGGAGGACATCCGACGGTTGGCCTCCTCCGGTTACGAGCGGGTGGTCTACCTCGGCAGTGGTCCTCTCAAGGGGCTCGCCCACGAATCTTCGCTCAAACTCCTGGAGTTGACCGCGGGTGAGATCGTGACGTACTTCGAGTCTCCTTTGGGTTTCAGGCACGGCCCCAAGTCCATCCTCGACGATCGGACGCTGGCCGTCTCCTACATCTCGGGGGATCCGTATACGCGCAAGTACGACCTGGACCTCCTCGCCGAACTGAAACGCTCGATGCGCCCCGGGAGCGTCATCGCGGTCGCCGCGACGGATGCGGGCGTAGAAGATTCGAGCTTCTGGCTCCTGGAGGGTATCGAAGGAGTGGAGGATGCGGCGCTCGCGCTGCCGTTCGTCGTGGTTGCCCAGCTCCTCGGCCTCTGCTTCTCGCTCGCCCTCGGCTATACACCGGACAACCCGTTCCCCAACCAGGAAGTGAATCGCGTGGTACAAGGCGTTACCATCCATCCTCTACCGGAGAAGGGCCGATGATGTATCTCGGCGTCGATGGTGGAGGCACGAAGACCGCGCTTTGTCTCGTGGATGAAGGTGGGCGCGTCGCGGCGCAGACACAAGCCCCGTCCTGCTACTACTTCACAGAAGGCATAGACCTTGTGGGCCGGGTACTGCAGGAAGGGATCGACGAAGTGTGCGAACAGGCTTCGGTTACGCCGGCGGAGATTCGCCACGCGTTCTTCGGTCTTCCGACCTACGGTGAGGTGAGCGGCGACGTGCCCACCCTCGATGCGGTGCCGGGAGAGATACTCGGACACGGCCGCTACGCCTGCGACAACGACACGGTCTGCGGGTGGGCGGGTTCGCTGGGTGGTGTCGACGGCATAAACGTCGTGAGCGGGACCGGATCCATTACCTACGGCGAGAGGCTTGGGCGGGGCGTGCGGGTCGGGGGCTGGGGTGACCTCTTCGGCGACGAGGGCTCTGCGTACTGGATCTCCATAAAGGGCCTGAACGCGTTCACGCGCATGAGCGACGGACGCTTGCCGGTCGGGCCCCTTCACGAAGCCCTGAGCACACATCTGGAACTGGCCGCTGACCTGGATGTAGTAGATGTCGTTCTCAACCGTTGGCAGGGCGGGCGGAGTGAGATAGCGACCCTCAGCCGGGTAGTCGTCAAGGCGGCGGAGACCGGGGACGAATACGCGGCGCGGATCCTATCCGAGGCTGCGGACGAACTCGCAAGACTCGTCGATACCACCAGGCGCACACTGGATTTCGGCCCTGAGGAGAAGGTTCCGGTATCTTACTCCGGCGGTGTATTCAGCGTACGTTCCATCGTCGAAGGTTTCGGATCGGCCCTCGAGGATCTTCACGACGGGTACGAGTTGAGGAAGCCCCTGTATTCGCCCGTTATCGGGGCGGCGATCTACGCGGCCAGGCTTGCGGGCGAACCACTGGACACCGAGACGCTCGGCCGGCTAGAAGCGACCATGCAAGAGTCAGGCACCTAGACAAAGGAGATTAGAGATGACTTCACGAAGCTGGATTCCATATGCGGCGCTCCTTGTCGTCTTCTGGGGAGTATGGGGCGCTTTCTCGAGTCTTCCCGCGGACGCGTACGGTTACCCGGACGAGATGATCTACATCCTCTGGTCCGTAACGATGCTCATTCCAGCGTACTTCATCCTGCGTAGCGAGAGGACGTTCGACCGACGTCCGGTAGCCGCTTTCTACGGCCTGCTGATCGGGCTCACGGGCGCGGGCGGACAGCTGGTGCTGTTCAAGGCGCTTACCATAGGCCCAGCGTACCTGATCTTCCCGATCATAGCCCTCTCACCGGGGATCACGGTGCTCATGGCAACCTTTCTTTTGCGCGAGCAGCTCCTGGGCCTGACCAAGGTCGGCATCGTTCTGGCCCTGATCGCACTCGTCTTCTTCAACATCTCGGGCGGGAGCGGCGACGCCGAGGTGGGACCGTGGCTGATCCTGGCCCTGCTCATCACGGTGGCCTGGGGCGTACAGGCCTACTACATGCGCAAGGCCGCGAGCGTCGGCGTAAACGACGGCACGACCTTCGGTTACATGGCGCTTAGCGGGCTCCTGTTGGTCCCGGTCGCTTTCGTAATGATGGGGGGTCTCCCGGAGGGCGCTCCCTGGCAAGCCCCGGCGCTCACTTTGGTTACGCAGCTCCTCAACGCGGTCGGCGCCCTCTTCCTCGTGATGGCCCTGAGCCGTGGCAAGGCCTCGATCGTGGCTCCCACGACCAACGCCCTCGCGCCGGTGCTGACGGTTCTGATCTCGCTCGCCGTGTATCAGACGCTGCCGTCCGTCTACGGCGCGTTAGGCATCGTGCTGGCCATAGTCGGCTCGACGCTCATGGTCTACGGGGACGAGAAGCGTGGCGAGGTCGACGCCGAAGAACAGGCCGCCATCGCGAACGAAACGTCAGGCGCTTCGACCGAAAGGAGCGAAGCGGACAGACCAACCGTGTAGCGGAAGGTCACAAGTATCCGACCAGGGCCGTCTGGGCTTTCGGTCCATCGATATACGTTCGGTTGGATCGGGCATCCTGCGCGGCAGCGCGTACGACTTGCTGGTCTGGAACGGCGACCCAATCTACGTCCCGTGCGACCGGGCGTTGGAATCGTCTATCGCAATAGGTCTTGCTGTGTTCGCGGCTACGGAAAAGCCCGGTTTTGACAACTAGCTTATAATTCCTACCGAGAATAGAAGGGAGTAGTTTGGTGGTAGAGCCGCTGCCGTCTTTACCATTGCGACTTCGCATACTGAATACGGTAGGTAAGCATCTTGGGGCTGCCCGCCTGCCTGTCGCCGCGTTAAACGAGGAGGCGTTGGTTGGGGCGGCGGTAAAGGCGACCGGCCTGAGCGAGTTCGGAGATGGCTATCATCGAGAGGGCCTGTTGAGGTTACTCGAGTCCGTAGAGAAAGACGCCGCGCTGCACCTCTCCGGTCAGCTGACCTTCAGGGAGACTATCGTCGGCAGCCTTATCAATCGGCTACTTCTGACCGAAGCCTACAAACGATCACCCGAGATCTTTCGGAAGCCGCTGAAACCCCCCATCATCGTACTTGGCCTACCCCGTTCGGGAACCACTTTCCTGCACCGGCTGCTGGCGATGGATCCAGCACACCGGGCCGTGCCCTGGTGGGAACTGGCGCGGCCCCTTCCTGGTCCCAACGGAAAGGCGGATCGTCGCCGCCAGATCTTCCAGAAGAAGCTACACAGGCTTCAAAAATTGACGCCCGACCTCGACAGCAAGCACTACACCCGGGTAGACACCCCCGAAGAGTGCATCTGGCTGCTTGCGAGTACCTTCCTCAGCCCCCTCTTCTGGGCGCTAGCGCCGGTGTACGGGTACCTGGATTGGTACATGAACCAGGACCGACTGCAAGCCTACTACGAATACCGGCTACTCCTCCAGGTGTTGCAGGACGCGGATCCAACGCGACGCCTGGTGCTCAAGTCTTCCACCCACACCGGCGCCGTCGAAACCCTGTTACAGACGATCCCCGGTTCGCTCCTGATCCAGACCCACCGCAACCCGGTAGAGACGACTGCCAGCCTCGCCAGTCTCTTCTACTCGCTGCACAGCAGGACTACCGAGCGCCTCGACGTGCGCAGGATGACCGAGACGATCCTGGGTTTCCACGAGCACCAGATAGCGCGCAACCTGCAGGCCAGAGACGCCCACCCTGGCGCCCTGTTCGACGTGTACTACGATCGGCTCGTCGCCGATCCCATCGGCACCGTCAGAGACATCTACGACCACTACGGTCTTGCCTGGTCTGGGGAGTTCGAGGAGCGCCTGAGCTGCTACTTGCGGCAGAACCCGAGAGGCAAGCACGGGGCCCATCTGTATGCTCCGGAGAACTTTGGGCAAACAAAAGATACTATATCGAGGCGCTTCGCTGCTTACATCGAGAGATTCGAGCTTGCCAGCCCAAATGGAACTCACAAGAACTCGCGCCAAAGGTAGGCTCCATTGAACCTGTTCGCGCGGTTGGGTCCCCTTGCCTACCGCTACCGATGGCTGATTCTAGCGTTCTGGGCCGTGGTGTTGGTGACGGCGGCATTTTTCGCTCCGAGGCTCGGCGGCCAGCTAAAGGGTGGGGGATTCGAGGGTTCGGGCAGGGATTCAGAGCTGGCCAAGGACCTCATGGTCGAGGAGTTCGGTCTCCCTCGGGCGACCCTCGTTATCGTCTTCGAGAGCGATAACCTCTCCGCTCAGAGCGAGGAATACCAAAGGGCCGAAGATGAGGCGCTCGAACCACTCCGCAACATGGAGGATATCCGTTCCGTAACCGCCTACGCTGATACCGAGGATCAGCGTCTCCTATCGGAGGACGGCACTAAGACCTACGCCCTCGTCGGGTTCGACGTCTCCGTGGCCGAAACGCAGAGCCTGGTGGACGAGGTGCGCCGGAAGGTACGCTCCGACGAACTGACGACCTACGTTACGGGACCTTCCGCCGTCTACCTGGACATAACGAACGCCAGCGCCGAGGATATCCGGCGGGCCGAGAAGTACGCGTTCCCGCTGGCGCTGATTATCCTGGTGATCGCCTTCGGGACGCTGGTGGCGGCCGGGATCCCGGTCTTGATCGGGGGCGTTAGCGTCGTTACGGCCCTGGCGTCGCTCTTTTTTTTGGCCGGCGTCTACGACATGTCCGTCTACGTGCTGAGCATCGCCACCATGCTCGGGCTCGGGCTCGGTATCGACTACGCGCTCCTCGCCGTGAGCCGCTTCCGGGAAGAGCTGGAGAACTACCCGATTGCAGAGGCGGTCGAGAGAACGGTGGCGACGGCGGGAAGGTCCATCTTCTTCTCGGGGCTGGCGGTCTTGATCGGCCTTTCGGGATTGCTCTTTTTCCCTTTCATGTTTATTCGTTCTATAGGGGTCGCCGGCGTCGTCGTGGTGTTCGTGTCGGTCTGCGCGGCGTTGACGCTTCTACCGGCGGTCCTGGGCGTCCTCGGACACAAGGTAAACGCGCTCGCGGTGCGCAGGGACCGGGGTCCGGTGGGGGCCGGTTTCTGGGGCAGAAGCGCAGAGGCCGTTATGCGGCATCCGGTGCTCGTCATCCTGATCGTGGGGGCGGTACTCTCCGCCCTGCTCTACCCGGTAACCCACATGAAGATCGGGATCCCCGAGGCGAGCGTCCTGCCCGACGAGTACGAATCCCGTGCGGGGGACGACATCCTCAAGCAGGACTTCGACTACGCCAGCCTCTCTCCGATGCAGATCGTGGCCACCGTGCCTGAGGGGCCACTCAGCGCCGGGGGCCTGGAAGACATCAAAGGACTCGGCGAGAGCGTGCGAGAGACGGATGGTGTAAAGAGCGTCGAGAGCATCTACACCATCGGCGAGACGGCCGCCCGCGATTACACGGAAAGGGTGGCCGAAGCCCGCGAAGAGGCAGAGGCCGAAGCGCGAGGAAGGACAGAAGCTCTGGTACAAGAGCGGTACAACCAGCTCGTGCAGGAGCAGGTCCAAGAAGAGGTGGAGGAGCGAACCTCACAGCTGGTTGACGAACAGGGAACCTTGCCGCCTGGGGCCGAAGAGGAGATCCGGTCCCAGGTAGTGCCTGAGGTCGAAAGCCGTCTTCAGGAGTCCGGTGCCAGAGAACAGATACAGTCCGAGGTCGAGTCGGAACTTCAACAGCAAGTAGAAGAGCAGGTTCCGAACCTACCGGAAGGCATCTCGGCCGATGGAGAGATCACTGCGGCAGGCGTCGCCAACTACCTGAGACTACCCGAGGCCCGCGAATCCGAGGAGCTACAGGACGCGAAGGATGATCTGGTGGCGGGGGATCTCACACTGCTGCGGAGCGTCACGGAGGCAAGCCCCTACGTCGGGGCCGCCCGCGAGACCGTCGGCGACGTGCGCTCGATCGAGCCGCCTGAGGGAGTAAGCTTTCTCGTCGGCGGTCTCTCCGCCGGCCAGAAAGACTTTATCGCCAGCGTCTACAGCAAGGCGCCCTACGCGGCGGCGTTCGTTCTTGGGGTAACCTACCTGGTACTGCTCTACACATTCCGCTCCGTCTTTATCCCGTTGAAAGCGGTCGCGGTGAACATTTTGAGCCTCACGGCGAGCTTCGGCGCGATGGTCTTCGTGTTCCAGGATGGCAACCTCTCGAACGTGCTGAACTTTGCGCCGCTGGGCTTCGTGGACGCCACCCTCCCCATCTTGATCTTCTGTACGATCTTCGGGGTCTCGATGGACTACGAAGTGTTTCTCCTCTCTCGCATCAGGGAGGCCTACGAGAACGGCGATTCCAACACCGCCAGCGTCTCCAAGGGTCTGGCATCTACCGCCGGTATCATTACGTCGGCCGCCGCCATTATCATCATCGTGACCGGCGCGTTCGCCTTTAGCAGCGTCATCATTACCAAAGCGGTTGGCCTCGGCCTCGCCGTGGCCGTTTTCGTGGACGCCACGATCATTCGCGTCCTGCTCGTTCCCGCCACCATGCGCGTCCTCGGCGACTGGAACTGGTGGCCCGGCGGCCGAAAAAGTACTTTCGGCAAAAACGCGGAGCGTTCGCCTTGAACAGGTGAACGAGGGCAAATGCCGGGCGGGGTCGCGCTGGGTGACCGCCACCTGTACCGTCATCCGACCCTGTAAGGGCACCGAAGGCCCGGACACCATAGTAAGCACTGACGACCGGACGGACGAGATCCTCACCCTAGGAGGCGACGAAGTCGTCGTGCTCTTGGGCGACGGTGAAGACCGGGTCCTGCAGGCAGTTGGTCCCCACCGCCAACGACTAGATGCACAAAATTGTCGCTCCTTGGGGTGCATCATACCTACCTGATGGTGTAGAGTTCTCTCGGTAGCTAATCGGGGTGGGCAAGACTGCTTGTGCGCCCGCGCCACTAGAAGGGGGTATAGCTCATGCTACGACGGGTGATGCTACTTGGGGGGATGCTGTTGGTTGGAGTGATCGTACTCGGCGGGGTGGCGGTGGCTGCAGATATTAGGGGCACTTTTGGCCAGGACAACCTCATAGGCACCAATCAGCTGGACCGGATCTACGGGCTAGGCGCCGCGGACACGCTCTCGGGTCTGGGAGGCAACGACGACTGCTACGGCGGCAGTGGTTTCGACGAGGTAAGTTGCGGACCAGGTAACGACCGCATAGACGGCGGGTTCGGTCAGGACGATTTGTTCGGCGGCCCCGGCAATGACACGATCCTCGCTGCCGACGGTCAAGAGGATCGAGTAAACTGCGGTGTGGGCACCGACACGGCCTACGTAGATCAAAAAGATATCGTCGACCGTGCACAGGCAACGATCTGCGAAAACCTCTTCGTCGCTAGAAGGGAGCCCATCTAGGTAGGACACCGGCCCGGAGCCCTTCTAGCGAGACCCCAGCCCGGATCCTGTGTAGGGCCTGGTAGGACGAAATGAAGAGCAACCGGATAACGCCCCGGGGCGCTAGCTCAGCCCCGGGGCCTTACCGTCTCTATGCCAAGAAGCGCACAGGGTTGTGCTCTACAAGAGAGCAGAGCAGCCCACTACTGCTATCATTTGGGGTCATGGGCAAAGCAAGAGCCAGGCGCCTAGCCAAGGACAGGCGTGAGAAGATAGCAGCGGCACAGAGACGGGCAATCGAAGGACCCCTGCCCGATTTCGTCGTCATAGGGACGCAGAAGGGCGGGACGAGTTTCTTCTACAGCCTGTTGACGGAGCATCCTTTGGTTAGGAGAGCCGCGGCCAAGGAGCTTCACTTCTTCGACAACAAGTTCGCCGAGGGGGTGGGATGGTACAGGCGCTGCTTCTCGGAGGGCGAGCGCCTGGACGGACAGAGAACTATCACTGGAGAAGCCTCCCCCTCCTACCTTTTCGACCCGCAGGTTCCCGAGAGGATGGCCCGGATTGTTCCGGAGGCGAGGCTCATAGCCCTACTGAGGAACCCCGTAGACAGAGCTTACTCTCACTACCAGATGGAGGTGAGGCGAGGCAAGGAGGGGCGGAGCTTCGAGGAGGCAACGGAGCAGGAGATGACCTCGGCAGAAGGCGGGGAGAACGCGGTAGATGTGCGTTACGCGTACCTGGCACGCGGCCTGTACGCCGAGCAACTGGAGCGCTTTTCTTTCTTTGCAAACCGAGATCGGCTCCTCGTAGTCAAGAGCGAGAACCTCTTTACTCGCCGCCAGGAGGTCCTGGAGCGCGTCATGACGTTCCTGGGGTTGCCGTCCTTCGAGGCTACGCTCGCCCCCCCGGCGGGAAGGGCACCTTACGAGCCTATGGACCCGGCCACCAGGCAACGCCTAGAGGGGTTCTTCGCCCCCCACAACGAGCGTCTCTACGGCCTTCTGGGCACCGACTTCGGCTGGTGATCCTCCAACCCCTTGACCTGGCGTCTCTGAGGCAGACTTCGGAGAATAACGGCAAGTAGCGGGGCCGGGGTTGCTAAGAGCCCCGGGCCCTCGACTCCCGTCCTCTGGGAGGAATGGCGGCCGTCAGCCCGGCAACCCATTGACCTTGTTGACCGTCCGAGCTTTCGAGGACTTCCACCACCTCCGGCGAAACGTAGGTGCCGTGCTCGGCCCGTTCAGCGCGTCCTGCTTGCGTTGCTCCGGGGTGCTGGCCTTGCGGGGCTCGTGTGGGAGGATCACATCACCGTTGGTCTATCCTGCCGAGGACGGGCTTGACGTCCAAGACGGGGGTGCCGTCGATCGCTTCCAGGTCGCGGACCGTGATGGCGTGTTCTTCTACCGCCTCGATCACGACCCGGTGCAACCCGATCGGGTTTGGTCGATCTGGCGAGCGCGTCGCGAACACGCCCGTACGGGGCCGGCTCGTGTCGCCGCGCGGGTGCACGCGGAGCACGTTGCGGCGCCCCAAGTGTAGCCACGTCAGAACGAGCACCTCGTCGCCAACTTGGAGATCCACGGCGGCCTCGCGAAACTCCGGCCGGAAGACGACCCGCGCCGGTGGCGCTCCCTCGTCGCCCTGTTTGGGCGCCGCATCACGGTCGCTCAGCGGCGACCGTACCCAGCCGACCGGGCGCAGTTCGTACGTCTGATGGCTCAACCCGTCCAATCTCCACCCCTAGCCTCCTCCGGCGCGTCCAGGAACCGCCCGATCATCGGCACCAGCCATCGGGCGCGGTCCATAACCCCGTTCCCCGGCGGGATGAAGTGGGCTGTGCCGGGGAGCACGACGAGTTGGGAGTCGGGCAGTCCGGAGAGGTCCCCCATGGCCCCGCCCCCAAGGAGCCGGAACATCTCGACGGCGTGCTCGAGGCTGACGGCGTCGGAGTCCCCCACGACGATCATGGTCGGCGCCCCGATCCCCCGGACATTCTCGGCGCCCAAGTCGAAGGGCGTCATGTCGAGCTTCTTGAGCTTCTCGACGAGCACAGGGAAATCCTCGGGGTTCGGCGCGACCTCCCGGTAGGCTGCCTCCATGGGGGACCCGGCGAACATCTCGGGCGTGATGCTCGGGCTGCATGCCGTCACTCGTGTAGGAGGCCGATGCGACCACCAGCCTGCGCACCGAGCCCGGGTGGCGGATGGCGAGCTGGAGGGCGACCCCGCCGCCCATGCTGTAGCCGAAGGCGTCGACCTCATCGATCCCAAGGTGCCGAAGCATGGCCGCCACGTCGTCGGCCATCCCCTCGTAGGTAATGGGGCGATCTGCAACGTCGGCGGTGCGCCCGTGCCCCTGTAGCTCGACGGCGATCACGCGCCGGTTTTCGGCGAAGGTCGTCACGAGGCCGCCCATAGCATCGACGGTCATGTAGGCGCCGTGGAGCACGACCAGCGGCCTGCCGGTGCCGAGTGTCTCGTAGTACATCCTGAGCCCGTTGACCTCGGCGTAGTCGCCCCTGGTAGCGTTCATCCGTTCTCCCCTTTCTGCTCGCCGCCGGCGCGATGGAGTATTCGCTCGAAGCTACCACGATGTGGATCACACCGGCCTCACTCGTTCGCCTGGCACTGAGCATACGGTACCGGGCGGCACATGCGTAGGTCCAGATTCGTACCGACCTAAAGTAGGGAGGAGTAACGTATGGAGGGCCAGGAAGTGGAGTCCCGGCCCTCTAACGGATTCAGCCTTGCACCGGCCGGTAGGTGAGGTAGAGGACGCCTGTGGAGAAGGTCTTCGAGTCCACCAACTCCAGCTTCGTCTGTTCTTCTCCTTCCTCGAAGAGGCGCTTGCCGCTTCCCACCAGTATGGGATGGATCATCAACTTCAGCTCGTCGAGCAAGCCATAGTGCAGGAGCGAGCGGACCAGCGCGCCGCTGCCGGAGATTACGATATCCCCGCCCTCTCCCTGCTTGAGCTTCGCCACCTCATCGGCAACGTTCTCGCTGATGAGCGTGGAATTCTGCCACCCAAGCGGCTCCTCGAGCGTCGTCGAGACCACGTACTTTTGCATAGCGTTCATCTGAGTTGCCATCGGGTTCTCCTGGGGATCCTGCTCGGGCCAGAAGGCGGCCCACTCCTCGTAGTTCACCCTTCCCATCAGCATGGCGTCCGCGGCGGCAAAGCCCTCCCCTACCGCCTGGCCCATCTCGTCATTGAAGTAGGGGAAGTGCCACTTATCAGGGGACTCCATCACGCCGTCCAGCGACAGGAACTCCGCGGCGACCACTTTTCTCATCTAGATCTCCTCCTACTACGTCTGTTGGCCTGACCGTCCTTAGCATATCGTTCCGCTTCGCAAGTGGCGAGTTTCGGAGACTCTCACCGGCCCACTCCTTGGGAGTGGCTAGAAGACTCTTTTAGTTGCTGTTACGAGTATTCGACCTTCAGTGGCAGCCAACTCTAGAACTACTTCTGGGTCGGAGAGTCCTTCGAGTCCGGGTTCGGAGTCGATGGCTCATCTGTAGTCCGACCGCGTGCGGACCCTACTTAGAGCAACGCTCTTGTCCAGCCTCGGGTCTTCGATGCCTGCCGAGCTCAGTAGTTTCCATCTAGGATGTAGGGTGAACAAGCGTCAAGTCAATGCGGGGGGACCCTGCGGGTGGCATCATGAACGTTGTTTCCACCCGTTGGACAATAAGAAGGCAGGTTGGCATGGGAGTGGAGGAGGTGCCGTGTCGTCGGCAGATATGAACAAGGCCATCGTCCGGCGCCTCGAGGAGGAGCTTGCCAAAGGAAACCTCGATGTCATAGACGAGCTGCTAGCCCCCGGCTTTATCGACCGCGCTCTGGTTCCCGGGCAAGGCCCGACCCGTGAGGACTTCAAGCGCTCGTCGGAGGAGTTCCTCGGCCTCTTCACTTACACTAGCTACACCATCGAGGAGCAGATCGCCGAGGGTGACACTGTGGTCACCAAGTTCAGGGCGAGCGGCGTCAGGCGGGGAGAGCTCCCGCGCTTGCCTCCTAGGGGAGCTCCCAGCGGGGAGGAGGAAGCGCTCGAAGGTATCAGGATCCACCGCTTATCCGAGGGCAAGATCACGGAGGAGTGGAGCACGCTTGATGTTCGTCCGGGCTGGGAGGATCTCGCGGAGGAGATCCACGAGCGCGAACGAGTCGAGCAGGAGCTCAGGGTGGCACGAAGCATCCAGCAAGCCTCACTGCCCAAAGAGCTGCCCGAGCCAGAGGGCTGGCAGATCTCTCCACTCTACCGGCCAGCCCGAGAGGTCGGAGGCGATTTCTACGACTTCCACCTGCTCCCGAAGGGCCTGCTGGGACTGGTCGTGGGGGATGCAACAGGCAAGGGCGTGTCAGCAGCGCTGGTGATGTCGACCACCTGCGGCATGCTGCAGCTCGCCGCTCGAGTCTTGAGCTCCTCGTCGCCGGGAGAGGTACTCGAGCGGGTCAACGAGACGCTGCTCGCTCGCGTCCCTTCCAACACGTTCGTCACCTGCTTCTACGCGATCCTCGACCCCAACAGTGGCCATCTTGTGTACGCCAACGCCGGCCATGACCCGCCTTACGTGCGCCGTGGTGGCGAAGCTCAGGAACTAAGGGCGAGGGGGATGCCCCTGGGACTCATGCCGGGGGTAGGCTACGAGGAGAAGGAGACAGTGCTCGAGGCGGGTGAAGCGGCTTTCTTCTACAGTGATGGGCTGGTAGAAGCTCACGACCCTAAGGGTGAGATGTTCGGCTTTCCCAGGCTGCGGGCGCTTATCTCCGACCACTCTGAACAGGAGCCGCTGGGGGACTTTCTCTTGGAGGAGCTGTACTCCTTCGTCGGGGAGGACTGGGAGCAGGAGGACGACATCACCCTCCTCACTCTTCGACGTTCGGCACTTCAATGCTGAGCGTCAGAGAATTACCTACAAGCGGAGTACGGAGAAGGGCAGATGCATAAAGACGGCAGGACCAATCTCGAAGTGTTGCACTATTGCCTCGTTTTCGGAGGGTAACACTCCCTCACCGATCATCTGAAGGGAAAGCAGAATGTGTATCTCCCATTGTGGTGTGAACACTGCAACAGTCGCAGGTATTGTGCGCGGACGGCTGCGATGGTGCCACCGATCTTTACCGTCGCAATCTCGTTGAGATCTCGCGCTTCCTCGTCCTCGGATCGGACTCAGAGACTCGAGATCTGCAACCTTGTGCGCCCGAGCGCAGGTGCGAAGAGATTGC
>Ga0081538_10003293_pt1 | contig 15325 bp, 13 predicted proteins | sample TabmetS5T2R1_FD_71022 | JGI IMG/M metagenome (GOLD analysis project Ga0081538, IMG submission 71022) | Tabebuia heterophylla rhizosphere microbial communities from the University of Puerto Rico - S5T2R1 | ecosystem: Host-associated > Plants > Roots > Rhizosphere ... | reverse complement strand
TATTTAGCCGAACTAGGCGTGAGGGTGAACATCCACTTTACTGATGCGTGGACGCGCTACACAGAGATGTTGCAGCGTGGGGCACTGCAAATGTTCCGTTATGCATGGTATGCGGACCTCCCTGACCCCGATAATTTTTTCTTTCCGCTCCTCCATTCTGATGGTCAGCCCAACTATATGCGCTACAGAAATCCCCACGTGGACCGATTATTGGAGCAGGCCAGGGGGGAGTTAGATTACGCGCAGCGCGTCAAATTCTACCGCGAAGCGGAGCGTCTCGTCATGGAAGATGCGCCATGGATTACCCAGCACAACCACATCTTCGAGTACCTGTATCAGCCCTATGTACAAGGGGTAGAGGTCAGCCTCTTGGGCGATCGGTGGATTCCGATGAACAAGATCTGGCTGAAGCGCTCTTCCGCGGAGCCCGGCACGGGGACAGCGTCCAATGCCAAGACCGTACAGTAGTCTTCAGCTGCTGTTGCCATCGATCGCGGGTATCAACGGTCTCAAGGGCAGGCTATGGTGCATTCTGAGGAAGCGCCCTCTGCGGGCGATCCAGCTTCTACGCGGCAGCCTGAGGGCGAAGTTTATCGTCCTGATCGTGTCCCTGGAAATTGTGTTGATGGGAGCTGTGACCTTTGTGGTAGAGGGGCACCAACGGCGAGCTATTTTGGAGCAGACGCGATTACGCGCGTTATCTCTGGGCACCAGCCTAGCGGCTCTGAGTGAAGGATATTTGCTCAGCTATAACTTCGTCAAGCTGGAACAGACGTCAGAGAATGTGACAACTAACGAAGCGGACGTCGTGTATACCGTGACCCATCTGCGAGATGGAAAAGTCGCGGCGTTCAGTGGACGGCATGATCTCCAGGGGAGAACCCTGGATGATCCCGTGAGTCAGCGAGCCCTTGCGGCCGACGCTCCGTTGGTGCAGCGCATTCTGATCTCCCAGACCAAGGAGCCGGGCTATGATGTGGCCATCCCGGTGTATGCCCCCGGGAGCCCAAAGAAGTGGGGAACGCTTCGATTGGGGTTTTCCCTCAGGCACGCTTATACACTCATCCACCGGACCAGACGCGATCTTGCCCTCCTCAGTCTGGCCTCGATTTTCTGTGGCACGTCACTTGCCGTTTTCCTAGCCATGCGCATCTCAAAGCCGGTCGGCCAATTGGCTTATACACTCATCCACCGGACCAGACGCGATCTTGCCCTCCTCAGTCTGGCCTCGATTTTCTGTGGCACGTCACTTGCCGTTTTCCTAGCCATGCGCATCTCAAAGCCGGTCGGCCAATTGGTGATAGGAGTCCATCAATTCGCAGAGGGAGCTTATGATCGTCCCATTCGCGTCGATGCAAGCGACGAGATCGGCTACTTGGCAGAGGCTTTTGAGCGGATGCGCACGTCGTTGCAGCGCCATCTTACCCATCTGGCCGAGGAAAAACAACGCCTGGAGGAAACTAATTGCCGACTGCAGGAGACGCAGCAACAACTCCTCCAGAGTGAACGCTTGGCAGCTGTGGGCAAGTTAGCTGCCCGGGTGGCTCACGAGGTCAATAATCCTCTCGCAATTATCAAGACGGCTATTTGCATTCTGAGAAATCAGAGCGCTGAGGATGACCTGACCAAGGGGCATCTACAGACGATCGAGGAGGAAATCAATCGAATCGCACGCATCCTCCGAGAACTGCTCGATTTCTCGCGCCCTAACCCCATCGAGCAGATGATTGATGTGAATGCTGTGATCCAAAGCCTGGAATTCTTGCTAGCGCAGAATCTCCAAGAAAGGCAGATTGCGCTCAGCGTCATGCTTGACCCGGCAGTCCCACAGGTGCAGATGTCTCCAGATCACTTGAAGCAAGTGCTCTTCAATCTAGTGCGCAATGCTGAAGATGCCATGCCTAACGGAGGGCACCTGAGGATTCAGACCACTCCTGCAGATGCAGGCGTGGAAGTAAGTATCGCGGACAGTGGATGCGGTATCGCGGCAGAACATATCCCCTATCTGTTTGATCCCTTCTTCACCACGAAAGCGGATCAGGGGGGGATGGGACTTGGCTTATCTGTGTTATACGGCATCATCAAGAATGCCCATGGGCGTATTGAAGTTGAGAGCGAAGTCGGCAAGGGGAGTACGTTTCGAGTGATCTTGCCAACCTGCAAGGCCTAAGTGCTATCGCTCCCAAAGCAGAACGACACACAAGGAGTCGGGATTCATGGGTGAACAGCCTGTCATTCTCCTCATTGAAGATGAAGCACGCTTGCGGGATAACTTGCAGACCCTACTACAGAGCGAAGGCTATCATGTTACGACAGCGCAGAATGGTGCGGAGGGGATCAAGCGGTTACGACAAGAGGCCTTTGATCTCGTGATCACGGATCTCGTCATGCCTGAGGTAGATGGGCTGCAGGTTCTCGAATATCTGAAAGCGTATTCACCGGAAACCGTTGTCGTGGTGATGACGGCCTATGTATCGGCAGGATCCGTCATCGATGCTTTGCGCAAAGGGGCTTATGATTATCTCTCCAAGCCGTTTGAATTCGATCTGATGAAGGCCACAATTGCGCGTGCCCTGGAAAAAGCGCATCTGCAAAAAAGCCTTCGGCACTACATGAGCAAGTTGGAGGGAATGGTCGATGAACGGACCGAGGCGCTCCAGCAGGCAAATGTCCGGCTTGAGGCTGCCAACCGCCTGAAGAGCGAATTCTTAGCCAATATGAGCCATGAGATCCGCACGCCGATGAACGGGATCATCGGCATGACCGAACTCGCACTCGATACCAAGCTCACGGCCGAGCAGCGAGAGTACTTGACGCTAGTGAAAGCGTCAGCTGACTCTTTGCTGACCATTCTTAACGATATCCTTGATTTCTCAAAGATTGAAGCCGGCAAGTTAGAGTTAGAGCCTGTGCCCTTCGCCCTGCGTGAGAATGTGGGGACCACACTCAAAACCTTGGCTCTACGAGCGCATCAGAAAGGACTAGAGCTGGCCTCAGAGGTAGACGCCGACGTACCAGACGCGCTGGTGGGCGATCCAGGACGCTTACGCCAGATCATCGTTAACCTGGTAGGAAATGCCATCAAGTTCACCGATCAGGGGGAAGTGGTGGTAGAAGTCCGACGACAGCAGCAAACAGAGCAGCAGGATTCGGTAGCCGAGGCAGGTGAGGAGAGAGCGATGGTCTTGCACGTGTCGGTGCGGGACACAGGCATGGGCATTCCGGAAGAAAAGCATCGTTTGATTTTTGAGCCCTTTACCCAAGCTGACGGGTCCACGACCCGGAAACATGGCGGTACCGGTCTGGGGCTGCCCATCGCTTCCCATCTCGCACAGTTGATGGGGGGAGAACTGTGGGTGGAGAGCGTGGTGGGTCAGGGAAGCACATTCCACTTTACCGCGCGGTTTGCAGTCCAGAGTCCGGCCTTGACGACCTCACTGGCCCCAGAAAAAGTGAACGTGCGCGACCTCCCCGTGTTGATTGTCGACGACAATGCGACCAATCGTCGTATCCTGCACGACATGCTCACACATTGGGGGATGCGGCCAACCGTTGTCGCAAGCGGGGAGGCAGCATTGGACTTCCTGGAACAGGCTGAGGGGGCAGGCCAGCGCTTCCCCCTGGTTCTCCTCGATGCTCAGATGCCCGACATGGATGGTTTCGCTGTGGCGGAACGGATTACATACAATCCTCATCTCAAAGGAATAACCATCCTGATGCTCAGCTCGGGTGACCAAGGCAATATCGAAGCCCGCTGCCGGCAGACTGGCGTGACTTTCTACCTGCGCAAACCGATTACCCGATCAGAGCTTTGGGAGGCGATGATCACTGCCTTAGGGAGGCCAGGCCTACAGGATGTAGAAGCGGCACAGACCGTTCGTCGTCACGAGGTCTGTGACATGCACCATCGCCTTGAGATGACTCCGCAACGACGGTTGCGAATCCTGCTAGCGGAAGATAACATTGTCAACCAACGACTAGTCGTCCGCTTGTTGGAGAAGGATGGGCATAAGATCCTCGTTGCGAGCACGGGGCGGGAGGTGCTCGCTGCCCTTGCTCAACAACCAGTTGACTTGGTGCTCATGGATGTGCAGATGCCCGACATGGATGGATTGGAAGCGACAGCGATGATCCGCGAGCAGGAACGCCAGCGCGGCGGTCATCTGCCCATCATCGCCCTCACCGCTCATGCCATGAAAGGCGATCAGGAACGGTGTCTTGCTTCTGGAATGGATGATTACATTTCGAAGCCCATCAACGCCCAGGCGCTCTCCGCAACCATCTCTAGAGTCCTCAATGGCGTAACCCCCCTCAACTTGCCCGCCAGCGAATTGCCTTTAAGTCTCGCTGTTGCTATCGATACTAAAGGCTAAAGCGCGACGTTCGACCTGCTATGCCCGTCCTGGCTGCCGCTGGTCCGGCGGTCAAGTCTATGTCGGGGCTAATCAGGCATCTTGTGACGATTGTCGAGTACTACAGAGGTGGCGCACGGGAGATGACCCGCCACTGCCGTTCCCTGTGCACCAGTGCTGCAGACTTCCAGACTTGACTCATCATGGCGTCGGTGCCATGCTAGAGCCCTTCGGTCGTTGTGAATGTCCTCTCAAGGGCCCTGCACCGGGCCTAAATGGTTGCCGCCTCGTTCGGCCTAGGGCGGGGAGCGAGTTTCCAGGACCAAAATCGAGTGAAGACGTCTAGCTCTCTATGGAAAGCCGTTGTTGAGGGGCAGGCTAGCTCCCTGGCGCGCTGGACCCTCGGCCCGCTGCTTACAACCCTGACTTACCCGTACGCCTGGGCACACCTGCTTAGGCTGCAGGCATATCGTCTGCGGTGGGCAGCAGTCAGACGGCTTCCCTGTCGGGTAATTAGCATTGGCAATCTGACGCTAGGAGGTACTGGTAAGACGCCCATCGTCGAAGTGGTTGCCGGCCTCTTGCAGCAAGAAGGCATACACGTCGGCGTGCTGAGTCGTGGTTACGGTGGAAGAATCCAGTCAGGCATTACGGTGGTCTCGGATGGGAGGAGATGCCTTGTACCCCCGGAGGTCGCTGGCGATGAGCCGGTGCTCTTGGCGGAGCATCTGGCCGGTCTGCCTGTGATCGTGGGGAAAGATCGCTACGCCGCCGGCCTGCTCGCCGTTGAGCGCTTCGGTGTGGACGCTATCGTCCTCGATGATGGATTTCAGCACGTGCAACTGGCGCGCGACCTCGACATTCTCCTCCTTGACGCCGAGCGTCCATTTGGCAACGGACGATTGTTCCCACGCGGAGAGCTGCGGGAGGGGCCAGCGGCGATAGCGCGCGCCGATGCCATTGTCTTGACGCGCTGGGAATCTGACGCGGCGCCGGCATTCCCAGCCCTGCAGCGCTGCCGATCAGAACTGCCCTTGTTCCGCAGTCAGCACACACCTCGAGACCTCCGTGTGCTGACGGAAGGACACATCCTCCCACTCGCGTCCCTCAAAGGCCAGCGTGTCCTGGCGTTTTGCGGCATCGGAACGCCCCACCATTTTGGCCTGACACTGCAGCGACTGGGGGCTGAGATCGTGGCTTTCGTTGCTTTTCCCGACCACCACCCATATACGCGGTCGGAGATCGAGCAACTGATCCTGACCGCCAAGCAGCACCGGGTGGATATCCTGGTCACCACTGAGAAAGACGGCGTACGGCTGCGACGGTTGCAGCCAGTGGCGGGAGCAGTGTGGGAACTGCGGATTGGCGCCACCATTGTGGAGCAGGAAGCTGCTTGGAAGACGTATATCTTAGGCACGACAATGGGTTAAGAAGCTGTCAACACGCACGCAGCGAGGGGCTGCGGTGAGATCCCTTCACATTGGCGACGACGGTAGCGCCTGGGTTATCATGGTCATGGCCTCTGCCATCTCGGCCATGGCGGCCTCGTGGTTGCCGGCCTCACGCTTCTGCATAGCCTGGGCGAGCACGGCTTTGGTCTGCGTCAGCTTGGTTTGTCCGCCCCCGATACCTTGACTGTCTTGTCATAACACGCCATCACCGCCTTGTGAGTATTCGGACAATCGACGGCAAACGCCGCCCTGATGCCCAGGGCGAACAACCCGAAACTCATCAACATACCGGCCAGTGCCTTCAGTCCATCCGCCTCATGCAGACAATGCCTACCCTCGCCCTGCACCACCCAACCTCCCCGGGTGGTTGATTCAGCGTGCTAACCCTGCCTCACCTTCGTTTACCGGCATGAAAGGCTCTCTCTGCCCGATCGGGCTGATTTTTGGGTCGTATCGCATTGTGCAAAGCCATTGCGGTTGCTGGACCATTGGGTCACTGAGAGGCCTTAGGCGGCGCTACTGCCTGCCGCCTGGATCGCGCGGATGGTTGCCTACCATTCGCTGTCAGTATGAGGTATACGGCCGCTGCCATGGCCAAAACATTTGGCCCCCAAACGCCCAGAAGCGGCGAAATGGCGCCCGTTTCGGCTAAACTCGAGCCAGCGGTTACTAAGATGTAGTAGAAAAGGAGGCTGCCGGCGCTAATGGCGAAGCCGCCGAGCCGCCCAGTGCGTCGGTTGAGGCCGCCGACGGGTGCTCCGACGAAGACTAACACCAGGCAGGAGACCGGTAGCGCGATGCGCTTGTGCCATTCGACCAGCGCTCGCAGGTGGTTTCCGCCGCCGACCCGGAGTGTTTGCACCTGCTGCCATATCTCGCCTAGGGTCATCTCACGGACGCGCTTCCGGCTGAGCTCCGCACCATCCCAGGGATTGCCCACTTCGATCACAAAACTGTAGCGTTCAAAGGTCGCTTGCTGGGAGTTTTGCTCTCCTTCACGACGCAATAGCGAACCATTACGCATCTTAACGATCACCCGCATTCCGGCAAAATCGGGGAGAATCTCGGCCTCGGAGGCGAAGATCGTAGTGGCTTCGGGGGTACGGTTGTCGGCGATGAGGACGCCCTCGAGCTGACCATTGTTCTCATCAATGCGCTCGACATAGACGACTAGCCCCGGAAGGGGGGACTGGAACACCCGTTCTCGCACCCGCAGTTGTAACGATGTCGACACAGCGTCGAAGACCAATTGCCGGGCCAGGAAATTGGCATGTGGGATGACTTCCAGCACGAGGACTGCGGTTGCCGTCCCCATGAAAACTCCCAAACCCAGGATCGGGGTGAGGAGTTGATAGAAGCTATACCCTGTGGCTCTGAGCGCCAGTAACTCACTGTCGGTCGCCAAACGACTATAGGCGATCGCTGGCGCCATGAGGGAGCAAACGGGTAGAATAGTGACCACCAGGGCGGGCAGGGCGAGTACGAGAATCGGCGCAATCGCGAACAGCGACACCCCCTGTTTGGTGATGAGATCAGCGAGGCGCGCGGCCTGTTGGAGAAGGACGAGCACTACAAGCCCCAACAGTGTGATGCCTGCCACGGTAGCCATTTCTTTCAGGATTGCTTTGGTAATCACGCGCATCAGGTTCGTGACGCTCCACTCCCCGGGCGAGGGATGGCTCATGGCTGGCACGTATCCGTGAGAGTTGCTGGGACGACCTCGGTATACTACCATGGAATAGGCCCAGTGTGCATTGCATCCGCTGGACCGTAGCCCAGCACCCCGGTACCGTCCGCCTGCGCGCAACTTTAGCGCGCACTCCTACGATAGGTGGAAATGTTGACAGCGATTTGCTGCGTGGCATACAATAGGGAGTCGGGGTTGCTCTCGTGGGCTCTCCACGGGATCTTCCCACCCAGGAAGGGAAGTCCATGGCTGCGCTGATGTGGATCATCGTATTTCTCTTTCTGATCTCGCTGACCTATTGGTTTTTCACCCATCGGCTGGCGGCATGGTCAGGCCCCCGTAGTGAGGGGGAGGAAGCCCCTTCACTGCGTACCCTCTTTCCCTGGCTCACGCATCGTCGTTTCCTCTTCGCGGCTGGTGGTCTGATCCTTTTCCTGCTGGCCTTCTCAAGCATGGTAGTCATTCGTGCAGGGTCGAGAGGTGTGGTCTTCGATATCTTCCGTGGAATCCTTTCCGAACCGTTAGCTGAGGGGCTGCATTTTATTCTGCCGGTGGTCCAGCAGGTGACGCGCTATGATGTCCGCACACACACCTATACCATGTCGCAGCGGCCAGGCGAGGCCGTGCGAGGCGACAACGAGACGCTGTGGGCCCCCACGGCCGATGGGCTCAAGGTAGGATTGGAAATCACCGTTCGTTATAAGCCAGACCCCGCTCGCTTATCGGAGCTGCATCAGAGCATCGGCCCGGACTATGAAGACAAAATCATCCGTCCGGCGATCCGCAACGTGAGCCGCATGGTAGTCTCCGAGTATAACATTCTCGATGTCTACAGCAAACGGCGGGCGACCATCCAGCAGCAGATCTTCGATCGCCTGAAGGGCATGTTTGCGCGCGACGGCTTGGTCTGCGAGGAGGTACTGCTGCGTGATGTCCTGTTTAGCAAGGAATTTGAGGCGGCGCTCGAGAGCAAAATGATGGCTGGGCAAAAAGTCCAGCAGCTCGAGTATGAGGTCCAGCAAGCGCAACAGCGTGCCGAGGCGCGGGTCAAAGAAGCTCAGGGCGAGGCCGAGGCCTTCGATGTGATCAATACCAGCATCGAGAAGAATCCGCGCCTTCTGGAGTATATGTGGATTCACCGACTGGCGAAGGATGTCAAACTGCTGGTTGTCCCAAAAGACGGTAACAACGGCATTATGATCAACCCGGACACCTTGTTAAAGGATGGCGCACGCTAGTGGGAACAGTACTGAACGGCGAGTTGTTGGGCCATTCCGACCGCACGATCAACGATCTGCTCAAGGCCGCCTACCCGCTCATCTATGTGCTGTCATGGGAAGAAGAGCGGGTGGAACGAGGGTTGTTGCAGATCGCTACGGAGCGCGGGCGCAAGTTCCTGAGCTGGTCGACGACGGAGGGGATCGTCGAGATTCGCCGCGATGAGACGGGGCGCGAGCAACGGCTTCCGGTGCGCTCGCGGGATTTGCGTGATCCGCTGCGGGCGCTCGAATTTGTCGGCGATGCCAACGAAGAAGCCCTCTTTGTGCTGCGCGATTTTCACCCGTACATGCAGGATCCGACCATCGTGCGGCGTCTGCGTGATCTCGCACGCTATTTGAAGAAAAGTGACAAGCCGAAGACGCTCATCCTGCTCTCTGCCATCCTCAAGATCCCGGCCGAACTGGAGAAAGAAGTGACCGTAGTGGATTACGAATTGCCCAATCCCGAGGACTTGGACGCGGTGATCGAGGATCTGGCGCATAACACGCCGATCCCCGAGGCGGCGCGGGCGGAGATCAGAGAGGGCTCGCCGCTGCGTGAGCGCATCACCGAGGCAGCCCTGGGACTGACCATCAACGAGGCGGAGAACGTCTTTTCCAAATCGCTGGTACAGAAGCGGCGCTTCGACATCGATGTGATCTTGTCAGAAAAGGAACAGATCATCCGCAAGTCGGGGATACTGGAGTTCTATCATGCCACGGAGCAGTTTAGCGATGTGGGTGGGCTGGAGGAGCTGAAGCGCTGGTTGCAAAAGCGTGAGAAGGCATTCACGAAAGAGGCCCGCGAATTTGGCCTGCCGCGCCCCAAAGGCATTTTGCTCATCGGCGTGCCAGGCTGCGGCAAATCATTGACGGCCAAAGCTGTCGGCTCCCTGTGGAAGTTGCCGCTGCTACGCCTGGATGTCGGCAAAATCTTTGCCGGCCTGGTAGGGTCGTCCGAGGAAAATATGCGCAAAGCGATCAAGACGGCCGAGGCCGTAGCGCCCTCGATCTTGTGGCTGGATGAGCTCGAAAAGGGGTTTTCCGGCACGCAGAGCTCGAGCTTCTCCGATGCCGGCACCACGGCCCGCGTGTTTGGCAGTTTTGTCACCTGGCTACAGGAGAAATCGTCGCCGGTGTTCGTCATCGCCACGGCCAACAATGTGACTCTTCTGCCGCCGGAGTTGATGCGCAAAGGACGCTTTGATGATATATTCTTTGTAGATTTACCCTCGCGGGAGGAGCGTATCGACATCTTCCGCATTCATCTCCAGAAGCGAGGCCGTAATCCCGATCTCTTTGACCTTGACCTCCTGGCCCTCTCTTCGGAAGGGTTTAGCGGCTCAGAAATTGAACAAGCGATTATCTCCGCCTTATACGATGCCTTTGATGCAGGCCGTGACCTGACAACCGAGGACATTCTGGCGAGTTTTGAAGAGACCGTCCCCTTATCTCAAACCATGGAGGAAGAGATCACGGCCCTGCGGGAGTGGGCGCAGACACGTGCCCGGGTAGCCTCCAAGCGCGTTGCCAGTGGACGGGTGGGAGACACCCGTCGGCTCGAGCTCTAACAGAGAGGGGTCAGCGATGTCCCATTTCACCAAAGTGCAAACCAAAATCACCGATCTCGATTGCCTGAAGCAGGCCCTGGAGGACCTTCAATATGCCTGCCGAGAGGGCGAGGTGCGGGTGCGGGGCTGGCGTGGGCAATGGAGTGAAGCGGAGCTCGTGGCCGATCTCGGGGGACCCTATAATATCGGCTTTCGCAAATCACCCCAAGGGAATTACGAGGTAGTGGCTGATTGGTGGGGCGTGGAGATGCGCACCGGTATCTCTCAAGTGAAATTCGTCAATGACCTGAATCAGCGCTATGCCTATCATAAGGTGCTCTCGGAGGTTCGCAAACGGGGCTTCTCGGTGGCGGAAGATGAGACCCTTGAAGACAATTCCATCCGCTTGGTGGTGCGCAAATGGTCCTAAAACGGGAGATGGAAATCGAAATCGGTCGTGACGGCAAAGTTAGTATCAAAGTCAAAGGTGTGCAGGGAGCAGAGTGCCTGGAATTCTCGCAATTTCTTGAAGAGGCCTTAGGGGAAACGGTCGAGCAGGAGCTCACCTCTGAATACTACCAGGCGCCGGCGTCTGCAGAGACTACCATCCAGCAGACACGTCAGTGAGCCAGCGCTGTACAGCGTTGTGTCTCCCGCCTGTCGTCCCCTTGTCTGAGGGCAAGGGGCCGCAATCGTGGGTATATCCTAGCCCCGAATGTTAGCGGTTGTTCCTCTAAGCCTCGCATTGTTCATGGTGGTGAATGAGCCCATGACTCGCTTCAGTGGTCGAGGTCTCGTGTCTCTCCTCGGTAGCCTGCTTGCCTCTGTCCTCCTGGCCCCTAGTCCCCTGTTGGCGTCGATTGAAACCCGCGCGTATCGAGCTGCCATCACCGTCGGGCAAGAAGGGCGGGAGAGCGCTCAGTTCCGGCAACCCAGCGGCGTGGTGGTCGACCAGGCTGGTCGATTGTACGTCGCCGATACCTACAATCACCGCATTCAGGTCTTCGCACCGGATGGTCGCTTCCTCCAGGCTTTCGGCGTAGAGGGGGCGCAGCGTGGGGGCTTGTTGCGCCCAAAAGGGTTGGCCTGGGGGCCGAATCACCTGCTGTATGTGGCGGACACCGGCAATCACCGTATTCAGGCCTTCGATCAGCGCGGTGATGCCGTGATGATGTTGGGAAGCTTTGGCACTCAGCCTGGTCAGTTCAATGCCCCAGAGGGCATCACGGTCGATGCCGAGCAGATGTTGTATATTGCGGATACGCAGAACCATCGGGTGCAAAAACTTGCGTCGGATGGGAGTTTCCTCCTGAGTTGGGGTGGTAGCGGTTCCGGGAAGGGAGAATTCCTCGGGCCATCAGACATCGCTCTGGATCGCGAGGGACGGGTGCTGGTGCTGGATACCCAGAATCATCGCGTGCAAGTCTTTACAAGCGATGGCCAGTATCTCTGGGAAATCGGTAAAGCCGGGCGTGGTCCTGCCGAGTTCGACAGTCCCCGGGGCATCGCCACCGACGACCAGGGGCACATCTATGTCGCCGATACCGGTAATGGACGGGTGCAGATCTTCGATCGCACCGGGAGTTACCTCGCCCATGTGGGGCATCTCGGCAAGGGGCCCGGGGAATTTTACTCTCCAGCAGCTGTCTGGCTTGACCCGCAGCAGACCCTCTACGTCGCGGACACCATTAACCACCGTGTGCAAATCTTCACCTATTTCCCCGGCCTAGCCCGGCTTGAACGAGGATGGCAAGCGTTCAAGATGGCGCACCTGGAGGCGGCCTTGCGCGAGTGGGGTGAAGCGCTCGGACTCGATCCCACGCTGGCAGAGGCCTTATATGGATCGGGGATCGCCTATGCTCGTCAGGGGAATCTCGACCTCGCCATCGAGCAGCTCACCGCGGCACTGGCGCTGCAGCCGGGCTATACAGAGGCGCGTTGGGCGCTCTATCGTGCCTATGCGGGCAAACTGACGCTACCATTGCTCGTGATCGGTCTCATCGCGAGCGCTTCAGCGGGGATCGTCCTCATCCGGGGTATACGTCGACGGGTCCTGCGTGATCGTGCCCGACGTCTCATGGAGGAAGGGCACATCGGTGAGACGATCGCTACCTACGAACGGTTGTTGCAGTTCAATCGCCATGATGTCGATGTCTGTAAGGCACTCGAACATTTGTATGCGCAGGAAGGGCTGGAGAGCAAGCGCCAGCAGGTGAATGAGGTCATCGCACGCCTTGAGCCCGACAATCTGCACGCCCTGTCGTACCTGGGCAAACAGCAGTTCGCCGAGCATCGCTTCGTCGAGGCACAACAAACCTGGGAGAAAATCTTGCAGCAGGATGGCACGCGGGCGGAGGCCTTCTTCTATCTGGGGGCAGTGCAGGCCGAGAGTGCCCAGGGGGAGTCGGCCGTGCATGCGTTTCAGCGTGCCTTGTCTCTGGCGACCATGGATCATGGGGATGGCGCTGGAGGACAGACGCCTGAGACGGGACTGGTGGCGGAGGCACGGCTTGAGATGACCGTCACGGCATGGGAGAACGTTCTGACCCAAGGGATGGGGTACGCACGCGCGCTGGCCTGTTTCCAGCGTGTGCGGCAGGTGATGGCCCAACGGTACGTGATGCAGGGGGAGGAGTCTCTGCAGCGCGAAGATGCCCGGGAGGCTATCGCTCACCTACGCTGGGTGAGTGCCCTTACCCCTCGGGACGACGCCGCCCGGGCACTCCTGAAACAGGCCCAAACCAGTTTGACGTTCGAGCATGGCATACGCCATTACCAGGCGCAGGACTACGTCCAAGCGCTGCGCTGCTTCCGGGAAACCCTCGTTCTAGACCCCGAGCATGAGAAGGCGAAGCGGTATCTCCGCTACGCGCAACAGTGTCTCGAAGGAGGGGTCAGCGAGCGGTTCCGCCATCTCGATTTGGGCGATCGGGAGAAGGGCTAAATGGCCACCAGAGTGCAACTGAATAGCTTGCGCTTCTCCATCTATATCGATGCGGATGGGACGGTCACTCTTACCGATCTTCCCCCCGAGCTGCGTGAGGTGGCGGAAGCCCTCGACCCCGCCCATCGGTGGGGGACTACCTGTGCCATCTCACCTCCGCCCGAGGCCGCACCCCCAGCCGAGGACTCTGTAAGTCGTCAGGCACCATCAGAGGATCTAGATCATACAGAGAGTCGTGGCTGATGCATGCCGCCGCGTGGTAGGAGACAGGGTGTGCGTCTCGATTGTCGATGCCGCAAGCGGGAGCTAGAGAGATAAGGGATGGTGGCATGGATATCGACAAAGTCATCAACGATCGAGTCATGTTGGTCCTACGCGATGTGGAGGGCTTACGGGCCGCGGGGGTGAGCGAGCATAACTTTTATGCGAAGGTCGTGGGGCGGGACCACATTGGTATCTGGATCGAAAATCCTAAATTCGAGGTCACACGAGTGCGGTATGAAGATGGTACGATCATCCCCCCCGAGCAGCGTGTGAAGGAAGAATTTGTCGCGAATATCCTGATTCCGTGGGGTAACGTGCGCTCGATTGTGCATTTTCCCCAGCGCAATGGGTACGATTACGAGGAAGCGACCAAGCCGCTCGGGGGTGGCGTGTATCTATGAGACCCTATGGCGTCCACAGCCGCGGAGTGGCGACTGTCACCCGGTGAGTGTCCTGTTGCTCCAGCGCTTCGGCCATTTCGACGCTACGGGTGAAGAGGGCCCGCAGGAATGGATGCTCGGCAGGATCAACCCCTTCCCCCTGCAGCGCCAGTGCGCTCGCAAAGGCGCGCCTGGCCTCATCCGGCCGTTTGGTCTGCCACAGCAGGTAGGCCATCTCCTCCAGACGCGAGCGATAGCGTGCGCAGCTGTCGGGGTCGAAAATCTCCCGTAACGCCCGCTTCTGCACGCCCTCCAGGCGCTCCTGCTGTAAGGCTGGCGAGACGATGATGAGACTGTCGGCCGAGCGTTTGACCTCCTCCCGATACGACTGGACTGCCTCCGGCGGCACATGCCACCCCTGAAATTCCTTCACGTCCAGCAGTTGTCCCGACAGCGATAGCCAAGCAGGTTGCCCGCGAATCTCCTCGGGGTTGATGAGGTGATAGATCGGCCCCTGCTCCCACGGTGTGTCAGGCATGCCGATGAGATCATGCAAGCCTTGGAAGTCCTGCGGCACAGGCGTCCCGGTCGACAGGTTACGCCGATAGCTCTCTTCCACCAGCTGTTGCGCATAAGTGGCGGGGAGTTCGACGTGCGTGAGGCGATCGTCTGCCCGAATATCGGCGACGAGGCGGGTAAGCTCCTTCTTGGTGACGGGGAGGGCGTGGCAATCGAGCACACCATGCTGGTCATTGATGATCAGGTTCACCAACACCAGGCCTGAGAATGGCCGACGCCGGGCGAGGTACAGGGCGCGATTGCCGGCAAAGTCGATCTGACTTGCTAACGCGATGACAATCGGGAGTTTGGGGACCTCAAGTACCGATTTGCGCGGTTCTCCGACGCGCACACTTTCGGTATCCACCCCCCTCGTTTTCAAGCGGTAGAGGGCGCGCCGGGCGGCTTTTTGGAGCTCCTTGGCGTTCGTTTGGGCGGCGATCTGGGTTAACAAGGTCGCCGCTTCGGGTGTCGCCAGCGTGCTCAGCGCCTCGACCACCGCAGGGAGCGGTACCGGTGTGGCTTGATCCATAACCTGCCGCAAGAGTCCGCTGGATGGCTCAACGCGCAATGCCTCCTGAAGCCACTCTTGGGCGGCGCGTAACTGCTCCGGGGTAATCTGTTCGCCTGCCTTCGTTGCTGATCGTCGTGTCCTGTGCTGTGCCATGAACCCCTCGATCTCTGCTCTCCGGCTCAGAGGCGGAATGATGCGTGTGCTTATACTGATGCGCTTTGATCCGGCAAAAATGTTAGCATCTGCCCGACGCCCCTGTCAATGTTGCGGCTGCTGTCGGGTGCCGAGAAGGGTTGTGACTTGACAAGGATCACAGCTTCTTTTAAGGTGCTGTGACGAACAAGGCGGCGTACCCTGGTCTTCTGG
>Ga0081538_10003292_pt1 | contig 15326 bp, 14 predicted proteins | sample TabmetS5T2R1_FD_71022 | JGI IMG/M metagenome (GOLD analysis project Ga0081538, IMG submission 71022) | Tabebuia heterophylla rhizosphere microbial communities from the University of Puerto Rico - S5T2R1 | ecosystem: Host-associated > Plants > Roots > Rhizosphere ... | reverse complement strand
GGAGCCGAGGGGCAGGGCGGGGGGGGGGGGGGGGGGGGGGCGGGGCGCGCGACAAAAGCCGCGCCTCGGTGGAAGCAGTCATCGCTCGCTTCCCCCACCCCAACCCTCCCCCATGTTGGGGGAGGGGGAACGGCGCTCTATCTTGCCGCGCTTTCGCTCGGGCAACCCATCTTGCGCTTGCCGTCGACGTACTCGTCGATCAGGCGGACATAGCGCGCGCCGTCGAAGCTCGGGAAATGGCCGCCATGCACGATGCGGGGCTTCAGCTTGCGCAGGCGCTCCATGGTCTGGAGATAGGTCGGGATGTGCGAGTGGTAGCACTGGTCCGACAGCGGCCCGTCATAGATCGCATCGCCGGAGAAGAAGATGCCGGTGGCGGTCTCCCACAGGCCGATCGAGCCGGGCGAGTGTCCGGGCAGGTGCAGCACCTCGAAATGCCGGTCGCCGAGATCGATGACATCGCTTTCGTTCAGCAGCCGCGTCGCCGGCGCCGGCTCGATGCGATAGGCGGATTGCTCGTAGCCGCCGGGTGGCAGGGCGAGGAACATCTCCTTCGGCGCGTAGACGTCGGCGACCGTCGCATGCTGGGTGGGATTGGCGAGGATGTCGGCCTCGTCCATGTGGATCGCGCGGTCGGGAAATTCGAAGTGATTGCCGATGTGATCGAAATGGCCATGGCTGGCGACTGCGAGCAAGGGCCGCTCCGCCGTCAGCGCAACCTGCTTGCGCAGGCTGACCACGCCCATGCCGGAATCGATCAGCAGGTCGCGGTCGCGCCCACGCACGTGCCAGATGTTGCAGCGATAGTACGGCTCGATGAACTGCTCGGAGATCAGCGTCACATCGTCCGACAGGCCCTCGACCTTGTACCAGCTTTCCGGTGTTGCGATCTGCATGCGGCAAGACTAGCGCGCCGGCGCACCGCTTGCCAATCGCGCGAGGCGCGGGTCAGATGCCGCGATGACCAAATACAACCGCATCCTGTTCGTCGATGTCGAGCTGACCTGCTGGGAAGGCGAGCCGCCTGCGGGCGAGCAGCCCGAAGTGATCGCCTTCGGCATCGTCGATCTCAAGACCGACGATCTCAAGATCCGGCGCGAGAAGATGTTTTTCGTGCGGCCGCAGGTCTCCACCATCTCGCCGTTCTGTACCACGCTCACTGGAATTACGCCGAAAGAGGCCGAGAGTGCGCCGCCCTTGCCAGAGGTCGTGCGCACCATCCGCAAGACCTTCGGCCAGAGCGACTGGTGCGCCTGGGGCCGCGATGATGTGCTGATCCGCGAGAGCTGTGAGCGGGCGGGGGCGGAGCTGCCGTTCCCCGGCGGCTTCCACGATCTCTCCGGCCAGCTGCGCACGCTGCTCGGCCTGACCTACCGGCTCGGGCTGGATGAAGCGCTCGCAAGGTTCAAGCTGGATTGGGAGGGGCCGCCGCACGATGCGCTGGCCGATGCCAGGAACTTGGCCCGGCTGTTCATGGCGGTAGCCCAGAAGCTGCGCTGATTCAGGAATTCCGATCTAAAAGCTCTAAAAGAACTATTTTACTTATTGCCGGCTTCGGCAGAGCATGGGCCGCTTCGGGTCCACCTGGGACCCGATCGATGAAGCACGGGATTTCCACCGCCCTTCAGCTGACGGACGAGCCACCATGATCCGCACCGGCAAGCAGTATCTCGACAGCATCCGCGACGGCCGTGCCGTCTACATCAACGGCGAGAAGGTCAAGGATGTGCCCACGCATCCGATGTTCAGGCCGCTGGTCGACATCCGTGCCCGCATCTACGACATGCAGCACGAGGCGGCGACACGCGACGTCATGACCTACGAGGAGGGCGGCGAGCGCTTCGCCACCGGCCTCAAGCTGCCGCACAGCCAGCAGGACTGGTGGGACAAGCGCCGCTCGACCGACGCGGTGTTCGAGGATGTGAAGGGCGTCATCACCCGCGTCGGCGACGAGACGGTGGGCGAGATGTGGTCGCTCTATGACGGCCAGGACGTGCTGAACGAAGTTGACCCGCAATTCTCCGAAAACATCACGCGCCACATCGACAAGGTCATCAAGCACGACCCCTTCCACGTCTCGGCCAACACCGATCCCAAGGGCGACCGCTCCAAGCGGCCGCAGGATCAGGACCCCGACATGCTGCTGCATGTGGTGAAGGAGACTGACAAGGGCATCATCGTGCGCGGCGCCAAGTACGAGACAGCCGCCGCCTATGCCAACCAGGCCTTCACCAAGCCGACCATTGCCAACTGGGGCGATTCGCAGCTCAGCGACTATGCCGTCGGCTTCATCGTCGATCTCAGCGCGCCGGGCATTTCCATGATCTGCCGCACCGGCTTTGCGGGCCGTGGTCCAATTGAGGATTACCCTTTGGCGAATCGCTTCGACGAGATCGACTCCCTGGTGGTGTTCGACAATGTGCTGATCCCGTGGGAGAACGTGCTGTTCTACCGCCACACCAAGGCGGCGATGTTCATCCGCATGACGCTGCACCGCTACAGCGCCTATGCCTTCGTGCAGCGCATCCTCAAATACGCCGACATGATGATCGGCGCGGCGCTGTTCAACGCACGACAGACCGGGCTCGACAAGCAGCAGGCGGTGCAGGAGAAGTTGGCGGAGCTGGCGGTCTATCGCGAAGGCATCAACGCGCATCTGACCGCCGCAATCACGCTGGCGGAGAAGAGCCCGCGCGGGCTGCTGATGCCGAACCAGTCGCTGCTCTATACCGGCCGGGTCCATGCCTGCACCGGCTTGCCGCGCGCCATGCACATCGCGCGCGAGCTGTGCGGCGGGCAGATCTGCGTGACGCCGGATTTCGCGGCCTTCCATCACCCCGAAGCCGGCAAGTGGCTGGAGAAGTTCTATACCGTCAACGAGGATTGGGTGGCGGACGACCGGCGCCGGCTGCTGGCCTACGCGCGCGACATGCTGAACTCCGACTACGCCGGCCATCGCCTGACCTTCCAGCTGTTCGCACAGTCGCCGCCGTTTGCGCACCTAGCCGCGGTCTATCGCAACTTCGATTGGGATGGATCGCTCGACTTCGTGCGCAAGTCGGCCGGCCTCAGCGAGAAGGTGATGGGCAAGCTCAAGCGCGCGCCGGGCGACAGCGCGGTGGTGAAGTGGTTCGACGGGGCAACGAAGAAAGCAGCGGAATAAGATGGCGCATACACGCATTCGCAAGTTCAACACCAAGGACACCTATCCGGAGCAGAAGCTCGACAACGACCTGTGCCAGGCGGTGGTGGCGGGCAACACCGTCTATCTGCGCGGCCAGATCGCGCAGGACCTCGACACGCGCGCGTCGCTGCATGTCGGCGATGCCGGCAAGCAGGCGGACAAGGCGATGTCCAACATCGCCATGCTGCTGGAGGAGGCGGGCAGCGAGCTCAGCCACATCGTGAAGATCGTGGTCTACCTCACCGACATCCGCTATCGCGAGGCGGTGTACCGGTCGATGGGCAAGTGGCTGAAGGGCGTTTTCCCGTGCTCGACCGGCCTGGTGGTGCAGGCGCTGGCGCGGCCGGAATGGGTGGTCGAGATCGACGCCACCGCCGTCATCCCGGAAGGATACAAGCCGAAAAAGAAAGCGAAGAAATGACCTTTTCCATCGCGGCACGTTGCGCCGACACGGGGATGTTCGGCATCGCCGTGTCGTCGTCGTCGCCGGCCGTCGCAGCCCGCTGCGCTCATGCGCGCGCGGGCGTCGGCGCGTTCGGCACCCAGAACATCACTGACCCGCGGCTCGGGCCGCAAGGCCTCGACCTGATGGCAAAGGGCGCGAGCGCGGAGCAGGCGATCGCCACGTTGAGGCAGAGCGCACCGCACATCGCTTTCCGGCAGTTGATCGCGGTCGATGCCAACGGCAAGGCGGCGGCGCATTCCGGCGACCGCACGCTCGGCACGCATGCAACCGCACAGGCGCTCAACGTGGTGGCGGCCGGCAACCTGCTGCGCGACGAGGAGATCCCGGCCAAGATGGTAGCGGCGTTTCAGCGTGCGCAGGGCCATCTCGCGGAGCGGCTGCTGACGGCGATGGAAGCGGCGGTGGCTGCGGGCGGCGAGGAAGGGCCGGTGCACTCCGCCGGCTTGCTCATCGTCCGCGACGTGCCGTGGCCGGTCGCCGATCTGCGCGTTGACTGGTCCGATGGCGATCCGATCGCGGAGCTGCGGAAATTGTGGGGAATCTACAAACCGCAGCTCGAGGACTACGTCACCCGCGCGCTCAATCCCACGGCGGCACCGAGCTTCGGCGTGCCGGGGGATAAATGACTTTGCCCCTCCCCAGAAGGGGGAGGGTAGGGAGGGGGAAGCGGCATCTCCCTTGGATAGACCCTTCGCTCGCTTCCCCCGCCCCAACCCTCCCCCACTTGGGGGAGGGGGTTTGCTGATGCGCTTCACCCTGCGCCACTTGCAGTATTTCGTCGCGGCCGCCGAAGCGAGTTCCATCGCGTCGGCGTCTCAGCGCATTGCGGTATCGCCGCCCTCCATCTCCGCCGCCATCGCGCATCTGGAGAAGGAGCTGGGGTTGCAGCTGTTCATCCGGCATCACGCGCAGGGGCTCTCGCTGACGGCGAGCGGGCGGCAGATGCTGCGCGAGGCGAAGGCGCTGCTGGCGCAGGCGGATGCGCTCTATGCCTCGGCGCGCGATCTGACCGAGCAGGCGCGCGGACCGCTCAATGTCGGCTGCCTGGTGACGCTGGCGCCGATCGTCCTGCCGGAGCTGTGTCACGCCTTCCAGCAGCGCTTCCCGGCCGTGGCGGTCTCGATCCACGAGGGCGACCAGGAGCATCTGATCGAGCGGCTGCGGCGTGGCGAGATCGACATCCTGCTGACCTACGATCTGCAGGTACCGGAGGATGTGGCGTTCGAGGCGCTGGCCCAGCTGCCGCCCTATGCGCTGCTGTGGCCGGAGCACAAGCTGGCACAGCGGCGCTCCCTCTCGCTGCACGATCTGGCGCCGGAGCCGCTGATCCTGCTCGACCTGCCCTTGAGCCGCGAATATTTCCTGTCGCTGTTCTTCCAGGAAGGCCTGACGCCACAGATCGCCGCGCGCTCCCGCCACCATGATGTCATCCGCACCATGGTCGCGAATCAGTATGGCTATGCCTTGTTCAACGCGCGGCCGCGCAACGATGCCGCGCTCGATGGCAAGCCGTTGCAGGTGGTGCCGCTGAAGGGACCGTACCGGCCGATGAGCCTGGGGCTGGCTTCGCTCCGTCAGTCGGGCCGGCCGCGCGCGCTCATAGAGTTTGAGGAACATTGCCGGGTCGCCATCAACCAGCGCGGCATTCCCGGCCTCATCATTCAATCCAAGTAGAAGGTGCCGTCATGGCGCGCGATCCGCGTTACGACATCCTGTTCGAGCCGGTGAAGATCGGCCCCAAGGTCGCGAAGAACCGCTTCTACCAGGTGCCGCATTGCAACGGCGCCGGCTATCGCGACCCCTCAGCCAACGCCGAGATGCGGCGCGTGAAGGCGACCGGCGGCTGGGCTGTGCTCTGCACCGAGCAGGCGGAGATCCACCACACGTCGGAGATCACGCCCTTCATCGAGCTCCGTCTGTGGGACGATGAGGACATGCCGATGCTGACGCGCATCGCCGATGCCATCCACGAGGGCGGCGCGCTGGCGGGCATCGAGCTCTGCTACAACGGCATGAACGGCCCCAACCTCTATTCGCGCGAGACGCCGCTGGGGCCGATGAACCTGCCGATCCTCACCTTCACCAACGATCCGGTGCAGGCCCGCGCCATGGACCGCGAGGACATCCGCAACCTGCGCCGCTGGCACCGCGCGGCGGCGATCCGTGCCAAGCAGGCGGGGTTCGACCTGGTCTATGTCTACGGCGCGCACGGCTTCGGCACGGCACAGCATTTCCTGTCGCGCCGCATCAACCAGCGCACCGACGAATATGGCGGCTCGCTCGAGAATCGCGCGCGTCTGCTGAAGGAGCTGATCGAGGATACCAAGGATGCGATCGGCGATAGCTGCGCGGTGCCGGTGCGCATCCTGGTGGACGAGATGATGGGCGACGGCGGCATCACCAACGCCGAGATCCGCGATGTCATCGGCATGCTGGCGGAGCTGCCGGACCTGTGGGACCTGGCGCACGGCTCCTGGGACTATTGCTCCAGCACCTCGCGCTTCGCCGGCGAAGGCTGCCTCGAGGACTACGTGAAGGGCATCAAGGGGCTGACCAGCAAGCCGGTGGTGGCGGTGGGCCGCTTCACCTCGCCGGACGCGATGGTGCGGCAGGTGAAGTCCGGCATCCTCGACCTGATCGGCGCGGCGCGGCCGTCGATCGCCGATCCCTTCATTCCGAAGAAGATCGAAGAGGGTCGCCTCGAGGACATCCGCGAATGCATCGGCTGCAACATCTGCGTCACCGGCGACATGACCGGCGCGTTGTCGCGGTGCACGCAGAATCCGACTTTCATGGAGGAATGGCGCAAGGGTTGGCATCCGGAGCTGATCCGCGCCAAGGACTCCGATGCGCGCGTGCTGGTCGTCGGCGCCGGACCGGCTGGGCTATCGGCGGTGCGTGGCCTTGGCCTGCGCGGCTATGAGGTGGCGCTGGCGGAAGCGGGCACAGGGCTTGGTGGACGGGTCGCGAAGGAGAGCCGATTGCCGGGGCTCGCGGCCTGGGGCCGCGTGCGCGATTATCGCGTCGGACAGATCCAGAAGATGCCGAATGTGCAAGTCTATCTGGACTCGGCACTGTCCGCAGACGACGTACTGGAATTCGGGTTCGACCAGGTTGCGATCGCAACCGGCTCAACTTGGCGGCGCGATGGCGTGGCGCGCTTCCAGACCCGGCCCATCGCGATCGATCCTGCCATGCCGATCTTCACGCCGGACGATCTGATGTCGGGCAAGCTGCCGCGGGGCAGCGTGCTGCTCTACGACGACGACCACTATTATATGGGCGGCGTGTTGGCGGAGCTGCTGGTCAAGAATGGCTGCAAGGTCACGTTCGTCACCCCGTCGATCCGAGCCTCGGACTGGAGCTACAACACGCTGGAACAGGCCTTCATCCAGAAGCGGTTGATCGAGTCGGGCGTCGATATCCATGTCACGCGCGGCCTCATGCAAATCGCGCGCGATCATGCGGATCTTGCCTGCACTTATTCCGGCCGCTTGTCGCAGATCGCCTGTGACGCCGTGGTCTTGGTGACCGCGCGCCTGCCGAACGATGCGCTTTACCTCGACCTCAAGGCACGGCAAACGGAGTGGCGCGACGCCGGTATCCACAAGGTCAAGCTGATTGGCGACGCCAACGCGCCGGCGCCGATCGCCTGGGCCACCTATGCCGGCCATCGCTATGCCGAGGAGCTGGACGCGCCCGATATCGGCGACGCGGTGCCGTTCCGCCGCGAACTGCCGGCGCTCAGCATGCGGTGAGTGCCGGGAAGCTCTTGTTTTTGCTGACCCACCATCCTTTAATGCGCCAGGGGATGGGGGATGACGATGCACAAACCTTCCGACCAGCCGCGTGACGCGGCGGTTGCAGCAGACGATCCGGCCGACCGGCCGGTTGCTGGTTTGTGGATGCGGGCCTTGGCTGGGGCGGTGCGCCATCTGGCGGTGGGTCAGCTGACCCTGATCGGACCGGACGGTGGGACTGAGACGTTCGCCGCCGCCAAGCCAGGTCCTCATGCGACCCTGCGGATCAAACGTCCTCGCGCGATCCGGCGGTTGTTCACCGGCGGGGATGTCGGCTTTGCCGAATCCTACCTGGCGGGCGACTGGGACAGTCCGGATTTGGCGGCGCTCATCGAGTTGGCCGCGCGCAATGAAGCTGCCTTGACCGAGGCCTTGCGCGGCTTCGCGGTCGTGCGCGCATGGCATCGTGTGCGACACCTGCTGCGACCCAACTCGCGTTCTGGAGCGCGCCGCAACATCGCGGACCATTACGACCTGGGCAACGACTTCTATCGGCTGTGGCTCGATCCGACGATGACCTATTCGTCGGCGATCTTTGCCGAGCCGCAGCAGGGCCTGTCGGACGGCCAGCTGGCGAAATACCGCCGCATGGCCGAGAGCCTGGACCTCAAGCCCGGACACAAAGTGCTGGAGATCGGCTGCGGCTGGGGCGGCTTCGCCGAGTTCGCCGCGGCACAATACGGCTGCCACGTCACCGGCATCACCCTGTCGCAGGAGCAGCAGCGCTTCGCCGAGGCGCGGGTCGAACGCGCCGGGCTCAAGGAGAAGGTTGCGATCGCTTTGACCGATTATCGCGACGTGACCGGCGCCTTCGACCGCATCGCCTCAATCGAGATGTTCGAGGCGGTCGGCGAAGCCCATTGGCAGACCTTCTTCAACAAGGTGCGCGACCTGCTGGCGCCCGGCGGTCTCGCCGCCCTGCAGGTGATCCTGATCGAGGAGGCGCGCTTCGATCTCTATCGGCGCAGCGCCGACTTCATCCAGCGCTACGTGTTCCCCGGCGGCATGCTGCCTTCGCCCGGCGCGTTCGCGCGCGCGGCAGAAGCGGCGCGGCTCAAGGTCGACGAGACCTTCCACTTTGGCCTCGACTACGCGCGCACCTTGTCGCTGTGGCAGAAGGAGTTCCAGCAGGCCTGGCCGCGCGTCGCCGGCCTGGGCTTCGATACGCGCTTCAAGCGGCTGTGGGAGTATTACCTCGCCTATTGCGAAGGCGGGTTCCGCGCCGGCAGCATCGATGTCGCGCAGTTCCGTTTGGTCCGCCCTTAGACCAGGTTATTCCGCTTCCGTGATGGTGGTCGGCGCCTGGCACTGCCGGCAGATGTAGTCGATCATCGACCCATCCTTGGCGCGGAAGCGCAGCTTCACCCAGCGCCCGTCCTCGTCGTACCAGATCTCGCCATTGAGATCGCCGGAATAGAGATAGTGCCGGGCGCGCAGCGAGCCGTTGCGGGTCGAGACCGTGTCGAGCCCCTGGTCGAACACCTCGACCTCGTCCACCTCGCCCGTCATGCCGTTCAGCAATGGACCACCCTCGAGCAGTGCGGCGTTCCAATGGCTGATGGGAAGGACGGCCGGCGTTTCATACGCGCCGTTGTTGGTCTGCACCTGCAACCCGTCGGAATCCCGGGTCGCCTGCAGATGGATCAGGTCGCCGTCGTCGTCAGTGAAGGCCTCGATGGATTGCAGCTCGCCGTCGCTCCAGAGCTCCCGCGCGTGGTAGCGCAGCGAGTAGATCGGCACGAACAGCAGGCTGACATCGACATCCACCTTGGCTTCGGCCAGCACGCCCTGGTCGGTGCGGGTGAAGCTGATGGTGTAATTCCCGACCACATCGCCATCGCGCTCGACGTCGAACGCGATCTCGTCGCCATAGAGGCGGAATGGATCGATCGCAGGCGGGGGCGAATCCGCGGCGGCAAGGCCAGACGCAGAGCAGAGCGCGAACGCACTCATGACCTGAACCCAATGACGAAGCACGATGCCCCCATGCTTGCGATCAGTCAGCCGCGCCAGGTGCGTCGCGCGGCTAGGTGTCCCAGATGCATATAAACGCAGATTGGCGCGTCCAATCAACCGGAAATCGTTACCCGGCGGGGGCGGACCTGGCCTTGGCGGTGCCTTCGCGCGCGGCGGCGAGAATCAATTCCGCCGCCCGCCGGCGCTGGTTGCCGGTGCCGAGCGTGGCGCTCAGTTCTTTGAGACGGCGTTTCATCGAACTGTCAGAGAGCAGCCGGCGCACGGTCGCGAGCAGGTCCTGCGGCTTCCAGTCATAGCGTGGCAGGCGGGCGCCGAGCTTCAGCTCCTCCACCCGCTGGGCGTTGTCATGGCCATCCCAGCAATAGGGCATGACGAGAGACGGCTTGCCGAAGGTCAGGGCTTCGTTCAGCGAATTGTTGCCGCCATGGTGGATGAAAAGGTCGACCTGCGGGATGACCGAGGGCTGCGGGTACCAGTATTCCAGGTGGACGTTGTCCGGCACGGTCGCGTAGCTGTCCTTGTAGGGGCCGACCGACATCAGCACGCGGTAGGAGGCGTCCGCGAACACATCGATCAGGCGCTGGAAGAGGTCGGTGTCCGCCGCCCCCAGGGACCCGAAGCCGATATAGATCAGCGGCTTATCGTTATGCTTGGGGAAGTAGGGCAACTCGTACGGCGCCTCGCTCCGGACCGTGCCGCCGATATAGGCGAAGCGCGCCGGGTCCAGCGGCTGGCGCCGGCGATAAGCAATGGCCTCCGGCGTCAGCAGCAGGTTGAGCCAGGGCGAGGAGGTGAGGAACTGCCCTTTGGGCATCGCCGGCTGGCCGACCGACTTCAGGAATACATTGTAGCGGTCATGCACCGGCTTGAGCTCGGCGAGGTAGGCGGCGCGGAACCGGTCGCCGGCCGCTTGGTCGCCGGTGGCACAGCCGGAGGTGTAGGGCGGCACCTCGGCGTCCGGCAGCTCGGTCTCCGCGCAGGACACGATGCGCACCCAGGGCACGCCGGCCGCTGCGATGGCCGGGAACAGCACCACGTTGTCGAGGCAGATGACGTCCGGCCGCAGCTTGGCGATCGCCTTGCGCAGACCCGGCTCGGCATGGATGGCGCTGTCCACGATCGCGTTCCAGGCCGGCACCTCGTAGGTCGCGATCTGCTCCAGCGGCGACAAATGGAAATGCGGCCGGTGCTGGTCGATGAAGCGCTGCCAGAAATCCGCGATCTCGGCATCGGACTTGAGCGGCGACATGGCGACCGGCAGCTCGTCGAAGCCATAATTGCCGAACATGCCGGCAAAGCCCGGATCGCACAGGAACACCGGCCGGTGCCCCAGCTCGCGCAGCTCCTGCGCCAGGGCGACGCAATTCAGCGACGCGCCATAGGCCGCTTCCGGCAGGAAGGCGATGGTGAGCCGCCCAGTCATCGTTGACCCATCATCGCGCGCCCATCAGCGCCGCGCGCAGCATCGGCGGCGCGCCGCGATTGACGAAGCCCGGGCGCGCCCGCAGGGATGCCGCCAGGTGCTCGCGCATCAGGTCGGCGGCGCGGGCAAGGTCGCCGGCCTCCGCCGCCTCCAGGATCGCCAGATGCTCGCGGCACGATTCGATCAGGCGCGCCGGCGGCACCTGCATGCTGGTGGTGGCGAAGCGGCGCAGCCGGCTTTGCTGGCGCATGGCATCCGCCAGGAACCTGTTGTTGCAGGCGTCGGCAATCGCCTCGTGGAAAGCGATGTCGGTGTCGATCGCACGCTTCAGGTCGAAGCGCCGCGCATCCTGCTGCGCCAGCTCGCCGAGCGCGGCCTTGAGATCGCGCGTGCGCCTGGCATCGAGCGCGAAGCCGGGCTGCAGGAACGCCGCCGGCTCCAGGATCAGGCGAAAGCGATGGCTGTCTTCCTGCGAGCGCAGGGAATCGAGCGCCGGCAGGAATACCCAGCGCTGTCCGAGCGCGCGCTCCACCACGCCATCTTTCTGGAGTCGGTTAAGCACGCGCAGCACCACGGCGCGCGAGGCACGATAACGGCGCGCCAGATGCGCGGCCGTGACCTCGGCATCGAGGCGCTTGGAGAAGCGGTCGCGCAGGATGGCGTCGTGCAGCGCGCTCTCGGGCGTTTCCACCGCCGCGGTTTGGTCAGCGTTCTCTAAGCCCTGGGCCACGAAATAGCCGCGCTGATCGCGCCGCTCCAGCAGGCCGCGCGCGGTGAGCAAAGCCAGCGCCGCCCGCACCGGCGTGCGCGAGACATGGAACGCCTCGGTCGCCAGCCGCTCGGGAACGTGGTCGCCGGGCTTCAGGTCCCGCTGCCGCAACCATCCGAGGATGCGGTCGGCGAGCGCGGCCTGGGTCGCGTTGCCGCGCGTCGGCTGACGGCGGGCCTTCGAGACACGGGAGCGGGCGGTCGGGCGGGTCGGCATGCTTTGTATTATCGAACGTGATTATACATTCTTGGCGCTTGACGTATTTTCTAGCACAAAAATACAATTACGCCAATCAAACGGCCGATCAATCGGCGAGACAATGGGAGCGGGAGACGTTTCATGACAAGACTGGTGACGAAGGCCGCCTTGGTGGCGGCCCTGATGTGCGGCGTCAGCGGCGTGGCCTTCGCCGAGGGCAAGATCGTGATCTCCAACTGGGACGGCTACATGCCGAAGGAGCTGTTGGAGAACTTCAAGAAGGACACCGGCATCGAGGCCGAGATGTCGGTCCATGCCACCAACGAAGAGATCATGGGCAAGGTGACCGCGGGCGGCGGCAAGGGCTACGACGTGCTGTTCGTCTCCAGTCCGTTCGCCGAGGCGCTGAAGAAGCTGGACCTGATCGCCGAGCTCGACCCTGCGAAGATTCCGAACCTCGCCAACCTGTATCCGGAAGCGCAGAAGCTCGCCTACGATCCGGGCAACACGTTCTCCGTGCCGTATGCGTGGGGCACCACGGGCCTGTGCTATCGCAGCGACCTGGTCAATCCGGCGCCGACCAGTTGGATGGATATGCTGAAGCCGGCCGATGCGCTCAAGGGCAAGATCACCATGCTCAAGACCGACCGCTGGCTGATGGCGGCGGGCCTGAAGGCGCTCGGCTACTCGGTCAATTCCGTCGACGAGGCGGAAGTCGGCAAGGCCAAGGAGCTGCTGACCGAAGCCAAGGGCTCGCTGCTCGCCTATGACGACACCACCTTCTATTCCAAGCTGGTATCGGGCGAGGCGAGCCTGGTGCATGCCTGGGATGGCTGGTGCAACTACGGCATCGCGGAGAACGCCGCGATCAAGTTCGTCGTGCCCAAGGAAGGCAGCGACATGTGGGTCGACACCATGACGGTGACGGCGGCCTCGGAGAACAAGGACGCCGCCATGGCCTTCATCAACTACGTGCTGCGGCCGGACGTGCACAAGTGGGTCGCGGAGAACATCCTCTACAAGGTGCCGAACCAGAAGGCGATGGAGTCGCTCGACAAGGCGCTGATCGAGCAGTTTCCCAACATCGGCATGACGCCGGCTGACCTCATGAAAGAGGAGCAGCTGCGCGACCTGGGTGACGGGCAGAAGCTCTACACCCAGACCGTGACCGAGATCACCTTCCAGTAGGATTGAGTTCGGTTCGGTGCATTGCGGAAGCGGTCAGCTCAGCCTGAGCATCACTCCCCCTCCCCCAGCTTGGGGGAGGGGATCACAGCGCGTGGTCATCATATGACGGCGCGGCGCACCATTCTTCTGGTACCCGGACTGGGCTACCTCGCCCTGTTCCTGGTCGTGCCGTGCCTCATCATCTTCGCCTACAGCCTGTTCGAGCGCGGCACCTACGGCGGCATCGTCTATGACGCGACGTTGGAGAATTACGGCCGCGCCGCCAGCTCGCTGTTCGCGCGCATCTTCCTGGATTCCGTGCGGATCGCCGGCACGGCGACGCTGGTGGCGCTGCTGATCGGCTATCCCGCCGCCTACGCGATCGCGCAGCAGCCGAAGAGCCGGCAGATGGCGCTGCTGGTGCTGGTGATGCTGCCGTTCTGGAGCAACTACCTCATACGCACCTATGCCTGGATCGTGCTGCTCAACAACGAGGGGCTGATCAACCGGTCGCTGGAGGCGATGGGTGTGATTCAGGCGCCGTTGCCTCTGCTCTACAACGAGTTCGCAATCGTGCTGGGCCTCGTCTACAACTATGTGCCGTTCGTGATCCTGGCGCTCTACAGCTCGATCTCTCGGCTGGGGCCAGAATTGCGCGAGGCGTCGTTCGATCTCGGCGGCTCGGCCTGGACCACCTTCCGGCGCGTGACGCTGCCGCTAACCGTGCCGGGCATCGCGGCCGGCGCGGTGTTCGTGTTCGTGCTGTCGATCGGCAATTTCGTGACGCCGGATTTGCTCGGCGGCGGGCAACGACCGATGCTCGGCAACCTGATCTACGCACAGTACCTGTCGGCGCGTGACTGGCCGATGGGCTCGGCCCTTGGTTTCATCCTGGTCGTCATCATGCTGGCGCTGTTGTTCGGGCAGGCGATCCTGTCGGCGCGCGCCTCGGGCGAGGGCGAGGCGCGCATTGCGCCGGAATCTGCGAGGGTGGCGGCATGATCGCGCGCGATCCGATCCGGCTCTGGCTCAACACGCATCTGGGCTTGGTCTATATCTTTCTCTATGTGCCGATCCTGGTGCTGATCGTGCTCTCCTTCAACAAGAGCGGCTTGCCCACAGCTTGGACCGGCTTCTCGACCGAGTGGTACGGCAAGCTGATCGCCAACCCGAAGATACTGTCCGCCGCCGGCAACTCGCTGATCGTCGCGGTGGTCTCGACCATCATTTCCACCGCGATCGGCACGCTGCTGGCGATGGGGCTGGAGGAGGGCAAGCCGAACCCCTGGCTCGACGCTTTGGTGGCGGCGCCGATGATCATCCCGGACATCGTGCTGGCGATCGCGCTGCTCAGCTTCTATACGCTGCTGAACATGAGCCTCGGCCTCCATTCCATCGTGCTGTCGCATGCCGTTTTCAACATCGCCTTCGTCTGCATGGTGGTGCGCACGCGGCTGAAGAACTTCGACAGGTCGATCGTCGAGGCCTCGATCGACCTCGGCGCCAGCGAGCTGACGACCTTCCGCCGCGTGACCTTGCCGGTCATCGCACCGGGCGTGGTGGCGGCGGCCTTGCTGTCCTTCACGCTGTCGATCGACGAGTTCATCATCGCCTACTTCACCGCCGGCGCGGGGCAGGGCTCGACCACTTTCCCGATGCAGATCTACGCCATGATCCGCTTCGGCGTGACGCCGGAGATCAACGCCATCGCCACCATCGTGATCGGCTTCAGCTTTTTCCTGGTGCTGCTGTCGCAGCGGCTCAACCGCGAGGCGGCGGCATGAGCCTGCTGCAGATCGATAGCGTCACCAAGCGCTTCGGCCCGGTCACCGCGGTCGACAAGATCTCGCTCGAGGTCAAGGACGGCGAATTCTTCGCCATCCTCGGTCCTTCTGGCTGTGGCAAGACTACCTTGCTGCGCGTCATCGCCGGCTTCGAGGCGCCGGACGAGGGGCGCGTGCACCTGGCCGGCGCGGACATCACCGGTCTCAAGGCCAACCGCCGGCCGGTCAACCTGATGTTCCAGTCCTACGCCCTGTTCCCACACATGACGTCGTTCGGCAACGTCGCCTATGGACTGGAGATGGAAGGAGTGCAGGGCGCCGAGCTCAAGAAGCGGGTCGAGCAGGCGCTGGCGATGGTGCGCATGTCCGACTACGCCGTGCGCAAGCCGGGGCAGCTGTCCGGCGGCCAGCGCCAGCGCATCGCTTTGGCAAGGGCGCTGGTCAAGCGCCCAAAGGTGCTGCTGCTGGACGAGCCGCTGGGCGCTCTCGACCGAAAGCTGCGCGAGCAGATGCAGATCGAGCTCAAGCGCTTGCAGCAGGATACCGGCATTGCCTTCG
>Ga0081538_10003291_pt1 | contig 15328 bp, 10 predicted proteins | sample TabmetS5T2R1_FD_71022 | JGI IMG/M metagenome (GOLD analysis project Ga0081538, IMG submission 71022) | Tabebuia heterophylla rhizosphere microbial communities from the University of Puerto Rico - S5T2R1 | ecosystem: Host-associated > Plants > Roots > Rhizosphere ... | reverse complement strand
CGCGTCGCAGGTCGAGACCTGCTCCGGCGCCGAGGCCGCCGAGGCGCTCGCCCACGCGGCGTTCGGCCCGCGCGGGACGCACGAGTTCTTCACCCACATCCGCTTCCACGAGCACGACGGCGACCGCGTCGTCATCCACCTGCTCGTCGAGCTCTACGCGCGCTCGTCCGACGAGGCCGCCGAGATGCTCGAGGCCGCCGCCCGCGGGCAGCTCGTGATCACCTCGCTCGCCGAGGAGTCTCGCGCCCCCGCCCCCACGGGCGACCAGCCGCACTGAGGGCGGGCGCCGGAAACCGGGTCGCCCGCTCGGCGTCCCCATAATGCCGGGCTCGATGAGCGGGGCGCCGTTCCGAGACACCACGGCCTGGGCGCGCAACCTCGCGGCGCCGCTGCGCGACTTCCTGCACACGGAGACCGCCGGCGCGGTCGCGCTGCTGGCCGCCGCGATCGCCGCGCTCGTGTGGGCCAACTCGCCCTGGCCGGACTCCTACGAGTCCGCGTGGACGACCCACCTGACGATCAGCCTCGGCGAGCACGGCATCTCGCTCGAGTTGCGTGAGTGGGTCAACCAGGGCCTGATGACGTTCTTCTTCCTCGTGGTCGGGCTCGAGGCCAAGCGCGAGCTCGACCTCGGGTCGCTGCGCGAGCGCCGCCAGGCGGTCGTCCCGCTCGGCGCCGCGCTCACCGGCATGGCGCTGCCCGTGGCCATCTACCTGATCTTCAACGCCGGCGGGGACGGGGCCGACGGCTGGGGCGCCGCGATGTCGACAGACACCGCGTTCGCGCTCGGCGTCCTCGCGCTCGTCGCGCCCCGCGGGACGCGGCTGCGCGTGCGGCTGCTCGCCACCGCCGTGTTCGACGACCTCGTCGCGCTGCTCGTGATCGCCACGGTGTACACGGAGGACGTCGACATGGCGGCGCTGGCCGTCGCCGCCCTGCTCTTCGCGGCGCTCTTCGCACTGCGCTACGCGCCCACGGCCTGGCGCAGCCCGATCGCCGCGCTGCTCGGCGTCGCCGTGTGGTTCGCGCTGCACGAGGCCGGCATCGACCCGGTGATCACCGGCCTCGCGGTCGGCCTGGTCACCGGCGCGTACCCGCCCGGGCGCGCCGACCTCGAGCAGGTGACCGAGCTGACGCGCTCGTTCCGCGAGCAGCCGACGCCGCAGCTCGCGCGCTCCGCGCAGCTCGGCCTGGCCGCAGCGATCTCCGCGAACGAGCGGCTCCAGTACCGGCTCCACCCGTGGACGAGCTTCGTGATCGTGCCGCTCTTCGCGCTCGCCAACACCGGCATCGAGCTCGACGGCGGCCTCCTCGAGGACGCCGCAACGTCCCCGATCACGCTCGGGATCTTCTTCGGCTATCTGGTCGGCAAGCCGCTCGGGATCATGCTCGGCTCGTGGATCGTGGTCCGGCTCGTGCCCGGCGCGGCCCCGGCGGTGAGCTGGCCGGTGCGGCTCGGCGGCGCGGTCGTGGCCGGCATCGGCTTCACGGTCTCGCTGCTGATCGCCCACCTGGCGTTCGAGGGCCGCGAGCTGGCGGAGGCGAAGATCGGCGTGCTGGCGTCGGCGGTCGCGGCGGCGCTCGGCGGCTGGCTCGTGCTCCGGCTCGTCCGCCTGCTGCCGGACGAGGTACGCGCCCGCCAGCTCATCCGCACCGGCGCCGACCTCATCGACCTCGCCGAGGACGTCGACCCCGACCGCGACCACATCCGCGGCGCCCCCGACGCGCCGGTGACCCTGGTCGAATACGGCGACTACGAGTGCCCGTACTGCGGGCAGGCCGAGACCGCGATCCGCGAGGTCCTCGAGACCTTCGACGACCTGCGGTACGTCTGGCGCCACCTGCCGCTCAACGACGTCCACCCCGACGCGCAACTCGCGGCCGAGGCGTCGGAGGCGGCTGCCGCCCAGGGCGCGTTCTGGCCGATGCACGACCTCCTGCTCGCCCATCAGGACGAGCTCGGCCCGACCGACATCGCGCGTTATGCCGACGAGCTGGGCCTCGACCACGACCGCTTCTGGGCGGACATCCGCCGCCGCGCGTACCGTGAGCGCGTCGACGATGACGTCGCCAGCGCCGACGCCAGCGGCGTCGCCGGAACGCCCACGTTCTTCATCAACGGGCTCCGCCACCAGGGCGCCTACGACGTGGTGTCGCTGTCGCGGGCGGTCGAGGCGGCGCGCAAGCGCGCGCTGCTGGTCACCAACGGCCGATGAGCGCCGGCGCGCCGCCTCCGTCGAGGACCGCTAGCGCACGGGCCGGTAGGTGATGTGGGTGACCAGGTCGGTCGCCCACGACTCGACCTGCTCGAGCTCGATGTCGCCGACGCCGTCGAACGGCCGCTCGCCCGCGCCGACGACCTTCGGCACGATGTGCAGCCGCACCTCGTCGATCAGCCCGGCCGCCAGGTACTGGCGCGCGGTGTTGGCGCCGCCAGCGATCGACACCGTGCGGTCGCCGGCCGCCGCCCGCGCCTGCGCCAGCGCCGACTCGATCCCGTCGGTGACGAAGTGATACGTCGTCCCGCCCTCCATCTCGACCGGGTCGCGCGGGTGGTGGGTGAGCACGAAGACCGGCGCGTGATACACCGGGTCGTCGCCCCACCAGCCCTTCCAGTCCAGGTCCCAGGCGCCGCGCCCGGGGCTGAACATGTTGCGGCCCATGATGTAGGCGCCCGCCTCGACGATCTGCTCGACCGCGCGGAGGTTCGCGTCGCGGTCCTTGAACTGCCAGTCGTGCAGGTCTTCGCCGAAGTTGTCGCCGAACGGGCGCTCGAGGCTCTGGTTGACGCCCGTCGTGTACCCGTCGAGGGTGATCGTCGTGTCCCATGTCACCTTGCTCATCTCGCTGCCTTCCTGTCGGGGGTTTTCAGGACGAGGTCGGAGCCGGCCGCGCGTTCTCGACATCCGGGCCGAGCAACGCGTCGCGGAGCGGCTCGCGCCAGGCGTCCGCGGTGAGGTCGTAGGCGCCGAAGTCGGTCGCGAGGTCCCAGTAGCACCAGTCGAGCCCGAGCCGCTCGGCCTCGGTGCGCACGGTGCGCGTCCAGTCCGCGCGCGCGGCCATGTCCGCGTGCTCGACGACGCCGAACTCGCCGAGGAAGAGCGGCACGCCGCGCGCAACAGCCCACGCGGCGGCGCCCTCGAGGTCGGCGCGCACGCGGGCGCGGTCCGCGTCCGAGCCCCAGCCGACGTCGCGCCACTCCGCCGCCTCCGGCAGCCAGTGCGCGCCCTGGTGGGTGAACGCGAACGGCGAGTAGTAGTGGACGGTGGCGACCAGGTGATCGTCGGCGGGCGGCTCGAGCTCGGGCAGGCCGTCGACGGTGTTCCACAGCACCGGCCCGGCGATCGCGGTCCGCTCGGGGTTCGACGCGCGCACGACGGCCAGCACGTCGGGCAGCAGCGCGTTCCAGCGCGCGGCGGTCAGCGGCGGGTGCGGCTCGTTGAGCAGCTCGAACGCCAGCCGCGGGTCGGCGTCCGCGTAGCGGCGGGCGATCCGGTCCCAAAGCGCGAGGAGCTCGGAAGCCTGACCGTCGGGGTCGTCGAAGTGGTGGACGGTGAGCACGACGTCGAAGCCGCGGTCGAGCGCCGTGGCGAGCGCGCGGTCGACCACGTCGAAGACGTTGGGGTGCCACTTGACCGGCACGCGCACCAGGTCGAAGCCGGCCTCGCGCACGACGTCGAGGTGCTGCTCGCCCAGCCGCCCGTCGACGGCGCCCTCCAGGTTGATCCCGCGCATCGAGAAGGGAGTGTGCGGGATCCCGGTCCCCAGTGCCCGGGCTGATACACGTTCGGGCATGGAACTGCGACCGTTCGGCCGCACCGGGGTCAAGGTCAGCCCGCTCTGCCTCGGCGCGATGATGTTCGGCGAGTGGGGCAATCCCGACCACGACGAGTCGGTGCGGATCATCCACCGCGCGCTCGACGCCGGCATCAACTTCATCGACACGGCCGACGTCTACTCGCGCGGCGAGTCCGAGGAGATCGTCGGCAGGGCGCTCGCCGGCGGGCGCCGCGAGCACGTCGTGCTCGCCACCAAGGTCCACGGCACGATGGGCGACGACCCGAACCAGTTCGGCAACTCGCGACGCTGGATCGCGCGCGAGGTCGAGGCGTCGCTGCGCCGCCTGAACACCGACTACATCGACCTCTACCAGATCCACCGCCCCGAGGCCGACACCGACATCGAGGAGACGCTCGGCGTCCTCACCGACCTCGTGCGCGCCGGCAAGGTCCGCTACATCGGCTCGTCGACGTTCCCGGCCTCGCGGATCGTCGAGGCGCAGTGGGCGGCACGCGAGCGCAATCTCGAGCGCTTCGTCTGCGAGCAGCCGCCGTACTCGATGCTCGTGCGCGGCATCGAGGCCGACGTCCTGCCCACGGCGCGCCGGCACGGCATGGCCGTGATCCCGTGGAGCCCGCTGGCCGGTGGCTGGCTCTCGGGCCGCTACCGCAAGGGTGAGGAGCCGCCGCGGTCGTCGCGCGTCGAGCGGCTCCCGCGCCGCTACGACCTCTCGCTGCCCGAGAACCAGCGCAAGCTCGAGCTCGCCGACGCGCTCGGCGCGCTCGCCGACGAGGCGGGGATGCCGCTGATCCACATGGCGCTGGCGTTCGTCCTCCGGCACCCCGTGATCACGGCGGCGATCATCGGGCCGCGGACGATGGAGCAGCTCGAGTCCCAGCTCGGCGCCGCCGAGGTCCGGCTCGACGACGAGCTGCTCAACCGGATCGACGAGATCGTCGCGCCCGGCACCAACCTCAACCCCGCCGACGCGGGCTGGACGAACCCCGACCTCGAGCCGGCCGCGCGCCGACGGCCGGCATGACCGCCGCCGAGCTCGCCGCGCGGATCCGGCGCCGCGAGCGGTCGCCGGTCGAGGTCGTCGACGAGGCGCTGGCGCGGATCGACAGCGCTGCTCCCGTGGCACGAGCGCTACGCTCGCGCCGAGGGGTGACGGAGGGCCCGCTCGCGCGGGCCCTCCGATAGTCCCCTAGCGGTCGTACGGACGCGCCGAGGCGATGCTGGCGCCCTTCGGCGCGCGCTTGCCCTTCGCGTACGTGCGCGGCTTGCCGCCGCGGTCCCAGCGATCGACCTTCGTCCTGATGACCCGCTCCTGCAGCTGCGGGTTGAGGTGGTTGAAGCCGACCAGGTTCGTGCGGCCGACGTCGGCGATGAACGCCTGGAAGCCGTAGGCCGCCTCCCGGTAGGACGCCGGCTGGCCTGCGGCCGCGTAGTTGCGGCTCAGGCCGTCGTTCGAGAACACCGGGATCGAACGCTGCTTGCCCGAGCGGCGCGGATACGTGTACGCCGACCAGGTGTTCGTGCCGGCCATGTCGGCGAACGCGATCTCCTCGGGGCGCCGCGGATCGCTGAAGTCGATCACCGACGAGCCGCCGCGGTAGAACGCGTTCACGAGCAGGTACCGATCCCTCGACGGCACCGGGATGCCGAGGTGCGAGGAGCAGTACGTGAGCTGCTCGCCCGTGCCCAGGGCGTCGTTCGACGGACGCGGGTTGCGGTACTCCGACAGGAGCTTGCCGCTGCGCGTCTCGAAGAAGAACATGTTCCCGGTCTGGAACTCCTTCTTGACGCCGTCCGTGTTGTCCTGACCGAGCTTCGTCGTCCGCGTCGGGCAGCCGTCGCCGAACGACTCGTCGATGAAGTTGGCGATCTTGCCGTCCCAGCTGAACGTGGCCGAGTGCCAGAAGTCGACGTTCGGCTGGTCGTACGACCACAGCGGGTCCTCGGTGTCCGGGAGGCCCGTGCGGCGGTCGATCTTCCAGACCTGGGCCTGCTCGCCGCACGCGGCGCCGACGATGCCCTTCTCCGGGAACGAGCTCAGGTCGTGGCAGCCGAGGAAGTTGTCCAGCGGCGCGCTGATGCCGTGGTCGCGGACCGGCCGGTAGACGCCGTCGGAGTCACCGGGATAGACGATCGGCAGCTCCGTGAGCTCCTCCGCCTCGGAGGGATCGCGGAACGGGACCTCGATCACCTGGACGACGCCGTGGTTGAGCGCGCGGCCCGTGCCGGGCAGGCCGCAGGTCGGCCCGTCGCCGAGCGGGTAGCTCGAGTTGAGCACGTACATCGAGCGGCCGCGCGGGTTCGGGAGCAGCGTGTTTGTGTGCGAACCGCAGTCCTGGTACACCGCGGCGATCTGCTCCGGCTGGCGCGGGTTCGAGATGTCGAAGACGCGTAGCCCCTCCCATGCGCCCTTCGGATAAACACCGGTGCCGGGCACCTTGGACGCCGGCCCGGCGCCGCACTCGGAGCTCTCGAGCACGCTGTCGACCGACAGCACGAGCGTGTCCGCCCTGCGGTCGCGGTCGGTGTCGAACACCGACGGGTCGCCCTGCGGGCCGTAGCAGCGCACGTCCGAGACCAGCTTCGGCGTCGGCCTCGAGATGTCGAAGACACGGAAGCCGCCGTAGTCGCCCACGTAGGCGAGGTCGCCCCAGAACGCGATGTCGGAGCTGGTGACGTTCTTGTTGGCCGCGTTGAACGGGTTCTCGGCCGTCTGGAAGTTGCCTAAGAACCAGAAGTTCAACCCCCACGGACTGGAGAGCGGATCACCAAGCTCCTCCGGGTCATGTGCCAGCGCCGGAGCGCAGGCGATGCCGAAAGCGACCGCGAGCGCGGCCGTGAGGACCTTCCACCGTCGTCTCATATCCCCTCCCGTGGGACCTGGTCCGGACGCGCCCTGCGCGCGCCCGACGGTTGTCAGGCAGCGTACCCGTTTAATCCACGCATGAGCGACGTCCGCACCGCCCACACGGCAAACCTCGACGCCGCGACGCTGGACGCGGCACGGGCGCTGCTCGACGCGGTGTTCGGACCCGAGCTGACCGATGACGACTGGGAGCACGCGCTCGGCGGCGTCCATGCGCTGGTGTGGGAGGGCGGCGAGCTGGTCGGCCACGGGTCGGTCATCCAGCGCCGGCTCCTGCACGGCGGCCGCGCGCTGCGCACCGGCTACGTCGAGGCGGTCGCCGTGCACCCCGGCCACCGTCGCCGCGGGATCGGCGGCGCGCTGATGGAAGCGCTGGAGCGGGTCGTGCGCGGCGCCTACGAGCTCGGCGCGCTGGGGGCATCGGACGAGGGCGCGGCGCTCTACCTCGCACGCGGCTGGCACCGCTGGACGGGGCGCACGTACGCGCTGACGCCCGACGGCGTCGTCCGCACCGAGGAGGAGGACGACGCGATCTTCGTCCTGCCGGTCAGCGCGGCGCTCGACCTGTCCGGCGAGCTGACGTGCGACTGGCGCGACGGCGACGTCTGGTGACTCAGCGCCGGGCGTCGAGCTCCGCGTAGCGGCGCGCGAAGCGCTGCGCCGCCTCGTCCGGCGACCAGGCGGTGAGCTCGAGCTCGAGCGGCTCGACGCCCTCGAGCTCCGGCCAGTGCCAGTCCTCGGCGCTGAAGGCGCGGCGCTCGGTGGCGAGCAGGGCGCGGTCCGCGGGCTTGATCTCCGGGACGTCGGACTTGATCCCGAAGCGGTCCCGCAGCGCATGCTCGAGCTTGTCCTCGGCCGCCTTGAACGCGGCCCCGAGCGGGCTGCGGTGCTTCAGCGGGTGGGGCATGTCGCCCAGGTATGCCTCGGTCGCGTCGTGCATCAGCGCGGCGAACGCGTCCTCGACGTCGCCGCCGCCCTGCTCGACGAGCTCGGACACGATCACCGAGTGCTGCGCGACCGAGTAGAAGACGCGGCTGTGACCGCCGAAGCGGCACTGGTTCGCCAACGCGCGGGCGATGTCACCGGCGTCGAGCTGCTCGGGATCCGGGTCGAAGGGGTTGACCCACCGCCCCGAGACGGTCTGGAGGTACGGGCCTGGTGCGGGCGGGCCGTGGCTCATCGCTCGTCAGGCGACGATCGCGCCGAGCTGGCGGACGGCGAGGGCGAGGCCGGCGAGGTCGGACTCGCCTTCGCGGGCCAGCGCGCGCAGGAACGACTCGAGGCGCCCCGCCTGGGCCGCATGGTCGTGGAGGAACCGCTCGACCGCGACCAGCGGCTCGGCGCCCGGGCTCTCGCGCAGCGTGCACTCCGCCAGGTCGCGGCGCGCCTTGAACGCGTCCTCGCGCACGGCCTGCAGCGCCCAACGCTGCATCCGCGTCGCCGACCGGACCCGCGCCAGCTCGCGCTCCATCCAGTCGAGCCGCAGCTCGGCGCCGATCGCGAAGAAGACGCGCGCGACGTCCTCGATCGAGCGGTCGACGGCCGCGGCGGCGGCCACGATGTCGGGCGTGTGGACGAGCTCGGCGCGCAGCGCGTGCGCGAGCGCGACGTGCTCCGGCACGCCGTCGCCGGTGAGCCGCTCCGCCGTCTCCTCGCGCCGCCGGCGCCGCTCCTCGGTCCCGAGGCTCCCGAGCACGGCCGACAGCCGCTCGAAGCCGTCGCGGCCGGCGGCGATCGTCTCCTCGAACGGCGCGCCGGGCGCCCACGTCAGGTACCAGCGCGCCACCGACTCGACCAGCGCGTCGACGCCGCCCAGGAGCTGCATCTGCGTCGCCCGGTCGACGTCGTGGAGCTGCTCGATCGCATCCCACGGCTCGTTCGCCCCGGTCACCTCGACCGCGATCCGGAACGCGCGAACGACCTCCGACACGTCGGCCCCGCGCTCGGCCACGAGCTGCGACACGAACGTCGGCCCGAGCGCGTTCACCACGAGGTTCGCGTTGATCATGCAGACGAGCTGCGTGCGCAGGGGGTGCTCGGCCAGAAGGTGCCCGCAGCGCTCGACCACCGCGTCCGGGAAGTAGGAGCGCAGGTCGCGCTCGAGCCACGGGTCGTCCGCGAACCCGCTCGCCTCCAGCGACCGCGCCACCCAGCGCTTCGAGTAGGCGAGCAGGATCGCGAGCTCGGGCCGCTCCATCCCGCGCCCGCCGCGCCGGCGCTCGGTCAGCTCCTCGTTCGAGGGCAGCGACTCGCTCGCCCGGTTGAGCAGGCCCGTCTCCTCGAGCACCCCCGCCAGGTCCTCGTAGGCGAACATCCGCCCGCTCGAGCGCTCGACCTCCTGGGCGATGATCTGCGCCTGCAGGAACGAGTCGTAGAGCACGTGCCGCACGACGTCCTCGGTGACCGCCTCCAGCAGCTCGTCGCGCTCGCCGCGCGTCATCTCCCCGCGCCGCTCGGCGAGGCCGAGCAGGATCTTCAGGTTGACCTCGTGGTCGGAGCAGTCGACCCCTGCCGAGTTGTCGATGAAGTCGGCGCTGATGAGGCCGCCGTGCGCCGAGAACTCGACCCGCGCGCGGCGCGTGAAGCCGAGGTTGCCGCCCTCCCCCACCACGCGGCAGCGCAGGTCGCGCGCGTCGACGCGGATCGCGTCGCTCGCCCGGTCGTGCGCGTCGGCGTCGCTCTCCGTTGAGGCCTTGACCACCGTGCCGATGCCGCCGTTCCAGAGCAGGTCGACCTGCGCGCGCAGGATCGCGCGGATGACGTCGTTGGGCGCCACCCGCTCCTCGTCGATGCCGAGCAGCTCGCGGGCGCGGTCGGAGAGCTCGATCCACTTGGCGTCACGCGCGTAGACGCCGCCGCCCTCGGACAGCGCCCCGTAGTCGGCCCACGAGGAGCCGGGCATCTCGAACAGCCGCTTGCGCTCGGCGAACGACGTCGCCGGATCCGGGTCCGGGTCGATGAACACGTGGCGGTGGTCGTAGCCCGCCAGCAGCTTGAGCTTGTCCGAGAGCAGCATCCCGTTGCCGAACACGTCGCCGGACATGTCGCCGATGCCGACCGCGGTGAACTCGTCGACGGCGGGGTCCATCCCGAGCTCGCGGAAGTGGCGCTTGACCGACTCCCACGCGCCGCGCGCGGTGATGCCGAGCTTCTTGTGGTCGTAGCCGACCGAGCCGCCGGAGGCGAACGCGTCGTCGAGCCAGAAGCCGTACTCGGCGGCGACCGCGTTGGCGGTGTCCGAGAACGTCGCCGTGCCCTTGTCGGCCGCCACGACCAGGTAGGTGTCGTCCTCGTCGCGCACGCGCACCTGCTCGGGGTGCACGACGGCGCCGTCGACGAGGTTGTCGGTCACGTCGAGCAGCGACCGGATGTAGGTGACGTAGCACTCCTGGATCGCCTCGCGCGTGATCTCCGGGCGCTTGACGATGAAGCCGCCCTTGGCGCCGGCCGGCACGATGATCGCGTTCTTGGTCAGCTGCGCGCGCATGAGGCCGTAGACCTCGGTGCGGTAGTCCATGCGGTCGCTGAAGCGGATGCCGCCACGGGCGATCTTGCCGCCCCGCAGGTGGATCCCCTCCATGTCCTGCGCGTAGACGTAGATCTCGAACTCCGGCGCCGGCAGCGGGATCGCGGGGACGTCGGCGGAGCGGAGCTTGAACGCCGTCGCCCCGCGGCCGTCCTTGTAGGCGCTCGTGCGCAGGGTGGCGTCGATCGCCCCGAGCTGGTTGCGCAGGATCCGGTCGTGGTCGATCGAGGCGACGTTCTCGAGGTCGGCGAGGATCTCGTCGCGCAGCTCCCGCTCGGCGACCTCGTCGGGCTCGATGGCGGGGTCGAAGCGCAGCTCGAAGTAGCGCACGAGCTTCGCCGTGATCGCCGAGTTGGCCACCAGCACGTCGTTCTGGTAGCCCTCGGTGAAGCGCGAGCCGAGCCGCTGGCGGTACTTGCGGTACGCACGCAGGATCGCCACCTGGCCGCGATCCAGCCCCGCGGTCACCACCAGCCGGTTCAGCGGATCGGACTCGTCCTCGCCGCGGTAGACCGCCGCGATCGCCTCGGCCACGCGATCACCGACGTCGTCGAGGTCGAGCGGCCGGTCGCCCGGACCAAGCACGCGGAACTCCTGCACCCACATCTCCTTCGGCCCGCGCAGGCGGGTGGAGATCTCCTCGATCACCCGCAGGCCGAGGTCTTCGAGCATCGGCATCGCCCGTGAGAGCTCGATCTTGGCGCCGCGCTTGTAGAGCGCCACGCGCGTCGGCCTGGCGTCGGCGATCGGATGCAGGCTGACCACGAACGACTCGCTGGCGTCGAGACGGGTGAAGCAGGCGACGTCGATCGCCGCCAGCGCCGGATTCGTGTAGCCCTTGTAGTGGTCCGGGAAGCGGGACGCCCAGGTCCGGGCCAACGTGCGGCCGCCCTTTCCGAGCGCTGCGGCGAGCTCGTCGTCCCAGGTACGGGCGAGCGCGACCGCCTCCTCCTCGAGGTCGCGCAGCGAGACGTCGGGCAGCCCCTCGGCGGCGTGCACGAAGAAGTGCACGCGCGCCCGCTGGCCCTCGTCGAGCACGTGGTGCGCCCCGACGGACGAGGTGTCGAAGCGCTCCCGGAGCAAGGCGGTCACGCGCGAGACGAGCTCGGCGCTGTAGCGCAGCCGTGGAAGGGCGAGGATGATCGACGCGCTGCGCCCGTCGGCATCGCGGCGGCCGAGCAGCCGCACCCGGTCGGTTCCCTCGAGAGCCATCAGCGCGACCACGGCGCGCCGGAGGTCGTCGACAGGCGCCGCGAACAGCTCCTCCTTGGGGAACGAGTCGAAGAGCGCGACCGCCGCCTTGTAGTCGTGCGAGCCCTCGATCAGGTCCTCGGCGTCGAGCGCCTGGCGCAGCTTGCGGTGCAGCAGCGGCGTCTCCGACGCGCGCTCGGCATAGGAGTTCGACGTGAACAGCCCGAGCAGCCGGGACTCGCCGATGATCTCGCCGGTCCGCGACACACGGCGGACGCCGATGTAGTCCATCCGCTCGAGCTTGTGCACCGGCGACGGCGAGTTCGTCTTGGCCACCAGCAGCAGGTCGCCGGTGGTGGCGCGCTCCCGGATGCTGGGCGGGAGCTGTGAGAGCGGCACGTTGCTCGCGAAGGTCGAACGCTCCTCGTCGCGCAGGATCCCCAGCCCGGAGCCGGGGATGACGCAGATGCCCCGCTCGGAGATGTCGTACTCGCGCGCCCCGAGCAGGACGAAGTTGCCGCGCAGCAGCCACTCGAGGAAGTCGGCGACCTCGTGGACCTCGTCGCGCGGGTAGCGGGCGGTGCCGGCGCGGGCGACGGTGACCATGTCGTCGACGCGCTCGGTCATCGCGTGGAAGTCGGTGACGACCTTGCGCACGGCGACGAGCGCGTCGCGGACGGCGTGCTCGACCTCCTCCAGCTGCTCCTCATTGAGCCGCCGCACGAGATCGAAGTGCATGACCGACTCCCGGTGCTTCGCGTCGCGCGCGCGGCCGACGCCGGTGATGCGGCCGTCGCCGTCGCGCTCCACGCCGATCACGGGATGCAGCAGCCGGGCGATCTCGAGCTTGTGCTGCTCGAGCGCGCCCGAGACCGAGTCGACCAGGAACGGCCAGTCGTCGGTGTTGGTCTCCACCACCGAGCCGAGCGGCTCGTACCCGTGCTCCTGCAGGGTCGGGTTGAAGGCGCGCACGGCGATCGGCTCGTCGCCGCGGCCGGAAGTGAACTCGAACGCGCCGACCACCTCCGCCAGCAGGTGCTCCTCGGAGATGCCCTCGCTCGCGTCGCCGGACAGCCGCCGCAGGTAGGCCTGCGCGAACGCGCGGACAGCGTCAGCGCGATCGGCGGGGACCTTCTCCCCGATCAGCTCCAGCAGCCTGCTCGCCTGCGCGTCGCCGGCCTCGGTCTCCTCCGCGAGACTCACTGCATCCCAATCATGCCCTGCCGGGCGGTCCTATGCCAGCCTGCGCTTCAGCACCTCGAACTGGCTGCGGATCTCGGCGGGGAGGCGCTCGCCGAACGTGTCGAGCCACTCCTCCACCTGCTCGAGCTCGGCGCGCAGGCCGTCCTCGTCGACGCTGAGCAGCTCCTCGAGCCGGTCGGGAGCGATTTCGAGGCCGCTGAGATCGAGGTCCTCTGGGCGCGGGACGTAGCCGATCGGGGTCTCCTTGGCCTCGGCGTCGCCGTCGAGGCGGCGGAAGATCCAGGCCAGCACGCGGGCGTTGTCGCCGAAGCCGGGCCACAGGAAGGTGCCGTCCTGGTCCTTGCGGAACCAGTTGACCATGAAGATGCCCGGCAGCTTGGCGCCTTCGCGGTGGCCGAACTTGAGCCAGTGGGCGAAGTAGTCGGCCATGTTGTAGCCCGTGAAGGGGAGCATGGCCATCGGGTCGAAGCGCAGGGCGCCGACCTCGCCGGCCGCCGCCGCGGTGGTCTCCGCGCTCATCGTGGCGCCGGTGAAGGTGCCGTGCTCCCAGTCGAAGGCCTCGCGCACGAGCGGGACGACGTTGGCGCGTCGGCCGCCGAACAGGAACGCGTCGACGGCCACGCCCTCGGGGTCCTCCCACTCGGGGGCGATCGAGGGGCACTGGGCGGCGGGGGTCGTGAAGCGGGCGTTGGGGTGGGCGGCCTTGGTGTCCGAGTCGGGCGTCCAGTCGTCGCCCTTCCAGTCGACCGCATGCGCGGGCGGCTCGGGCGTGCCGCCCTCCCACCAGATGTCGCCGTCGTCGGTCTTCGCGCAGTTGGTGAAGATCGTGTTCTTCTTGATCGTCTTGATCGCGTTCGGGTTGGTGGCGTAGCTGGTGTTGGGCGCGACGCCGAAGAACCCGGCCTCGGGGTTGACGGCGTAGAGGCGGCCGTCGTCGCCGAGCTTCATCCAGGCGATGTCGTCGCCGATCGTCTCCACCTTCCAGCCCGGCAGGTTTGGGACCATCATCGCCAGATTGGTCTTGCCGGAGGCGCTCGGGAAGGCGCCGGTCATGATCTTCGAGCGGCCGTTCGGGTCGGTGACCTTGATGATCAGCATGTGCTCGGCGAGCCAGCCCTCGTCGCGCGCCATGACGCTCGCGATGCGGAGGGCGAGGCACTTCTTGCCGAGCAGCGCGTTGCCGCCGTAGCCCGAGCCGTAGGACCAGATCTCGCGCGTCTCGGGGAAGTGGACGATGTACTTCTCCTTGTTGCACGGCCAGGCCGACGTGTCGTTGGGGGCGCCGACGCTGTGCAGGCAGGGCACGAAGTCGCCGTCGTCGCCGAGGACGTCGAGCGCGCCCTTGCCCATCCGGGTCATGATGCGCATGCTCGTGGCCACGTACGCGGAATCCGTGAGCTGGACGCCGATCTCGGCGATCGGAGAACCCAGCGGGCCCATGCTGAAGGGGACGACGTACATCGTGTGGCCGCGCATCGCGCCGCGGAACTTCTCGGTCAGGAGCTCGCGCATCTCGGCGGGGTCGCGCCAGTGGTTGGTCGGGCCGGCGTCGTCCTCGTTCTGCGAGCAGATGAACGTGCGATCCTCGACGCGGGCCACGTCGTCGGGGTCGGAGAGGGCGAGGTACGAGTTGGGACGCTTGGCTTCGTTGAGCTTCTCGAACGTGCCGAGGTCGACCAGACGCTGTGCCAGACGGTCGTATTCCTCCGCCGAGCCGTCACACCAGTGGACGGAATCCGGCTCCGTGAGCTGGGCGATCTCCTCGACCCAGCGGAGCAGCTTCTGGTTGGAGGTCAGGGCGGTGGTTTCGATCGTCACGGTTTAGGTCAACCTCTCAGGTCCGGTGGAGGACATGGCACTTTGCCACACGAGAACAAACCTGGATTCGGTTGGCCGCCCGACGAATGCGCCGAGCCCCGGTCGCCCTGGCCGCCCGGCCGATGAACTGGAAGAACGTCTAGGTGGGCGAAGGCGTCGGCGGGCGACCATTCGTGGCCTGCGAACGACGTGGTCGTATCTGACGGCGGTGACGATGGCTCTCGCGGTGCTCGCCGCGGGCGTTCACTCGATGTCGATGACGGCTCCCGCGCTGGCCGAGCAGGATCAGGCGGCACGCGAGGCCGAGGCCGCCGCCGAGCGGTCGATCGAGCCGAGCCCGGCGGCCACCGAGGGGTTGCCGGTGCCGGCCCTGATCGGCGGCATCGTGCTCGCCTTCGCGGTCGGGCTCAGCGCCGGTCACGTGCAGCGGCGGCGCCGGATGGCCAGGCGGCACGAGGCGCGTGCCCGCCCTGCTTCCGTCCCCGAGACCTCCGTCCCGGTCCGCCCGGCCCCACCCCCGCCGGAGCCTGCCGCCCCGGCGCCGCCCAGGCCGGTCACCGTCGCCCCCGCCCCCGCACCCCCGGCCCCGCCGCCGCCGGAGCCGCCCAAGGTCGTGCAGCCCGAGGCGCCCGAGTCCGAGGTCATCGAGCCCGCCGAGCCCGAGCCCGTCGAGCCCGAGGTCGTCGAGCCGGCCAAGCCCGAGGTCGTCGAGCCGGCCGAGCCCGAGGTCGTCGCGCCCGACGAGCCGAAGTCGGAGCCCGTCGCCGACGAGACCCCGGTCCCGCCCAAGCGGCCGAAGCGAAAGCCGCGGCGTAAGAAGCCCAAACCCAAGCCCGCCGCCAAGAAGCCCAAACCCAAGCCCGCCGCCAAGAAGCCCGAAGCCGAGCCCGTGGCCGCCGAGCCCGTCCCCGAGCCCGAACCCGAGC
>Ga0081538_10003290_pt1 | contig 15329 bp, 13 predicted proteins | sample TabmetS5T2R1_FD_71022 | JGI IMG/M metagenome (GOLD analysis project Ga0081538, IMG submission 71022) | Tabebuia heterophylla rhizosphere microbial communities from the University of Puerto Rico - S5T2R1 | ecosystem: Host-associated > Plants > Roots > Rhizosphere ... | reverse complement strand
CACCCACCTGTCGCTGTACGAGGGCGACCGCAACGCCTTCTACGACCCCGGGCAGGAGGCCAACCTGTCCAAGACGGCCCGCAGCTTCATCGCCGGCCTGCTGGTCCACGCCCACGAGTACACTGCCGTGACCAACCAGTGGATCAACTCCTACAAGCGGCTGGTCCCCGGCTACGACGCCCCCACCTATGTGTGCTGGGCCCAGCGCAACCGCTCGGCCATGGTCCGGGTGGGCGGCTACCGCTCCGACCGGGTCGACGTCGAGGTCCGCTCGCCCGACCCGGCGGCCAACCCCTATCTGGCCTTCGCGGTCCTGCTGGCCGCCGGCATAAAGGGGATCGAGGAGGAGTACGAGCTGCCCCCAGAGGCGGGCGACAACCTCCAGGAGATGACCGAGGCCGAGCGCCGCGCCGCCGGGATCCGCCCGCTCCCGGTCGACCTGCACGAGGCCCTCAGCGCCATGGAGGAGTCCGAGCTGGTCGCCGAGGCCCTGGGCGAGCACGTCTTCGAGTACTTCCTGCGCAACAAGCACCGCGACTGGGACAGCTACCAGCGCTACGTCTCCCCGTTCGAGCGCGAGCGCTACCTGCCGCTGCTGTAGCAGGCGGCCCGCCCGTGTCGCTCTCCGCCCTGGCCCGGCTCGGCTTCGAGGAGCCGCAGGCGGCCGCGGCCGACCTGGAGCGGCTGGGGGCGTGGCCGCCCAACGCCGCCCCCGGCGGCAACCGGCTGCTGGCCGATATCGCCGCCAGCGCCGCGCCCCAGCTGGCCGCCAGGGCCCTGGCCGCGCTGGCCGCCGCCCACCCCGACCCGGACGGCTTCGCCGCCCGGCTCCGGCGGCGGCCCGGCTTCCGCCGCCGGCTGATCCCGCTGGTCGCGGCCAGCCGCTCGCTGGGAGCGTGGCTGGCCACCCACCCGGAAGAGGCCGACCGGCTGGCCGACGGCCGCAGCTTCGCCGCCCCCCGCCCCCGCGACCAGCTGGTCGCCGAGGCCGTCGACCTGGTCAGCGGGGCCAAGGAGCCGCCCGCCGCCTGGAATGATCTGCGCCGCTTCAAGCGCCGCGAGCTGCTGCGGGTGGCCGTGCGCGACCTGGCCGGCCAGGTCGCGGTCGAGCAGGTCGCGGCCGAGCTGGCCGACCTGGCCGACGCCTGCCTGGAGGCGGCCCTGGTGGCCGCGGCGGCCGAGTCCGGCGACCAGCAGCCCCTAATGCGCCTGGCCATCCTGGGCATGGGCAAGCTCGGCGGGACCGAGCTGAACTACGTGTCCGACATCGACGTGCTGTTCTGCCATGAGCCGCTGCCCGGGGCCGAGGCCGAGGCCGCCGCCCGGGCGGCCGAGCGGCTGGCCAGGGGCGTCATGCGCGGACTGTCGGCGGTGACCGCCGAGGGGACCTGCTTCGAGGTCGACGCCAACCTGCGCCCGGAGGGCCGCAACGGGCCGCTGTCGCGCACCCTGGGCAGCTACCAGGCCTACTGGGACCGCTGGGCCCAGCCCTGGGAGCTGCAGGCGCTGATCAAGGTGCGGCCGGTGGCCGGCGACCGGGAGCTGGCCGAGCGGTTCTGCGCCGAGGCCGAGGCCCGGGTCTACCCCGAGCGGCTCGACCCGGAGACGGTCAGCGCCGTGCGGCGCATGAAGGCCCGGGTGGAGACCTCGGCCAAGGCCCGGGCGGGCGGCGACCGGCAGGTCAAGCTCGGGCCGGGCGGGCTGCGCGACATCGAGTTCGCCGTCCAGCTCCTCCAGCTGGTCCACGGCCGCCACGACCCGGCCCTGCGGTCCGGCTCCACCCTGGTCGCCCTGGAGCGGCTCACCGCCGCCGGGTTCGTGGGCCGGGCCGACGCCGCCCAGCTGGCCGCCGCCTACCGGTTCCTGCGGCTGGTCGAGCACCGCCTGCAGCTGGCCAACGAGCGCCGCACCCACACCATCCCGACCGGGGAGGAGGCGCGGCGCTGGCTGGCCCGGACCCTCGGGTACCGGGACGACCCGGAGGCCAGCGCCCTCGAGCGGTTCGAGGAAGACCGGCGCCGCCAGCTGGCGGCCGTCCGCGGCCTGCACGAGAAGCTGTTCTACCGGCCACTGCTGGAGGCGTTCGGGGCGGTGCCGTCCGGGCTCGACCCCGAGGAGGCGAGCGAGCGGCTGGCCGCCCTCGGGTTCGCCAACCCCGACCGGGCCATGGCCTCGCTGCGCGCCCTCACCGCCGGGCTGTCGCGGCGGGCCACCCTGATGCGGGCCATGCTGCCGGTGATGCTGCCGTGGCTGGCCGAGGCCCCCGACCCCGACGGCGGCCTGGCCGCGCTGCGGACCCTGGCCGAGACCCTTGGCGACCGGGCCGCCTTCTACGGGATGGTCCGCGACAACCCGGCCGCGGCCGAGCTGCTCTGCGCCGTGCTCGGCACCTCCCGGCTGCTCGGCGACCTGCTGGCCCGGCACCCGGAGCTGCTCACCGAGATGGCCGACCCGCAACGGCTGGCCGCGGCCCGCGACCCGGCCGAGCTGATCGCCCAGGCCAGCGCGATCGTGGCCCGGCACCCGGACCCGGCCGCGGCCTGGGACGGGCTACGCCGCTTCAAGCGCCGCGAGCTGGTCCGGGTGGCCGTCCGCGACCTCACCGGCGACCTGCCGGTGGAGCAGGTCGGGGCCGAGCTGTCCGCGCTGGCCCAGGCCTGCCTGGCCGCCGGGCTGCTGGTCGCCATGCGCGAGGCCGGCGAGGAGCCGCCCCCGGTACAGATCGCCGTGCTGGGCATGGGCAAGCTGGGCGGGGCCGAGCTGAGCTACACCTCCGACCTGGACGTGCTGTTCTGCCACGAGCCGGCGCCGGGCGCCGACCCCGAGGTCGCCGCCCGGGCGGCCGACCGGGTGGTCCGGGAGCTGCTGCGCGGCCTGTCGGCCGTCACCCCCGAGGGGACCTGCTTCAAGGTGGACCCCAACCTCCGTCCCGAGGGCCGCAACGGGCCGCTGTCGCGCACCCTGGGCAGCTACCAGGCCTACTGGGACCGCTGGGCCCAGCCCTGGGAGCGCCAGGCGCTGATCAAGGTGCGGCCCGTGGCCGGCAACGGCGAGCTGGCCGAGCGGTTCCGCGACGAGGCCGCCGCCCGCGTCTACGCCGTCCCCCTCGACCCCGGCACGGTCGCCGAGATCCGGCGCATGAAGGCCCGGGTCGAGTCCGAGCGGCTCCCGGCCGGGGCCGACCCCAAGCTCCACCTCAAGCTGGGGCCGGGCGGGCTGGCCGACGTCGAGTGGACGGTCCAGCTGCTGCAACTGCGGGTCGGCGGCGCCCGGCCCGAGGTCCGGGTCCAGCGCACCCTCGGCGCCCTCGAGGCCGTGGTCCGGGTGGGTGCCCTGGAGTCCAGCGAGGCCACCTGGCTGGCCGACGCCTACCGCCTCTGCCTGCGCGTCCGCAACCACGCCTACCTGGTCGCGGGCCGCCCGGTCGACTCCCTCCCCACCGACCCGGTCGCCCTGGAGCGCCTGGCCCGCGCCATGGGCGAGCCCGGCCGCCAGCGGCTCCTCGAGGACTACCGCCGCGCCACCCGCCGCGCCCGCCGCGTCGTCGACGCCCGCTTCTGGGACGACCGCCGGTGACCCCGCCGCAACCGGATCCGGCCGCGCTCCACCCGGATCCGGCCGCGCTCCACCCGGACCCAGCCGCGCTCCAACCGGACCCGGCCGCGCCCCGACCGGACCCGGCCGCGCCGCAACCGGACCCGGCCGCGCCGCAACCGGACCCGCCGATGTCGGGTCCCCCGGCGGGGGAGGCTACCCCAGCCCCGGAAGGGGCTGCGTCCGGCCATCCACAGCCCCCGCTCCTGGTGTGCGTCGGGGACCTGATGGTGGACGTGGCCGTGGAGGCGCCGGCGCTGGCGCGGGGCGGGGACGTGGCCGGGGCGGTGCGGCTGGGGGTAGGGGGGTCGGCGGCGAACGTGGCCGCGTGGGCGATGGCCGCCGGGGGAAGGGCGCGACTGGTGGCCGGTCGGGGGGACGACCTGGCCGGGCGGCTGCTGGCGTCGGCGCTGGCCGAGCGAGGGATCGAGTTGCGGCCGGCCCGGGCCGCGGGGGCGGGCAGCGGGGCCATGCTGGTGGTGATCGAGGCGGGGGAGCGGACCTTCGTGGCCGATCCCGGGGCCAACCTCGGGTTGGCCGAGGCCGACGTGGTCGGGGCGCTGGCCGGGGCCCGGGCGGTGTTCGTGAGCGGCTACCCGCTGCTGCGGGCCCCGACCCGGGCGGCGGCGCTGGCCGCGGCGGCGGGCGCCGGCCGGGTCGGGGTCCCGGCGGCGGTCGACGCCGCCTCCTGGCCGCTGCTGGGCGGCGGGGCCGGGGAGCCGGTGCTGGAGGCGGCCGCCCTGGCCGGGACCCTGCTGGCCAACCGCGAGGAGGCGACCGCCCTGGCCGGGTTTCCCGACCCGGGGGCGGCCGGTTCGGCCCTGGCCGCCCGGGTGGGGACGGTGGTGGTCAAGTGCGGCCCCGCCGGGGCGCTGGTCTGTTCCGGCGAGGGTCCGCCGCGGGCCGTCGCCGCCCCGGCGGCCGAGGTGGTGGACGTGACCGGCGCCGGCGACGCCTTCGCCGCCGGCTACCTGCTGGCCAGGGCGGCCGGCGACGACCCGGTCGGGGCCGCCGCGGCCGGCGCCGCGCTGGCCGCCCGGGCCGTGGCCACCCGCGGGGCGTGGCCCGGCCGCCCGGAGTACCCTTGACGGCCAGAACGCCGGTCGAGTATCGGCGTCGCATTCTGGGCGGTTCGCCCCTGCGGCATGCCCCTCGCATGCGCGTCGGGCATACTCGACCGGCGTTCTGCCGCCACCAACCCGACCATCACGGGGGAACGCACCGCTCATGGACAGCCGCATCGTCGTCGCCGACCGCATCGCCGGCGCCAGCGCCGTCGTCGCCCTCGAGTCGAGCGTGCTCGCCCAGGGCCTGCCGTCCCCGGCCAACCTCGAGTCGGCCGACGCCCAGCAGGCGGCCGTGGCCAAGGCCAACGCCGAGCCGGCCGTCATCGGGGTGATCGCCGGCCGGGTGATCGTCGGCGCCGACCCCCACGAGGTCCAGACCCTGGCCTCGGGGGCGGTCCGCTGGAAGGTCACCGTCCGCGACCTGCCCTACGTGGTCGCCCGCGGCCTGGACGGGGCGACCACGGTGTCGGCGACCGCGTTCGCGGCCGAGGCAGCCGGGATCGGGGTCATGGCCACCGGCGGCATCGGCGGCATCCACTTCGGCGGCGGCGACGTCTCGGCCGACCTGCCCCAGCTGGCCCGCTCCCGGCTGACGGTGGTCTGCTCCGGCCCCAAGCACGTCGCCAACGCCGCCGCCACCCTGGAGTGGATGGAGACCCACGGGGTGCAGATGGTCGGCTACCGCACCGACCGGCTGCCGGGGTTCCTGGCCACCGGCCGGCTGCCCCTGGAGCAGGTCGCCGACGACGTCGCCCAGGTGGTGGAGCTGATCCGGGCCCGCCAGACCCTCGGCATCCCGGGCGCCCTGGTGCTGTGCCAGGACCCGCCCGAGGCGGCCGCCATGGACGCCGAGGAGCTGGGCACCCTGGCCGCCGAGGGCGCGGCCGCGGCCCGCGACGCCGGCGTGTTCGGCAAGGCCCGGACCCCGTTCGAGCTGGACTGGCTGCACCGCCGCACCGGCGGGCGCAGCCTGGCCGCCAACCTGGCCCTGCTGGAGGCCAACGCCGGTCTGGCCGGGGAGATCGCCGCCGGTCTGGCCGCCGGCTGAGCCGTCAGCTCCGCCGGCCGCCCAGCGGCCAGCCGCTGGCCAGCACGACCAGGCCGAGCACGATCAGCCCGAGCGGCACCAGGTAGTCGCCCCGCAGCTTCCACACGTCCAGCGCGTCCAGCAGGAACACCACCCCGGCGAGGACGAACAGCACCCCAACGACCAGCGACAGCCGGTCGACCCCGCCCAGGCCCCGCCGGCTCACCGCTCCACCCGCACCTGGCCGAGCCCGACCCGCAGGTCGAGCCGGAGCCGGCGGTCCCCGCCGGCCTCCGAGGTGGTGGCGACCCGGGTGGCGAAGCCGCCCTCCTGCTCGCCCAGCACCTGGACCTCGCCCAGCCCGGAGCGGGCCACGACCTCGACCGAGACCCCGCCGGGGACCTCGACGGCCAGCTCGCCGATCCCGACCCGGGCCTCGACCACGGTGGTCCCGGCCGGCACCTGGAGCTGGCGCAGGTCGACCTGGAGGTTGCCGACGCCCAGCTCGTACTCGGTGAGGTCGGCCGGGGCGCTGGGCCGCTCGGTGCGGTCGCCGACCCCGCCGCCCAGAGGCACGTCCAGGTCCCAGTCGGCCGCCACCGCCAGCGACAGGACCAGCATCAGGGCGACCCCGACGACCATGAGGGCGTGCTGGCGGCCCCGGAAGGACCCGGCGATGCAGGCCAGGCCGACCGCGATCAGGGCCGCGGGCAGGATGGCCCGCCAGGGCACCTCGACCCCGCCGGCGTCCAGCAGCCAGGCGATGCCGACCAGGATCAGCAGCGCCCCCACCAGCACCGTGGCCGCGGCCGGGCCGGCCCGGTCGGCCGGTGGCGACGGCGACGGCGGCAGGGGCTCGGTGGTCACCGGCGCGCCTCCTCGCCAGCCGAGCCCTCGGGTGCGCCCGCCCTCGTCATCGCCTGAGCCCGACCAGCATCACGGCGACCCCCACGGCGACCAGGGCGACCGGCCAGAACAGCTCGTCCAGCTCGGGGGCGAGGCGGTCCAGCAGCAGCACCAGGCCGAGCACGACCAGGGAGCCGCCAAGGACCAGCCGGCCCGTCTCCCGCCGGGGCTCGGAGGGCGGGCCGGCCGGCTGGTCCGGCCGCTCCTCGGGGATGGCCACCCAGCAAACCACGTAGGCGATCACCCCGAGCCCGTTGGCCAGAGCCAGGATGATGAAGGCGATCCGCAGCAGCACCGGGTCGACCCCGAGGTAGCGCCCGACCCCGCCGCACACCCCGGCCAGCACCCGCTCGCTGCGGCTGCGCCGCACCACCCGCTGCGCGGGCCGGGGCGGCTCGCTCGGTCCGGTTGATCCGGTCGGTCCGGGTTCGGGGGGAAGCTGCGTGCTCACCCCTAGAGCATAAGTCCTGGGGTTGCGGGCACGATACTGGCATGAAGACCGACGAACCCGGCCCCCTGCCCAGCTTCCTCATGGACATGGACGGCGTGCTGGTCCACGAGGAGCTCGCCATCCCCGGCGCCGACAGCTTCCTCAAGGCCCTCCAGGCGGCCGAGCTGCCGTTCCTGGTGCTGACCAACAACTCCATCTACACCCCCCGCGACCTGGCGGCGCGGCTGGCCCGGACCGGGCTCAGCCTGCCGCCGGACCGGATCTGGACCTCGGCCCTGGCCACCGCCCAGTTCCTCGACAGCCAACGCCCGGCCGGCAGCGCCTTCGCCATCGGCGAGGCCGGGCTGACCACCGCCCTGCACGACGTCGACTACACCCTGTCCGAGCGCGACCCCGACTACGTCGTCCTCGGCGAGACCCGGACCTACAGCTTCGAGCTGATCACCAAGGCCATCCGCCTGATCGAGCGGGGGGCCCGCTTCATCGCCACCAACCCCGACCCGATCGGCCCCTCCCGGGAGGGGTCGCTGCCGGCCACCGGCTCGGTGGCCGCACTCATCTCCAAGGCCACCGGCGTCCACCCCTACTACGTGGGCAAGCCCAACCCGCTGATGATGCGGTCGGCCCTGCGGGCCATCGGCGCCCACTCGGAGACCACGGTGATGATCGGCGACCGCATGGACACCGACATCGTCGCCGGCCTGGAGGCCGGCCTGGAGACCGTCCTGGTCCTCACCGGCATCTCGACCCGGGCCGACGCCGACCGGTTCGCCTACTGCCCGTCGCGCATCGTCGACTCGATCGCCAACCTCGAGATCGACCTGGGTCTGGGCGGCCTCGGCTGAGCGAATGCCGTCCCGGGACGCGGACACGGGAAGAGGCGTCCCGGGACGGTACCAGCAGCGTAAGCCAGTTGGCGGACTTGTCCAGGTCGTATTTCGACCCGCTCAGTCGGCGTAGAAGACGTAGCGGGGCCGGTACGGAACGGCCACGGTGGCGTCGGTCGCCGGGTCGCACGCCCCGGCCGGGGGCCGCTGGCGTGTCGGCGCACACCTCCTAAGGACTGGAGGCCGGCAAGCGCTTAGTCGAATGCTCCGGGGTAGAGGGAGCAGGCGAACGTCCCGACCGGTCCGGTCCAGTCGCGGTCGGGACGTTCGTCGGTTTCACCGTAGCACCCGGTCATTCTGCTTGTCTTCCTTGTCCCACGCCGAACCGGGGCATCATGGTCGTGTGGCCGAGGTCGATGATGACCAGCTCGCGGCCCTGCGGCGGCTGTGGGCCGCCTTCGGCTTCGTCGAGGTCGTCGAGGTCATCAGCCACGACCCGGGCTACGACCTGGCGGCGGCCCAGGACGAGACCATCGAGGGGGCAAGGATGGCCGACCCGAGGCGGATGACTCCTGAGGAGCACGGCGAGGCGCATGCGCTGCTGGTCAAGGCGATCACCGATCCGGACTGGCAAGCCGCCAACAGGGCCCTGAATGAGCTGATGCGCAAGCTGATCGTGATGCATCGGCTGGTGGAGGCCGAGGAGCGCCTCCCCAAGCGCGAACCGTGGACGGACCCGATGTAACGGCTGTCGCCCCATCGGCGCTTCTTCTGGCACCTGCCAAGGGGGACATGAACGCCCTCGGTCGCATACCACCCACCGCGGCCGGGGGCGTTCGCCTGTTTGCACTACCAGCGGCGGGCTAGACCGTTCAACGAACCGGGTTGGCTATCGGCCCTGGGAGTGAGCTGCCCCCACCGCTCAGTCCCGGCCACGACCTCGGAGGCGAGGAGAAGACGGCTCCGGGGTTGTGGCCCGGTTCGATGTAGATGCTATCTCGGGTCACGCCGGCCAGGGCGGCGGCCCGGTCGTGGGCCATGACGGCGGCCACGGCGGCGTCGATCCGCCTGAGTGAGTCCTTCCCCTCCTTGGCCAGCCGGGCGCCCCTCGCGTCCTCCCGCAAGACGGCGTTGCCGATGTGGCGGGCCAGCCTGGAGTCGCCGGAGTGGGTGAGCTGGCCGTTGACGACGGCCTCGTAGACCCGGGCCGTGGCCGGCGTCATCCTGCCGGGGCTCTGCGGGTACCCCAGGACCGGCAGGCGCTCGCCGTCGAGGAGCTGGAGGGAGCGGGCCCAGCGGCGGGCGGTGACGTTTCCTTTGGCCCGGCCCTCAAGGGGTTACCCCTCTCTCACCATGGACGAAGTGCAGCCGACAACCGCCCACACGCGGGTTGCGGTGGAGTGCCTGACACTCTGGATGGAGCCGGACAGGGTGGGCGCGGCCCTGCACATCGCCCTGCTCAAACAGGACTCCAGCGAAAGCGGACGAGATGATTGCGGGACTGCTCAATCTCAGTCACAACCTCCTGGTGAAGCTGGCCAAGGAACGGGGCGCGACCCCCTTCGACCTGCGGGAGAAAGCCGGCGAGATCCTCAGCTCCCGGAGTAGCGGCTCGACCCGGCGTCCAGCGGGAAGCCGTCACCAGGGTGGCCAGCCGCTTCCTCGACCCGCCTCTTAGCAGCCTGCTCGCAAACGAGCCCGCCGCCGGCCCCGAAGGGCAGGAGACGGGCTCGTGAGCAGGGCAGACGCTTCGAGCGTTCTCAGATGTCGTAGTAGAGGTGGAACTCCCACGGGTGGGGGCGGAGGCGGACGGCGTCGACCTCGCGCTCGCGCTTGTAGGCGAGCCAGGTGTCGATCACGTCCTGGGTGAACACGTCGCCCTCGAGCAGGAACTCGTGGTCGGCCTCGAGCGCGGCCAGGGCCTCGTCGAGGGAGCCGGGGACCTGCGGGACCTCGGCCAGCTCCTCGGGGGGCAGCTCATAGAGGTCCTTGTCCAGGGGGCCGGCCGGCTCGATCTTGTTGCGGACCCCGTCGATGCCGGCCATCAGCATGGCCGAGAACGCCAGGTAGGGGTTGCAGGAGGGGTCGGGGACGCGGAACTCGACCCGCTTGGCCTTGGGGCTGCGCGAGTAGAGGGGGATGCGGGCCGCGGCCGAGCGGTTGCGCTGGGAGTAGACCAGGTTGACCGGGGCCTCGTAGCCGGGCACCAGCCGCCGGTAGGAGTTGGTGGTCGGGTTGGTGAAGGCGGTCAGGGCCGGGGCGTGGGCCAGCAGCCCGCCGATGTACCAGCGGCCCAGGTCGGACAGCTGGGCGTAGCCGGACTCGTCGTAGAACAGCGGCACCCCGTCGTCGGTCCAGAGGCTCTGGTGGGTGTGCATGCCCGAGCCGTTGTCCTGGAAGATCGGCTTGGGCATGAAGGTGACCGTCTTGCCGTGCTTGAGCGCGGTGTTCTTGATGATGTACTTGAACAGCATCAGCCGGTCGGCGGTCTCCAGCAGGGTGCCGAAGCGGATGTCGATCTCGGCCTGGCCGGCGGTGCCGACCTCGTGGTGCTGGACCTCGACCGGGATGCCGGCCGCCTCCAGGGCCAGGGCCATCTCCGAGCGCAGGTCCTGGTAGTGGTCGGTCGGCGGGACCGGGAAGTAGCCCTCCTTGTAGCGGGGCTTGTAGCCGAGGTTGCGGCCGCCCTCCTCGGCGCCGGAGTTCCAGGCGCCCTCGACGGCGTCCACGTAGTAGTAGGCCGAGTGCTGGTCCTGGTCGAAGCGGACCGAGTCGAAGATGTAGAACTCGGCCTCCGGGCCCCAGTAGCTGGTCTGGGCGATGCCCGAGCCCTCCAGGTACTTCTCGGCCTTGGCGGCCACGTGGCGGGGGTCGCGGGTGTAGGGCTCGCCGGTGACCGGGTCCTTGACGAAGCAGTTGATGATCAGGGTGGGATGGGTCCGGAACGGGTCGAGCACCGCCGTGCCGGGGTCGGGGACCAGGATCATGTCCGACTCCTGGATCTCCTGGAACCCCCGGATCGACGAGCCGTCGAAGCCGAAGCCCTCCTCGAAGCCCTCCTCGGTCAGCTCGTGGGCCGGGACCGAGAAGTGCTGCATCAGGCCGGGCAGGTCGGCGAAGCGCAGATCGACGATCTGGACCTCGTTGTCCCTGATCAGGTTGAGAACGTCTCCGGCGGAGTCCGTCACGGGGATGCCTCCTTCGCATTGGGCAGACGTGGGCGAAGCTAGCAACCAGCGTTTGCCGAGCGGTTGCTGGTGTGTTTCGCCGGAGTAAACCAGCGTCGGCGCCGGTTCAGACGCCGCGGGCGAAGTCGAACGGGCGCGCCCTCGGCGGGCCGAGCGAGGCGTCGAACCACTGCAGCACCGGCTGGCCGTGGGGGATGCTGGTGGCGTCGTCGACCGCCCGGGTCACCACCACCTCGTAGATGGTGGGCGGCCGGGGCTCGGCCGCCGACCGCACCTGCGCGGCCCCGTCGGGCCCGGGCCGGGCCGCCCCGGCCAGCGTCCAGCCGGCCCAGTTGCGCAGGAACACGAGGTACCGCGCGTCACCGTCCACCGGGTCGAGGCCCTCCAGGTCGACCACGGACAGCCAGACCCCGGGCCGGTAGGCGAGCCGACCGCCGGGGGTGCCGGGGGCCCCGGGATCCCGGGGTTGGGGTGGCGTGCGGCCTGACACGGGCGACAGCCGGTAGGTGACGGTGTCGGGGGCGGACAGGACGGCGGCGGCCTCGCCGGCGTGGCGGCCCTGGTCGAAGGCGTGCACGGCGCGGAACCCGAGCCAGGCCAGGGCGGCGACCAGGGCCAGCGCGACCGCCAGGCGGGAAGCCTTCGGCATGCCGGGGTGGGTCACGCGTCGGCGGTGGCCCAGGCGGGGAGCTGGCCGCGCTGCTTGCGGACCGCCGCCTTGTGCATCTCGCCGGCGTGGTAGCTGGAGCGGACCAGCGCCCCCGACTCCACGTGGGCGAACCCGAGGCCATCGGCGTGGGCCTTGAGCTCGGCGAACTCGGTGGGGGGGACGAACCGCTGCAGGTTCAGATGCGCCTTGGTCGGCTGCAGGTACTGGGTGATGGTGAGCAGCTCGACCCCGACCGAGCGGAGGTCGGCCATGGTCTGGAGGACCTCGTGGCGTTCCTCGCCCATGCCCAGGATCAGGTTCGACTTGGTCGCGCAGCCCTCCGGCAGCCACGAGCGGGCCCGGGCCAGCAGCTCCAGCGACCCGGCGTAGGTGAACCCGGGCCGGATCCGCTTGTACAGCCGAGGGACGGTCTCCAGGTTGTGGCCGAGCACGTCCGGCTCGACCTCGGTGACCTGGGCCAGGGCGTCGGGCCGGCCGCGGAAGTCGGGGATCAGCACCTCGACCCCGCAGGACGGAAGCAGCGCCCGCACCTGACGGACCGACTCGGCGAACAGCCAGGCGCCGCCGTCGGCCAGGTCGTCGCGGGCCACCCCGGTGATGACCGCGAACCGCAGCCCCATGCGCCCGATGGCATGCGCGACCCGGCGTGGCTCGTCGGTGTCGTAGCCCTCCGGCCTGCCCGACTGGATCTGGCAGAACGGGCAGGCCCGGGTGCAGTGGTCGCCGCCGATCAGGAAGGTGGCCTCCCGCGCCTCCCAGCACTCGTAGATGTTGGGGCAGCCGGCCTGCTCGCACACGGTGTTGAGCTGCTCGTCACCGACCAGGGCCTTGAGCTCGCGGTAGTTCGGGCCCTGGGAGGCCGTTACTCGTAGCCAGGCGGGCTTGCGGGCGAAGGTGGCCTCGGTCGGCGGCGGCGCCGGGGTGCGGGGCAGGACCCCGAGTGTGCGGACCCCGGGCGGGATCACGGGCTCAGGCATGGACGGTCTCCGGGTCGTGGTCCTCCGCCGGCAGGTCCAGGGTAGCCGGGTCGACCGGGATGGGGGACCGTTCCAGGCGCTCGGCCAGCCGGTGCTCGGCCACCGGGAGGACCTCGGCCACCGGGACCGGCCGCCCGAGCAGGCTGGAGAGCGAGCACGCGGCCTTGTCGGGCATGCCGCAGGGCACGATGGCGTTGAAGTAGGCCAGGTCGGTGGCGCAGTTGAGGGCGAAGCCGTGGCTGGTCACCCCGTGCGAGACCCGCATGCCGATGGCGCCCAGCTTGGCGTCGCCGACCCAGACCCCGGTCAGGTCGCCCCGCTCGCCCCGCGCCTCCAGCCCGAAGGCGGCAGCCACGTCGACCAGGGCCTGCTCGACGCGCCCGACGAACCGCCAGATGTCGGGAGTTGGGTCGAGCAGGGTGATCGGGTAGCCGACCAGCTGGCCGGGCCCGTGGTAGGTGACCTGGCCGCCGCGGTCGCTGCGCACCACCTCGGCCCCGTTGGCGGCCAGCCAGGCCGGGTCGGCGAGCACGTCGGCGTCGCTGCCCCGCTTGCCGATGGTGTAGACGTGCGGGTGCTCCAGCAGCAGCACGGCGTCGGGGACGTCGCCGGCCGCCCGGCGCTCGGCCAGGGCCCGCTGCCAGGCCCAGGCCCGCCGGTAGGGGACGGTCCCGGCCCGCAGCAGCCACAACTCGGCCATTGGCGACCCTACTCCCGCTCCAGGCCCAGGTCGCCCTCGAAGTCGGCCGCCTCCAGGACCTCCTTGACCTTGACCAGGAAGCGGGCGGCGTCGGCGCCGTCGATGATGCGGTGGTCGTAGGTGAGGATGCCGTACATCATGTGCCGCACCGCGACCACCTCGCCCAGCTCGGGGTCGTCGACCACCACCGGCCGCTTGACGATCGCCGGGGTGGCGAAGATGGCCGCGTTGGGCTGGTTGATGATGGGGGTGTCCCAGACCGCGCCGCGGCTGCCGGTGTTGGTCAGCGAGATGGTGGAGCCGGACAGCTCGTCGGGGGCGATCTTGCCGTCGCGGGTGCGCTTGGCCACGTCCGCGATCGCCTTGGCCAGACCGGCCAGGTTCAGCGAGTCGGCGTTCTTGACCACGGGGACGAACAGGCCCTTGGGCGTGTCCACGGCCACCCCCAGGTGCACGTCCTTGTAGACGTGCAGGTTGCCCTCCTCGTCCATGGCCGAGTTGACGTTCGGGTACTCGCGGATGGCCGCGATCAGGGCCAGGACGGCGAACGGCAGGGGGGAGAGCGAGACGCCCTCGCGCTCCTTGAACCCCTCCTTGGCCCGCTCCCGCAGCCGCATGATCTTGGTCATGTCGACCTCGACGGCGCTGGTGAGCTGGGCGCTGGTCTGGAGGGAGGCGACCATCCGCTCGGCGATCACCTTGCGCAGCCGGGTCGCGGGAACGACCTCCTCGCGCAGGCCCTTGGCCAGGGGCGCGGCCACCCGCGGCGGGGCCGACGGGGCGGCGGCGGCCGCCTTGCCCTCGGCCTCGCGGGCCGCCGGGGCCTTGGCCGTGGCCGGCTCCTGGCCGCGCTGCTGCAGATAGGCCTCGACGTCCTCGCGGCGCACCCTGCCCCCGGAGCCGCTGCCCTGGACCTGGCTGAGGTCGACGTCGTGCTCGCGGGCCAGCCGGCGCACCAGCGGCGACACCCCGGCCGCGGCCTTGCCGTTGCCGGACCGGGCCGCCGCCTTGTCCTCCCTGGGCCGGGCCTTCGGCTCGGGCTCGGCGGCTTCCTCCTCGGGCTGGTCCTTGGTGGCTGCTGCGGCGGCCTCGCCGGCTGGGCCTTTGTCGGCCGCCTGCTCGGCCTCGGCGCCGGCGCCCTCTTCGGCGGTCTCCTCCTTGGCCGCCTCCCGCTCGCCCGTGTCCTCGGCCGGGGCCTCGGCCTCCGCCTCGCCGCCACCGCCGCCGCCGATCACGGCCAGCTCGGCGCCGACCTCGACGGTCTCGTCGGCCTGGACCTTGATGGACTGGAGGACCCCGGACACCGGGGAGGGGACCTCGGTGTCGACCTTGTCGGTGGAGATCTCGAACAGCGGCTCGTCCGCCTCGACCTGGTCGCCCTCCTGCTTGAGCCAGCGGGTGATGGTGCCCTCGGTGATCGACTCGCCCAGCTCGGGCATGGTCACCGTGGTCGTCTGGCCGTCCCCGGAGGCCTGCGCCTTGGGCTTCTCCGAGGTCTCCTCGGCCGCGGCCGCCTCCCGCTCCTCCTCGCCGCCGGTCTCCTCGCTGCCCGCCTCGGGCTCGGCGGCCTCCTCGGCCTGCTCCTCGCCCTCGGCCGCCTCCGCCTCGGCCGCCTCGCCCTGCTCCTCGCCCTGCTCCTCGGCCGCCTCGGCCTCGCCCTCGCCGCCGGCCTCGCCGTCCTGCTCGATGATGGCCAGCTCGGCGCCGACCTCGACGGTCTCGTCGGCCTGCACCTTGATGGTCTTCAGGACCCCGGCGACCGGGGATGGCACCTCGGTGTCGACCTTGTCGGTGGAGATCTCGAACAGCGGCTCGTCGGCCTCGACCCGGTCACCCTCCTGCTTGATCCACCGGGTGATCGTGCCCTCGGTGATCGACTCGCCGAGCTCCGGCATCTTGACTGGTGTCGCCATTGACCATCG